>Ga0209415_10013007_pt1 | contig 13802 bp, 13 predicted proteins | sample PeaSoiSIISIP2007_FD_187696 | JGI IMG/M metagenome (GOLD analysis project Ga0209415, IMG submission 187696) | Peat soil microbial communities from Weissenstadt, Germany - SII-SIP-2007 (SPAdes) (version 2) | ecosystem: Environmental > Terrestrial > Soil > Wetlands > Peat | place: Germany... | reverse complement strand
AGCAGGCATGCGCCGATTTCGTAGTTCGCCCAGGCTGAGTCGGGCTGGAGTTCGATCGCTTTGTGCAGATGCTTAGCGGCTTCGACATATTGCCCTCTCTGTGCCAGGGCGACGTATTGCGCTTGCTCAACCAGGGCGACTCCGAGCGTGTATTGCGCCAGGTAGAGGTTGGGATCGGCGGAGAGGACAGGTGTGAGCGCAGCAATGGCGAGATCTGGCTTCGACTGGTCACGAGTCGCGGCTTCAATCACTTTATTGGCAGTCGCTATCTTGTCCTTGGGATCGGTTCCGGCGACTGCAGCGGCGGGACCAGACGACTTTTGCAGTCCGACGTAGCCGAGCGAAGCCAGTTTTTGCATCTCGGAAGAACTCAACTCCGCCGAAGACTTGCCGGCCTCGCCGCTGAAACGGCGGTCGAAATTGTCCAACTGCGCGGCCATGGTGTCGAGCGTGGCCTTCGAACTCTGGGCCAGGTTGTGAGCCGCGTTGGGGTCTGTGCTTAAGTCGTAGAGTTCGGGCTTGGGAGCGCGGATGTAGAGGTACTTGCCCGCGCGCCATGATTCCAGCGGGCTCCAGCCGAATCCGCGTTGAGGCAGGTCGGCACGGGAATATACAGGCTGGTCACCACCACCGATGGCCTTCGCAATGCGTAACAGCGACTGTCCCAGCATTTGCGAAGGGACTGGAATGGCGGCGATTTCCAGCATCGTCGGAGCAATATCCACGAGCCTGACCTTGGCGGATACTCGGGTAGTCGCGGGCTTTGCGGCTGGCTGGACTTGTGGAAGTTTTACAAGCAGCGGGACGTGAATCGTCTCGTCATAGAGAAAAATGCCATGCGCGTCTTCACCGTGAGCGCCCAGGCTCTCGCCGTGGTCGGCAACAACGATCACCGCGGTATTTTCGTAGATCTTCCGCTGCTGCAAAGCGCTGATTAATTTACCGACGGCTGCATCAGTCGCGGTGATGGCGGAATTGTAGGCGGCGACGTGTGCGCTCGCATCGCTGATATGAACCCATAGGAAAAACTGCGGCTGTGCATTGTGCTGGAGCCAGGCGATGGCGCGAGCGGCAACCTGATCTCCGCGGCGCTCAGTTACGGGAAGACGGGCGTCGCCGGGGATGGCAGGCCGAAAGCCAGCGTCGTAGGTCTGGAAGCCGCGGTCGAAGCCTTGTGCCAGTCCGTTCACCGGATCGAGATCGATGGAGCCAACAAAGGCAGCTGTGCGATAACCTTGCGTCTTTAGCAGATCAGGGAGATAAGGCAGCGATGCCGGCAGTGTACCGCCAATCTCGCTCACGCCGGTGCTTTGAGGGTAGGCTCCGGAGAGAATAGTCGCGTGCGAGACCACGCTGCCCGGCGCCTGGGCGTAACCATGCTCGAAGACAATACTTTCTGCGGCGAGGCGATCGAGGTTCGGCATACGAGTACCCTTGGCGCCAAGGAAGCCCATACGGTCGGCGCGAACCGAGTCGAGAGTGATCAGCACCAGGTTGGGTTTGGATGCGGGCGCGGCGAAAGCCGAATTGAATCCTAGGAGGATCAGACTCACGCCGGCAAACACTTTTCGGATCATGACAGTAAGTGTAAAGTACAATCTATGTACCTGCTCCTCGGGATATCCTCTTGTGGCGATATCGTGTCCGCCACCCATCGTTAGCCAGGAAGCCGGGCCATATTTTGCAGATCATACTTGCAGTGACCGCGCCATTCAGAAAACGTCTTCGCCTACTGTGCCTGCTGGCTGCGTGCGCCCTGGGTTTGAGCCTGTTCCTCTCCTGTCAGCGCGCCCGGGGAGGAGCGGTTGGCTCCCGCAAGCTGATCATCCTCGGCATTGACGGGCTCGATCCGGATCTGCTCACGAAGTTCATGGCCGAGGGCAAGATGCCGAACTTCGCCCGGCTGGCCGCGCAGGGATCGTTCCGGCGTTTGACGACGAGCATTCCGCCGCAAAGCCCGGTGGCGTGGTCAAACCTGATTACGGGAATGAATGCCGGAGGCCACGGAATCTTTGATTTCATCCACCGCGATCCGAAGACTTTTCAGCTTTATTTTTCTACGTCGAAGGTCGAAGGGCCAAAGCATAGTTTTCACATCGGGAGTTGGGTGATTCCGCTGGGCAGCGGTTCGGCGGAGCAATTGCGGCACGGGAAGGCCTTCTGGGAGATTCTGGATGAGCACGGCGTGCCCAATTATGTTTACAGAATCCCGGCAAATTTTCCGCCGATCGCGGCGAAAGGAAAGACTCTCTCCGGCATGGGTACCCCCGATCTGCGCGGCACGTATGGCACGTTTACTTTCTACACCGATGATCCGACAGCGGCGGTCGGAGCGGTTGAGGGCGGGGAAGTGGTGCAGGTCGAAGTGAAGAACAATCGGGTCGCGACCAATCTGATTGGGCCGGACAACACGTTTCGCAGGAACTCTCCTCCTGCTACTGAGCCTTTTACGGTGGATGTGGATCCGCTGGCGACGGTTGCTCGTATCAGTTTGCAGGACCAGCAGTTCGTTCTGAAAGAAGGCGAATGGAGCGGATGGGTTCCGGTGGAATTTCAGCTCATGCCGTTAATCGGCAACGTGAAAGGGATCTGCCGTTTTTATCTCAAGCAGACGCATCCGCGTTTTCAGCTTTACCTATCGCCGATCAATATTGATCCGGAAAATCCTGCTCTACCCATCTCCACGCCCTCGAGTTACTCGCACGATTTGGCGAAACAGATCGGCGAATTCCACACGCAGGGCATTGCCGAAGACACGAAAGCGCTGACGGCCGGCGTGCTCGACGATAAGGAGTACCTGGAACAGGCGCGCACCGTGCTGGCCGAGCATCGGCGCGCGTTTGATGTGGAGTTCCCCAAATTTCGCGACGGGCTGTTCTTCTTTTATTTTTCGAGCCTCGATCTGAACGCGCACATGATGTGGCGGCTGACCGATCCTCAGCATCCTGCCTACGATGCTGCGCTCGCAGCTCAATACGGGTCATCGCTGGAAGAGTTTTACGAGCAGATCGATCAGGTGCTCGGTGAGGTCATGCCGAAGGTCGATAACAACACGACGCTGCTGGTGCTTTCGGACCATGGATTTGCTCCCTATCGCCGCTCCTTTAATCTGAACACGTGGTTGTTGAACAATGGCTACATCACGCGGAAAGCCGGAGCCAGCGGGGATTCGAGCGAGCCTTTCGCCGATGTGGATTGGAGCCGCACGCGTGCCTACGGGTTGGGGTTGAACGGACTCTATCTGAATGTTCGCGGACGCGAGCGCGAGGGGATTGTCGAGCCGGCTCAGGCCGACGCTTTGCTTCGGGAGATCCGGCAGAAGCTTTTGGAGGTTCGCGATCCGAAGGATGGTTCTCAGGTGATGACCCGGATCGACCTGGCCAGCGAAGCCTACCAGGGTCCATACGCGCGCACCGGCCCGGATGCGCTGGTCGGCTACAACCGCGGGTATCGCTCCGGCTGGAAAACGATTCTGGGCGCGTTTCCGGCGGACGTGCTCGAGGACAACACGAATGCGTGGAGCGGCGATCATTGCATGGACTTCACGAAAGTGCCGGGCGTGTTGTTGAGCAACCGCAAGATTGACGCGCAGGCTCCGGCGCTGACCGATATCGCACCGACGATCCTGGCGGAATTCGGAATCGCGAAAACGAAGGATATGATGGGGCAGTCGGTATTTCAGTCGCGCTAGCGGCCGCGATTACAAACGGGGGAGATCATGTTCGGTTCCTACAAAGTGAAGATCGAAGGCGAACTGCTGGAGAAGGTGAAGCAATGCTCGGATGCCGCGGGATACGAATCCATCGACGAATTCGTAATCCACATGCTGGAAAAAGAAACCAACAAAATCCTGCCGGACGAAAGCAGCACGTCGAAAGAAGAAATACAGAAACGGCTGCGCGGATTGGGGTACATCGAGTAGCTTGACCGCTTTCTCAAAACCGATGACCATTGCCGGCCACGTCATAGTAATCGCGGCGTTTTCCTGGCTGACCAGTCCGCTGGCGATTGTCGTGATGTTGTCGCTGGTGGTTGGATTGCTGATGGTGGTGCTGTTCGGCTACACGTCTGACCAGAAAGCTATCGGCATTGCGAAGGATCAACTGAAGGCTCATTTGCTGGCAGTGCGCCTCTACCGGGATCAAATCCCGGTGGTGATGGGCTCTTACGGTAAGATCCTGCGCGGTACCGGGCGTTACCTGAAGCTTGCATTTAAGCCGTTGCTGTACGTAATCATTCCCATTACTTTGCTGATCATGCAAATCGATCGTTATCTGGGCCAAACGCCGATTCCTGTAAATACGCCGTTCCTGATAACCGTTCATCTTTCGGATCAGTATGTATCCAGTCTCACGGCGGAGGCACTGGACTCGGTCACACTCGATCTTCCGCCCGAGATCACGATGACCGCGCCTGCCTTACACATTCCGGCGGAGAGTGAAGTTGTCTGGCGGCTCGCCGGCTCGCGTGAAGGAAGGTATGAAGTGAAGATTGCTGATGGCGGCGAGAACGTCGGGAAGGCGGTATGCATTGGCCGCGACGTTGCTCGTATTTCGACGGTCCGCTTGCGGGGACAATCTTGGAAGCGCATGCTTAGATCGGCCGAGCCGTCGTTGCCGAAGAATAATGCCATCGAGTCCATTGCGATCAACTACCCGGATCGCAATATCGATGTCGCGGGGTATGGCATCAATTGGATTTGGCTGTTCTTCATTTTGTCGATGGTGGCGGGATTCGTTTTCAAGGAATTGTTGGGGATCAAGATATGAAGAGATTGTGTGGGGCGGGCGCCCTCGCCCGCCTGCGTGGATCGGCTAGTTGGTCGCTGCGTGATTGCCCGACGTTCCGTCGCGAGCGGCAGCTTTTCGCGGGCGAGGGCGCCCGCGCCACACGGGTCCTGCTGATCGCGCTCATTTTCCTGCCAGCCCTTGCCCATGCTTACGCCGGGCCGGGTGCGGGATTTGCGGTGCTCTCGTCGTTCTGGGCAATCTTTGTTGCGTTCCTCTATTCCTTCTACGCGCTGATGACTTGGCCAATCCGGCAGTTGCTCCGCTTTCTGCGGCGGCGCAATGCGTATGGAAAGGCGACGTTTGAGCGAGCGGTGATTCTGGGATTCGACGGCATGGATCCGGATCTTGCTGACCGGTTCATGAAGGAAGGCAGACTGCCGAATCTGGCGAAGCTGCGGGACCAAGGAACGTTCAGCAAACTGCGCACGACGTTTCCTCCCATTTCTCCGGTGGCATGGTCGACGTTCATGACCGGTGTGAATCCGGGCAAACACAATATTTATGACTTCCTGGCGCGCGACACCAGCAACTATCTTCCATTTCTTTCGTCGGCTCAAATCAAGGGGCCGAAGCGGCATCTGAAGATTGGCAAGTATTCGATTCCCTTCGGCAAAACAGAAATCAAGGGAATGCGGAAGGGCACACCCTTCTGGCACTGGCTGGGCAAGGCGGGCATTTTCAGTTCCGTGATTCGCGTTCCGGTCACGTTTCCGCCGGAGAAATTTCAGGGCGTACTACTTTCCGGTATGTGCGTTCCTGACCTGAAGGGCAGCCAGGGAACGTTTTGCCTGTGTACGACTCGCGCTTCGAACGACAAGTTTCGCGAAGGTGGTGTGCGCGTGCCTGTCGAGCGCAAGAACGGCGTTTGCCGCTCTTACATTCCGGGGCCGGATAGTCCGCTGGTGGAAAAAGCTGGCACTGAACTGAGGGTAGCTTTCGAAATTCGACCCGAGCCGGGATCAAAATCGGCGCGCATCACGGTGGGTTCTGAAAAGTTTGCCTTGAAAGTCGGGGAATACTCCGAGTGGATTCCGGCGGAATTCAAGGCTGGCCTGGGTTTCACGGCGCACGGCATCTGCCGCTTCTATCTCAAAGAACTTTCACCGGAAGTTGAAGTTTACGTTACGCCGGTGAACATCGATCCCGGGCATCCCGACCTACCGATCTCGCACCCGGTGACGTATTCGATTTATCTGGCCAAACTCTTAGGGCCGTATGCCACACTCGGCTTGGCGGAAGACACGTGGGCGCTCAACGAGCACGTGCTCGACGACGATGCGTTCCTGGCGCAGGCTTACGGCAATCACGAAGATCGCGAGAAGATGCTTTTCGATGCGCTCGACAAAACGAAGCAGGGGCTTTGCACCTGTGTTTTCGATACGACCGACCGCGTGCAGCACATGTTCTGGCGCTACTTGGAAGAAGACCATCCGGCGGCGCGCGATGTGCCCCACAGCCAGCATCCGCAGGTGATTCAGGATTTGTATGAACGCATGGATCGCCTCATCGGACGCGTGATGGAAGAAATTGACGACGACACGCTGTTGATGGTGATTTCCGATCATGGCTTCAAGTCGTTTGCGCGCTGCATGAACGTGAATGCGTGGCTGCATCAGAACGGATATCTCGCGCTGAAAGATGGCAAGACCGAGAGCGGCGATTGGTTCGAGGACGTCGATTGGTCGCGCACCCGCGCTTACACCATGGGCCTCAACGGACTTTATCTGAATATCAAAGGGCGCGAGAGGCAGGGAATTGTCGATCCGGCCGAAGCTGAGGCGTTGAAAGACGAGCTGCAAGAGAAGCTGAATGGGCTGGTCGATCCGGCCTCTGGCGCCGTCGGGGTCACCGGCGTGTTTATTACGGACGCGGTTTATCGTGGACCTTATACGGAGAACGCGCCCGATCTGCTGGTTGGCTATGGCGCGGGTTATCGTGCCTCGTGGGACTCGGTGATGGGCAAAGTTACCGGGCAGGTTTTCGAGGACAATATCAAAGCTTGGAGCGGCGACCACTGCATCGACCCGCGACTGGTCCCGGGAGTTTTGTTTTCAAGTCACAAGTTCATCGAAGAGAAGCCTGCGATTGTGGACGTGGCGCCGACGATCCTGAAACTGTTTGGCTTGGCGCTGCCCGCGCATTTTGACGGCAAGCCTTGGAACCTGGCGGCGAAAGCTCATTGACGGAGTTCTGAGTGTAGGCGCCTGCTTACGACAATTGACGATTGGCTAGGTAGAATGCGGACATGAAACGGTCGTCTATCCGCCTGCGTGTCGGAATTGCGCTAGTGCTCTCCGCGCAATTTTCTGCTTCAAATCTAATGGGACAACAAAAGAGTGCCGCTGGCTGCCCCGTAAACATTCAGCGAGAACACCTGAAAGACGAACTGGATCGCGCTGCCTCCACAGCACTCGCGGCAATCAAGCAGGGACGGCCTAAGGACTTGCTGGGACTATTCTCAAACGATGGTGTTGCGCTCGGAGTTGATGGGCCGTTGGTACACGTTGCTGCCATTCGGAAGGAAGTGGCAGCGCGAACCGGGATTTACTGTATTATTTTCGACACCTCTTGCTTGAGGGAGGAAGTCAATGCGAGTCGGAGGAAAGCAGACGCTCCGTCTGTCGAAAACAACAATGACCTGCTCTCATTCCGTGACCATCTCCTGAAAAGTGAGCTGGGGGTTAAGACCACCCTCGACGCGAACGCCTCTTCATGCAGAGGTACAACAAGCGACGACTCACCGTATTTCGATATGGAATGGAAGTGGACGGCGAGGGGATGGAAGATAGTAGCGATACCGTATCCGTAGCTGTTGCAAAATCCCGTTTACGCTCATTGACCTGACGGTATGAATCTCAGTGAATGGCATTCCTAAGGGACCCGGCAGGAGCGAGCAACTCAGGGTTGAGATTGTGGTGGGCGGGCGCGGACGCCCGTCGCTCCACTTACGGCTTTGTTGTTCTTAGGTGCGCGGCTAGCCATGCTGTGCTTGCCAGCATCCCGCACCATCCCATGAAGCGGACGACTGCGGCGATCCGGGTGTCGTAGGGCAGAACTCCGAGACTCGCAAAGATCGTGTTCCAATCGTGCTCGACGTAATCGGAGTCTCCGGCGGTCACCAGCGGCAAAGCCATGGCGCGGGCGTCGGCCATGTAGGTGGCGGTGTAGAGCCAGTTCTCAAAAAAGAAGAACAGGCAGAAGGCGAACGCCGCGGTCTGTCGTTCGCGGAAGAAATAAGCTGCCAGCAGCAGCGGGACCAGCCATTGCAGAATGGTTCCTCCCCAGAGGCCGAGGGTGGGACCGAACCAGCCGAAGAGCAAGTGGCCGCCCTCATGAACGACAAGGTTGGCGGAGTCGATGAACAGGTAGCCGTCGTGCATGCGGAAGGCGTAGATCAGAAAAAGAATGTAGAAGACCAGCCACGCCACGACGGCCGAGCGCGAAATGGGACGCCAGTCCTCTCGGGCGCCGGACCAATCGACGATTGTGTCCAGGAATTCACTCATACGACCCAATAGCAGGGGAGCCCTCAGGGGCTAAAGCCCTCGTGTTGATTGGCTCTGGGCGGCACGGCTGAAGCCGTGCCCTTCCCGTTCGTGCTCGAGCCTGGTTCACGGATGATGCAAGACGGGGCAAGCCCCGTCTCTACACGGGCACTACTTTCCAAACATGGGATAGTGGCTTGCCGCGCCCATCAGGAACAACAGGGGAAACGACAGCACAAAGTTCGCGCGCGAGGTAAGGAAGGCCTGCCGCGCCAGGTATTTTGCTTTGTCTGGCATCGGCGTGCCGTTGGCCGCGTTGTCGGCGGTCCACCGGATGATTTTCTTCTGCGCGCGCCAGATCACCCCCCAGACGTTGAGCATCATCACCCAGCCCATCCCGCCGCCAATGCCGATGGCGAGCAGGCGATTGCTCTCCCATCCATGATCGTTGAGGCGCAGAAACAGGCAGGAGGCTGCGACGACGATGACGGTGTAAATCGCCGCCAGCACCGGCCCTTTATCGAGCGCCCCCTTGCCGGGAATCTGGCATGCGTACATCAAGGCCCAGGCGACAGTCCAGATCACGAAAAACGTTGCCATCGGAACACCGGGAGATCCCCCGCCGTTCCTAGCGTCGGAAACGACGATGCTGTTCCAGTATCCCCAGCCCGCCAGTACGGTGAGCACCGATGCCCAGCGAAACCACCACAAGGCGCGAGACATCAGGCTGGGCAGGACTTTGCCTTTGGTGGCGGGATCCAGTCCCTTCATGAACGGGACGTTAACCAGATTAAAGAAATAGAGCAAGCCGACCCAGGTTATGCCAGCAACAAAATGCAGCCAACGAAACAGCATCAGAAGGTTAGTGTTGAGGTCGGTGGGGAAGTCGATATTGGTCAAGTTCAGGGCTCCTGTTCTGAAACTCTGTTTCCGAAGGGACGATTGTAGACGGCTAGCCAGGGAAATGAAACCTGGCCCGCAGCCGGGGATGGGTGAAATCGGTCGTTGGGTGCGCCCGGGGGGACGAGAACGCTCCGGGAAACATTTTATGGCGCAGGAAGTTGAAAAGCGCGAGACAAGGCCGTATTGTAGGAGCCTACACGAACCGAGCTGCGCCAATGCCCTCCCTAAGCTCATGGCGCGGCATCGAACCCGCAAGTAAGGAGATCGGCAATGGAAGCTAAGCCGGCGCAACAGAATATTCAAGATACCTTCCTCAACACAGCACGAAAGGAACGGCACAATATTACGATCTATCTGGTCAGCGGAGTGAAGCTGACGGGTCGTATCCGATCCTTCGACAAGTACTCGGTGGTCCTCGAAACCGGAAACCAGGAGCAACTCATCTTCAAGCACGCGATTTCAACTGTTGTTATTGCACGCGGAGCCCACAGCCACGCCGATTTGAAGCCAGCGGCGGTGGTCAATGAGGAGCCGGTGGTCCCTAGCTCCGCTTCCGGTACGGCAGGATGAAGTGAGTTTGCGCCGAGATTCGCGGAATGAGCCCAAGGCGGTGCTGAATCCATCGGAGCGGCGGGAGCGCGCTTTCCTGGTGGGAGTGGAGTTCCGCAGCAAATTTCGCACCCAGGGCAGAGCTGGCCACGCCGGGAAGACAGGTCCCGCCGGCATTACTCCGGGGGCTCAGGCAGCTCGAGATCACGCCACGAGCGTAGCCGCGTCAGCATCGTCCCGGCACGTGGAATCCCCGGATCTCAGCTCCGATTTCACCTCGGATTTCACGTCAGAGGACTCGCTCGACGAACTGCGCTCGCTGGCGGCGAGCGCGGGCGCCGAAATCGCCGGCGAATTCACCCAGCGCAAGGACCGGCCAGATCCTGCCACGCTGATCGGTAAGGGCAAGCTGGAGGAAATCGCGGGCGCATCCGCCTCGGCTTCTGCCGACGTGATTCTGTTCGATCACGACCTCTCACCTTCGCAACAGCGCAATATCGAGCGCGTGGTTCACACCCGCGTTATCGACCGCACGCAATTGATTCTCGATATTTTTGCGCGGCACGCCCGCACACGTGAAGGTCAATTGCAGGTCGAACTGGCCCAACTCGAATACATGCTGCCGAGGCTGGCAGGGCGCGGTGTGGAAATGTCGCAGCTCGGCGGCGGCATCGGCACTCGTGGACCAGGCGAAACTCAACTGGAAACTGACCGGCGAAAGATTTTCCGCCGCGTCCGGCACGTCAAGCAGCAAATCGAAAGTGTGCGCCGCATCCGGGCGCAGCAGAGGCAACGGCGAGAATCGGTTCCGGTCGCGCTGGTGGCGCTGGTGGGGTATACGAACGCGGGGAAGTCCACACTATTCAACGCCCTCACCAATGCCAATGTTGTGGCGTCGTCGCGCATGTTTGCCACGCTCGATCCGACCATCCGCGGCGTTGCCCTGCCGTCGAAACGCAAGGTTCTGCTCTCCGACACCGTGGGTTTTATCCGGCATCTTCCGCATACGCTGGTTTCAGCGTTCCGCGCCACGCTCGAAGAAGTGCAACGGGCATCGCTGATCATGCAGGTCTCGGACGCCAGCAGCCCGGTTTCTGGCGAGCAGGATGCGCAAGTGGAAAGTGTCCTCAAGGAGCTCGAGGCTGACAAGAAGCCACGGCTGCGGGTGATGAATAAGATCGATCTTTTGCCTCCCAAGCAGCGCGAGTCGTTGCGCGACGACAATCGGACCATCCACGTCTCGGCGGCGAAGGGCATCGGACTCAGTACTCTGCTCGATCGGGTTGACGCCGTTCTCGAAGCAGACCGGCCCCGGCGCGTTCACCTGCGCGTGCCGCAAAAAGAGGGCAAGATGCTGGCCCAGTTGGAGGCCGGCGCCCGCATCTATTCCCGCCAGTATCAGGACGGCTTGGTGGTGCTGGAAGCGGAAGCCCCCGCTTCGCTACTGCGCCGCTTGCGGGAGTGGGTGGTGGAGTAGGTTCGGGAAGCGAGCGCGCATTTCTGCCCCCGAACTGAGCAGGGGCCACAGAAGGAACTTGTCCTGGCTGATCGGTTTGGTATGAGATAGGTGTCATGAAGACTCACATGGCATCAAAGCTCATTCTCTGCCTGCTTGTTTGTCTGACGATTCGCCCGTCCGCGCAAGAACAGGAACCGGCTGGGGCGGCGGCGCAAGTGCGCAAGCTGGAGGAAAAATGGACGGCGGCGTACAAGGAACGAGATATCGATATTCTGTCTAGCCTTCTGACCGAAGATTTCGTGATTACGGTTGAGGATGGCAGCACCTACAGCAAAGCGGGCTACATCACGCACAGTGCTGACACCTCGGTTCACGTGGAAGTCGCCGAATTGTCTGACCTCCGGGTGCGGGTGCGCGGCGGCGGCAACCTCGCCGTGGTGACCGGGGCGTATCACGAGATGGGACGGTCCAATGGCAAGCCTTACGAGTATCGCGACCGGCTGACCGATGTGTGGGTAAAGGTCGGGAACAACTGGCGGGTGCTTTGTTCCCATTACAGCGTCCCGCTGAAATAGCGAGTCTGAGTTTACGAATCCAGTTCCGAACTTCTTATAGCAGCAAGATTCTTCCGGAGGAGCGATGAGCCATTATCCCGTAACCGCAGGACGAATGGTCGCCCATAACATGGTGACCACGCAGTTCGAACTCGACGGTTTTCGTGTGGTGCGTACGCTGGGCGTGGTGCGCGGTATCGTGGTGCGTTCCCGGTCGATCTTCGGAACCATTGGAGCCGGACTGCAGACGCTGGTCGGCGGCAACATCACCCTGCTGACCAATCTCTGCGAGAAGACGCGCGCCGAGGCCTTCGACCTGATGTTGCAGCACGCCGCGGAAATGGGAGGCAATGCGGTCGTTGGCGCCCGCTACGATGCAACCGAGCTGATGCAGGGCGTCACCGAAGTTCTTGCCTATGGCACCGCCGTTTTTGTTGAATCGGCAAAATAGGTTGTGTAGAGACGGGGCTTGCCCCGTCTTCCCGCAAAGGAGACACGGCAAGCCGCGTCTCTAATCTTTGTACAAGAAGCCCGCGACCGCCGCAGCCAGGATCGAGCCTACCCACATATCGAGCATCCATCCCAGCGGCAACATGCGAGGGATCGGCGACCAGGCCGCTTGCGCGAAGGTGCCCGGAAATCCCGCGCAGAATCCAACGATCATCCCGATCTTGACTGCTGTCTTTGGTCCAGCGCCAGCGGTGGCGCGAGCCCACGCGTAAAGGTACGCGATTAGAATCGACATCACGAGGATCAGTACAATCCAGATTGGAGCGAAAAGCGAGTAGCGCGGTTCCTTCAGGAACAATCCCTGCTTCTGCATGGCTTCGTAAAGCGGAGCCAGTCGCCACCCAACAAAGAAGCCCCATGCAATCCACACCACTCCCCCGGCAATGCCCCCCAGCCATACCCGAGTCGTATTCAGCTTCATTGTGCCCCCGTTAGTGTTTGGCTTAAGTCGGCACAAGTGTACTCCATTCGGTCCAATACGGTGGCACCATGGCTACAAGTAATTACGGGTGCTCTTTCTGAGTCGCGATCTGTGCGGCGGCGAGATTATTCAGATAGCCTCGCCAACTTGAACAACTGCAAGGGGAAAATTCACAATCCCGATGTCGGCGAACCAGTTTTCTAAACACAAGCCCTAGTGGTCATCTTCCTGGTTAACCGCAAGATTTCGCGTTTTGCTCCTTGGGTCCCTGGTGAGAGTCTCAACCTGAAACTTTCTTATTGACAACAAACGATTTAGGCGTAGGATGTGGACAAAAGTGGTTGAAAGTGGAGTAAGTATTAAGAGTGCGTGGGCAAGAACGCTAACTTTCGAGGCGCCAGTGATATCCGAGACTGACACCGAAAAAAACAGGCCCAACGAACCAGACTCCACTGCTTTTACGACCGCTTCTACCTCCCTCGTGGTAGTGGCTGTGGTAGCAGCCATCAGTAAACGGACCCCGATAACGAGCAGAACACATGTTTCGCGGAAATCATCCAACGCGCGTCGACGACAAGGGACGGTTAAAAGTCCCGGCCGAATTCAAGCGCGTGATCGACGAGAAATATGCCCAGAAATTCTACATCACAAGTCTCGATGGAATTGTTGCTCAAGTGTATCCCTTCGAGGAATGGGAGCGGATCGAGCAGAAGCTGGCCTCGCTCTCGACTTTCAATCCGACGAAGAAAAAATTTTTGACGCGCACGAATTATTACGGGCAGGTCGTGGAGATGGACGGGCAGGGGCGCCTGCTGGTTCCGCAGATCCTGCGTGAGGCAGCGCAGATTCGCGGCGAAGTGGCAGTGCTCGGCAATCTGACCTACCTGGAAGTGAGGAACCTGGAAGCGCTCGATAAGGAGATTAAAGAGCAAGCCTTCTCGGATGAAGACATCAAGATCCTCGACGAATTGGGCATCTAGTCATCGGGCGAACAGTGGGCACGGATTCAATAGACACCCCCGAGCGGGGTGGGCATGGGCCGGTTGGCCATGTCCCGGTTCTTTTAAAAGAAGCGATCGATTTTCTAGCCGTAAAGCGTGGCGGAACTTATCTGGATGCCACGGTGGGCTT
>Ga0209415_10013006_pt1 | contig 13802 bp, 14 predicted proteins | sample PeaSoiSIISIP2007_FD_187696 | JGI IMG/M metagenome (GOLD analysis project Ga0209415, IMG submission 187696) | Peat soil microbial communities from Weissenstadt, Germany - SII-SIP-2007 (SPAdes) (version 2) | ecosystem: Environmental > Terrestrial > Soil > Wetlands > Peat | place: Germany... | reverse complement strand
ATGGACGGCTTCGAGGCGAAGGACAACATCATCATGATCGCGGCCACCAACCGGCCCGACATCCTCGACCCGGCGCTACTGCGCCCCGGCCGCTTCGACCGCCAGATCGCCGTCGACCGGCCCGATCGCAAGGGCCGGGCGAAGATCCTCGAGGTGCACACCCGCGGCAAGCCGCTGGCCAAGATCATCGACATCGACGCGCTCGCCGGCCAGACCCCCGGCTTCACCGGCGCGGACCTCTCGAACCTGATCAACGAGGCGGCGCTGCTCTCGGCGCGCACGGGCAAGCGCGAGATCGGCCAGGAAGAGCTCGAGGAGGGGATCATGCGCGTGATCGCCGGCCCCGAGAAGAAGACCCGCGTGATGAGCGAGAAAGAGCGCTTGATCACCGCCTACCACGAGATGGGCCACGCGCTCGTCGGCCACTTCCTCGAGCACTCCGACCCCGTGCACAAGATCTCGGTGATCTCGCGCGGCCAGGCGCTCGGCTACACGATCTCGATGCCCCAGGAGGACCGCTTCCTGACAACTCGCGCCGAGCTCGAGGACACGATGGCGATGACGCTCGGCGGGCGCGCCGCGGAGGAGCTCATCTTCGGCGAGATCACCACCGGCGCCTCCAACGACATCGAGAAGGTCACCGCCACCGCCAAGCAGATGGTCATGCGCTTCGGCATGAGCGAGAAGCTCGGCCCGCGCGTGTTCGGTCACGACCACGGTCAGCCTTTCCTCGGACGCGAGTTCTCGACCGAGCCCGACTACTCCGACGAAATCGCGCGCGAAATCGACGACGAGGTGCGGCGCATCATCGAGGTCGCCCACCAGCGTGCCAAGACGATCCTCACCGAGCACCAGCACGACCTCACCAAGATCTCCGAGATCCTCGTCAAGCGCGAGACGATCGAGAAGGAGGAGTTCCTCGCCCTGCTCGACGGCAAGAGCGAGGAGGAGGTCTTCGGCATCGAGGAGGAGGCCAAGCCGCAGCTGCCCGCGCCGCCCACCCCGGTGGACCGCACCGAGCGCGAAACACCCCGCACGATCCCGCGGCCCGGCCTCGCCGGCGGGACGGCGGAGCTGCGCGCTACCGATCAAGAGCACCCCGAGCCCGCCTGACGGCCGCTCGTCAGGAGGGCGGTCTCCTGCCGCTTGGCTGCGTCCTCGGTCGCTCCTGTTCAGGATGGATAGGTTGGCGCTGTGATGGTCGCCTTCCGCGTGATGGGAATCGTCAACGTGACGCCCGACTCGTTCTCGGACGGGGGGCGCTTCCTGAGCGCGGACGCGGCGATCGCCCATGCGTGCGCGCTCGCGGCCGAAGGGGCGGACATCCTCGACGTGGGTGGCGAGTCCACGCGGCCGGGGGCCGAGCCGGTGGCCGCCGGGGAGGAGCTGCGCCGTGTGCTGCCCGTCCTCGAAGGGATCGCAGGTTCGATCCCCGCGCGACCGCAGATCTCGATCGACACGTCCAAGGCGGCGGTCGCCGAGCGCGCGATCGCGGCCGGCGCCACCCTCGTCAACGACGTCAGCGCGCTGCGCACGGACCCCGACATGGCTGCGCTCGTGGCCGCGAGCGGAGCGGATTGCTGTCTGATGCACATGCGCGGCGAGCCGCGCACGATGCAGGACGACCCGCGCTATGACGACGTAGTCGATGACGTGCGCGCGTTCCTTGAGGAGCGGCTTGCGTTCGCGGTCGGCGAGGGCATCGCGGTCGAGCGGATCATGCTCGATCCCGGCATCGGCTTCGGCAAGACCGAGCAGCACAACCTGGCGCTGCTGCGCCGCCTGGACGAGCTGCTCGCGCTGGGCCGGCCGCTCGTGATCGGCACCTCGCGCAAGGGCTTCATCGGGCGCATCGCCGAGCGCGACGCGGCGCGCGGGAGGGGCCTCGCCGCGGCCGACCGGCTGGCCGGCACGCTCGCCACGAACGTGCTCGCGCTCGAGCGCGGGGCAAGCGTGTTCCGCGTCCACGACGTCGGCCCTGCCCGCGAGGCGCTGGCCGTGGCGGCTGCTACGTTGGGCGAGCGATGGACGGCGAGGAGCACGAGGACGAGCCCGACGACCTAGAGGACGACGGGGAGGACCTCGAGGGGGACGAGCGCGAGACATCCGAGTCGGTCACGATCGAGATCACCGGGCTGTCGCTGTACACCCACCACGGCGTGAGCGCCGCCGAGCGCGAGGTCGGCCAACGCCTGGTCATCGACATGCGCCTGGACGTGGGCGAAACGGACGCGACCGTAACCGACTCGATCCAAGACACGGTGGACTACGCGGAGGTCTGCCAGCTGGTCGCGTTGATCGCCCAGCAGCGCTCGCACAAGACGCTCGAGCGGCTGTGCAGCACGATCGCCGACCGGCTGCTCGCCGATTACGAGCTGGAAGGCGTGTGGGTCAAGGCGGCCAAGCCCGAGCCGCCGATCGCGCTCAGCGTGGACGAGGTCTCCGTGGAGGTCTGGCGCGAAGCGGACGGGTAAGGTGCTGCTCCCACAGCCATGGAGGAGCAGCAGATGACACAGTCAAGCCAGTCGGCGCCCGCCTCGGCGCGCACGAGCACGGCGGCGAGCTTTCGCGCGGCGGTCGAACGCGGCGACCTGGCCGCCGCCGATGAGCTGTTCGCGCAGGACATCGTCTTTCACAGCCCCGTCACCTTCCACCCGTTCGTCGGCCGCGAGACCGTCTCGCGGCTGCTCGGCCTGGTCGCCGACACGTTCGAGGACTTCCGCTACACCGACGAGCTGCAGACCGACGGCGCGCACGCGTTGATCTTCCGTGCGAGCGTCGGCGGCAGGGAGCTCGAGGGCATCGACCTGCTGCGCTTCGACGAGGACGGGCTGATCGCGGACTTCACCGTGATGATCCGTCCGGTGTCGGGGCTGATGCCGTTCGCCCAGACGATGGGCGAGAAGGCCGCCGCCGCGGGGCTTGCCACGACACGAGCGTGAGGCGCCGCGCGGCCCGCAGCTGAATGACGAATGGCGAGCCGCAGATCGGGCTGCTCGGGCTCGGCTCCAACGTGGGCGAGCGGCGCGCACAACTGCAGGCGGCGGTGGACGCGCTCCCCGCCGCAGGGGTGCAGGTACTGGCGAGCTCCTCCACCTACGACACCGACCCCGTGGGTGAGGTGCTCGACCAGCCCAGCTTCCTCAACGCGTGCCTGCTCGTGCGCACCGCGCTCGCGCCGCTGCAGCTGCTGGCGGCCGTCAAGGACCTCGAGCGCGAGCTCGGGCGCACCGCCGCCGACATGCGCCATGGTCCGCGCGCGATCGACATCGACATCCTGCTGCTCGGCGGGCACGTGCTGCACGAGCAGCGCATGTCGCTGCCGCACGAGCAGCTGCTCAGCCGCCGCTTCGTGCTGATCCCCGCGCTCGAGCTGGACTTCGAGCTGCGCGCTCCCGACGGCACGCGGCTGGCCGACGCGCTGTCGGCGCTGCCGACGGACGAGGGGGTGCGCTGGGCGGGCCCGCCGCTGCGGGCAGCGCCCACCTGAGAGCGTGGCTCCGCGGCCCGTCAGTGGACCACGATCTTGCCGCGCATGCCTTCTTCGACGTGGATCGTGCAGTGGTAGTTGAACGCGCCCGCGTGGCTGAAGCGCACCGTGTAGGTGCCATGGACCTGGGTGCGCGAGTGGAAGCCGTGGAAGGTCACGTTGTGTTCGACCTGATCGCGCCAGACCCAGGTGACGCTGTCGCCGCGGTTGATGTTCAGCGTGCCGGGGTGAAAGCGGAATTCCTGCAGGGTCACCGTGTGGCTGCGCGCAGCGCGCGCGCCCGACAGGGCGAGCGCAGGCACCGCGCCGGCGCTCCCCAGCGCGAGCGCCGCCAGCAGCGCGACGGCGGCCCTGCGGCTCATCACGCTGCCACGGCGCCGCGGTCGTCCCAGCTCGCGAGCCGCAGCAGCGTCTTGCTGTCCACGCCGCGGCCGGACACCACGCACAGCCGCCCTCCGCGCGTCCACGCGATCACCTGGGCGCCGTTGAGGTGGAGCAGGTGGTAGGCGGTGTTCGTGCGCCAGGCCACCGCGCCGCCGCTCAGGCTCGGCGGCGGCGTGCCCGCGACGATCGCGTAGCCGATCCGCTGGCCGCGGTCGTTGGCGTAGAAGACCGTCGTCACCGCGCGCCCGCCCACGCGGTCCGAGCGCTGGCCCACCGCGCGCCAGCCGAAGCTCTCCTCCCAGTAGGGGAACGCGACGCCGTCGACCGCCGCGGTCAGCTCGCCGCGGTTGGCCACGCTCTCGGCCGGCGCGGAGCCCGTCGGCTGCCCAAGCGTGAGCGTGGAGGCCGCGCTCAGGCTCGAGGACGACCCCGATCCGCCGCCGCTCAGCACGACCACCAGCAGCACGGCAACCGCGGCCGTGGCGGCCGCGGCGCCCAGCGCTCCACGGGCGGGCAGCTCGAAGGTGGGCAGCCGCCTGCGCCTGCGCGCGGAGCCGCGCTCGGCGACGAGTGCCTGGACGCGCTCGTGCAGGGCCGCGGGCGCGGGCTCCTCGATCGAGCGGATGAGCTCGATCAGCTCGGTTTCGTTGTGCGGGCGCTGGCTCATGGCGTTCCTCCACTGGACAAGACTCCGCCGGGGTCGTTCTCCTTCCGGCGTCCCGAGCCGGAGTCCTGCAGATCCGGCGCCGCGCCCGGGCTCGCCGGGGCGCGCTCGGCGGGCTCGCCCCGTCCGCCGCCCGCAGCTGTCGCGGCCGGCTCGTCGACCAGGCGCTTGGCGATCTGCTTGCGGGCGCGGAACAGGCGCGTGGTGATCGTGGCCTCACGCGTGTTCAGGGCGCGCGCGGCCTCCCGGTAGGAGAGGCCCAGCACGTCCACGGCGACCAGCGCCAGACGGAAGTCCTCGGGCAGCTCGGCGATCGTCGCATACAGCTCGTTGAGCTCCAGCGCGGCCTCGGGCTGACCCATCGGCTTCGGGTCCGCGGCCACCACGTCCTCGAGCGTGGCGACCGTCACCGGTCGCCGCGAGGCCGTGCGGCGGCTGGTCAGGAACGTGTTGCGCAGGACGCGCATCAGGTAGTAGAGCTCCTGGTCCCCATGCAGCACCCGCGGCCGCGCGAGCACTCGCACGAAGGTCTCCTGCACGAGATCCTCGGCGTCCTCGCGAGAGCCGCACAGCGCCCACGCGGCGCGGTAGAGGCGGTCCACGTGCTGGGTCAGGGCCTGCGGGTCGAGAGTGCGCATGGCGGCATCGGGAGGCGCAGTCCGGGTTGGCGCGGCTTCGCTCCCGACTGCGACTGTAGCGCCACCCGCGCTCGCGCCGACGAACCAGGCATCGGTCCGCAGTCGAGGGCCGGTCGCTCGCCGGCGTCGATCGCGCGCGGGTGGTGGCGCCGGGCTGGCCTCGTGGGAAGGATCTGCGCGCCGCGGCGTCCTCGCTGGTGACGGCAACCGGTCCCCTGCCCGCATCGGCGGTGGCCCGGCGCCTCTCCGGCGGGCTCGGACGGCCAGCGACGAAAGGGGTCACTGCGGTGCGCAAGCTAATGGCTTTTCTGCTGGCCGGCCTGCTGGGCGCGGCCGCGGCCGTGCTGCCGGCGGTGGCCGGGTCGGAAACGATCCCCACGGTCAACGCGCTCGCCGAATCAGGCGAAGGCATCTACAAATACCCGCCGCGCTGGTTGCCCGAACGCACCGCGATCGCGCAGCCCGGGACGGTCACGTTCACCAACGGCTCGAGCACCGTGACGCACGGCATCATCTGGACGAGCGCCGCGATCCCCGCCTGCGAAAGCTCGGTCCCCGTCGGCGCCGGCAACTTCAAGACGAGCTGGAGCGGCACGTGCACGTTCGCGAAACCCGGCGAATACACCTTCTACTGCTCCTATCACGGGCCCTCGATGCACGGCGTGATCGTGGTCGGCGCCGGCGGGGAAGTCACGACCACCAGCACCTCCAACACGGGCACCGGCCAGACGCCGCCACCGACCACGCCCACCGGTCCGCCGCAGAGCCCGCCCGCGGGCAACCCGGTGGGCGCTCCCGGGTCGCAGGGCTCGCCCTTCGCGCACGCCGCGTTCAAGCTCGCCGCCGGGCCGCACGATCGCTCGGTGAACGGCTCGGTGGACGTGTCCAGCGCCGGAGCGGGCGGGCGCCTGGAGGTGGACGTGCTGGTCAGGCGTGCCGTGCTCGCGAGCACCGGCGCGTCCGCGCTCACGCGCGTCGGCCGGTTCGTGCGCCCGATGGTGCCCGCGGGGCCGGTCGCGTTCAAGGTCGCGCTCGACGCCAGGGCGCTGCACGCCCTGCACGCGCGCGGTCGCCTGGCGCTGACCGTGCGAATCGCGCTCACGCCCCCCGGCGGCGCGCCCGCGGCGCTCCCCGGCCGCGCCCTGCTGCTGCGCCGCTGAGAGCGCCCGGCTAGCGCTGCGCGGGCGCGGGCGCCGGCAGCCAGTGGGCCGGCAGCACGCCCGCGGGGATCTCGCCCGCGAGCGGCGGGAAGTAGCGCAGGAGCTCCGCCGCGGGGCGCCCCTCGATCAGCGGGGCCACGTCGCCGATGCTCATCAGCAGCCGCAGCGAGCTGCCGATCTGCAGGTCGGCCGCGTTGGGCTGCTCGCCGCCGAGCAGGCCCTCGGCGATCCATTCGTCGATCCGATCGAGCTGACCGGGCAGGGCGGCGAGGTCGGCGCGCGCGCTCTCGTCGCGGGCCTTGTTCCTGATCGCCAGCAGCCGCGCGGTGAGCGGCAGCGCCGGTCGCAGCAGCGCGCGCGGCAGCGGCAGCCGTGCGTCACCGGCGTAGCTCTCCATCGCCGCCGGCCTGCGCAGGAACGCCGCGTCGATGAGCCTGCGCGGCACGCTCTGGAACACCTCGTCCCCCCAGCGCTCGGCCTCGAGCACGCGCGCGTAGGAGGGGTCTCCGGGCGCGGGGAGCATCGGTGGCTCGGGTGCGAGCTCGTCCAGGCGCCGCATGATCGTGCGCGAGCCCACCAGCCGCTCCCCGCCGATGCGCATGCCCGGAACGGTCCCGCCGCCGTAGCGCAGCGGGCCGATCAGCATCTGGCTCATCGGCAGCAGGTCCACGCGCTGGAAGGCGATGCCCTTCTGGCGCATCGCCGCTTCCACGGCCGCGCACGGGTGCGAGCCCGGGAGCACGTAGAGCCTAGGAGTGTTCGCGGGCATCCTGCGCCGAGCATAATGGTCGCCGATGCTGCTCGCGGTCGACGTCGGCAACACCCAGACCCACTTCGGCGCGTTCCGCGGCGAGGAGCTGCTGGAGCACTGGCGCTTCGCCACCGTGCGGGTGTCCACCGCCGACGAGCTCGGGGCCGCGCTACGCAACCTGCTCGAGCTGCGTGGCTACGGCTTCGAGGACCTGACCGCCTCGATCGTCTCATCCACCGTCCCCCAGCTCGAGCCGGAGTGGACCGCGATGGCCGAGCGCTACCTCGGCCACCAGATGCACGCGGTGGGCCCCGGCACCAAGACCGGGATGGCGATCCGCTACGACAACCCGCGCGAGATCGGCGCCGATCGGCTCGTCAACGCGGTTGCCATGCGCGAGCGCTTCGGCGGCGGCGCGGTGTGCGTGGACTTCGGCACCGCCACCACCTTCGACGTCGTCTCCAGCGGCGGGGAGTACCTGGGGGGCGCGCTCATGACCGGCATCGAGATATCGCTGGAAGCGCTGTCCGAACGCGGCGCCCGGCTGCCCAAGGTGGACCTCGCGCCGCCGCGCAGCGTGATCGGCAAGAACACCATCGACGCGATCCGCTCGGGCGTCGTCTACGGCTACGCGGGCGCGATCGACGCGATCATGCGTCGGCTCTACGCTGAGCTGGGCGAGCGCACCGACGTGATCGCCACCGGCGGCCTCGCGGGCCTGGTCGTGCCTTTCTGCGAGGAGATCGACGAGGTCGACGACCTGCTCACGCTCACCGGCCTGCGGCTGCTGTACGAGCGCAACGCCTAAAGCGGATCGGGCACGGCCGCGCGGTGGTCGGGAGCTACTGGTGGCGGCGTTTCGGTTTGGGCGCCTTGTAGAGGACGGTGATCGTCTCGGTACGTGTCGCCGGCGTGTGCCCCGGCTGGGTGAACGTGATGGTCAAGGTCACCTTCAGCCGGTGGTGCGAGCGCAGGATCGAGAGCGCGCGCCCGGTCGGCGTGAGCGCCAGCTTGATGTTGCCGGGAGCGCTCGTCGCCAGCGAGGCGCGGCAGTAGGTGATCGTTTCCGTGTGCTTGACGCGGCGGCGGTGGCCGTGCACGCGCTTGGTGAGCGTGCGCGTCAGCTTGAACGTCCCCAGCACGCTCAGCTTTCCGGCCGCGAGCGAGGAGAAGCGCAGCTGCAGTCGCCCAGCGTTGAGAGTCGTCACGCTGGGGAAGGAGAACTGCGATGGGGGCAGTCCACAGGGACGCGAGAACGCGATCGCCGGGACCGCCACGGGACCGAGCTCGCTCGCTCCCATGTCGACGCCGCCTGTCAGCGTGTAGCCGTAGCTGCAGCCGCAGATTGGGCACGCCACCGCGAGCGGCGGCAACACGGCATGCGCGGGCTGGATGCGCGGCGCTCCGTAGAAGTCAGTCGCGAGCCCAGCCGGCACCAGCCCGTTGGAGCCCGCGTCGATCGTGGGGCTCGAGGCGGTCTCGTGGATGTCGAAGGAGGTCGGGCTGCCGTTGTCGGCGAGCAGCGGGTTCGCGCAGATGTTGCCGGCGCCGGAGAGCGGCGCGCTGGAGGCGCCGGCGCACACATCGCTGTAGGTGGCGGTCAGCGAGCCGCCGGGGCCGTTGAACCCGCCAGTCTCGTTGCCGCCCGAGTCGGCGGCCACGATCGAGTTGGCGATTTCCAGGTGGTCGCCGGGGTTGCCGTCGATCCCCGGGATGCCTCCGCTCGGCACGGAGTTCTCGGTGACCGTGGAGTCGAGCAGCCTGAGGTGGTTGGGGTTCGTCAGGGACGGGCCGCAGCCGATGTAGATGCCCGCGCCGCCGAGGTCGCCGGAGGTTCCCGATCCGATCGAGTTGCCCGCCACCACAGCGTCCTCCAGCGTGCTTTCGGTGGAGGTGACGGCGTTGCAGGTCGTGTTGAGGATGCCGAGGCCGCCGCCCCAGCTCCAGTTCGCGCCGGTCGTCCCCGGGATCGAGTTACGCGAGAAGCGATCTGCGAGGCTCGTGAGGCTCGCGCCTTCGGTCCACTCGCCGCCGCCGCCATAGTCGCCGCTCCCGGCAATCGCCACGATGCGGTTCGAGTCGAACACGTTGCCGCTCTGGAAGAGCGGCGAGGGGACTTCGTGGCTGGGGCCCACGAAGAACAGCCCGCCGCCGAGCACTTGCAGGGATCCGTTGGCTTCGAGGGTGTTTTCCGCGAACGTGTTGCCTTCGAGCACGGCCCGCGAGAGCTTGCACCTGTTCTCGAGCCAGGCTGCCCCGCCCGCGCCGATGCCGCTCGGGACCGTGAGCACGTTCCCGCGGAACGTCGTGTTGGTGATCGTGATGGCCGGCGGGCCCGAAGCGGGCGGGCACGCCGTTTCGTTCTGGCCGACGTAGATGAACAGGGCAGCCGCCGAGACTCCGTGGACCGTGTCTTCGAGGAAGCTGTCGCCGCTCAGCGTGATCTGCGATGCGCGCACCGACAGGCCGCCGCCGCCGTCGGCGCCAGCTGCCCGGGCGTGCTGAAAGGTGAGGTTCCGGAAGGCCATCGCGCCCACCACTTCGAAGCCCGTCGTCGCCAGCAGCGAGCCGGTCACGCCTTCGCCGTCGAAGCCCGACGTGGTGCCCGGCTTGCCTTCGATCGAGAAGCTGGATTCCTTGGGCAGCGTCACGCCGCTCGAGCTGCCCAGCGCTTTCGCGTCGCACATCCCGTCGAGCACGATCACGGAGCCTTCGCCGTGGTTGGAGCTCACCGCAAGTTCGTTGATCTTTTCCTGGACGTTGGCGCAGTTCGCTTCAACCGTGGCGGCCGCAACCGGAGACGCGCCGACTGTCGCGGCGAGCGTGGCGAGGGCCGCCGCCGCGGTGATGCCCCGAGCGGCGCGGCGCACGCTGGCACGCGTGGTTGTCCGCACCTGCGCATCGTAACGCCGCCGGGTTTCGCCGGATAGCCCCGATAATGGAGCGATGGACGCATTGACCGATCCCTGGCCGCTCGGCCGCCTGCGCGTGCCCAACCGCGTGCTGCTCGCGCCGCTGGCGGGCATCGGCAACTGGTTCGTGCGGCTGCAGGCCAAGCGCTACGGCGCGGGCATGGCGGTCTCGGAGATGGTCTCCTCGCACGCGGTCCACTACGGCAACGAGAAGACCTGCAGGGAGATGCTGCGCATCGACCCGCGCGAGCGCTCGGGCGGGCCGGTTTCGATCCAGCTGTTCGGCGAGGACCCGGAGATCATGCGCTCGGCCGCCGCGAGCGTGGCCGCGGTCGGCGCCGACGCGATCGACATCAACATGGGCTGTCCCGTGCCGAAGGTCAAGAAGACCGGCGCCGGCGCGCAGCTGCTGGCCGACCCCGATCGCGCCGTCGCGCTCGCGCGCGCCGCGGTGCAGGGCGCGGGCGGGCTGCCCGTGACCGTCAAGCTGCGCTCCGGACTGCGCCCGGGGGAGACGAGCGGCTTTGACCTCGCCCACCGCCTGGTCGCCGAGGCGGGGGTCGCCGCGATCGCCTTCCACCCGCGCTCGGCCGCCGTGCACCACAAGGGCTCACCCGACTACGAGCTCGCCGCCCGCCTGGTCCGCTCGCTGCCCGCGCCCGTGATCCTCACCGGCGGGCTCAGCAGCGTCGCGCGTGCGCGCGAGGCCTTCGCGCAGACTGGCGCGGCCGCGGTGATGCTCGCGCGCGGCGCGCTTGGCAACCCCTGGATGTTCACCCAGCTGCTCGGCGAGCGCGAGCGCGAGGCGGCACCCGCGGAGGTGCTGGACGAGCTGCGCTGGACGATCGACCGCGCTGTCGAGCATCTCGGCGAGGACCGCGCCACGCGCTACATGCGCAAGTTCTACCCGTGGTACCTCACGCGCCTGGGATTGGACTCGCAGAGCACCGCGCGGCTGCAGCAGGAGCTGCAGGAAAGCGACTCGCTGGAGCACGTCAACGCGCTGCTTTCGGGGGCTCGCGCGGGCGCCGTGCTCGCCGCCTGAGCGCCCTGGCCGGGCGCGCGCGCTCCCCGCTATACTGCTGCGCTCGCTAGAGCCCTCGGCGCCGCGACTTCCCCCGCTGGCAGCGGGGTTTTTGTGTGCCGCCGACGAACCACAACCTGGGGATCGATTCCCGCCCACCCACATGCCGAAGGACGTCATCCTCACCCCGGAAGGCCTGCAGAAGCTCAAAGACGAGCTCGAGGTGCTCTCCACGGAGAAGCGCCGCGAGGTCGCGGAGCGGATCAAGGAGGCCCGGGAGTTCGGGGACATCTCCGAGAACTCCGAGTACGACGACGCCAAGAACGAGCAGGCGATGGTCGAGAGCCGCATCGCCCAGCTCCAGGAGAAGCTCCGCATGGCCACGGTCATACAGGCCAAGGACCTCTCCACCGACGTCGTCCAGGTCGGCTCGGTGGTGCACGTCAAGGACGAGAAGACCGGCAAGTCGGTCAAGTACACGATCGTCGGCTCCGCCGAGGCCAAGCCGGATGAGCACAAGCTCTCCAACGAGTCGCCCGTGGGCCGCGCGCTGCTCGGTCGCAAACGCAACGAGACGGTCGCCGTGAAGGTCCCGCGCGGCCCCGCCCGCAAGCTCAAGATCACCAAGATCGACGTCGGCCTCGAGTAGGCTCGCCGCGATGAGCGGAAGCGAGGACGGGGTGGACGGGTCCTCAGCCGAGGAGTCGGGCCGGCACGGCCTGCCCGAGCTGATCGCCGAGCGGCGCGCCAAGGCCGAGCGCCTGCGCAGCTCCGACGCGAGTGCCTTCCCCTACTCCTTCCCGGACGTCGAGCCCCTCGCCGCGATCCTGGCCGCCTACGAGGGGCTGGCGCCGGGCGAGGAAACCGAGGAGCGCCATCGCGTGGCCGGCCGCATCGCCGCTCGCCGGGGCGCGGGCAAGGCCGCGTTCATCGACCTCGTGGACCGCACCGGCAAGCTCCAGCTGCACGCCCGCATCGACGTGCTCGGCAAAGACGACTTCGAGCGCCTGTGCTCGCTCGACCTCGGCGATCTGATCGGGGTCGACGGCGCGGCCATCCGCAGCCGTCACGGTGAGATATCGCTGCGCGTCGAGGCGTTTCAGATCCTGGCCAAGGCGCTGCGCCCGCCGCCGGACAAGCACCACGGCCTCAGCGACGTCGAGACGCGCTACCGCCATCGCGAGCTCGACCTGATCGCCAACGAGGACGCTCGCCGGCTGTTCGTCGACCGCGCGCGCATCGTCTCCGCTGTGCGCGCCTACCTCGACGAGGAAGGCTTCGTGGAGGTGGAGACGCCTGTGCTGCAGCCGCTCTACGGCGGCGCGATAGCGCGGCCCTTCACCACCCACCACAACGCGCTCGACCGCGACCTCTACCTGCGCATCGCGACCGAGCTCTATCTCAAGCGCCTGATCGTGGGCGGGCTCGAGCGCGTCTACGAGCTGGGCAAGGACTTCCGCAACGAGGGCGTCTCGCACAAGCACAACCCCGAGTTCACGATGGTCGAGTGGTACGAGGCCTACGCCGACTACGAGGCCGAGGCGGCCCGCCTCGAAGAGATCGTCCGCGCCGCCGCGCGTGCGGTGTCCTACGCCGGCGAGCTCGATCTCTCCTCACCCTGGGCCCGCGTCGGCTTCGTCGAGGCGATCGAGCGAGCGACCCAGATCGACGTGATGGCCCACCCGACCGGCGAGGAGCTCGCAGCCGCGATCCACGCGCGCGGCCTCGCGATGGACACCGACGGCCTCGCCTGGTTCCAGCTCGCCGACGACCTGCTCTCCAAGCACGTCGAGCCCAGCCTGCTCGCGCCCACGTTCGTGGTCGACTATCCGGTGGACATCTCGCCGCTTGCCCGTGAGCACCGGTCCAAGCCCGGCCTGGTCGAGCGCTGGGAGGCGTTCGCCGGCGGCATGGAGATCGCCAACGCCTTCAGCGAGCTCACAGACCCGGACGCCCAGCGTGAACGGTTTGCCGGCCAGCAGGGCCAGGGCGCCTCCGGCGAGGCCGATCCGGAGACGATGCCCTACGACGAGGCCTTCGTCCAGGCGCTGGAACACGGGATGCCGCCGACCGGCGGCGTCGGCCTGGGCATCGACCGGCTCGTCATGCTCCTCACGGGTCGCAGCTCGATCCGCGAGGTCGTGCTGTTCCCGGCGATGCGCGACTGAGCCGCGCGGGCCGGCGCCGGGCTCTCAGCGGGGCTCCGCAGCTGCCCCTGCCAGCCGCCCGCCGGGCGCCCGAACGGTGGTCTCCGGCGCGCTCGATGTCGGCTCTCTGGACGCGATCGCCCGCCACGAATCAAGGCCGGCGACGGCGCTGCCGATGACCCCGATGGAGCCGGTAGGCCGGTTGGTAGACTGCTCCACAAGGCGGTACCTGGACCACCAAAAGACCCTTTGGGGGGCGCGCGGCCCCGCGGGAAGGAACCAACAATGTTCGAGCGATTCACAGAACGGGCCCGGCAGGTCGTCGTTCTCGCGCAGGAGGAGGCGCGGACGCTCAAGCACAACTACATCGGGACCGAGCACATACTGCTGGGACTGCTGCGCGAGGAGGAGGGTCTTGCCGCTCGCGTGCTGGAGAGCCTCGACATCACGGTCGAGCGCGTGCGCGCGCAGGTCGTGCGGATCGTCGGCTCGGGCGAGGAGGTCACCTCGGGCCAGATCCCGTTCACCCCGCGCGCCAAGAAGGTGCTCGAGCTAGCTCTGCGCGAGGCGCTGAGCCTCGGCCACAACTACATCGGCACCGAGCACATCCTGCTCGGCCTCGTGCGCGAGAA
>Ga0209415_10013005_pt1 | contig 13803 bp, 5 predicted proteins | sample PeaSoiSIISIP2007_FD_187696 | JGI IMG/M metagenome (GOLD analysis project Ga0209415, IMG submission 187696) | Peat soil microbial communities from Weissenstadt, Germany - SII-SIP-2007 (SPAdes) (version 2) | ecosystem: Environmental > Terrestrial > Soil > Wetlands > Peat | place: Germany... | reverse complement strand
GCGACTCCGGTGCGTGAGAACCCGCTTGGGGCGAGGAAAACCCACGTCAAGAGCGCCCAAACGGCCGCAGCCAGAATCAATCTGGCAGTGCTGGGTAGCTGGCGAATCTGAGAAGAGATCGACACGCGCCCCCAAAAAGCGTTCAAGAAAGAGCGGGCCTGCATGCTGGACGGGAAGCCGCTTCCACTGTGCTGGCGGGTATCGTACTACGTTCGCCGCCGAAGGGCCAAACGAAATCACCTTGCAATACGCTGGCCTACTGAATCCCAAATGCAAGACAACAACTTATACGAACAATCATATTTGGAGGCACCCGCTACACATGTCTAAGTGCATAACCACGCGTGTATTCGTGATCGCTTGAAGATTATTCGTAGTCGAGGAGAGTCGTTTCGTCCCGCTTCTTAGTGCACTCCTGCATTCTGGCCAATCGCTTGCCCTGTCAAACGGTTAACTCATGTCATGAGGCAGATCAACACACTGTCTTGGCGAACGGCAGAAACACCACAAGGAGAAAGATGATGATGACGACTGGTTTTATTGCGCGAAGCTCACGCAGTGGCGCTAAGGGTTGGCAGTTGGCTTCGGGCTGTGTCCTCGCGTTGTTTGTGCTCTCCGTTTCGCTCTCTAGCTGGGCGCAATCAACGACTGCAACAGGCAGCATTCAGGGCACGGTGACTGATCAAACTGGCGCGGTGGTCGCTGGCGCCAAGGTGATGATTTCAAGTAAAGCAACCGCGGCCGTGTTTCATCTCAGCGCTTCGTCCGCGGGAAGCTATTCGTCAGGCCCGATTCAGCCTGGGGATTACATCGTGCGCGTAGAGGCCAAAGGTTTCAAGACCTTGAATTTGGCCGTGACCGTTCAGGTGGGCAACACATCAACCGCGAACCTCAAGATGGAACTCGGGCAGGAGAGTCAGGTGATTGAGGTGCAAGGGAGCGCCGTCGCCATCAACACGGAGCAGGCGACGGTGCAAGGCACCATCAATCTTGACCAGATTGAAAACCTCCCCGTCAACGGACGAAATTTCCTTGACCTTGCGCAACTTGAGCCCGGCGTTCAAATTCAGGAAGGCAGCACCTTCGATCCAACCAAGAATGGCTTTTCCTCGATCTCCTTTGAAGGCCGGTTTGGCCGTACCGCCAGGATTGAAGTGGACGGGGTCGACGTCAGTGACGAGACCGTCGGCACCACCACACAGAACATCCCCGCAAGTGCCATCCTGGAATTCCAGCTTTCGCAGTCTTCGCTCGATCTCTCGACGGAGCTAACCTCTTCCGGCGCGGTGAACGTTACCACCCGCTCTGGCGCGAACACGATGCACGGCGAAGCCTTTGGACTTTTCCGCGGAAACCAGACGGCAGCAGCCCTGCCCGGTCCCACAGCTCCGCCATTCCAGCGGGAGCAGTTTGGCGGCAATCTGGGAGGCGCAATTATCAAGGATAAGCTGTTCTGGTTTCTCGACGGCGAACGCACGAAGCAAAGCCTGGGAGCAGCGGAGCCGTTTAGCGCTCCTTTTGACACGCTGAATACAACTTTCGTCGAGCCCTACCGCGAGTTTATGTCGGATGAGCGTGTGGATTGGAACATTAAGGGCAGCGCGCGAGCGTTTTATCGTTTCAACTTTGATCAAAACAGCGACAGTCGTCCCTATGGATCAGCGAGTTCCCTGCAGGGATTCAAAAACGCCGACCACACCATAACTCATGCAGTCGGCATCGATTTCAGCACGGGCGCTTATTCCCACAGCATCCGCTTTGAATACCTCAAGTTTCGCAATGGAATCGGAGACGGGACTTCGACCATTGCGGCCGGTCCAGATAATCCCATCCCTGGATTGGGAATAAATATCGGAGCGCCGATCCTGGGGAGTTGCGTTATAAGCAAGGGCGGATCTTACTGCGGTGGACCGAATCTGCTGGCGCCGCAGCAGACCATTCAGAGCGACCACCAGCTCAAATACGACGGCAGCAAAGTGATTGGCAAGCACATTCTCCGCTATGGAGCATCCTTCAATCACCTCCAGGGTGGGGGTTTGGCGGCCTTCTTCACCTTCCCGCAAGTGGGCACAACCTTTACTGGGACTTCCGCTGATCCAACCTCCTACCCCTCGGACTGGGTGTTCCTGGGCAATGGCATCGGCTTCTCTACGGCCAAAGCTTCCTTTGGGTTCCCGGGCGGCGGTCTGGGGCCCGATAACCGATTCGAGACCTACGTAGGAGACGCTTGGAAGGTTAAGCCCCGCTTCACTCTGGCGCTCGGCCTGCACTACGTGCACGATACCGGCCGCGTGGATAGCGACCTGGGTGCCCTGCCCGCTCTCAACCAATGGGGTTCGGGGCTCGGCAACCAGGTGCGCACTCCCGGGAATAACTTTGGTCCGCAGGTTGGTTTTGCCTGGGATGCAACCGGCAAGGGCAAAACTGTGATCCGCGGTGGCGGCGGCCTGTTCTTCGAGAACTCCATCTGGAACAATGTGCTGTTCGATAGCCCGGCACGAATTCCTAAGGGCATCTTCTCAGCCACTCCGCTGGTGTGCGCCGGGGGTGGGGCCGCGCCCTTTAATTGGCCTTCGAGCCCAGGCCCAATCGGCAGTTCCGTCGCCGGCGGCGCCGGGACGGTTATCAGCGCAACCCAGGTCGCACCCACTTTCTGCGGCGAGACCATCTCCACTGCCGCGCCCGGAATCCTGGCTTTGAGCGGCGCCTTCAAATCCGCGGCAGCCGCCAACGTCGGGCTGCAACCCAACGCGAATTTTGTCGGTGCATCGCTGAACGCGGCCAACGCCAACGGATTTGACCTGTTCGCGCCCAATTACCGCACGCCCCGCTCGTGGGAGCTGAATCTAGGCTTCCAGCATGAATTTCGTCCGGGAACAGTGCTCAGCGCCGATTACATCCGCAACATCGGCGAGCACTTCCTTCTGGTCGTGGACGCCAATCACAGCGGGTCGGCGCGTTCGTTCAATCCGGCCAATGCCATCGCCGCACGCGACCGGGCCCAGGCGGCGAATGGCTGTCTCGGGCCGGGCTCGCAGGTCACCTGTATGGTGAATAAGCTTGGTCAGTCAGGCGCGCAATCCGCGTATTCGTCCGCCGGCCTGGATTCCAACATTGCGGTTACCGGCGGTGGTCCCTGCGCGGTCTGCGCTTTTCCGGGCACGGACGGTGCCAACACGAGGAACGACGGCGCGCTGGGCACGCTCGATTTGCTCCAACCGGTCGGCCGTTCCGTGTATAGCGGGCTGCAGGTCAAACTGGTTCAGCAAGTGAAGAGTCCCTTCCGCGGGGTGAAGTCTGCTAACTTCCAGGTCTCCTACTCGCTCTCGCGCTACATCAGCCAAGTGCAGGACGGAGATTTCGTCAACCTGGCGATCAACAATGACAATCCAGACCAGTTCGCCGGACCCAACGCTCTGGATCGCACCCATCAATTCTCGTTCGGCGGAACCTTCACTCTGCCATACTTTACGAAGCTGAGCCTGATCGGGCACTTCTACAGCCCGCTGGCGCAGAACCTCGCGTTGCCTCAGTTGACGAGTGGCGGAGAAATCTTCGCCACCGATTGGTTGGGATCTGGGATTGGGTCCGGGGAACCAGGTCTGCCAGTTCCCGGGACTAACAACGGTGCGTTCCAGCGGGGCACGGACATTCACAACTTACAGGCCCTGATCAGTCACTACAACAACGCCCACGCTGGAACTCTGACGCCTGCAGGCAAGAATGTCGTAGACGGCGGAGTCCTTAGCGCCGCCGACATGACAGCCCTGGGCTGGGTCATGCCTGCTCTTGGTTACGTTCCCGCTGGCGCAGTTGGATTCCCCTGGCTGAAGTCGCTGGATCTGAAAGCGGCGTGGCCCATCAAGGTCGGCGAGCACCTCACCATCGAGCCGAGTGCCAGCATCTTCAACATGTTCAACTTCGCGAACTCGTTTCTTCCGGGAAACCTGCCGGGAACGGTGGCGGGAACCCTGGGGCCGGCGAACCCAGGCTGCGTTGCGCTGGGAAACTGCGCCACGACCCCGCTCGCGTCAAGTTCAGTGGGCGGAGTGACGGCGGCAACCCTTTTGCCCTGGCGTGCCAGCTTTCAATCTGGAACCTATGCGCTGGGTGCTCCTCGCCAGTTTGAATTTGGTCTGAGTATCCGGTTCTAGCCGAGTCACATTAAACAGAACACTCCGTGGCGCTCGGCGCCACGGTTTTTTATTTCTGCCGGAGCCAACGGGAATGAAAGTCTCTCTACAACCGTACAACCGTACGCTGTTGGGGCTGCGAATCGCCTCGTGGTTTCCAATTCTCATAGTCGAGCTAAGCCTGCATCTGTGGATTTGGATAGATGCAGGCTCGCACTACAGATAAGAGACCTTTACTAATCCGCCGAAACCGTTGGCTCATGTTTGCTCCGGTGAATTTCATCCCGGCAGCGAATGCATTTGTACCAAGCTAGGGGCCGGTCCATGTGCGTGGGTGGTGACATGCTCATTTTGCTTGGGGATGCCAGATCATCCGAGTTGCTTGGATCGTGGAGGAAATTACATGCGAGTCCGCCTTCTGTTCAGGGTTGCCCTGGTAACGCTTCTGGGAACCGCAATCTTCGCCGTCACCGCAGTAGCGCAGGTGTCCACTGGATCTCTCAGCGGTACTGTCGTGGACGCTACGGGTGCTCTCGTAGCCGACGCCACTGTAACCCTCGTCAACCAAGGCAACAGCGCAAAACAACAGGCAACCACTTCTGCCACCGGGGCCTTCCGCTTTACCTTCCTTTCGGTTGGCCGCTATGACTTGGAGATCACCAAATCCGGTTTTCGCGGCCTGAAGTCTTCGGGCATCTCCGTGGACGCGAACATCGAGCACACGCTCGGGGCACTGAAGCTGGATGTGGGCCAAACCACCGAGTCCGTTGAGGTCTCCTCAGCGGCGCCGCTGGTGGAAGCGGCACAGGCGCAAGTGAGCACCGCGATCACCGGCGAAGCTCTGCAAACCTTCGCCGGAGTTGCCGAAAACGAGGGCGCGGATTTCATTGCTCTAACGCTGCCGGGTGTGGCCGCCAGCCGCGATAACAACTTCACCAATACCAATGGCGTGGGATTCACGGTGAACGGAATTCGCGGCCGAAATAACGATCAGCAGATTGACGGTCAGAATAACAACGATAACTCTGTGGCCGGTCCGGCCATATTCGTCAGCGATGTAGACTTCGTGACTGAATATCAGGCAACCACCAGCAACTTCGGTCCCGAATACGGCCGGAACTCAGGCTCGGTGATCAACGTGGTGACTAAGAGCGGCAGCAATCGGTGGCACGGAACCGTGTTCGGCGACGAAACCAACTCGGTTTTCACCAGCCTTACGAATATCGAAAAAAACTACGAATCTGTAACCAAGCCTCCCCGCTTCAACCAGGAATTCACGGGTGGAAGCATCGGCGGGCCACTTTTGAAGAACAAGGTATTCATTTTCGGCGGATTTGATAACCAGATCGATTCTTCGAACGCGTTTTTCAGCAGTGGCCTCGCGACGCCGACTCCCAGCGGAATTGCACAGCTGGCGGGTTGCTATCCTGCAAGCACCAGCATCCCGGCGCTCGCCAATTTTGGCCCCTTCGCCGTGGGAGGATCTCCCACGGTCTTAGGCACGCCGACCACAGCATATATCGACAATGCGCCCGTCAATAACACCACGGACCCGACGACCAAGCTCCCCGCATGCGGATATCAACTGGGCGGCATTCAACGATTTCTCCCCAACGGCTTTCATATCTACGATTGGATCACGCGGCTGGACGTGCACGCCACCGACGCCGACTCTTTCTACATCCGCTACCTATATCAAAAAGAAAATTTCTTCAATGTTGCTACGAGCGGTACCAGCAACGCCGCGGGGTATCCAGTGGACGTTCCCTCGCTCGGTCAAACCGGCCTGGTTGGCTGGACGCACACTTTTAACAACCGAATGCTCAACGAATTTCGTGTGGGTTACTCGCGTAACGCGGTGCAGTTCGGCGGCAACACCGTGGGTTCGGTCCCGTTGATGAACAACGTTGCTGATGCCATGACGGTGATAGGTTTCACCAATGCCAACCTTCTGGGCTTTGGGCCGGGTTCGAACTTCCCAGAGGGCAGGATCGTCAACTCTTATCAGTTGCAGGACAATTTCAGCTATACCAGGGGGCAACATCAGTTGAAATGGGGTGCCAACATCACCAACCAGAGATCTCCCAATGTTTTTCTTCCCACGTATAACGGCGCCTACGTTTTTTCCGGTTGGGACACCTACGCGGCGAACACTCCTTCCGCCACAACTCTGGTTGAGGGTAACCCAGAGTACCCGTTCAAGGAGTGGGATACATTCCTGTATGTTGGAGATGACTGGAAGATTAGGCACAATCTGACCTTAAACCTGGGACTAACGTGGACGTACCTGGGCCAGCCAGCCAACCTGTTCCATCGGGAAACCGTGGCTCAGCAAACCGGAACCAACCCAGTATGGCTTTCTTCTTTGCCGCTTTCTGCCACCACGACCCCATCGATTCCATCGATTCATAATTTATTTGGTCCCAGCATTGGATTCGCGTGGTCACCCGACACACCGTTCACTCGTAACGGCAACACGGTTGTGCGCGGTGGCTATCGACTCACTTACGACCCAGCCTTCTACAACATTTTTCTGAACGACGCCACTACTGCGCCCGTCGTGTTAGGGGATACGTTCGCCGGACCAGGACTCCCCGGTGTCCCCGCATCTCCATTAGGGCCTTCGGTTCGCGCCGCGTACGCCAGCCTGCTGCCTGTTGGCAAGCTCGACCCGCGCAATTCTCCCGAACTCACAATTAATCCACACCTCAGTCCGGATAAAGTCCAGGAGTGGTCGTTGGGCATCCAGCGCAACGTCACAAAAGATGCGGCGTTCGAGGTGCGGTACGTGGGCAACCACGGCGAGAACCTGTTCCAGAGTATCAACGCCAATCCAGGGATCGCAGGCCTCGCATCAGCCTTCCCGAGTTACATTCCCACAGGCGATACGCCCTGCCCGGTAACCAGCGCGGTGGTGGCGGCCGCGGTGGGCCGGGTGAACTGCAATACCGGGATTCAGTTGGAGGTCGGCAATACTGGCTACTCCAACTACAACGGATTGCAGACGGAATTCCGCACCAGCAACATTTTCCACCAGCTGACTCTACGAACCAGTTATACGTGGAGTAAGACGATGGACAACGTCAGCGAGATTTTCAATACCTTCGCGGGCGGCAACAGCGAATCCTTAGCCCAAAACCCGCTCAACGTGAAGGGAGGAGAGTACGCTCTTTCGGGAATCGATTTCCCCCAGACCTGGACTCTCTCTTTCGTCGAAGATATTCCGCTCATGCGCTCTCAGCATGGCGTCCTCGGACATATCGCCGGGGGCTGGGCGTTGTCCGGGACCTATATTCTGCAGTCTGGCCAGAACTATTCGCCGCAGCAGATCTTCGTGAACGCGGCTAGTTCGCCGGTCCAGGACGTCGCCTTCAACCAGGCTTTCAATAACGGCGTTCCTGATGTGGTGCGGCCGTTCTTGGGAAGCCCAAGTGCCCCCGTAACTCAGGTAGGAATCTATGCGGGCGACGCCTGTGCGGCGTTCGGAAATGCCGGCACGGGCCCGGGTTGCGGCCTGCCTGTGGCCACACTAATCAGTATGAACGGCATAAACCACGGCGCGATCACCCCGGTTACCAACAGCCAGGTGCACTTCATTGCTAATGGAGGGGAGGCCGAGACCATCTTCGGAGTTCCTTTCGGCAATGTTCGGCGCAACAGTGTTCGCGACTACCACACCAATCTCGCTAACTTCACGCTGTTCAAGAACATCAAGTTCTGGGAACGCGCGACATTGCAGTGGCACATGACCATGAACAACGCATTCAACCATCCCAACTATGGCAACACCATCCCGGGTATTTCCACGTTCCTTGAGAACGCCGGTGGGAGTGGTCCGGGCGTCGCGTTCGGTGACCCCACCGTCCAATCGGACGCCAACCTGGCTTGCCCGGCTGGCGCACGCTGCGTTTACTTCGGGCTGAAGGTGATTTACTAAGGCTAGGCTGCCCGAAACTCACTCCTTAGCTCTACCGGCCAATCAGATATGATTGGCCTTTTTCTTGGTCCGTCTCACCGTCGACTCTGTCGATTTCATTCTCAGGAGGGCAAAATGCGTGTTGGTGCGCTTGTTCTTAAGTACCCTTATGCCTTTAAACTGCGTGGCAGTTTTGCCGTTCTTCTCATACTGCTTATCTCGACTCACTGTTGGTCAACGACACCCATTGTTCTACAGTCGGTCGTCCCGGGCGTTTACGTCGCGCTGCAGCCTTTCGCGGATCGCTTTAACGATTCCAACTCCACCGTTATTGTTCTGGATGATTCGGTTGTGGTCGTAGACACGCAGACGACGCTCACGACGACAAGAGACATTCTCGAGCAGATTCGCAAGATCACTGATAAACCGGTACGTTGGGTGATCAACACGCACTGGCACGGCGATCACGTCCTGGGGAACCAGGTCTATCGAGAAGCGTTTCCGGGCGTGCAGTTCATCGCGCAGACCAACACGCGAGAAGATATGGCCAGCCGGACCACCGCGGAGTTAAATGCTGACATTGCGAGCATTCCCGGAAACATCGAGAAGTATCAGCGAATGCTGGCGAGCGGGCGCACTGCCGATGGACAATCTTTAACCCAGCAACAAAGAAGCCTTCTCGAAATGCGAATAAACACGTTCTCCAGGGAACTACCGGACCTGCGCCAGACTCATGTCGTACTGCCGGATGTCACGTTCGACAATGCCCTTTCCTTATACAGCGGGAACCAGGAGGTGCGGTTGACCCACTACCCCGGTCACACGCGCGGTGACGCCGTTGTCTTTCTCCCCTCGAAGAAAGTGCTGATCACTGGAGATTTGCTGGACGACCTGCCATACACGGGCGACGGCTCACCCGCAGGCCTGGTGAAGACCCTACATGAACTGGACCGGCTCGACTTCGACCTGATAATTCCCGGCCATGGAGGGATCGAGCGAAGTCACGAGCACCTCCGTCAAGTTCTCCAGTTGTTTGAGTCGATCGTTTCTCAGGTAGAGGATGACGTGCGCAATGGCTTCAGCCTCGCGGACACAAAATCGCAGGTCCATGTCGAACAGTTTCGCGCTCGAATCACCGGCGGGGAAGAACACGCCGAACGTGCGTGGGATGGATTCGTACCGGCTGCAATCGAGCACGCATACCTTGAAGTTAAGCAGGGAGAAGGCAAGTAGGCGTTTTGTCCGTGGCAGATCAAACAAGCACGCGCCGCGAGTCCCTCCTTTGGTGCGACCGAAGCTTGTCGACTCTATCGAGATGAGTGTGGCTATTGGCCGCGACCAACACGAAAAGCCCAACCGATCCGACACATGACGCTAGAACGTGTAGCGCAAGGCAAACTCCATTACGCGCGGATTAGACAGCGTGGAGCTGAAGTTGCCAAAGCTGGTAGAGGAAGATAAGAAAGTGTTGCCGTTGATCTGCATAGTACCCACATCGAAGCGGGGCGTGTTGGTGACGTTGAAAACTTCCCAGGTGAATCGCACGGATTGATGCTCGGCGATCTGCCATCCCTTGGCGAGACCGGCATCGAGGTTGAAGGTACCCGGCCCGCGCAGCCAGTTGCGGGATCCGCCCTCGCCGGGATACGCCGGTCGAACCATATTGATAGCGGCGTTTGGGTTGGTGGGATCAGTGATGCCGGGATCCTTGAAGACGTTGGGGCCAGTGCCTCCTCCGGCCTGGGCGACGATGAAGCTGCCGGTTGCAGGCTTACGTGAGCTCAGGGGAACGAGCGGAGACTGAATGTCGAAGTTCGTAGCCCACGCCGGACTGAACTCGGTGAAAGGATATCCCGTGGACCAGCGCCAGAGTCCGGAAACGGTCCAGCCGCCGAGTATGGCGTTTGCAAATCGACCCATATTGGTGGCAAAGTGCTTTCCCGACCCGACTGGGACTTCATACACCCAGTTGGCATTGATCTGGTGGGTCGCGTCAAAATCTGAGACCGCGCGATTTTGGTTGGGCGCCCAGGAGTTGATCACCTGGCTCGAGCCGAAGCCAATGCCCTCATCGAGACTGATACGCTCCGCGTTGGAGCCCAGATCGAAGGACTTCGAGTAAGTGTAGTTCAAATCGAACTCGAGTCCGTTGGCACGGTGCCGCAAGCTGAACTGGCCCGAGTTATAAGCGCTGTTGCCGGTGCTGCGCCACGCGTAGAGCGAGGAGAACTGCGGAGTGTAAAAAGCATACGGCGTGACCACACCGTTAATGCTGGCGCACGCGGGATAGCAATCCTTTGCCGGCCAGCCAGCTACTACGCCCGGTACGTCTGCCTGTTCGAGAGCGGTGGTTTCGTTCCCGGCATTTTCGCAGAACAAGTCGTACATGGCTTGCGTCGCGGTCACGCGCGCGGGAACCGTGCCGATGCAAGGCGTACCAAAGCCGACGGTTGAACCGCCCACGTGCGTCGAGGAAGGACCGGCCGCGCCGGGGAACAGATCTTCCCAATAAGCGATCGGCTGAACGCTTCTGGTAGGAACGCCGGCATAGTACTGTTTTGCGAGTGCCTGGGCGGCCTGGAAATAGGTCTGGCCGCTCCTGGTGTCGAAGAGGTTGGTCGGCTCGGCCAGGTCTTCCTCCTGAAGCAGACGGTGGGCAAAGCGCCCCACGTAAGACGCCTCTACGACAAAGCTGTGGGGCAATGCGCGCGTGATGGAGAAATCGACGACGTGCGAATAGGGAGTTTTGAGTTTGTCGTCGAGACCGTAGTAAATGGCGAATCCGCCGTTGGCGACGCCCAGCGGGGGCGTAACCGGAAACGGACCTGTCGGCGGCTGTTCGACGACCGGGCAATTTTTCGCGCAGGTGCCAGTAGGAGACTGGCTGATGGTGGGGATGGTATTCAGGCCGGAGTAACGCGCCGACCCGTCGACGGTCTGGACGCCGGCTGCATTGGTAATGGCTGTGGTGAGACCGAAAGATCCGTTGCGATCGAAGGTGTTGGTAATGCCTTCGCCGAAGTGATCGAAATAAAGTCCGTAGCCAGCGCGGATAGACGTTTTGCCGGCTCCGCCGAGCAGTCGCTTTGCCCAGCCGCTGTCGCTGGTGGGCGAGTAGGCGAATGCGAAGCGCGGAGCGAGGTCCTTGTGATCCCACGCCCAGTAGGGCTGTTTCCCATTGGCCTGTCCGGATGGCGCGAAGCCGACCACGGGGTCGTAAACCTCGCCTTCATTCATGGATTTCTCGCGCTGCCGGAACCAGTCGTTCAGGCTGATCGTTGGTGCTACTTGAGTACCGGAAGTTTCGTAGGGAGGCTGCAACAGCGTGTAGCGCAGGCCATAGGTTAGGGTCAGATTAGGTCGAATTCGCCATTGATCCTGTGCGTAGAACTCCACTTCGTGGGCGCGGAAATGACGCGATACGAGGCTGCCCTCTGAAACCACGGATAGATCTTTGTTGAGCTGGTAATTAGAGCCGATTTGCGTAATCAGCCCGGCAAGGGCAGTCATCGCGAAGTCGTAGCTGGCGCCGAAATAAGAGTCCACCGCGGGAAAACCGAAGGCTGCGGGATCAAGGCTGATGCCTCGGTTCGCGATCGCCGAGGTAGAAAGCCAGTAGGTGTTGGTGATGGCGCCAAAAAACGACTGCGCATTCGAGGCACGCTCATTGTCGATCTGGCGCAGGTTTGCACCGAATTGCAGGGTGTGATTGCCCTTGACCTTGGTGAGGTCATCCGCCCAATTCTGCACTGGAACGTTGGTGTTGATGGTGGGAGTCTCGCCGGCGAGATTATCCATTCCGCGAAATTCGATAAAGTGCTGTGTCTGCAGGCCCGATTGGTCGAGTCCCTGGCGGGTGTAGCCGAATCGGAAGTTGTTGATGAGGCTACTGCTGAGTGTCGCGGTGTAACCCACAATCAGGCTCTTGCTGTTGACATGCAGGGTCTGGCCTGCGGGCTGACCAGGGAACTGCGCTCCGCCATCTTGGGTGAACGTTCCGTCTCCGTAGGGGGTGAGCGGCAGAGAGCGCTCGGCTTCGTTGTCGTTATTCAGGACGCCGCGCACAAACAGGCGATGATTTCCGTTCGCGGTCAGGTTGTAATCCAGTTTGGTTACGTAGGCGTCTTGCTTCGAGGGCACCGGCGAGGAGAATGTAAATCCGCGGAAATCGAGCCCGTCGCCCACGGTATCAGTATTGGGCAGTGGGTACTGATTGAACAGAGCACTCGCGTTTGCGCCCCCGATGTTCGCCAGCAATGGATTCGCTCCCGGACCCAGCGGGCACGAACGAAGGCTTGAACAGTTTGGGTCCATGCTCGCGATTTGCGCCGCTGTTAAAGTCTCGACGCCGCTCACCGGGCACCTTGCGTCTTCGGTGCAGGGATAGCTGATTATTCCATCGCGAAGGTTGCCGCTGGGCACCACGCGCGTGGCTTGCAGGTCTTCCCGCTTACGCTGTCCTTCGTAGGCGGCAAAGAAAAACAGCCGGTCTTTGATGATGGGACCCCCGGCGTTCGCACCGAAAGTGTTGCGCAGCAGGAACGGTGCCGTATTCGGCTCGCCCGCGAGAACCTCCGACGCTTTGTTGAACCAGTCGTTGCCGGTGGTAAAGGTGGGCCGATAGTATTCGTAAAGCGAACCGTGAAACTTGTTGGTGCCGCTCTTGGTCACCAAGGACACTTGTCCCCCGGAGGAGCGGCCGCTCCCGGCATCGGAGTTGCTGGTGGTGACTTTGAACTCTTCCAGCGAATCCAGTGGAACGCGCACCGCGCCCTGAAACGCCGCTCCCAGCAGCTGATCGTTGTTGTCGACACCGTCGAGTGTCACATTGGTCTGGTCACTGCGAGCGCCATTCACCGAACCGCTCCGGCTGTCGGACGCGCTCGCGATTCGACTGCTGTTGCCGGTAAACACTACTCCCGGCTGCAAGCTCAGGATTCCGGTGGGGTCGCGGCCTTCGAACGGCAGGTTGGAAATCTGGTCAGAATTGAAGGCGTGTCCCATGGTGGCATCTTCGGTGTTTACCAGCGGGGCCGAGCCCGTCACCTCGAGCGTCACGGTTTCACCTGAAACTTGCAGATTTACGTTCACGGTGCCGGGAGTGTTTACCAACAGCTCGATGCCCGTCTCCTTGATCGCTGCGAAGCCCGTGGCACTGATGACCAGCTGATAGGTCGCCGGCGGCAACTCCAGAAACTGATAGGTTCCGTGGTCGTCACTTTTCGCGGCGTGCGTGAACCCAGTGGCCGGATTGGTGATCGATACGGCCGCCCCTGCGACAACGGCGCCCTTAGGATCGTAGATCGTGCCGTGCAGCGAGGTTGTGGTCGACTGCGCTGTTACCAGAATGTGGAATACAAACAGCAACATCGTGGTGATGACCGCACGTACACCGAACCTCATAAGGGAGCTCCTGTTGCACGAGACTTTCGATTCGCGTTCCGGAACCCCATAGACTGGAGCCACAGAAGACGCGCCACTTGGCGACTATGTTGCGGTCAGAGACGGAGACTTCGCCACATCGCTGGCGGTTTTGGGGATAAATACATCCGGCATCGGGACTAATCGTAGGAAATGGTGCGCCCCGCTTTTTCGACCAGAGGTTCAAGCCTCTGCAGTCCGATTCGAACCTGCGCGCGGACGCACGTTGGGGATTCTGAGTAGGGCGAGGAAGCTTGCCAGTTTTCGTGGCGCTTACATGCTTGCTGGTCCCGCCCGAAGCAGTGTCAATCCCCCGAGGTCTCCTGTGGGATA
>Ga0209415_10013004_pt1 | contig 13804 bp, 3 predicted proteins | sample PeaSoiSIISIP2007_FD_187696 | JGI IMG/M metagenome (GOLD analysis project Ga0209415, IMG submission 187696) | Peat soil microbial communities from Weissenstadt, Germany - SII-SIP-2007 (SPAdes) (version 2) | ecosystem: Environmental > Terrestrial > Soil > Wetlands > Peat | place: Germany... | reverse complement strand
CTTGGGGCCATCTTCGCAGCTTACAGCGGGATTTGTGCCGTTCTCGCAACGGCAGGCAAAGCGCTCATCGGTCACAAGACGGAAAACCCCCACATCCACTTGCTTGTGGGTTGTGCGCTGTTTCTCGTGAGCGGAGCCATTCCGCTCATCAACGGGATTGTCACGTTTGCGGTGGTGTTGATGGGTATCGGTGTGGTCGTCGCCACGCGAGGGGCTGGAACGCTCGTTCCAAACGGCCGAGTCGCGTTCGCTGGCCCATATCGTACCTAAACAAAAAACCAGGTCGCGGGAGCGCGCGGGATTGGTACCCTCGACGTTCCCGCGATGACCGAACCGACTCGCCATCGTCCTGCTGCAGGTGTTGCTGCAGTCTTGGCCTCGCTCGACGAGCGCCTCGAGAACGAAGCGGACGTTCTTGATTCGTTCTTGCTCGCACTGGCGCGAAATCAATTGCCCCGCGAGGCGTGGGAGAAGTTGTATCGCGCTGCCCAACGCGACGATCGCACCGCCGATCTCGCTTTCGCATTCGAAGGGCTCGCCGGCGATCGCAAGCTGCGCACGCTCCAAGCGGGGGTCGTCGCCGAGTTCATGTTTCAAGCGTCGATATTCTTCGGCGACGTCATGGGCGATGATCTCGGCGCGGCGACGTACCTCGACAAGGCCATGGCGGCGATGCCGACCCACCCTGGCGCTATCGCGCGTTATGAAGCGAAGCTGACGAACGCCGGGGAATTCCAGAAGCTCGGCGAGTTCTTCTTCGACATGGCGCAGCATCGCGCTCGCGCAGAGCAAGCCCCCACGCTTCGCAAAGCCGCAGACGCCTTCGAGAAGGCCGCAGCGGGTGACCGCTTGGCCGACGTGCTCGGAATGCTCGTTCGCGTCGATCCAAAAGACGAAGAGGCACGGGCCAAGCTCGAGGAAGCCTTGCTCCAAGCCAAACGTCCACGCGACGTGGCAAAGATGCTTGAGCAAACCCTCACGTCGGACCCGCCACCTGCGGATGACATCGCGTTTGCGCAACGCACGAAGCTGCTCGCGCTCTACGACGAAGTGAACGAAGTCGAGCGCGCACTCCCGCACGTGGAGTGGCTGCTTGCCCGTGCAAATGGCCACGAAGGGGCGAAGAGCATCGGTATGCGCCTTCTCGAGGTCAAAGCGACGGCGCAACGCGCGGCGGCCGCGCTGGCTGTTGCAGCGGAGAAGGGAGAAGCGTGGGCCGATGCCGCGCGGTACTACACGCTCGAGCTCGAGCACAGCCGCGGAACGCGACGCTTTGGAGCGCTGCGCGCGCTCGCCGCGCTTAGGCACGATCACATCGATGACCTGCCTGGCGCGTTCGAAGCGGCTGAGCAGGCTCTGCACATCGATGCCACGGACATGGATCTGTTGGATCGTTTCGTGGCGCTCACGCGAGCCCTCGGCAAGCACGAAGCGGCGCAAAAGACTTTGCAGCGTCTCGTGAGCTCGGCGAAGGATGCGTCAGCGCGCGCGCGCCTGTCGGCCGAGATGGGCGAGCTGCTGCTCGCGACCGGCGATGTCAAACGTGCGCGCGCTGCGTTTTCGAGCGCGCTCACAGTGCCGGGAGCGACGGAGCTCGCCGTCCTACCCGCGATGCACGCGCTCGCACGGCTCTACGCCGAGGACGAGGACCACATGTCGCTCGCGGAGATGCTCGAGCGGATCGTGCAGACGGAGCCCGATGTCGTGCGCAGGCAGCAGGCGGCCGAGCAGCTCGCGGCGCTCGCATCGGGGTCGCTCGCAGATCCCGCGCGTGCCGTCGCCGCGTATCGGGGTTTGCTGGACACACCAGCGCGCGCTCGCGCGCTCGACGCACTAGAGCCGCTGCTGTCCTCCCTCGGGGATGCCATCGGACTCGCGGAGGTCTTGCGCGCGAAGGCTTCTGACACCGAGTCGCGCGAGGACAAACGCGCGCTTTTGATCCGCGCTGCAGAACAGCTCACGGAGGCGTCCGGCAACGTGGCGGCCGCGTCCCACGCGTGGCGTGAAGTGGTCGAACAGTTTGGGCCCACAAAAGACGTGCTGTCGCGGTGGACGCCACTGCTCGAGCTCGAGCGTGACTTCACTTCGCTCGCCGCTGCCTACGAGTCACTGGCGAAGCTCGACCACGGCGGCGACAAGGTGGATGCGCTCGCACGCCTTGGGCTGCTGCGCATGCAGTGGCTCGGCGACGCAGCTGGAGCAGTCGAAGCATTTCGTGGTGCGCTCTCGATCGATCCCCACGACAAGACATCCCGAGCTGCCATGGAGCAGCTTCTCGACTCGAACGACGTACCCATCGCGATGGCCGCTGGTGACGTGCTCGAGCCAACCTATCGCACCGAAGCAAACCGCGTCGGTCTGCTGCGCGTTGCGATCGTGCGCGCCAAAGGCGGCGCGGATGCCGACGAACGAGGTCGGGCGCTCACCGACGCGGTCGCGCTCGCCGAGCATTTGCCGAACGAACGTGGGCGCGTCGTCACGCTCTTGCGAACAGCCCTCACGCAGGCACTCGACGAGTCACGACCCGTCACGCCTTGGCTCACGGCCCTCGATGCGTTGCTTCCGGGCGACTCCGAGGCAAGCGCCCGCGCGGACCTTCTGACGCTGGCGCTCGGCGAGCGGACGATTGACTCCGACGAGATCGTGCTCGTTGCGCAGCGCCTCGGCGACGCGGCAATGCTCGCGGGTGATCGCACGCGCGCGCTCGACGCGTACAAGCGAGCGCTCGACTACGCGCCCGCGTCCCCCGAGCTCATGGCTGGCGTCGATCTTCTACTGCGCGAGCAAGGAACTCCTCACGATCGTGTCAGACTGTATCGCTCGGCGCTCGCGAAAGAAGCGCGTCCGGACAAGCGACATGGTCTCTACCTGGCCATCGTCGCCTTGCAGCGAAAAGAGCTCGGTGATGCGGGCGGAGCGATGGAGACGCTCCGCGCAGGCCTCGCAGAAGGCCCGGACGACGCCATGGAGGCATCCCTCTACGAGCTCTTTTGCGAGACCGGAGCGTTCGCTGACGCGTGTGGGCTCCTCGAGCAGCGGCTCGGGCGGACGCCGCCGGGTGAGGACGAGCGGCAACTTCGTGCGCAGGCTGCGCGGCTCGCGTCCGATCACGGTTTGCGCGATCGTTCCGTCGTTCACGCGAAAGCGCTGGCCGAAGACGCGTTCGCCACCAATGCCGACCTCGATCTCGTGGAACAGATCGCAGAGCGCGCAGACGCTCGTGAGCTCCTCGTGCTCGCGTCGGGGAGGCGCGTCGAGCTCGCTGAATCGGGCGAGGACAAGGTCTTCTGGTTCACCCGGTTGGGAACGCTCCACACCGAACGCGGTGACACGTCCGCGGCCGTGGTCGCGTGGCGTGACGGTGCGGTTGCAGCCGAGCAGATGGGCGACCGCAAAGGAGCGCGAAAGCTGTACGAGCGCATCAGACGAACGGCGCCGTTCGACCGCACGGCTACCGAACGACTCGCGGCGCTTGCCGAAATCAGCGGGGAATGGGGAGCCTTACCCGAGCTCTACGCGGCGCTCGTCGAGTCGGCGGGCAACACGACGGATCGGAAGGATGCCTTGATCAAGCTCGCCGACGTTCTCCACTCGCGCATGGACGACTCGACGGGAGCGTTCGATGCGGCGGCGCGGGCATTCCTCGAGGTACCCAGCGATGCGGCTGCGCTCACCAAGCTGATCGAGCTCGGCGCAGCCGCCAACGCACGGGACGCGCTCATGCGCACAATGGACACGGCGCTTGCGGGCGAGGCCGCTCGTGACCAAGCTCTGCTCGCCAGGCTGCTCACGGCGAAGGCAGAAGTGCTTGGCGCGAGTGACGAACATACCGCCGAAGCGCGCGCGCTCCTCCGGGCAGTGCTCACGGACGACGCCGCCGATGCCGAAACGAAGCGCCGCGCCGCCGACGGGCTCGAGGCGCTGCTCGATCGCTGCGATGCGCGGACGGAGGCCGAAACTTGGCGCTGGCTTCTCGGTTGGCGAGCGGCGAGCGAGAGCGAGCAGGCGCGCGCTCGCGCACTTGGCAAATGGGCTCGACTCGAAGAGGAGAAGCTCGGCGACGTCGGCCGTGCGATCGATCTGTGGAAGCAGGCCGCGGAGGCGGATGCGTCGGACGCCGAAGCACCCGCGCAGGTCGCAAGGTTGATGATTGCGAGTGGAGACGTCGACGGCGCGCTCGCGACGCTGCGCGCACGTGCCGCGAATGCACAGCCCGAGGCAGCATCGCGCTTGCGTGCGGAAATTGCCGCGCTGTTGTCGTCCATTCCCGGACGCGAGGGCGACGCGATGAGCGAGCTGCGCGCGTTGCTCACCGAGCGCCCGGACGACGAGGCGGCGCTGCGGCTGCTCGTCAAGCTGCTGCCGCATCCTGAAATCGGCGCTGACGCATCGAGCCTGCTCGAAGGAGCGCTCCAAAGCGCCGATGCAGCAGGTCGCAAACGTGTGCTCACCTCGTTGATTGCGGGCGCACCCGACGCGCCAGTCGCCCAACGCCGAGCATGGCACGAGCAACTCCTCGATCTTGCTCAAGGGCAACAAGACGAAGCGTTTGTTTTTCTTCTGCGCGCGCTCCGTGAGCTCCCGACCGAGCTCGCTTGGTGGGACCGCGCCGAGCAGCTGGCTCGGCGCCTCGATTGCCCGCAAGAGCTGTCGGAGCTGTATCAGGCTGCCATCGCGCGTGACCTTCCGCGCGAGGATGCGTTGGAGCTCGGGCAACGAGCGGCCGCGTTCCACGAGGAATGGTTCGACGACGCCGATGCCGTCGTCGGCATCCTCGCGCGAATGGTGGATCTCGACCCCGGCGGTTGGGCATTCGACCGCCTGAAGTTGCTCTACGATTCGCAAGAGCGGTGGGATGACCTCTTTGGGCTCTACGACCGCGTCCTTGCCACGGACCTCGACGCGACTCGCCGCACCGAGCTTCTCGAAGACGCCGCGCAGATCGCGAAGGACTTCGCCAAGAACGCCGACCGCGCGGTCTCGTATCTCGAGCAGCTCCTGCATCACAAGCCGAAGAACGAACGGCTGCTGGCTTCACTCGAGCGCCTTTACGAACGGCACGGCAAACATCGCGAGCTCATCGCCCTTCTCGGAGCGCAGCTTGGCGGCAAGAGCCCTACGGACGCTCACGCGCTTCGTGGGCGCATGGCAGCGCTTTGGCTCGACGAGCTCAACGACGCCGGGGCCTCGCTGCTCGTCGTCGAGGAGATGATGCACGAAGGGGAGCAGGGCGACGACGTGATCGCGCTGCTGGAGCGCGTCCTCGCCGCGGCCCCCGAAGGCGAGGAGATGAAGAAAACGCTGCCGCCGACGGTGTCTCCGATCAGCGAGCGAATCGCTGCGGCTCACGAGAGCGTCTTGCCACCGCGGGCCTCCTCCCCACCGCCTCGCGCCTCCGTGCCGCCGCCAAACACCAAGACTCGCGGCAAACGGGTGCTCGTTCGACAACGGGCCGCGTCGCTCCTCCGAGAGCGTTACGAAGAGCTCGATCGAGAGTCGGACCTCGTGCGCATGCTCGAGGTCGAGCTCGAAGCCGTTAAGAATGCAAAAGAGCGCATGCGGCGTCACGGCGAGATCGCCGCCGTCCACGAACGTCTAGGCAATCATGCCGCAGCGCTGGAGCACGCCGTTGCGTTGGTCATGCTCGACCCCGATGCGGAGGCGCACCGCGAGCGCCTCGCGCGTCTCGCTGAGAAGACTGGCCGATTCGACCGGCTCGGCGAGGTGCTCGCTGCTGCTGCCGACGACTGCGAGGGCGACGAGCTCCGTGCGACGCTCTTGCTCGATGCGGCGGTCGTCTACGCCGACAAGCTCGGAGATGCATCGCGCGCAATCGACTTGCTCGGTCGTGTCCTCCATCTGGATGTCGCTCCTCAACTTTTGCTGACGGGGGCTCGGCGACTCGACGCGCTCTTGGCAGCGACGGAACGCAAGCTCGACAGGTTGACGGTGCTCGAACGCCTCGCGACGCTCGAGGTCGACGACGCAGATGCGCGCCGCTTGGCGCTTGGCGAAGCTGCGCGCCTCGCAGCTGAGATTGGGGAGACCGATCGAAGCGTGACCGCGTGGGAATCGCGCCTGCGCGAGGACGCGAAGGACTTGGAGGCGCTCGACGGCCTCGTCGACGTTCTCGGCCGTTCTGGCAAGCTGCGCGAGCTCGTGGATGCGCTCGTCAAGCGCTCCGACGTTCGCCGCGCCACGCCGGAGAGTCGCGAAGATCGCGTGCGCGCGGCGCGCATTCTTTCGAGTGAGCTCGACGCGGGTCCAGAGGCCATCGAGGTGTGGGAATCGATCGCCGAGACCAGCGGTGAAGCCGACGACGTCGACGCTGCCCTCGCCGAGCTCTACGAGCGGTGCGAGCGGTGGAAGGGGCTGGCCCAGCTACTCGAGCGTGCTGCCGAGCGCCACGCTGATGTGGAGTCGAAAGCATCGTACTTGTCGCGTCTGGGCGACGTGAGACGGGCGAAGCTCGACGCGCCCAAGCGTGCGATCGAGAGCTACGCCCAGGCACTCGACGTCAAGCCGGGTGACGTACGCGCGCTCAACGGGCTGACCGCGCTACTCGACATCGAGTCAGCTGCGCGCAAGGCGCTCGACGTGCTCTTGCGCGATCATGCGGCGACGACCTCGTGGCAGGCCGTCGTGGAGCTCCTTCCGCAGCGGCTTCGCCTCGCGAACGACGACCGAGACCGCGTTTCGAACCTCGTCGAGACATCGGAGCTCTTCGAGCACCGAGCGCAAGATCTCGAGGCGGCATTTCACGCGATGCGAGAAGCGTTCACGCTTTCGGCTGGCAGCGCCGATGTCGCGGTAAACGCGGAGCGGCTCGCTGATGCAGCGTATGCGGCCGGCGCTCCCGACACCTACCGAGCATTTGCCGAAGCCCATCGTGTGGTTCTCGACCGTATCGAGGGGTCGCGACGCGGCGACGAGGAGAACGTCGTTCGCCTGCGCATGAAGCTCGGTGCGCTCCTCGAGTCCAAGCTCGACGACGCGCGCGGAGCGCTCGTGCAATATCTCCGCGTCGCGAACGACGACTCGACGAATGCCGAGGCAGCGCATGCGCTCATCCGCGTCGCGGGACGTGTGGGCCGATGGGACGCGGCTGCGAAGGTCGTCGTCGATCGAGCGGCCCTGTCCAACGCCCCCGACGAGAGCTTGATCCACGCACTGGAAGATGCGGCGACCACGCAAGCCGGATGGGATCCGCTCACGGCAGCGTTCGAAGCCGCCATCGCGCAGCGCTCGGATCTCGCCCGTGAAGCAGCCCGCGATCTCGAGGCGCGACTCGCGACATGGCATCGAGATCGGCGCGCGGATGCGGAAGCGGCCGAGGCCGCCTATTCGCGCGCCCTCGCCCACGATCCGAACGACACGCAACTTCTGGCGCACCTCGCGCAACTTCAACGACGTCACCGCGGACGGCCGCTCATCGACAGCTTGCTACGTTTGTCCCAGGCCACTGGTGGCGATGCCGAGCTCCTTCGTGAAGCGGCGGAGGTGGCCGGTCGAGTCGTCGTGGACCGCGGGCTGGCCAAGACGATCCTCGAGCGTCTCTTGAAGCTCACGTCCGAGCGATGGAGCAAAGCCGAGGATCACCCGCCGAGCACGGAGGCTCGGCCGAAGAGCGGGGGACAGCTCGCCAGAGACACGCAATCGACTGCAGCAGTCGACGAATCCGCACCCGAGACACCAGACGTCGAGTCCGCCGAAGGCGGAGCGGGCAGCTCATCGCAAACACCCAACGATGGCGTGCCGAGCGTCGGACCTGCGACGCACCCGAGCGAGCACGTCGAGTGGGCGCTCGGCGAGCTGCTTCGCGTGCACAACGAAGAAGGCAATGCGGAACGCATCGTGGAGCTGCTGGAAGAAACGGCGCAGCTGCCCTTCTCGCCCGACCGCGTTCGCGAGCTACTTCACGACGCGGGACGAACGGCGCTCGATCGGCTCGGTGACGCTCAGGCTGCGCGGCGCCTTTACTCGCGGCTGTTCGACGACAATCCACGCGACACCGAGGCGGCGGCCCGCCTCGCTGACGTCTATGGAACGCTCGGTCAACGCGAGGAGCTTCTTGCTCTTCGCAAGACCCAAGTCCGCGTCTCCGAGCAACCCAACGCCCGGGTCGTGCATCGGCTCGATGCCGCGCTCATCGAGGCCGAGCTTGGTCGAACCGATGATGCCGTGGCGACGTTGCGTGCGAGCTTGGTCGATGCGCCGAGACATGCTCGTACGACGCTCATTCTCTCGGAGACGCTCGAGCGCGCGGCGCGTTGGGACGAGCTTTCCGCATTCTGCGCGGAGCAGGCAGAGCTGGCCGAGCGCGATGGCGACACGCTCTCGGCGATGGAGCTTTGGTCTCGCGCCGCCACCATCGCAGAGGAGAAGCTGTCGCAGCTCGCGCTCGCGCTCGCGCATTACAAACGCAGCCTCGCGCTCGAGCTTCGCGCGCCGCTGCTCGATGCGATTGCACGCATTCACGAGCGGCAGCAAGAGTGGCTCGATGCGGCGTCTCACCTCGACAGGCTCGTGCGCGAATTCCCGGAGCAACGAGCGAGCGTCGTCGTACGACTCGCCGACGCGTACGTGAAGGCGGGCCGTGATGACGCCGCGCAAGAGCGCCTCGAGGCGGCGCTTGCGGATCCGAATGCACCGTCGGAGGTGCCGACGCGTCTTGCGGAGATCTATGGGCGTACGGGCCAGTTCGCGCCACTTGGCGAGCTCATCGCACGTCGCGCCGAGTCCGCAAAGACGGACGTCGAACGCCGCGCGGTGCTCGTCGAAGCCGCGGAGATCTTTCTCACGCGTTGTGGTCAGCCCGATCGCGCCGTACCGCTGCTCGAGCAGGCTTCTGCGCTCGCTCCCGATGACCGCGCGCTTCGTTTGCGTCTTGCAGAGGCGCTCCAAGAGGCCGGCCATGCGGCGAACGCCCGCGTGCTGCTGCGGGAAATGATCGACGCATTTGCCGGACGGCGCCCGAAGGAGCGCGCGACCGTGCATTTTCATCTCGCACGGCTCCACCTTCGCATCGGAGAGCGAGCGCAAGCGCTCGCCGAGCTCGAGGCTGCCACACGCATTGACCCAGCCAATCCCGAGATCTTGCGAATGGTCGCCGAGCTGGCGCGTGACGATGGTCAGCTCGACAAGGCCGAGCGTTCGTATCGCGCGTTGCTCGCAGTCGTACGTCGCGCGGATGACGACGCGCCCGTGTTGCGGACGGAAGTCCTCGTCGAGCTGAGCGAGCTCGCCGAGCGACAGGGCGAGTCCGAGCGTGCGGCAGAGATCATCGAGTCCGCATTCGAGACAGCCGCGACATCCGACGCCGAGGCGAAGCGACTCGAGAAGGCCCTGCGGACGAAGAACAACGTCAAAGGGCTTCTTCGAGCGCTCCGCGCGCGTCTCGCACGCGCAGACGGAGCCGCTGCGCGCGGAGACGTGCTCATGGAGCTCGCGCACGTTCAAGACACCCTCGGGGACTCGGATGCGGCTCTCCAAGCTCACCTCGATGCGATCGCCGAGACGCCCACATCCGCCGCGGCACACGATGGTGCGATGGGGCTTGCGTCGAAGACAGGCAAGGTTGCGGCATACATCGACGCCATCGCCGCGCTCGCTGACAAAGCCACGGCAAAAGATGACGCACGGACTGCTTGCACCCTGATGCTGCGTGCAGCGGACGCGCTCGGGCACGTCGATGGTGGACAAGCACGCGCGGCACAGATGTTGGAACGGGCACGCGAGACGGGCGCGCTACAGAGCGAGGTCCTGCGCGCTCTCGATCGTGCCTACGCCGCGTTGGGGGACACGGCGAAACAAGAGGCCGTGCTCGGCGATCTCGCTGCGCTCGAGGTCGAGAGCACCTCGCGAGATCCGCGTGCGGCGGCGGACATTCTCTATCGCTTGGCTGGTCTACGTGCGAAGCGCAGTGACAGCGTGGATGACGCGGCGCGCGCGCTCTCGACTGCCCTCGATCTCGCCGCTGACGCCGAACGTGCCGCAGCCATCGCCGAGAGCGCAATCGAGCATGCAAATGTGGCGCTTCTCGAAGTGTACGTTCGAGCCGCGCGACTCACGGGTCGAGCGGAGCTCGTGCATCGAGCCGTCCTTCTGTCTGCACAGCGAGAGGATGCCCCTCTCGCCATGCTGCGCGAAGCTGCGACGATTGCGCTCCACCTCGGAGACGCTTCGGCAGAAAGTCTGCTTCGGCGTGTGGTCGCCAACGCAACACCTGAACAGGAAGTGCTTCGTTGGGCGCTGCTCGAGCTGGCTGCGCTGGTGTCGAAGCGTGGTGACGCAACAGAGGGGCTCACGCTCGAGCTCGATGCCGGTGCGCTTTGTGAGCCAGGCGAAGCGCGACGCGTTCGTGAAGGCGTCGCGCTTCGGGCGAGGCAGCTTGGCGACGCGGCGCTCGAGCTTCGCGCGCGACGCGAGATAGCCCTCGCCGATCCCACGGACGACAAGGCACGAGCAGGTCTACTCGAGTTGCTCCGTACGACCGGCGACGCCGACGCGCTGCTCGAGGTGGTCGAGGTGCTTCTGCCGGCGGTGACCGACGAGGCCGAGCGTCGCAGCCTGCGTCGGGAGCGTGCACGGCTGCTCTCCGCACGCCCCGAGCGCGCGACCGAAGTGATGGCGGAGCTGCGCACGCTCCTCGACGAAGAACCCTACGATGCGCATGCTGTGGCGCTGCTCGCGGAGCTACTCGAAGCCCGCGGCGAGACGAGCGAGCTCACCCAACTTCTCGAGCGGCAACTCGACGCAGCCAAAGACCGCGAAGATGCCTCGGGGGTGGCGGTGCTCTCGCTCCGCCTCGGTTCGCTCGTCGAATCGGAGGACTCTGCGCGCGCGCGTGAGCTCTACTCGGCCGGTCTCGACTGGGAGGCGAAGAATCGCCCTCTGCTCCTCGCAATGAAACGACTCCTCTCGAACGGCGGCGATGCCGCGGATCGCGCTGACGTGATGGAGCGCCTTCTCGAAACGGAAGAAGGGGAAGGTGCCGAGACGCTCGCGCTCGAGCTCGTGGCTCTCCGAGGAGAGAGCTGGGACGATGCCGGAGTGGAGCGCGCGCTCGAGCGAGGGCTTGCGGCCAACCCTGCGAGCGCCGAGCTTCGACGTCGCCTCGTCTCGATTTACGAAGACCGCGGTGACCGTCGCAAGCTCGCGGCCCTGAAGGAGACAGCCGCGCGCGCGATGACGGGAGCAGCCGCAAAGGCCGAGCTTTTGGCGGCAGCGACCATTCACCGCGAGCTCGGCGACGCCGACGCAGCGGTACGGACGCTCCACGCGGCACGCGCCATCGACCCCGCCGATCAGAACGTGCTCGTTGCGCTCGTCTCGGCGCTCGAGCACAGAGGTGACGAACGAGCGGCTGAGGATCTTGCGACGATCGCGGACGCGAGCGGCGCGTGGGTCGGCGCACGTGCCGCGCGCGCATGTGTGCTTGGCGCGCTAGGGCGGCATGACGAAGCCATCGCGGACGCCGACCGCGTTTACGCAGCGGACGCGGCGCTCGGGCTCGACCTCTTGCTCTCCGTGCTCGTGCGCGCGGCCGATTCGATCGCGGCCGACGAGCAGAAGCCGCTGAGGCGGCGCGCTGCCGAGCTCTTCGCCAGCGCGGGTCGCATGGATGAGGCCCACGCACAGCTCGAGGTGCTCCTGTCACTCGACGATGCAGACAAGGACACCCTTTGGGCGATGGCGCAGCTCGAGGAGACTGCGACGCGGTTCGACACGGCGAGCGACACCTACGTACGCTTGGTAGACCTCGAGTCGGGCGATCGGCTCGTGGAGGCTGCGTTGCGCCTTGCGGACACGTCAGCGCGTGCGGAAAACCCAGGTTATGCGCGCCCGGGTCTCGAGAAGGCTCGCTCGATCGCGCCCACCGACGATCGCGTCCTCGAGAAGCTCGCGGCGGTCTACGTCGCCACCGGCGCGCACCGCGAGCTAGCGGAGCTGCGGCTCGCCGAAGCTCGTAAGGCCGCGGATCCGACGCGCAAGTTCGAGATGCTGGTCTCCGCGGGGACGGCCCTTCTCGAGCACGACCCCGAAGGAGCGGCTGCGGCGCTCGAAGAGGCGCGAACAATCAAGCCCGCTGACATGGAATGCGCCGGGCTGCTCGCGGACGCACACATTGCCGCGAGGCGCTTCGACGACGCGCGAGCGATGCTGCAAGCCGTGATCGCCGCGCAGAAGAATCGCCGTTCACGCGATCTCGCGCAGATCTACCTGCGGCTCGGGCGGCTCGAGTCAGCGCTCGAAAACCCAAAGGGGGCGATGCAGATGTTCGCGACGGCCCTCGACATGGACGGGCAGAACGGCGTCGTCGCGTCCGAGCTCGCTCATGTGGCGCTCGGGCAAGGCGAGCTCGAGCTCGCGACGCGCGCGCTCCGCGCCATCACGATGATCCGCACGGCTGCACCCATCTCGAAAGGGATCGCCTACGAGCGCCTTGGCGAGATCGCGATGCACCAAGGCGACAACAAACGAGCCGTGATGCTGCTCAAGCGCGCCCTTGACGAAGACAGTGAGCTTGAGCACGCCCGCGAGCTCCTCACGCAACTCGGCGGCTGAAACCCATGTATTTTCAGGACATCATTCTCGCCCTCCAGGCCTTCTGGGCCAAACGTGGGTGTCTCATCGTTCAGCCGTACAACTCGGAGGTGGGTGCAGGGACGTACAACCCGGCCACGTTCCTTCGCGCGCTCGGCCCCGAGCCGTGGAACGTGGCGTTCGTCGAGCCTTCGCGGCGCCCGAGTGATGGTCGCTACGGTGACAACCCGAATCGCCTTCAGCAATATCATCAGTTCCAGGTCGTCCTCAAACCGTCACCCATCGACATCCAAGATCAATACGTCGAGTCGCTGCGCGCGATCGGCACCAACGCCGAGGAGCACGATCTCAGGTTCCTCGAGGACGATTGGGAGTCGCCGACGCTCGGCGCGTGGGGCCTTGGCTGGCAGGTGTGGATGGACGGGCTCGAGGTCTCGCAGTTCACCTACTTCCAGCAAGTCGGCGGGTTTGATTGCAAGCCCGTGAGCGGCGAGCTCACGTACGGCGTCGAGCGCATCGCGATGTACTTGCAGGACGTGGACGACGTGTACGACGTGATGTACGCACCGGGTGTTCGCTATGGCGACCTCTACAAGCGCGCGGAGTGGGAGTGGAGCACCTACAACTTCGAGCAGGCCGACGTCCCCGCGCATTTCGCTGCGTTCGACCACGACGAGAAGGAGGCCAAACGCCTCGTCGCGCTGAAGCTCGTCTTGCCCGCCTATGATTTCGTGATCAAAGCGGCGCACCAATTCAACGAGCTCGACGCGAGAGGTGCCATCGGTGTCACCGAGCGCGCGCGCTTCATCGGGCGCGTTCGGGGCCTCGCCCGTGGCGTAGCGGAGGCGTGGCTCGATCAACGCAAGGCGCTCGGGTTTCCGCTCTGCAAAGGCGGCCGCGGCGTCGAGGCACGCGCGTGACGGCGCGAATGTTCGTTTTTACGATGCTGGTCGCCGCGTGCGGTGGCGGCGGGAGCTCCAAGTATCCTTCGCGTCCGGATGGCTGCGAGGTTCAAGTATTCCAACAAGCGCCGACGATGCCAATCGAGAACATCGGGCCCGTATCGTCACATTGCGACGACATCGTTTCGCAAAAAGACTGTCTGCGGACGTTGAAGGATCAAGCGTGCAACCTCGGGGGCGACGTCGTTTGGGGCGTCCCGGGCGAGCCCGCGCACGAAGACAATCAGTGGAAATACGTCGGGCGAGCCGCTCACACGCGGTGATCGATCATTCGAGGCATTGCTCGAGGGCGTCGG
>Ga0209415_10013003_pt1 | contig 13806 bp, 14 predicted proteins | sample PeaSoiSIISIP2007_FD_187696 | JGI IMG/M metagenome (GOLD analysis project Ga0209415, IMG submission 187696) | Peat soil microbial communities from Weissenstadt, Germany - SII-SIP-2007 (SPAdes) (version 2) | ecosystem: Environmental > Terrestrial > Soil > Wetlands > Peat | place: Germany... | reverse complement strand
AGGGGCTACTGGCTGGCGGCCGCCGACGGTGGGGTGTTCACCTTCGGAGACGCCCGCTTCGCCGGCTCGCGCGCAGGCCAGAGCCCATCGGATCAGTTCTTCGCCATATGCGCCACGGTTCAAGGTGACGGTTATCTGCTGACCGGAGAACACCCCGCGTAGAAAAGCGGCACGTGGTTCTCTTTCCAGATGTCAGGCGATCGGCTGCGTGGTCCGGGTCAGATGCTCCACAAACCAGTCCCGCGCCAGCGTGGCGACGGCTTCGAGTGCACCTCTCTCTTCGAATAGGTGTGTGGCGCCGGGAACGATGACAAGGTCGTTCTTACAGACGAGGAGGGATTGGGCCTGGCGGTTGAGATCGATGACGACGTCGTCGTGGCCGCCCACGATGAGCAGGGTGGGTGCGGTCACCGCGCCGAGGCGAGGACCGGCGAGATCAGGGCGTCCTCCGCGCGAGACGACGGCCTTGATATCGGCCCCGGGTTCCGCCGCGGCCCATAGGGCGGCGCCGGCGCCGGTGCTGGCGCCGAAGTAACCGATGCGGGTGCCCCGACCCTCGGGCTGGGCGGCCACCCAGTGGGTGACCTCGGTCAGGCGGCCGGCGAGCAGCCTGATGTCGAACACGTTGGCCCGGTCGAGCTCCTCATCCCCGGTGAGCAGGTCGAACAGGAGAGTGCCGAGACCGGCCTGGTTGAGCACGGCTGCCACGAACCGGTTGCGAGGGCTATGCCGACTGCTGCCGCTGCCGTGGACGAACACCACGATCCCCGCCGACCCGTCGGGCACCATCAGGTGGCCGGAGAGATGCACCGACCCGACATCGATCCCGACTTCCTCGTCGCGCCCGGGCGGGTCGTCGATGGCACCGACCTCCACCGCGCTGTCGGTGAACCCGGCCGCCGCGTGCTCGAGACACGCTGACACCTCCGCATCTGTGGTCTGGGAGAAATCGGCGTAGAATTGGCCGACGGCGAAGAACGGCTCGGGCGTCTCGAGGGCGACGAACTCGTCTGCGTCCCTTCCGATTCTCTTCGTCCATCCCGGTGGCGCGGCCGGGACCGCCAGGATGATGCGCCGGGCGCCATGGGCGCGGGCGACCTGACAGGCGGCTCGAGCGGTGGAGCCGGTGGCGATGCCGTCATCGATGATCACCGCTGTGCGCCCTTCGAGCGCGATCCGGGGACGATCCCCACGAAAGTGACGAGCCCGACGTTCGAGCTCGGTCCGCTCCCTCTTCTCGACGAGGGCGAACTCCTCCAAGCGCACACCGGCCATGGCCACCACCCCCTCGTTGACCACGCGCACACCGTCCTCGCCGATAGCACCCATGGCGAGCTCCGGTTGGAACGGGATCCCGAGTTTGCGCACCATGATGACATCGAGCGGTGCTCCGAGCGCTTCCGCGACTTGCATGGCCACCGGGACACCGCCGCGGGGAAGTCCCAGGACGACCACATCCTGGCCCCGCAGGTACGCCAGGCGTTGAGCGAGCCGCCGTCCTGCGTCGGCACGGTTGGCGAATGGCATGGTCCCTCTCCTTGCGAGATGTCATGACCATGTTCGATCGCCAAGGCACGTCCGCGCCAGGGCCGATGGTCACCTCTGGCCGGGATCGATCCCGGCAGGCGACCGGACACGACGAGTAGGGGGCGGCTGCCTCCCGGTGATGGCGCCGTCCGTTCATATGCCCGTCGGGTAGGTCTCCGGTGGTTCGCCCTGGTCCCAGGTGGACGTACGTTCGAGCGGCTCGAGGGCCCGGGTACGGTCGAGATGGACCACGGCATCGAACTGCTCGGCTAGTCGAGCGTCGAAATAGTGGCTCCTGCGCTCGGTCCGCGGGCGGTAAATCACCCCGATGGCCCGCTCCAGGCGGGGGGCGGCCAGGAGGTCGCGAACGGCGGTCTTCGACGTGTCCAGCCAGAAGTCCGTCAGTCCGTTCCCGTGGAGAAGGGCCTCGTGACTGCCGACCAGGGCGGGGCGAACCCGCTTGCGCTCGGCCGGGCCGCCCCAGTCCGTGGCTGCCGTGACGGTGCCGTCGAAAGTCGTGAACCCGATGAGTACGCATTCGCGGCCGTAGCGCTGCCGGGCGAGCTGCCCGACGTTGAGCTCACCTCGTGAGCCCATCTCGGTGGCGCGTGCATCCCCAACGTGTGAGTTGTGCTCCCAGACCACGATCTTCGCTCGGGGAACCTGGTGGCCGAGATGTTCGACGAGAGCGTCGAGGGTGCCCGCCATGTGCCGATCACGGAGGTTCCACGACGAGACTTCGGCCCGGTACATCTGTTGGTAGTACTCCTCGGCATTGCGTACGAGTCGAGCGTTCTGCTCGGCGAAGAAGAATTCGTCGTCGGCGATCCAGCCGTCACGGCGCAGATACGCCTCGGCTCGCCGTCTCAGCTCGACCAGCTGGGTCACGACCTCGTTCTCGCAGGGGATCGCCCCCGCGTATGCGAGTCCATAGCCGTATGCCTGACCCTCACCGCCGACGTGGTCGAAGCACGAATACCGTTGACGGGCCCGTCCGGCCTCGACCGGATCAACACGGTCGAGGTAGTCCACCACCGCTTCCATCGAGGCCCGGAGACTGTAGAGGTCCAGACCGTAGAACCGGACCTTCGTCGTCGGGTCCTGATGGGCATCGTTGCGGACCCGCAGCCACTCCACGAAACCAGCGACATCGACGTTCCGCCACATCCACGCCGGAAAGCGCTGAAACTCCGACAAGGCCGACTCGGCGTCGACGTCGTCGGAGAGACCCATCACGTAACGGTTGACCCGGTAGGCATCGGGCCAGTCGGCCTCCACTGCCACAGCAGTGAAACCGCACTCGTCGATGAGGCGGCGGGTGATGCGTGCTCGCTCCCGGTAGAACTCATGTGTGCCATGAGAGGCCTCGCCGATCAAGACGAAGCGACGGTCACCTATGAGCTCGAGCAGCCCGTCATAATCACCGCGTTCACCCGTGATGACATGGCCGGACTCGACGATCGCCGAGGAGGTCAGCGTCGAATACATACCAACAGCGTCCTCCGGTCCGCATGGGTGACGCCAGGGGAGAAGGTCACTTCATCCTCGGCTCTTGCGCCGCCTCCTTCTGGTGGTGAGGGTGGCCGGACGAAGGCTTCGGTAGAGGCCAAAGGCCCTGGCCGGACGGCCGAGGAGTGGCGTACCGTGAGGTCAAGATGCTGGTGTACCGCACGAGGAGGCGCTTTGAGATGCAAGCAACCATTGGAGACAAGATTGTGGTGCGAAGCCACCATGTGGGAGAGCACGACCGTGAAGCGATCATTCTCGACGTCGAGGGTCCCGATGGTGGCCCGCCGTACCGGGTGCGGTGGAGCGACGACGGGCACGAGGGCGTGTTCTTCCCCGGGTCAGATGCCGACGTCGAGCACTACCCGGTCGCACAGTGAGACACAGAGTGAGGTCGGTGGGCCATGACCGGTGAATGGGGTCCCCTGGGGCCGTTGGCCGGTGAGTGGGAGGGCGAGGGCGGGCTGGACACTGCGTTCTCGCACTCCCAGGACAAGGTACTCGGTACTCCGTACCTCGAGAAGTGCACCTTGAAGCCCTTCGGCCCGGTGGACAACGGAAGCCAACACCTGTTCGGCCTTGACTACAGGAGCGCCATGTGGCGTGGCGACGAAGAGAACCCGTTCCATACCGAGGTCGGCTACTGGCTGTGGGATGCAGCGACCGGCGAGGTCACGCGGGGCTTTGTCGTCCCGCGCGGCATCACTGTGCTCGCCGGAGGAACCGCCACGGCCGACGCCAAAGCGTTCACCCTGAAAGCCGCTCAAGGCGGCGCCCAGTACACCATCGGTGAGAATCTGTACCTCGCCGAGAACGCGAGCACGTTGAGTTACGAGGTGACGATCACGGTGGGTAAGGACGTGTGGTCATACGACGAGACCACGATGCTACGGATGAAGGAGTTCGACGAGCCGTTTGCCCATACGGATCACAACTCCCTCCAGCGAGTGGGCGTCAGCTGAACGACCGTCGGGTTACCGGATCTCACGAACGACCAACTCGTCGGATCACGTCACTTCGACCGCCATTCGACCGTCGTGGTGCCCTTCACCCTGCGCGTCGGTCACGATCAACTCCCTGCCAGCGGCGCCCGCGCCGCTGGACATGTTTCGTGAGACAGGTACGACGAGAACGGGAATCGGCGAGCGAGCAAGGACTTCACGGATGACAGCACCGTGTCCGACGTCGATGTTTCTCCCGAAACTGAGCACGATGAGATCGCTCTCGGCGTGCTCGGCCACTTCGATTACCGCGCTTGCGGGATTCCCCATGCGCCACTCGAATGACCTGTGCTCTCCGGGACAGTGGCGGAGCACGAACTCCGACCCCCACAGAGGCAGGTCGTACTCGGGACGGTCGAGCATGGAAGGTGTGAGCCCGTCGAGCGTGTAGAGGACCATGACCTCCATGTCGGCGTCGACCCGAAAGAGACTCTCCAGTTCGAGGAAGGCGCTCGATGCCTCTGCGCTGCCGTCAAGGGGGACGAGCAGTCGCTGGGGCGTGAAGACGCTCGGCAATAGCGCCTCGGGAGGCACGAACACAACGGGTTTGGAGGTGGCAAGCAACACCTGAAGCGCGGTACTGCCCGCGGGTCGCGGACCGGCGATGAACGTCCGGGTACCCATGACCAGGCCCAGCATCTGTGGCAGCTTCAGCGCCTCGAGGATCTGATCGGCGACCGGCCCGTGCCGATCATGAAGTCGTACGCCGGCCGCACGCGTGACCGCCACGAGCGCTTCGCGTGGCTCTGTCTCCTCGGACACGTGGACAGCTTCCACTTCCGACCCCAAGAGTCGGCCCATCCCGATGGCTGCGTTGAGCACGCCACTTGCCTCCGTTGTGCCACTGAGCGCAGCAAGGAGCGTTGTCGCACGCAGGGTGGTCACGGCGCCACCTTGAGCACGACACGGTCGGGGTGCTCGGCCGGCCCCTGACTGACCTGCGGGAGGACCTGCCTCGTGTCGCGCTCCCGGTGGGATGCCCGTTGGGGCAACTCGACTCCGACCTCTGCCAAGAGGGGACCGCAGTGATCCGATCCGTAACGGAGCGGGGCAATGGCCTGTCCGACCCGGAACGGGGGGGAAACGTCACCACTGGGAATGGTTATACCGTCCCACGTGCAGCGACCACCGGAACGCCGGACGAGGCGTTGCACCTCGTCCAAGGTGCCCGTTCCGCCCACATCGGGCACAGAGAGTGCGGGAGTCTGAAGCTCGAAGTCCCGGGCCCCATCGCCGATCAGTTCGCGCACCACCGGGACGACGTTGACGGCGGTCGCTTGGCTGAGAGTGCCCGATAACCGGATGACGATAGGTTCATGTTCGGCGTCAACCCAGATCTGGAGGGCCATATCCTCCGTCCAAGGCGCCTCGGGCTGGCACCTCGGGGTGGAGCACGCCGTCCGATCTGGTGATTGCCTTGAGCGAGGTGCTTGATCGGCCGCCATGGCTCCTCCCGAGTGCGCCGAAATTTGCCATCTTCTTGCTCATGTCCGCCGGATCAGGTCCGGGTCACGGGCACCTTGGTGGCGGAGGGCTGCGCCTTCTCCGGGCACGGGATCCGGACTTCGAGCATCCCGTTGCTGTAGGTGGCCTTGACATCGTCGGCCACGGCACCCTGAGGCAGCGCTATGTCACGCTCGAATTCGCCATAGCGGAACTCAGAACGGTAACCGCGCTTGCCTTTGTGCTCGGCCTTCTGCTCGCGGTGGGCGTGGATCCGGACGACTCCGTCACTGGTTGTGACATCCACGTCCTTCTCCGGGTCGATGTCCGGTAGCTCCGCCCGTACGACGAGGGTGTCGCCATCGTGAAACTCCTCGACCCGGAGCCATTCTTGATCGTCCGCAAAGTCGAACAGACGCCGCCATGAGACAAGCGGCCAGTCGGCGACATGATTGTCACGATGCACAAGTGCCATCGTTTCCTCCATTCGGGTCATGCTCACTGAATGCGCTACGCGACATCTTCTGTCGTGCACGATCACTTCGATAGAGCCGAACGTCCCTTCTCTCTCCGACCGTCGTAGGGCTCCGCCTTGAACTGAGTGTCAGGACCACGTCGAGTCCCGCGCTCGGCTTGACACTTGGCACGAACGCGCAGAGTATCCCGGCAACGGCGTACAGTGGAATGTTCTCGGGCGTGGGAACGAGACTGGTACGTCCTGCCTGGACTTTGCCATCATGACGACGCGAACCGGTGCCCCGCGACGGTGGGACGATGGCGGACGTGCGCGCCCGGCGGGTCGTCCCCGGCTCCCTGTCGGGCGGGTAGATCGGTATGGGGATCCCGCCCGCCATCACGACGCCCAGGAAGATGGCAAAGTAGTCGGTGCTGGCCGGGAGCATGATCGCCACCGTCTCGCCGGGTTGGAGCCCGTGGTGCTGGAACCCGCAGGCCAAGTTCGTCGTCTCCGTGGACAACGAGCCGTAGGTAGGCGTTTCGGCCGCTGATTCGTCTTCAGCTGACGGGCGTGCACGCGCTCCGGATGGCTGTACGCGTGCCACGCGAGGGTGCCGAGCAGGGTGTCCACGGCCACCGGACCTTCTGGTGACCTTCGGCCCTGGCTCGCTGACGCCTTTCGTCTCATGCTGGACACTCTGGGGTTACGAGCGGAGGTGAGGGCATGAACCGTAAGAATTTTGTCGGTCTGCTCGGGATCGCGGCCATCACGACGGGGGTCGCGGTATTCGAAACCGTGGTGGGACGGCGTCTGTCACGCCACATGGCGCGCGCGGTGGCCAGGGCGGCTCGGTATCAGAGCGGACGCCTTACCGGCTTGCGCTATCGAATCTCCGGCCGTCATCCCGACCCGAACGTCGAGGACAGAGTCCTTGCTGACCGAGTCCGTTCCATGCTGGGTCCGCTCGAGCATCGGCTCGACATCCCACGGGTCCACGTACTGGTCGAGGGCCACACCGTGCTCCTCCATGGAGACGTCACGTCGGACACGCAGGCACGGGCGATAATCGATGCGGTTGAGGACGTCCCTGGGGTGCAAAGGGTCACGTCCCACTTGCACGTTGGTCTGTTCCCGGGCGATACCCGGCCGTCGGAGGGGTCCGGCCTTCCCGCTCCCTCAGCGGCACTGGCGAGCGTCCTCGCCGCCGCCCACGACGGGGGTGCACCCGACGGGTCCGAGCGCGCGTGCGCCAGGTCGGTACTCTCGACGTTTGCCGCCATTCTGCCCGAGGGAGAACGCCGACACGTCCTCACCCACTTGCCAGCCGACCTCCGCAGCCTCGCTGAGCCGCTTCGGCCGAGATGGGCGGGCTATCGCCACCCGCGGCGGTTCGGTGAGTTCATCCTCGCCGCTCTCCCCACTGTCGAGCCCGGGGAACGCCAGGCCATCGTGGAGTCGGTCATCGGAGCTCTACGCGAGTTGGTCCCAGAAGAGAGTGTGGACGTCGCCGCCGTGTTGCCGCAGGCCCTCCGCCCGCTGTGGAAGACCCCTGTCCCTCACTGACCATCGTGGCCGAACGGCAAGTGTCAACTGGAAGTCGACCTGGAAGTCGACCGAGGAACGAATAGCCGGCTCGTGAGCGTCCCGGCGGTGCTCAGCCTGGTGCAGCGGCGGCGAGGACCTTCGGCACTGCCGAAGAGCCAGGGAAGGTGTCACTTTAGGAGTGTGGGTGGATGCACCTGCCCAAAGCACCGAGCGAGGAGGCGGCAGGAATGCGCACAGCCCTGGTCATCGTGGACATGCTGAACGACTTCGTCGACGGGGTGCTTGCCAATCCCCCCGCTAAGGAGATCGTCGCGACGATCGCGTCCTTGACGGATCGGGCCCGGGCGACCGACGACTGGGTCGTGCTCTATGCCAACGACGCCCATCATCTGAGTGACGTGGAGCTTCGAGTCTTTCCGCCTCACGCCATGGCGGGGTCACCCGGAGCGGAGGTGGTCAGCGAGCTCCGGCCCGGGCCCGAAGACACGGTCGTCAACAAGCGCTTCTATTCTGCTTTCACCGACACAGATCTTGACGCCCATCTGCGCATGCATGACGTGGGCCGTGTGGTCCTCGTGGGCCAGCACACAGACTGCTGTATACGCCACACCAGCTACGACGCCTTTATCCGCGACTACGAACTCGTGGTCTGCCCGGACGCCACGACGGTGTTCGAGCCGGCTGCCGACGAGCCCGTCTCCTCCCGTCAACAGCGAGCCCTCGAGTACCTCCGCACCTACTACGGGGCGCGCTCCGAATCGGCCATCACCGTCGGGTAGTGTGCTATGTCCGATGCTTCCAGATCGCAGGAGAGCCCGACCGATCGTGTCGCGTCAGACCGGCATCGCGTAGCTGGGCACCGATTGGTACCGCATACGGCGGACTGCATCATCGAGGCGTGGGGTTCTGACCGCTCCTCATGCGTGACCGAGGCCCTGTATGCGTTGGTGGATGAATTCGCAGAGGTGCCCGACGCGGCGACCTCTCGTGTGCTGCCCCTGGCCACCGAGTCGCGCGGAGCGGAGGACGCGCTGGTGTCGCTGCTCGAGGATGTGATCTACGCCCTCGACGTCTTCTCGGTGGTGCCGATTCGGTTCCACCTCGCGGAGACCGAAAGCGGCGGTATCGCGGGGGACATGGAGGTTGTCTCCATCGACCAGGCAGAGCTCGTCGGCCCAGTTCCCAAGGCGGTCTCCTACCACGGGTTGTCGATGGTCTCCCACGATGGCGGCTGGCGGTGCCGAGTGCTGGTGGACGTGTGATGGCGTCCGGCGCAGCCCGGCCGGAGCCGGCATCGGTGGCGCTACGGGCGGTCCCGGGAACCGTTGACCGGTGGCGCATCGAACCGATCGGTGCCATGCGGGTCCCGGGGGTCGTCTTCGCCTCCGAATTGCTTTTGCCCCAGGTGATCGAGGACGAGGCCCTACGCCAAGTGATGAACGTCGCCTCGCTTCCGGGCGTCGTGGAGGCGTCCTACGCTATGCCCGACGTCCACTGGGGCTACGGCTTTCCCATCGGCGGCGTGGCCGCCACCGACGTGGAGCGCGGCGGCGTGGTGTCGCCAGGTGGGGTCGGGTTCGACATCTCCTGTGGGGTCCGCCTTCTCGCCTCGCCGCTGTCAGTCGAGGAGCTGGCACCGAGGATCGAAGACGTGATGGACGCTCTCGATGTCGGCATCCCGAGGGGCCTCGGTGCCGGAGGAGTCTGGCATCTGGACGATGACCGTCACCTCGAGTCGGTGCTGCACGACGGGGCCCGGGCGGCGTTGGCGGCCGGAATTGGCACCGAGCGAGACCTGGCCCGATGCGAGGACGGCGGCAGACTGAGCGGGTCTGACCCGTCCCAGGTGAGCGAGCGGGCCCGCCGACGAGGATTCGGCCAGATGGGCAGTCTCGGATCGGGAAACCACTTCCTCGAGGTCCAGGCGGTCGATCAGATCTACGACGCCCATACCGCCGAGGTCTTCGGGCTGTCACCGGAGCAGGTCTGCTTCATGATTCACTGCGGCTCGCGTGGGCTCGGTCATCAGATCTGCTCGGATCATGTCCGCATCATGCTCGGAGCGATGTCGCGCTATGGCATCACCGTTCCCGACCCGCAGCTGGCATGTGCACCCGTGGGCTCGACCGAGGGTAAGGCCTATCTGGGTGCCATGGCGGCGGCCGTCAACTATGGCCGGGCAAACCGCCACGCCTTGTCGGCCGCTGTCCGCCGGGTCTTCGCGGGTGTGACGGGGACCGGTGATCTCCCACTCGTGTACGACGTGTCGCACAACCTGGCCAAACTTGAGTATCACCAGGTCGCGGGCGAGCTCCGCCTGCTGTGCGTCCATCGCAAAGGCGCCACACTCGCTCTGCCCCCGGGTCACCTCGACCTGCCTGAAGACCTGCGCAGCGTGGGCCAGCCGGTTCTCGTGCCTGGTTCGATGGGCACCTCGTCGTACGTGCTCGCCGGCGTCGACCCCGGGGGGGCGTTCTCCTCCACGTGCCACGGGGCCGGGCGGACGATGAGCCGCCACGCCGCGGCCCGCCTGGTCCACGGTGATGAGTTGCGACGACAGCTCGAATCCGCCGGCGTCGCCGTGCGGGCGCGTTCAATTCGTGGACTGAGCGAAGAAGCCCCTGCCGCTTACAAGGACGTCGACGAGGTCGTGGCCACCTGCGAACACGCCGGGCTTGCCCGCCGCGTTGCCCGGCTGCGGCCGCTCGGGGTTGTCAAGGGGTAGAGACGATGGCACCACGGATAGTGGCGGGTACGGCGAACCCGATACTGGCGGGTGCGGTCGCCGCCGGTCTCGGGGGCGAGTCGGCGCTGACCGAGCTTGAGCACTTTCCCGACGGCGAGCTTCGCCCGGTCGTCGGCGCGGTGCGAGGCGACGACGTCTACGTGATCCAGCCCACCAGCCCACCGGTCAACGAGCACCTGGTGGAGTTGCTTCTTCTTCTCGACGCATGCCGTCGCGCCGGCGCGCTCAGGGTGACCGCCGTCGTGCCGTACTTCGGCTATGCCCGTCAGGATCGCAGGAGTCGACCGGGCGAAGCGGTCGGTGCGCGCGTTGCGGTCGAGGCGATCGTCGCCGCGGGTGCCGATCGCCTGGTAGTCGTCGATCCACACACGTCGGGCTTCGAGGGGATGTGCCCCATCCCGGTCGAGACGGTCAGCGCAACACCGGTGTTGGCGGCCGCGATCGGTGTGCCGACCCTCCACGACCAGGTGGTCGTGGCACCGGACCTGGGTGCGGTAAAGCTGGCCGAGCGCTTCGCCGCCCAGCTGGGGCTGCCGGTGGCCGTGGTGCGGAAGATCCGGCTCAGCGGATCCAGTGTTCGTGCCGACGAGCTGGTGGGCGAGGTCGAGGGATGCCAGGCCATTGTCGTCGATGACATGATCTCAACGGGCGCCACCATCGCCGCCGCCGCCCGCCTCCTCGTTGTCAGTGGCGCCATTCCTCACCCGGTGGTCGTCGCCACTCACGGGCTTTTCGTCGGGCCCGCCACTCATCGACTGGGCCTCCTCGAGCCGGCTCGGTTGCTTGTGACCGACACCGTCTCGCCTCCGAGTGCGTCGGCGGTCGATGTATGTTCGATTGCGCCCCTACTCACCGACGCAATCGGTCGCCTGCATCGAGAGGAGTGTCTCGACGATCTGAGCCTCTTCGATTGAGGCGCTCCCGCACCTCACGAAGCGAGCCGTCCACCACATCGGTCACCGTTCCAGTGCGCCGGGTGCCGGGCCCAGCTACCGAGGAACGCCCGAGTCTCTTGGCACGCCTCGGTGACCGATGCGCCTCGCGCATAGGCCGCCACCGCCACCGCCACCGCTCGGTCCGCTGTGGCGGGTTCTCCGGGGACCTCCTGGTTGACCCATGCCCGCACCACCTCGACGAGCGCCATCTCGTGTGTCACCTCAACCACCTCCGAGGTAAGGGTACGCCGCCCACCTCCCCCACCGGCAGGGCCGAAAGTCCCCACCAGGTTGGCCTTGACGATCGCTGTGAGTGGACCTCGACTGACGTCCTGGACGATGGGCGATGTGGAGATCCAGGACCTTGTCGGCTTTGCTCAGTAGACCCAGACCTCGGTCCCGACAGGCGCAAGATTCTGCTCCCAGATCCGATCGATGGCCTCGTCGCTCACGCGCACGCATCCATGGGACACCGGATTCGGCGGCACAGACGAGTCACTATGGATGGCGAAGCCGTCGTCGAAGAACTTCGGGCGCCAGAGCTGCCCGAGATAGTCCGTCACCATGCCGTTCACCTGACGGTAGACGTGGAAGATTCCTGTGGGGGTATCGGCGACAGCGGTGATTCCATCATCGGTGTACGTGTATCCGCCGCCGGTCGAGGTGTTGAGCACAGCCGTGAGCCGCCCGTCGTTCACGAACATCAGCAGATCGTCTTCGAGGTCGACCTCGATCATGTGGCCAGAGGTGATGTGCGGGTGCGGGAGCGCTCCTCGTGCGAGGGCGACTTCGGTGACGGGTCCGACGATGCCATCACGGGTGATGCCTGCCGCCTTCTGCACGGCGTAGGCGGCCTGCTCCGTGCTATCCGAGAACCTTCCGTCAGGGGTTCCCAACCAGTACCCGAGCGACGCCAGGCGACGCTGGAGGGCGAGCACGGCGGCTCCCGTGGCACCCGGCCCGAGGTGCACCGGTAGGCTCGGGCCCACTGCGGTTGTGGTGGTGGACGCGGTCGGTGGTTGGCTCGTGGTTGAGGTGCTCGTGCTGGAGGGGCCTACGCCCTGGACGCTCGTTCTCGATGACGGAGCCACTGAGGGTGAGCGCGAACCGCAGCCGGGGAGGAACAAGATGACCACCACCTCGAGAGCGACCAGCCACGTGGAGGGTGATCGAACGGTGGACATGATCCAACGGTGACGACCGGTGGCCATGCCAGCTAGAGGCTGTCGTCACATTCAGGCACTGAGGCGCAGCTGTCCCGCCCTAAGAAGCGCCTGAGGAAGAGCGCGGACCCCGTAGGCGAGGAGCGCGCCAAACCCCGAGCCGAGGCGCGAGTATCCCGGGAAAGAGGAGGTCATCCGTCACCGGTGTTGCCGGTGGGGGCGCAACGACGGCATCGGGACAAGACTGGGGTTCGAATGGGCAATGCGCTGATCACCGATCTTTACGAGCTCAATATGGCGGCCAGCTATCTCCGACGCGCCATGGCGGGCCCCGCGACCTTCAGCCTTTTCGTGCGCGACCTTCCTCCCAGTCGGGGATTTCTCGTTGCCGCCGGACTGGAGGACTGCCTTCAGTTCCTCGAGTCATTCGCCTTCCGCACCGAGGACCTCGCCTGGCTCGAGCAGGCAGGCTTTCCCTCCGGGGTCATCGACATGTTCGGCGCCATGCGGTTCACCGGCGATGTTCACGCCGTCCCCGAAGGACGGGTCGTCCTGGCCAACGAGCCCCTGCTCGAGATCACCGCACCCATCGCCGAAGCACAGCTGGTCGAGACCTACATGCTCAATCAGATCACCTTCCAGACGGCGATTGCCACCAAGGCCACCCGATGCCGGCTTGCGGCAGGCGACATCGAACTCGTCGACTTCGCTCTACGCCGAGCCCATGGCGCCGAGGCGGGTATGGCCGTCGCCCGGGTCTCCGCCATCGCCGGCTTCGTCGGCTCGAGCAACGTCGAGGCGGCCCGCCGCTTCGGACTCCAGGCGGCGGGCACCATGGCTCACTCCTATGTCGAGGCGTTCCCCACTGAGGCCGACGCGTTCCGCGCCTTCACCGAGGATCTTCCGGGGCCGACAACATTCCTCGTCGACACATATGACACCCTTGAAGGCGTGAAGACCGCCGTCGCGGTGATTCGGAACCTGGGACTCACGGGCTCCTTCGGGATACGCCTCGACAGCGGGAATCTTGCAGAGCTCGCACATGGGGCTCGTCGCTTGCTGGATGACGCAGGCCTGCCCGAGGTGCGGATCTTCGTGAGCGGGGGGCTCGACGAGTACGACCTCGAACGGTTCCGGCTCGACGAAGTCCCCATCGACGCTGCCGGCGTCGGCACCCGTATGGGGGTGTCCGCCGATGCGCCCTCACTCGACAGCGCGTACAAGCTGGTCGCATTCGGTGAGCGCCCCGTGCTCAAGCTGTCGGCCGGGAAGGCCACCCTTCCCGGTGCCAAGCAGGTGTGGCGTCGCTTCCGCATTGACGAGGACGTCCTCGCCACGCGCGATGAGCCCGGTCCCGCCGGCTTCGAGCCCCTGCTTGTCCCTGTCATGCGTGGGGGACGGCGGATCGGGCCCCCTGACACCATCGAGGCCGCCCGCCATCGGCTCGTCCGTGACCTCGACGGGTTGCCGAGCGCAACCCGCG
>Ga0209415_10013002_pt1 | contig 13808 bp, 14 predicted proteins | sample PeaSoiSIISIP2007_FD_187696 | JGI IMG/M metagenome (GOLD analysis project Ga0209415, IMG submission 187696) | Peat soil microbial communities from Weissenstadt, Germany - SII-SIP-2007 (SPAdes) (version 2) | ecosystem: Environmental > Terrestrial > Soil > Wetlands > Peat | place: Germany... | reverse complement strand
GTGATCCTGACCTTGCCCCAGCGCGCACGCTCGGCGTACTCGATCAGGATCGGGAAATAGTCGCGCAGCAGCGGCGCGGCGAGGCCGAGCGGGCCGAGCAGCTCGCGCGCGCGGGCGTCGTCGAGGTTCGCGCCGCTGCCGAAGTACGGGGCGTAGAGCTGGGCGTCGGCCAGCCGCGAGGAGGACGACGCGACGATCCGCGGCGGCTCGCGTCCGAACTGGCGGCAGGCGAGCTCGATCAGCTCGGCGTTGGTGGGCGCGGCTTCACCGGCCACCAGCGCAACGGTGCCGCGCACCTCGTCGTGGTCGAGCAGCGCGAGCAGGCCGTCGGCGACGTAGTCGATCGGCACGATGTCCGAGACCGCGTCGGGGTCGATCACGACCTCGTCCATCAGCCCGCGCGAGAACGCCCGCATCGGCCAGTAGATGACGTTGAAAGCAGAGGTCCAGCCGCTGCGGCTGTCGCCGACGATGATGCTCGGCCGCGCGATCACGAGCGGGAGCCCGTCGGCGGCTTCGCCGATCGCCATCTCGGCGTCGAACTTCGAGTGCTCGTAGGTGTTGCGGAAGCCCTGGCCGAGATCCAGGTCGGACTCCTTGAAGAGGCCCTTGTGGAGGCCGGCGACATAGGCGGTCGAGATGTGGACGTGGCGACGCAGCGCTCCGCCGGCCGCGAGCTGGCGGCTCAGCTCGATCACGCGCAGGGTCCCGGTGGTATTGACGTCGCGCGCCTGCTCGAGCGTCTGATCGAAGGAGATCGCCGCAGCGCAGTGCACGATGGCGGTGACCTCGGCGAGGATCGCCTCGCGGTCGGCGGGCGCCAGGCCGAGACCCTCGGCGGTGACGTCGCCGGGGATCGCGCGGACATCCCCGGCGCCGGCCGGCGGCTCGTCGTACAGGCGCGCGATCGTCGCGTCGAGGCGCCCCTGCGCGGCGGCCGCGTCAGGCGCCCGCACGAGGCAGATCAGCGAGCGCTCGCCACGGTCGATCAGGCGCGCGAGCAGCTCCATGCCGAGGAACCCGGTCGCGCCGGTGAGCAGGATCGTGTCGCTCACCGAAGCGGCGCGCCCATCGCGTGAAAGCCCCCGTCGACGTGGAGGATCTCGCCGGTGATCCCGCGTGCGAGGTCGCTCAGGAGGAAGCAGACCGCCGCCGCGACCGGTGCGGCGTCGCGCGTGTCCCAGCCGAGCGGCGCGCCCGCGCGCCACAGCCCGGCGAGCTCCTCGAAGCCGGGGATGCCTCCCGCGGCGATCGTCTCGATCGGCCCAGCCGATACGAGGTTGACGCGAATGCCGCGCGGACCGAGATCACGGGCGAGGTAGCGGGAGACGCTCTCGAGCGCCGCCTTGGCAACCCCCATCCAGTCGTACACCGGCCACGCGACCGCGGCGTCGAAATCGAGGCCGACGACCGAGCCGCCGGCCTCGCCGGCCTCGAGCAGCGGCGCGAGCGCCGCCGCCAGTGCCTTGAGCGAGAAGGCGCTGGTCTCAAACGCGGTGATCGCGCTGCTCGCAGGCGTGTCGAGGAAGCCGCCGCCGAGCGCGTCAGCGGGCGCGAACGCGATCGCGTGCAGGACGCCGTCGAGCTGCCCCCAGCGCGAGCGCAGCGCCGCGGCGACGCGCTCGATGTCCTCGGGAACGTTGACGTCGAGCTCGAGCACGTCGGGCGGGTCGGGCAGGTGCTTGGCAGCGCGCTCGGTCAGGCGCATGCCGCGGCCGAAGCCGCTCAGCACCACCGCAGCCCCCTGCTCCTGCGCCTGGCGCGCCACCTCGAAGGCAATCGAGCCGCGCGTCAGCACGCCGGTGACGAGCAGGCGCTTGCCGTCGAGCAGGCTCATAGGGGGATGTTCCCGGCCGGCCAGCGGCGCAGCGATGCCGAGCCGAGCGTCTCGAGCGCCGTGGCGAGGCGCGCGCGCGTGTCGCCCGGCGCGATCACCTCGTCGACGTACCCCTCGGAGCTCGCCGCGCCCGGGTGCATGTGCTCGGCCGCGTAGCTGGACGCGAGCGCATCGCGCGCGCCGATCGGGTCCTCGGCCGCCTCGATCTCGCGGCGGTGGATGATCTCGACGGCCTGCGGCGCGCCCATCACGCCGAGCTGGGCTGAGGGCCAGGCGAATACGAAGTCGGCGCCGAGCTCCTTGCTGTTCATCGCGATGAAGGCGCCGCCGAACGCCTTGCGCAGGATCACCGTCACGCGCGGCACCGTGCACTCCGAGAAGGCGTAGACGAGCTTGGCGCCCTGGCGGATCACGCCGCCCTTCTCCTGCTTGGTCCCCGGCAGGAAGCCGGGCGTGTCGACGAGGACCAGCAGCGGGATGTTGAAGAGGTTGCAGGTGCGCACGAAGCGCGCCGCCTTCTGCGAAGCGTCGACGTCGAGCACGCCGCCCAGGTAGCGCGGCTGGTTCGCAACGACACCGACCGAGCGCCCGTCGAGACGACCGAACGCACAGACGACGTTGCGCGCCCAGCGCGGCGAGATCTCGAGCATGCGGCCGCCGTCGAGCAGCGCGCGCGCGACGTCGCGGACGTCGTAGACCTTGCGGTCCTCGAGCGGTACGGCGTGGTCGGGCGGTGGTCCGGGCGGATCCAGCGTGGGCCAGCGCAGCGGGCGCTCCTCGCAGTTCTGCGGCAGGTAGTCGAGCAGGTCGCGCGTCAACAGCGCCGCGTCCAGGTCGGTCGGCGCGACCAGGTGGCAGACGCCGTTGCGCTCGTGCACGCGGGGGCCGCCGAGCTCCGCCATGTCCACGTTCTCGCCGGTGACCTTGGCGACGACGCCGGGGCCCGTCAGGAACATGCTCGCGCTCTCGGTCATGATCACGAAGTCCGTCAGCGCGGGCGCGTAGGAGCCGCCGCCCGCCGAGGGCCCGCAGATCACCGAGATCTGCGGGACATAGCCGGACAGCGCCACGTGCTTGTGGAAGATCTTCGCGTAGCCGCTGAGCGCCGCCAGCCCCTCCTGCATGCGTGCGCCGGCGGACTCGACGAAGCCGATCACGGGCACGCGCGAGCGCTCGGCCAGCTCGAGCACCGACACGACAGTCTCGGCGTGGGCCTCGCCGAGTGAGCCGCCCGCGTAGGAGGCGTCCTGGGCGAAGACAGCGACGACGCGCCCGTCGACGCGGCCGCTGGCACCGATCACACCGTCGCCCGGACGCGCCTTTTCGCCCATGTGGCGCGAGAGCACCTCGGTGCGCAGGAGATCGAGCGACCCCGGGTCGCAGAGCACCTCGAGGCGCTCCATCGGGGATAGCCGCTCGTCGGGTCGTGGAACGAGTGCGAGTGTCATCTGGCCTCCAGACAGAGCACGGCGTTGTGGCCGCCGAAGCCGAACGAGTTGGAGATCGCAAGCGGACGCTGGCCATCCCCCAACTCGAGCGCTCGCGCGCGGTCCGGCACGTAGTCGAGATCGAGGTCGCCGTCGCGCTCGGCCCAGCCGAGCGTCGGCGGGATCAGCTTGGCGCGCAGGGCGAGGATCGTCGCGATCGCCTCGACGGCACCGGCAGCTCCGAGCAGGTGGCCGATCGCCGACTTGGTTGAGGAGATTGGCACCTTCGCGGCGTGCTGGCCGAGCGCCGTCTTCAATGCGACCGTCTCTGCGCGGTCGTTGAGCGGCGTCGAGGTGCCGTGCGCGTTGACATAGACGACGTCGCTCGGCTGGGCGCCCGCATCCTCGAGCGAGCGCGCGATCGCCGCCGCCGCGCCCTCGCCGCTCGGGGCGGGTGCCGTCACGTGGTGAGCGTCGGCGGTCGCGCCGTAGCCGCTCGCGACGGCGAGGATGCGAGCACCGCGCGCGCGCGCCGCGTCGCCGTTCTCGAGCACCAGCACGCCCGCCCCCTCGCCCATCACGAAGCCGTCGCGGCGGGCGTCGAACGGCCGCGAGACGCCCGAGGTGGAGAGCGCGTCGAGCGCGCCGAAGGCAGCCCGCGAGAGCGGCGTCAGCGCCGCCTCGGCGCCGCCGGTGACGACGGCGACCGCGTCGCCGTAGCGGATCGCGCGGATCGCCATGCCGATCGCATCGGCGCCCGAAGAGCAGGCGGAGACGGTGCCGAAGCAGGGGCCCTTGAGCCCGTGGCGCATGCTCACGGCCGCTGCGGCCGCGTTGCCCATCATCAGCGGCACCGCAAGCGGCGAGACGTGCTTGGGGCCGCCTTCGAACAGCGCGAGGTCGTTGGCCTCGATCGTGCCGATGCCGCCGATGCCCGTGCCGACGATCGAGCCGATCCGCGTCGCCTCATAGGGAAGCCCCTCGTCCCAGCCGGCACTGGCGAGCGCCTCGATCGAGGCGACGAGCGCGAACTGGGTGAAGCGGTCGGCGCGCCGCGCGTCCTTGACCGAGAGGTGCTCGGTGGCGGTGAACTCGCGGCAGCGGCCCTCGCCGTCCTCGATCCCGCAGACGCCGGCCGCCCAACGCTCGTAGAGCGTCGACGCGCCGATGCCCAGCGGCGTGACAGCGCCGATCCCTGTGACGACTACCTCGACCATCGCCTCAGGCGCGCTCCACCACGATGTCGATCGCGTCGCCAACCGTGTGGATCTCCGCCACGTCGGCGCTCGTCAGCTCGACGCCGAACTGCTCCTCGATGATCTGCGAGAGCTCGGCGAGGTCGAGCGAGTCGATGTCGAGCGCGGTCAGCTCGGCGTCCCGGTTGACGTCCTCGGCATTGGCGCCGAAGCTGATCAACGAATCGGTGATGACCTTCTCGATCTGGGCGGGTTCTGCCATGTGCTTCCTTTCGTTGCGATCAGGCGGAGAGTCCGCCGTCGACGTAGATGGTGGTGCCTGTGATGTATGCGGCCGCGGCCGAGGCCAGGAACGCAACGGTTGCGGCGACATCCTCGGGCGTTCCAGCACGCTGCGCCGGAACCCGTTCGAGCAGGACGTCGGGGATCCCCGCGGTCATGTCGGTCGCGATCAGCCCGGGGGCGACCGCGTTGACCGTCACGCCGCGCCGCGCGACCTCGACCGCGACCGTCTTGGTGAAGCCGATCACCGCTGCCTTCGAGGCGGCGTAATTCGCCTGACCTGCGTTCGCACGCGGGCCGACGACGGAGGCGATGTTGATCACCCGGCCGAAGCGGGCGCGGATCATCGCGCGCAGCGCCGCGCGCGTCAGCCTGTAGGTCGAGCCGAGGTTGGTCTCGAGCACGCGCTGCCAGTCCTCGTCGGTCAGCGACAGCGCGAGCCCGTCGGCACGCACGCCCGCGTTGTTGACGAGCACCAGCACGGGAGCGCCCAGCGCCGCGGCCGCGCCCTCGAGCAGCGGGCCGGCAGCCGCCGGGTCCGCCACGTCGGCTTGCAGCGCCACCGCACGGCCACCAGCAGCCTCGATCGAGGCCACCACCGCCGCCGCCTCAGCCTCGCCACTCCGATAGTTGACCGCCACTGGCCAGCCATCCCGGGCCAGCATCCGAGCAACGGCCGCGCCGATCCCACGCGAGGCTCCGGTCACCACGGCGCAGCCGTCATGAGTTTCGGCCGAAGGCCCGGATGTCATGCGGCGAGCCCCCACTCGATCACGCTGGCCCCCCAGGTGAAGCCCGAGCCGGCCGCCGCCAGCAGCACGCGCATCCCGGGTCGCAGCCGTCCGTCTGCGCGCGCGCCGGCGAGCGCCAGTGGAACGCTCGCCGCGGAGGTGTTGCCCAGCGTGGCGATGCAGTCGACGACCTTCGCCGGATCGAGCGCGAGACGCTCGGCGAGCGAAGCAAGAATCCGCGTGTTGGCCTGGTGATAGATGTAGAGGTCGACGTCTGCGAGCGCGACGCCTGCGGCTTGGCAGGCGGCCGCCGACGCCTCCCCCATCCGCCGCACCGCTTGCTTGAAGGTCTCGTGGCCGTCCATCGCCATCAGCCCGCTGTCGCGGTCGGCGACGATCAGCTGCGCGTGGGCGCCGTCGCTGCCGAGCACGACCGGGCCGAGGCTGCCGGGGGCGCCGGCCGTCACGACGATCGCCGCGGCGCCGTCGCCGAACAGCGCAGCAGTATTGCGATCGTTGGGATCGACGTGGCGCGACATGATCTCGGCGCCGATCACCAGCGCGTTGCGCGACGCGCCCGACGCGAGCATCCCGCGCACCGCCGCCAGCGCGGCGAGGAAGCCGGTGCAGGCGCTGCCGATGTCGAAGGCGCCGGCGCCGCCTGCCCCGAGCGCGTGCGCGACCTGCGGCGCGGCGTTGGGCATCACCGAGTCCTGACTGCAGCTGGCGACCACGACCAGGTCGACGCTCGCCGGCGCGAGCGTGGCGTCCGCCAGCGCGGCCGCGCCCGCCGCGGCAGCGAGTTCGTGCAGCGCCGCTCCCGGCTCCGCGTAGCGGCGCTCGCGGATCCCCGTGCGCCGCACGATCCAGTCGTCGTCAACGCCGATCGCCGGGGTGATCTCCGCGTTTGGGACGATCCTCGGCGGCAGCGCGCTACCGAGCCCGACGATCCCCGCCCCGACCAGCGTGCCGCCGGTCTCGCCTCGCTCGCGCCGCTCAAGCGTTGCCGACACGTTGCTCCTCCAGCGAGACCGCCGTCGCGCCCTCGACGTTGCGCGCGACCAGGCGCGCGAGCACCTGGTCGGGGCCGACGTCGACGAACGTGCGGGCGCCGTCGGCGGCCAGCGCAGCCATCGTCTCGCGCCAGCGCACGGGGCCCGTCAACGCCTGCGCGAGCTCCTCGCGCACATCGGTGAAGGGCGCCGCGGTCAGCCCGGAAAAAACCGTCACCGCAGGCTCGCGCAGCTCCGCGCGCGCGAGCGCCGCGCGGAAGGGCGCCTGCGCGGCCGCCATCCAGGGCGAGTGGAAGGCGCCGGTGACATCGAGCGCGAGCGAGCGCACGCCGCGCTCGCGGCCGATCTCGGCCGCCCGACGAAGTCCCGCACGCGGGCCGGCCAACACGGTCTGGCCAGGCGCGTTGTCGTTGGCCACCCAGACCCCGGCGGCGTCTGCCAGCTCGGCGGCGACCTCGGGGGTGCTCCTGAGGATCGCGAGCATGCTGCCGTCGCCGCTGGAGCGGCCGGACTCGTCCATCAGCCGGCCGCGCGCAACGACCAACTCGAGCGCGTCCTCGAAGGACAGCGCGCCCGCTGCCGCGAGCGCCGAGAGCTCGCCGAGCGAGTGCCCGGCGAACGCCAGCGCCTCGGTGGCGTCCTCGAGCTCGAGGAAGCCGGCCAGGCTCGAGAGAAAGATGGCGGGTTGGGCGAAGCGCGTGGACTCGCCGGCGCGCTCGAAGCAGTCCTCGCCGATCAGCTCGCCCGCCAGCACGAGCAGCGAGGGCAGCGCATCGGCGACGCGGGCTTGCGAACTGGCCACCGACACACCCTGCCCGGGGAACAGCACGGCGGAGCCGTGTTCGACGCGCATCCCGTCATCATCGCCGCTGAAGCCGTCGCCGCGGGGCCGCGGGCCCCACATAACCCCCGCTCAGGGGGACGTATTCCCCCCATGTGGGGGGTCGCGGCGTCAGCCGGCCAGGCCGAGGCGGTGGGCGCGCTGCACCGCATCCGCGCGGTTGCGAGCGCCGAGTTTGCGATAGAGGCTCGAGGTGTGCTCGTGAATCGTGTGCGGCGAGAGGTGCAGCGCTGCGGCGATCTCGCGATTGGTGGCGCCGCGGGTGATCATGTCGAGCACCTCCCGCTCGCGCATCGACAGCGACGCGGCCGCCGCGTCGTCAGCGACCTGCGGCTGGAAGACGGTCATGCCGAGCCCGACCATCCGCACCGCGCGCGCGATGTCGGCCGCGCCCCATTCCTTGGGAATGAAGCCGGACGCGCCGGCCGCCTTGGCCGCCTCCGGCAGGATCCGCCCGGCACCGCTGATCAGGAGCACCTTCGTCGCCGGGGCGCGCTCGCGCAGCTGCTGGCAGATCTCGGCTCCGGACTCCTCGCCGATGAAGAGGTCGACGAGCGCCACGTCCGGCTTGAATCGCTCAGCCAGCGCGTAGGCCTCCTCGCCCGTGCGCGCGCTGAGCGTGCGCTCCACCCACGGCTTGGTGCCGAGCATCTGGCGAAAGCCCCAGTGCACGACATCGTGATCGTCGACGATCAGCACGCTGAGGCGGGTTTTGTCCTCGGCGTCGTCGAGCTCTTCGGCGATGATGGTCATGGCTCCTCGTAGGGGACGACCAGCCGCACCTGCCAGGTCCCCTCGCGCGCGCCGAACTCGAGCAGGCCGCCCGCCTGCAGCGCTTCGAGCCCGGCCAGGCGCAGGCCCATCCCGTTGGGCCCGTCCGAGTCGCTGACGCCGTCGTTGACGACCTCGAGCACGAACGTTCCGTCGCGCATCTCGCTGTGCACGCCGACGCGTGTCGCCTGCGCGTGCTTGTGGGCGTTGCGGACGGCTTCGGCGAGCACCGACTGCGCGAGCGGCTCGAGCGCGGCCGGCGCCGATAGCGGGCCGACGCCCTCGACGGTGATTCCGAGGTTCGGATACTCGTGGCAGAGCCGCTCGAACTCCTCGGCGAGGGTCGTCGTGCGAGCCGCGGCCGAGCGCCCCAACGGCCGCTCGATGGCGGTGCGCAGGTCGCTGAGCGCAAGCTGCAGCTCCTCCGCGCAGCGTCTGCGCGTCTCCTCGTCGAGCGGTTGATCGCCCGACAGCGCGAGCGAGACGCCGAACAGCCGCTGGACGACGCCTTCGTGAACCTCGCGCGCGAGGTCGATCCGCTGCTCGAGCGCGGCGGCTCGCTCGTGCTGGCGCGTGGCGGCGCGCGCCATCGCCGCGAGCGCCGCCATCTTGCCGAGGATCCACAGCACCTCGCGCTCGCCGTCGGTCAGCGGCGAGTCGTCGCCGCCGCGGTCGCCGAGAATCGCGCCGAGCCAGCGCCCGCGCGCCGAGATCGGCGAGCAGACCACATGGCGCGCCTGCAGCCGCGTGACGTAGCCGGCGGGCAGGCGGCCCTCGAGATCCCCGGAGGCCTCGAGCACGCGATCCTGCTCGAGCGCCTCGCGCGCGAACGCGGCGGACTCGAGCGTGAAGAAGTCGTCGGCGAACAGCGCCAGCTCGACGCCGAAGCTGCCGGCGGCGAGGATCCGCCGACGCTGGGAGTCGTAGCGGAAGATGACGACGCGGCGCAGCGCCGTGCAGCGCGTGATGCCCTCGCACAGGCGGCTGTAGTAGTCGTCCGCGGACCCCTCTTCCTCGCTCTGGGCGAGCACCGAGGCGAAGATCTCGATCGCGTCCGCGGGCGTGGTCGGGAGTTGTGATGCCGTGGTCTCGGAGGACATTGCCTGATTGATTCTCGCGCATCGGCATGGTGCGCGGGCGTAGGGTTCCGCCGGACATGGAGTTGCGCCACCTGCGCTACTTCCTCGCGGTCGCCGAGGAGCTTCACTTCCACCGCGCCGCGGCGCGTCTGCACATCTCGCAGCCGCCGCTCAGCCAGCAGATCCGCGCGCTCGAACGCGAGCTCGGGGTCACCCTGCTCGAACGCAATCGCCGGCGGGTCACGCTGACTGCGGCCGGCGAGAGCTTCCGCGACGACGCGCGATCGGTGCTCGCGGCGGTCGAGCGGGCCGCCGAGCGGGCGCGCGACGTCGCGCGCGGGTCGCTCGGCACGCTGTCGATCGGCTTTGTCGGCTCTGCGATGTTCAGCCCGACGCTTCCCGACATCCTGCGCGAGTTCCGCTCCGGACACCCCGACGTGGAGCTCGTCCTGCGCGAGCTCCCGACGGTGGCACAGCTGAACGCGCTGGTCCGCGGCGAGCTTGACCTCGGCGTGATCAGGGGCCCGATGGCGGAGACCGATATCGACCCGCAGCTGGAGCTCTTGACGATCCAGCGCGAGAATCTGGTCGCGGCGCTGCCGTCGCACCATCCGCTCGCCTCGCGCCGGCGCCTGCGCCCCGAGAGCCTGCGCGGCGAGACCTTCGTGATCCTCGAGCGTCGCGACGCGCCGGGGCTGTTCGCGGGTCTCGCCTCGACCATGGGCGAGGCCGGCGGGGTGCCGGACGACGTGCTCGAGGTGGCCGAGATGCAGACCATCATCAGCCTCGTGGCCGGCGGCTTCGGGGTCTCGCTGGTGCCTGCCTCGGTCGGGCAGGTCGACCGCAGCGGCGTGGCGTTCCGTCCGATCGCGGGGCCGACGCCGACGATCGAGCTGTCGCTCGCGTGGCGCTCGGGTGGGGACTCGCCGGTGCGCGACGCGTTCATCGCGTCGGCCCGTCCCGCCCGGATGCCGCGCGCTCGGCGAGCGCCGCGCTAGCCCGCGGCCCGCCGAGTGACGGTCGCGCTCAGCGGCTCCTTAAATGTGCAAGGCCTCCGGGGGGTCAAAGAGGGTTCACGGAGGCCTTGCACGGGGAGGAGAGGAGATCCAAAGGCTAGGGAGGGACCGGTGGTATGTCCAATACTCATTCTTTCTCGCTGTGAGTCGCTTGCGCTATCAGCTGCAAGCTCCGGTAGGGTCTTCACGACCCGGCGCGGGCGCGGTGCTCTCGTTCGGGCGAGACCAAAGCGAGGAACACGTTGGCATCAGTCCTGATCTGTTACGACGGCTCAGAGCGCGCCGCGCACGCGATCGCCGTGACCGCACTGCTGTTCCCGGGCGCTCGCGCGCATGTCCTCAACGTCTGGGAGCCGATGGAGCGGATCGTTGCGCGCTACTCGGCGCTTGGGCCCTATCTCGGCGAGGGCATCGGCGAGGCCGACACCGGCATCGAGCGCGAGGCGACCGCGCTGGCGGAGGCCGGCGCCAAGCTCGCCACCGACGCCGGGCTCGTCGCGACGCCCCGCACCGCGGCGCTGCGCACGTCGGTGTGGGAGGCGGTGGTGAACACCTCAGACGAGCTCGACGTGGATGCGATCATCACCGGCACCCGCTCCCTGCACGGCGTCCGCGAGGCGCTGTCGAACACGCTCTCGCATGCTCTGCTGCAGCACAGCCAGCGCCCGGTGCTCGCGATCCCCACGCCGCCGGCGGAATAGCGCGCGCTGCAGGGCGGCGCAGGCACCGCCACCGCGGCGGCGTCGGTATGGTAGAAGTTAGGGTCACCTAATTAGGGTGACCTAAGCACCGCTGGCCTTTGAGCTTCCTCGAGACGACCCTGCTCGGCGCGATCGCCGGCGTAACTATCTACCTGGGTCTGCCCGTCGGGCGGCTCCAGCGCATCGACGAGCGCGTCCGTGTGGGTCTCGCGATGTTCTCCGCGGGGATCCTCGCGTTCATCTTCATGGACGTGACCGCTCACGCCGAGTCGATCGTCCAGGCGACGCTCGCCCAGTTCAAGCACGGCCACGCGAGCTTCGGCCACCTGCTGTGGCTGTTCGCGCTGCTCGCCGTCGGCTTCCTCCTCGGGACCGCCGGCATCGCCGCAGCCGAGCGGCGGCTGATGCCCGCGCGCCGCTCGCTGCCGGCACCGATCGCGGGCGGCGCGCTCGGCGGTGTCGTCACGGCCGAGGAGACCGCGCGGCTGCACGCCGAGGGGGCGCTCGCTCGCGCGACTGCCCTGCGCACCGGGATGACGATCGCGATCGCGATCGGCCTGCACAACTTCGCCGAAGGCCTCGCGATCGGGGTCTCGGCGCGCGCCGGCGCGATCGGCCTGGCGACCGTGCTGATCATCGGCTTCGCCCTCCACAACGCGACCGAGGGCTTCGGCATCGTCGGTCCGCTCGGTGGCGTGCGGCCCTCGTGGCGATGGCTGGGCCTGGCCGGTCTCGTCGGCGGCGGCCCGACGTTCCTCGGCGCGATGGTCGGCTTCCAGGTTCACTCGGCCCCGCTCGAGCTCAGCTTCTACGCCCTCGCCGGCGGCGCGATCCTCTATGTGATCGGCGAGATCTGGGCCGCTGTCCGCCGCTACGACCACCGCGAGCTCGGCCTCTACCTGCTCGCCGGGGGATTCCTGCTCGGCGTCGCGACGGATCTGGTCGTCAGCTACGGCGGCGCCTGAGGGCGCCGCGCGCCGGATTGGCGCGCGAGCAGACTCCGCTCAGGCGACCGGCTGCTCGGCCTCTGCGCGCCGCGACGGGCCGGCGGCCACCGGCGTCGCCCCGCGCAGCACATCGGCGAACATCGCCGAGTCGACGTTGCCGCCGGTCTGAACGACCGCGACGCGCCTGCCGTTGATGCGCTCCCGCTCGGCCATCGCACCGGCGAGCGCAATCGCCCCGGCCGGCTCCGGCGCGTTGTGGGTCGCTGCGAACAGCAGCCGCATCGCCGCCGCGGTCGCGTCCTCGCTGACCGCCACAACCCGGGCAGCACCCGCGATCAGCGTCTCGATCGCCGCCGGGTCAGGCACTCGGCATGCGACCCCGTCGACGAAGGTGTCGGCCGATTCGGTCGTGACGACCTCGCCGGCAGCGAAGGACAACGCGATCGCCGGCGCGAGCTCCGACACCACGCCGACGATCTCGGTGCGCAGGCCGAGCAGGTCGCGCACGCCGATCAGGCCGCTCACCCCGGAGCCCATGCCGACCGGCACGTAGACGACGTCGATATCGGCGACGGACTCGAACAGCTCGCGCGCGTAGGTGGCCACGCCGAGCACGAGGTCGCGGTGGAACGGCGGCACGTACTCGAAGCCGCGCTCCCCGGCCAGTTCCGCGGCGTGCTCGCGCGCCGCCTGGTAGTCGTGGCCGACCTCGACCACCGTTGCGCCGAAAGCCCGCATCGCCGCGTTCTTGTCGGGGCTGTTGCCGAACGGAACGCAGATCGACACCGCCAGGCCGGCGGCCCGGCCGGCGTAGGCGATGCTCTGCCCGTGATTGCCGCGAGTCGCCGAGACCAACCCTTGAACCTGCGGGCGCTCGCGCGTGAGGCGCTCGACGTAGACGAGGCCGCCGCGCACCTTGAAGGCTCCGGTCGGCGTGTGGTTCTCGTGCTTGACCCAGACCTCTGCGCCGAGCGCCTCCGCGAGCAACGGCCACCGGTGAGTGGGCGTCGCCGGCACGTGGCGGCGCACGAGCTCGGTCGCGCGATCGAGGTCGGCCAGCGTGAACGGCACCAGGCCAGTATCCCAGCAGCCGCCGGCGACGAACGCTCGCGGCCGTAGCTGGCGGGCGCGGCATGGCCGGGCTATCACGCGCCGGAGACCGCACGCTACCGCGGGGGGCGGCGGTCTCGACGGGCGCCGCCGGGCTCAGGGTTCGTCGGTCGTGGTGATCTCGCGCAGCAGGTGGGTGTCGACGTCGTAGACGAAGCCGCGGACCACGTCGCGGTGCAGCAGGAACGGGGATCGCCGGACGCGCAAGATCGATTGGCGCACGTTCGCGTCAAGATCCGTGAACGACTCGATCGCAAACGATGGCGCGACGCCCGTTGCCTGTTGCAGCTCAGCACGGAAGCCGTCGTCGGTGAGGGCCTGCATGCCGCAGTCGGTGTGGTGGATCAGCATCACCTCGCGGGTGCCGAGCCGACGCTGCGACACGGCCAGCGAGCGGATTACGTCATCTGTGATCACGCCGCCGGCGTTGCGGAGGATGTGCGCGTCGCCGTCACGTAACTGCAGCGCGGCGAACACGTCGAGGCGCGAGTCCATGCACGTCACGATCGCCAACCGGCGGCCGGGGCGGAGGTCAAGGTGCCGCGTCGGCAACGCGCCTGCGAAGGCAACGTTGTTGGCGATCAACTCATCGATCACCCCCACTGATCGCGCACCCTAGTCGCTGCGGCCGGAGATAGCAGGCCCCAGATGCACTGGCCGTGGCAAAGGCGACCGGCAGGCGTGGCCACCAGCGCCACGGCTCTGCCGCGCCCATACCTCTGGCGCGGATCATGTCTCCGCCGGCGCATCAACGAAAAGCCTACGACTGGCAGGCCTTCGCTCAATCGGGGCGCCCGGATTTGAACCGGGGACCTCACCGACCCGAACGGTGCGCGCTACCAGGCTGCGCCACGCCC
>Ga0209415_10013001_pt1 | contig 13808 bp, 7 predicted proteins | sample PeaSoiSIISIP2007_FD_187696 | JGI IMG/M metagenome (GOLD analysis project Ga0209415, IMG submission 187696) | Peat soil microbial communities from Weissenstadt, Germany - SII-SIP-2007 (SPAdes) (version 2) | ecosystem: Environmental > Terrestrial > Soil > Wetlands > Peat | place: Germany... | reverse complement strand
GGTCAAGCATCCGCGGTTCCACCTGCACTTCACCCCGACCAGCTCCAGCTGGCTGAACCTGGTCGAGCGATGGTTCGCCGAGCTGACCAACCGCAAGCTCCGCCGGTCCGCACACCGCAGCGTCACCGAACTGGAAACCGACATCCGCAAGTGGATCAACGAGTGGAACAAGGACCCCAAGCCATTCGTGTGGACCAAATCCGCCGACGAGATCCTCGAAACACTCGCCGCCTACTGCCAACGCATCATCGACTCAGGACACTAGGTGTCAACGTCTCAAACGTCCAGCCGTTGCCGCCAAACCATGCCCGGACCTGCCCGGGAACTATGAATCGGCGCTGGCGATCACCCCTACCTTGATTGCGAACTGTGCTACGACTCACATCAGCGGGACATTCGGCTGGACGGGACACTGGTAGGACGCTGCCCGTCGGCAATATGGGTCCGCTTGAGCCGCAGATCTAGATCACGCTAGGGACCGGAGTACACGAATCCGGCCCAGTACACCGGGTCGGCGTAGGGCCGATCCGTCGAGTCGGGGCGTGACCGGAGTTCGGCAGCGGCCTCGAATGCTGCTCGATCGGATCCGCCGGAGTCGTCGTAGCAGCACTCGAACCATTCCGCGAGCTCGAGGGCAGTGGCATCGCGCAGAAACTCGCAGGCTCGGCGAAGGGCAGTGGCTGGGTCCTGCCGCTCGACGAGTAGTAGGCGGTAGAACTCCGTTACCAGGACCGCGGTGGATTGGTCGTCGATTGGCCAGAGGGTGGCTACTACGCCGGGGACCCCGGCTTGCAGGAATCCCGCGGGCAGACCGATGACCTCGTCGGGGACCCGGTCGTATTCGGTGATCCCGGTCTGGCACGCGGAGAGCACCGCGAGCCGCTCGCTAGACAGATCGAGGTCCCCGTCCAACAGGTCGCGCAGCGTAAGCCGGTCTCCGGATGCCAAATACAGCGCTGAGTCTAGCGGCTCGTTAAGATCAAACCCGCCGTGGCAGGCCAAGTGCAGATGAGTCGCTCCAAGCAGGCCGTGCATTACCGCCGCCCTGGTAGCCGCTTCCTCGGGCAGGATCCGCCGCGATCCGGCAGCGAAGAACCGCGCGATGGCTCGCACCTCTAGTCCTGCATACCCCAGCGCGGTCCATCCAGCGGTAAGGGGAAGCGGGTTGCCTACCGCGAGCAGCACCGGCGCTTTCCTGGCCCGCTGCTGCAGCTCGTGGCTAGCCGCCTGAAGCGCCCGCGCCGAGGGGGCCAGCGCTATCGTGCAGTAGTCCAGCGCTGCAGCCGATAGCGGAAGCAGTGACAGCCGGCCCACTGGGATGAGCGTGGCGGCTGCCGCGCCGAGGGCCGCTAGGCGACAGGCCAGCGGGCCAAGCAACTCGTGGCGCAGAATTTCGATGTTCTCCGCCACTGCCGCCGCAAGCTGGTCCAGATCACCCGTCATCTGGCCGACCAAGTACCCGCCGCATACCTCACCCGACGAGCTCCGCTGCACCAGCAGTTCATCCAACTTGTCGAGCGTCAAGCCGTCGAGCCAGACCGCGTGCTCGGCCACGGGCGCCTGCGATCCAGCTGGCACCAGCAGGGCAAGGCCGCCCCGCAAAGTGGTGAGCAGGTAGACCATTGGCCGTTCCGGTGAGGCAGCGGCGGCGACCTCCAAATAATTCATCCCCTCGCCCCCGAACCCGGGCAGGTACGTCCCAATGCGCTCAACCACCTCGGCCAGGTCCTCCCGGGCCCGGACGAGCTCGGCGGATCGCTCGGCAAAAGAGCGGCCGCCCGGCATGACGGGCAATTCGTCGTTCTGCCTGCGTCGACCCTCGGCCTCCAGAGCCTTGATTCGGTCCGCGGCCGCAACGAACGCCACACGATCCGCTTCGTCGGCCTCTTGCAGGGCTGCACGGTCCCGGGCGAGCGCCTCGCTTAGGGCACGGGCTCGTCCAGCCTCAAGGCGCTCCACCGCGTCGGCGAGCCGACCGAGCCGGGTCAGGCAGTACGCGTCGGCTGCCACGGCATCCCCGTCCTCCCCGAGTTCGGCCTGCCGCCCCGCCTCGGAGCCAGTTGCCTGATAGAGAAACTGCCCGGCGCGGATGGCTTCAGAGTATGCAGCATGTGCCTCCGTCCAATTGCCTTGCTCTAGATGAACATCGGCGAGATTGAAGGCCGTGCTGCGACAGTCGGCGGGGGCCGCCTCAGCGGTGTGAAACCGCAGCGCCTCGGTGTAGCAGCCGATCGCCCGCTCAAGGTTGGCCGCCCGGTCCCCCATCGGAAGCTTGGAGTAGGCGACACCCAGATTATGCTGGACCATTGCGTACTCCGACGGGGTGCTCCCGGCGGTATGGAACCGCAGCGCCTCGGTGAAACAGGCGATCGCCCGCTCTAGGTTGGCCGTCCGGTCGCCCGTCGTAAGTTGGGCGTAGGCCCCACCCAGGAGGTTCCGGGTCCAGGCGTACTCCGACGGGGCGGTCTCGGCGGTATGGAACCGCAGCGCCTCGGTGAAACAGGCGATCGCCCGCTCTAGGTTGGCCGTCCGGTCCCCGGTCGTAAGTTGGGCGTAGGCGGCGCCCAGGTTGCTCTGGATCGCGGCGTACTCCGACGGGGCGGTCTCGGCGGTGTGGAACCGCAGCGCCTCGGTGTAGCAGCCGATTGCCCGGGCCATGTTGGCCGCCCGGTCTCCGGTCGTAAGGTGGGCGTAGGCGGCGCCCAGGTTGCTCTGGATCGCGGCGTACTCCGACGGGGCGGTCTCGGCGGCGTGGAACCGCTGCGCCTCGGTGTAGCAGCCGATTGCCCGGGCCATGTTGGCCGCCCGGTCCCCAGTTGGAAGATCGGCATAGGCACCGCCCAGGTTCCTCTGGATCGCGGCGTACTCCGACGGGGCGTCTTGCGCGGTGAAGAACCACAGCGCCTCGGTGAAACAATCGATTGCCCGGGCGAGATTGGCCGCCCGGTCCCCAGTTGGGAGTTCGGCATAGGCGCCGCCCAGGTTGTGCTGGGTCATGGCGTAGTCCAATGGGGCGGTCTCGGCGGTGCGGAACCGCAGCGCCTCGGTGTGGCAGCCGATGGCGCGCTCAAGGTTGGCCGCCCGGTTCCCCGTCGGAAGGTCGGCATAGGCGTTTCCGAGGCTGTCCAGGGTCATGGCATACTCCGACGGGGCGGTCTCGGCGGTGCGGAACCGCAGCGCCTCGGTGTAGCAGTCGATGGCGCGCTCAAGGTTTGCCGCCCGGTTCCCCGTCGGAAGCTTGGAGTAGGCGACACCCAGATTGTGCTGGGTCATGGCGTACTCCGACGGGGCCGTCTCGGCGGTGCGGAACCGCAGCGCCTCGGTGTAGCAGTCGATGGCGCGCTCAAGGTTGGCCGCCCGGTTCCCCGTCGGAAGGTCGGCATAGGCGACACCCAGGTTGTGCTGGGTGGTGGCGTACTCCGACGGGGCGTCTTGGGCGGTGAAGAACCGCAGCGCCTCGGTGTGGCAGGCGATGGCCCGCTCTAGGTTGGCCGTCCGGTCCCCGGTCGGAAGCTCGGCATAGGCGACACCCAAGTTATTTTGGGCCATGGCATAGTCGAGCGGGTTGGTCTTGGCGGTGCGGAACCGCAGCGCCTCGGTGTGGCAGGCGATGGCCCGCTCAACGTTGGCCGCCCGGTTCCCAGTCGGGAGCTCGGCATAGGCGGCGCCCAGGTTGTTCTGAGTGGCGGCATAGTCCGACGGGGCGGCCTTGGCGGTGCGGAACCGCAGCGCCTCGGTGTAGCAGTCGATGGCCCGCTCAAGGTTAGCCGCCCGGTCTCCGGTCGGGAGCTCGGCATAGGCGACGCCCAGGTTGTTCTGAGTGGCGGCATACTCCAACGGGTTGGTTTCGGCGGTGCGGAACCGCAGCGCCTCGGTGTAGCAGTCGATGGCCCGCTCAAGGTTGGCCGCCCGGTCCCCGGTCAGAAGCCCGGCATAGGTCTTGCCGAGGTCGTACTGGGTTCTGGCGTAACTGAGCGGGTTGGTTTCGGCGGTGCGGAACCGCAGCGCCTCGGTGAAGCAGCCGATTGCCCGCTCAAGGTTGGCCGCCCGGTCCCCAGTCGGAAGCTCGCCATAGGTCTTGCCGAGGTTGCTCTGGGTCATGGCATAGTCCAATGGGGCGGTCTCGGCGGTGTAGAACCGCAGCGCCTCGGTGTAGCAGCCGATCGCCCGCGCCATGTTGACCGCCCGGTCCCCGGTCGGAAGGTCGGCATGGGCGACGCCCAGGTTGTTCTGGATCGCGGCGTACTCAGACGGGGCGGACTCGGCGGTAAAGACCCCGAGCGCCTCAGTAAAGGAGACGATCGCCCGGGCCAGATTCGCCGCACGGTTCCCGGTCTTCAGCTCCAGGTACCGGTAACCCATCTTCGCCTGCACGGTGGCCTTCAGAAGTCGCCAGGAGGCCATAGCAGCTCAGATTCCCGCGCCCGAAATCGTGCTGACCGTCGCGGCGGGGTCGCCGTAAAGCGTATAGGCGAGCCAGGTCGGATCGCCTGGGTTGTCGCGGATGGCGTCGCGGGCCTGGCGGGCCGACTCCCCTAGAGTCGCGCCGCCGAGCGCCGCCCGGTAGAACTCCTGGGCATAGGTGCTGGCTGAGGTGTCCGCCACCTCCCACAGTGAGCCGATGAAGGCGCCGGCGCCGGCGCGGAGAAAGCTCGCGGCCCAGCCCTCAATCGTGGTGTACAGGGGAGCTTGGCCGTCGGTACGGCAGGCGTTCAAGAACACCAGCGAGCTAGCGAACCGCCCAGCGTAGGCTTCGAGGAATACAGGCTCGAAGGGCTGGTTCCCGAGCCAAATCCTTGAGACGTTCGGGGCACCGCGTGTGAACGCGTTGTGGCAGCTGAAGTGCAGAAGCCCGACGTCGCCCCGCTGGAAAGCCTGCAGCAGACTGGGCAAGTCGCCAATGCGGCGTGCCGCCAGCCCTCGGCTGTGGAGGAGCCCGTCCAGGGCAGCGACCTCCGTGTGGACGGCGGCTAGTGAGGTACCCCCTCCTAGCACCAGGTCCGCAGTTCCTAGCTGGAGTCGGCCGGGCGGCCGAGGCCCGTAACGCCGCCGCGCCACAGGAAACTGATCGATCAGGAATCCAGCGTCCTGACCGCCGGGTACGAACGGGTACAACAGCTCCCAGGGAACTGGGTCGCCCTGAGAAACGATCGTCATCTGGGTAATCCGGTCTCGGCGCTGCCAGAATTCCCGCTGCAGGGCCTGCGGGATGAAGCTGTTCCAGAGCGTGATCCCCTGGCCTTTCAGCCAGTCCGTGGTGATCGCGGCATCCCAGGCCCCCTGGCCTCGGGCGAGCACGTTGAGCTGGGCTACTAGTTGCTCGATCGGCTCGCCCGGCGGCTGCAGAAGCCGGTCCGAGGATGCCTCCTCGGCGTAGTAACCGCTCGAGTCGATCAGACGGTAGCGGTAGACACTCTGATCCGAGTCGTAGGAAAGCAGCAATGAGACCTCGCCAGGATCGGCTCCAGTAACCGCAACTGGGCTACTGTGCTCCGTTGATGACCCTGTGCGCGCGGTCAGGTCCACGCTGACCTGGACCGCGAGGCCACCCAGGCTGGTGCCGCCTGCAAAGGCTTCCACCCGCAGCGTATGCACTCCCTCTTGAACCGCCTGAAGCTCGAACCCAGCCCAGTTCGAGTCCTGCTGGGGGACCACGTGAACTATTGCCCGCTCGAGGCTGCGCAGGGTGAACCCGGGACCTTCCACCAGCAGCAGCATGACGTCGAGCCCGGCCTCGGGTACCCCCAAGGGCCTCAGCCCGGCCTCCAGCCGCTCGGCGGACTGTAGCCCAAGCCGCACAAGCAGCGACGCGTCCTCGCCCAACCTGATCCGCTCTGGGAACCTGGCCTGGAGAAGGCGTTCTTCGGCCACAAAGGCAGTGCCGCTTCCCCATGGACTCGTGCCGAAAAGGGTGGCCCCGGGCTCACCGCCACGAGCCCTCAGCCTTTCCCCTGTAGTTACGTTGGTCCCCATGGGATCATGCTCGCCAACCACCACGAAGGTGTCGGTGACAGGCTCGACACCCTCCCCGGCCAAGGTGAGCCGGTATGTGCCCGGCGCAGGCGCCGCCAACTCGCTGCTGCACCAGTCACCGGCGATCCCCAGCTCTAGGCGAGCAACCTCGGCTCCGGTGTCGGCGTCCGTGACAAGGGCATTCAGCGGGGCCATCGGGTCAGAGGCGCGGAACCGGAACGCGATCGGCTCACCCGGACCGAACATGTCATCAAGTTCCAGCCCCGCGCTGGCGCCTGCCCGGACCCGGGAAGTGTCCTGCCCGCTGAGTAGCCCGGCTAGCTGCACCAGCACGGCGGCGTTGTGCTGCAATGAACCGTGCCGCTCGGCGGTAAACATCGCGCCGTATTCATGCCGGAACTCGATTGGGGTAGCCGAGACCCTCGGCACCGTGCCGTCACCGTCGGGTACAAGACCAGGGTAGGCGCGCAGAAATTCGACGCCGCCGCCGACCCTCTGTGCTGACAGCAGCGTCGGCTGGAAGGTGCCCACGATCGGGTCGATAGTATAGCCGCCGCGTCGGTACTCCTCACTATCAAAGTGTGCGGTTACGGCTTGCTCGATTTCCCTGTGGAAGGCGTCAGCGGCCCGTGCACGGTCGGCATCAACATGGGGCAGTAGCACTGCTTCGGAGACCCGGATGAGATGTCCGTCGCCGGGATCCAAGCACGGATAGATCGGAAGCAGCTGGTACACCGACGGGAACGAGCGGAGCAACTGGGACAGATCTAGCACCGGGATCGGGCCGAGCCCTTTTTTCACTCCGTGGATCAGGAAGTTCAGCGCGTTCAGCGACCCCCGAAAGGGAGTGCCGAAGGTGACCAGCCGACGAGTGTCCCGCCAGCCCTCCAGACACTCCACGAAGTACCGGGCCACCAGCCCGCCCATCGAGTGACAGACCAGGATGAGCCTGGCGTCCGGCGACTCCCGCCGCCAATCCCACAGCCAGCGATCGGTCCGTTCCTTAAGTTGTCGCGCGGCGACCCGGTTGTCCCGCCGCCAATCGTAGGGAAACGCAAAGAAATTCTTACCTGGGGTAACCGCGAACTGCCGCTGCAAGTATGCCGACATCTTGGAATACCCATCAATTTTCCACAAGCCCGGGATGAGATGCAAATCCGGGATCATCATCGGCGCGGTTATTCCGTCATCGGCATGCTCGTCACGCAGCTCAAGTTCAGTGACGCTTCTCCCCAAAGTAATCAGAGCCCGCGCTGCTGTTCCCGCTGTCGGCGCCCATAGGTCTCGGCCCCGGCTGTCCCGAAGCACGCTTCCGGTGATGCCCGGTACCAGCACCACCACGTCAGTCATCGGACGCATGATCTCCCCAGTGTAGAAAGCATCAAAAGTTTCGCACTCAAAGCGGACGACTTCAACGCGGCACGGAATTAGCTGATCGTCGGCACCTGGGAGACTTCACCGGTTTCTCCCGTCCGGGTGTGCATGGGCCGGCTCACCTGGCGGCCCGCCGGTCCCGGGGGATGTGGTCTACGGGATAGCGCGGATGGACGCGTCAGGCCGAGTGACCGACCGCGCCATCATCAGCGTCCTGGGCTGGCGCGGCGGCGACCGGCTGACCCTGACCGCGGACGTCCGGGTGGTCATTGTCTGCCGCGATCCCAACGGCATCGTCAGCCCGCCGGACCGCACGTCCCCTACCTCCAGATTCCCGGCGTCCTGCGCCGCCGGTGCGGGCTGCGCGCCGGCGACCTGACGCTGCTCGCGGCCTTGCTCGGCCGGGACATGGTCGCCGTCTACCCGTTCGCGGTGGTGGACCAGGCGGCCGGGCGCACGTCCCTCTTCCGCACGGCCAATGAGGCCAGCTGTGACTCTTGCGATTCCGGCCACGCAGCCCGGAGAACCTCAGCAGGCGGTCGTTGATGCGGCGCTGCTGCTGCTGGAACGGATGGGCCTGTCGCCGCAGGATCTAGTCGCCGTCCCGCGCGAGCGCCCGGTGCTGCCGACCTTCGCCGAGTACGTCCCGGTGGTGGCGGCCGCGGTGACCGCCGGGACCCGGCGGGCCTACGGGTCGTACTGGCACCGGGTCCTGGAGCACTGGGGCGACTGGCCGGCCCGGTCATCGCCGCCGCCGTCATCGGCGATGTCCGCTACGTGTGCCGCTTTCCAGGCCGGGACCACTTCGCCGCTTACAACGGCACCGCGCCAATCGAAGTGTCCTCCGGCCAGCGGAAGATCTACCGGCTGTCCCGGCGCCGGAACCGGCGGCTCAACCATGCCATCCACATGGCCGCGATCACCCAGATCCGCTACCAGCACAGCCAGGGCCGCGCCCACTACGACAAGAAGCTAGCCGAAGGCAAGACCGGCAAAGAGGCCCTGCGCGCGCTGAAACGGCAGGTCAGCAACGCCATCTTCGCCTGCCTGCAGGCCGACGCCCGCCGTGCCGCAGCCCGCCCCGGGGCCCGGGAGGGCAACAGGGGAACGACTCTGCAGCCAGCGCGGCCGGCTCACACCCAGGCACCGGCTCTTCGGGCAAGCCACTCCCGGACCCGGTCACCACCCTACGGCCACGCCCGGCGGCCCGCCGCCTGGTCCCGCCCGCGCCCGGGGCACAGCTGGCCATTCCCCGGGCGCTCCCAAACTGCCGTCGGCGGTGCCGAAGGTCCAGGTGGAGCACCCGCAGCGAAGCGAGGACGAACGACCTGGAGGTGCGGCAAGACGGCGGCCACACTCGGCCGCGGGGAAGGCCAGCGGTCAAGGATCGCCGGTAAAGCCACAGCGCCCGAAGGGCACCTCACACGCCGTCAAAAAGACCGATGGAACTTCTTGACACAAGGAGGCTTCGATCTGAAGGCAGCCGGGAAGGGCGTCCGCCTGCGGGGTGGCAAGCTCCCGCCGCATGTGGTGGTCTACCTGGTCATGGCGCTCGGCTGTTCGCCGATGAGGATTATGAGGAGGTCGCTGAGCGGCTGACGGCGGCACTGCGGTCCTGGGGTCGTGGGACCAGCGGTGGGAGCCGCCGACGAAGGGCGCTGTCACTCAGGCCCGGCAGCGGCTCGGCCCCGGGCCGGTGGCGGAGCTGTTCTCGCGGGTCGCGGAGCCCGTCGCGGGGCTGGACACCGAGGGCGCGTTCCTCGGGCCGCGGCGGCTGATGTCGGTCGACGGGACCGAGCCGGACACGCCGGCGAACCGGGAGGCGTTCGGCCCGGGGGCGAACGATGGCACGTTCCCCATCGAGGCCTAACATAGCCCTCGGCCGGTGGGTAACCGGTAACAGATGGCCGGCGCCCGGACCCCGAGCAGATCCCCGGACGCGGCGGCGGCGACCAAGTCGCGATCACCCCGCTCGGCAAGGAGCCGTCCGGGGCGAGGTCGCCGTAGCCAGCCACCGCTGGGGCTGCTACGCGCTGCCGATCCTGTACGACGACCGCATGGCCGCCCGGCTGGACCTGGTAGCCGCTTTCACTACGGGATAAGGTGCCCTTATTACCGGAAAATCTGCTATCCGGGTGCCCTTGGGGGGCGATGAGTCACATGGCTGACTTCAATTTCGTGATGCTCGGGTTTCCGACGGCGGACGCGGCTGAGCAGGTCGCCACCAGGCTCGGCAGGGACGCCCGAGCCGGCCGTTTCCACGTCACCCAGGTCGGCCCGGAGGCCAATGACGGATCGCGCTACATCAAGCTGATAGGCGCCGACCCCGAGCCCGCCGAAGCGCGGCCCGGGGCGCTGATCGCCGGCATCCTCGCCGCGGGACGTGCGATCCGCCGCCCGAGTGGCTTCCGGCGGGCACCGGTCCACTGGCCAGTGGCCGAGGGCGTTGAGCTGGACGACGCGTTGACCGCGGTGCCCCCGGACCTCGAATCCGACGACCCGTGGACCGGGTTGACCGCGGACCTGCGATCCGCCCTGATCTTCCGGACCGCCGCCGGCCAGACCGCCGACGAGCTGACCGCGCAGGTGCTGGATTCCGTCTGGTCCGCCGGCCAGGCCCATCCGACGGTGGTGACCGGTTTCGCCCTGGACCAGCCCGCTACCGTGACGATGGGAAGCATCAACCGCGAGCTCACGTCGGTCACCGGCAGCCCGCTGGAGGTCCGGTTCGACGAAGACAGCGGCACCTTCCATGTCGCGCCGGAGCCCGAGCCGGGTCGTTCTGGCGGGAGCGGCGGACCGGGAGACCCAGTCCCGGCCCGGGTCGAGCGGTTCATCGAGGGTCGCTGTCAAGAACGGGTCAAGGTCGGTCAGCCGACCTGGATCGCGGTCCAGATCGCCGCCCGGACACCGGAGGGCGGCGGTGCGCTGTCCGTCGACCTGCCCGCGGGCGGGACGCGGGTGTACGCCACCCTCCTGACCTCCGGCGGCTTGCGGCTGGAGTCCGAGCCCGATCTGGAGCTGCGGGTGCCACCGGACCGCAATTCGGGCTGGCACGCGTGGCAGGTGAGTGCGACGCGGACCGGCACGCACCAGGCAGTGGCCAGCTTCCATCACGACGGCGAGGTGTTGGCCGCGCTCGGCTTCACGCTGCGCGCCGGGGCGACCGCCGGGTCGGACCAGCAGTCGCCCTCGGAGCTCATCGACCTGCGGTCGCTTGACCTGCGTCAGGGCCTGCTCGTGGTGCGCCGGGGCGAAGGCATGCTCCGGTTCATCGGGCTCGACGGTGCCCGGCAGGGGGAGGGAATCACCGCCGCGGCGCAGAAGGTGCTCCAGCCGCAGCACGTGAAACTCCTGGCCGGACAGAAAAAACGGCTCGACGCGATCGCCCGCGCAAACCGGATGAACCGCAGCCGGGCCGCCGACGCCGACGACGTTCGGGCCATGGGGCTCGAGCTGTTCGACTTCCTACCCGGAGAGATACGGGATTTCCTCGTTTCTGGGCTGGGCCGCTGGCAGTCTCTCAAGATCGAGGCCGATGACGAAACGCTGCCCTGGGAACTGCTCGCGCAGCGCCACCAGCGCACGGACACCTTCTTCGCCAACGAGCTGCCGTTCCTGCGCTGGCGGCTGGGCCTGCCCCAGCCGGGCATGAGCATTGCCTGCCAGAATGCGATCCTCGTCCCCGGGCAGCAGACTGATCCCGCCGACGCCGATACCGACAGCTTCGAGCAGCAGATCCAGGCGCTTCGCACCCAGCTTGGCGCCGGTGCGGATGCGGTGGTGCGGAGCCGGAGCAAGCTCCAGCGCCGGATCAAGGACGGCGACTTCGATCTGCTCCACTACTGCGGTCACATGTCGGTCGACGAGGGCGGCTCGCCGGCGATGCACGTCGGCAACGACGAGTTCAACGTGTCCGGGATAAGCTCGCTCCGGCCCAATGCCCTGGCTCGCCGCCCGCTGGTGTTCCTCAACGCTTGCGCGACCAACAAGAAGGTTCAGCGGCTCTCCGGGCCGGGCGGATGGGTCGAGGATTTCCTCGCCAAGGGCGCAGGCGCGTTCATCGGGACGAACTGGACCGTCCGGGCCTCCACCGCGGCAAGGTTCGCGGAGCATTTCTACGACGCCTTGCTCGGCAGCGGCCAGAGCGACCTGGCCGCGGCCTCAGCGCTGGCCCGTCAGCAGACGGCCGCCGACGAGGGGGCGGGCTGGGTTTCGCTCGCGTACACCGTTTACGGGCACCCCGCGGCCAGGATCCAGGCCGGGAGCTAAAAGGAGAGGTCGATGTGCAGACGAACGACGAAGGACCCGATGCTCGGCATCGTCGCTCGCAGCGGCTACACCGTGCTGCGCAACATGCGGACCGGCGTGGGCCCGCTTTCCGCGTGGGTCGACTTCTCAGGCAAAGGCCCGTTCGAGCCCGTCGGCGAGCTCTCCGAGCTGCTCGAAGACGGCCTTCCTGAACTCAAGCCGAGCGTCGCGAACCGGCTGGACATCGCCAGCAAACGCACCCGCGCCCTCCGGGCGGACGTCGGCCTGACCTTCCTGCAGCCCTTTTTCGCCCTCATTGGCCTGGCCGCGCTGACCAAGCTGCGAGCACGCGTCCAGCAAACGCGCGGCGCTTACGTGCGCATCAGGCTGACCGACGTGAAGGAAGTGAGCATTTCCCTTGCTGCCCTGAATCAGGATCTCGACTCGAGCCAGCTCACCGAAGCCTCGGCGAGGCTGCTGGCCGGCGCCCGGAGCGCGGCGTTCGCGTCGCACGTGCTCCAGGCCCAGACGGTCCGCATCGAAACGGTGACCAGATCCGGTACCGCGTTGGACCTCGGAGCCGGTGTCGTCGCCACCGTCGACGTCAATGCCGGCGTGGGGTTCGACCAAGTCAGCAACTCCGTGCTGACCTTCACCGGTACCCTGCCGCTGACCTTCGCCGTACGGCTGTACCAGCTCAAGCTCGACGCGCAGCGCCGCATCATCGGGCTGGACCGCGTGCCCGGGTATCCCGTGCTCGACCAGGCCGGCAGCCCCGTCAAGCCGGCCGGACCGCTCCTGCTGGACGGCCCCAGCGGCGACCTCATCGCGGATCTGTAGCGCGTTCGCGGTCGGGGAGCAACGCGACCTGCCAGTTGTCTCGGTACGCCATTAGTGAGTCGGGCGGATTCTTGCGCCGGATGACCCGGTAGGTGCGACCGCTTGCCCGAGCCTCGGCCGCCCCGCGCCGGCCGTAAGCACGCCATCCGCGCTCGGTGAACCAGAACCGCACCCAGGGTTGGAGAGCCCGGGCGCAGGCAAGTCGCCCCAGGACGCGCCCGCGATCTGGGCGGTGAATACCTCAGGCGGTAGCTATTCAGCCTGAGTTACGCCTGGTGCTGGACGGCGGGCGGACCCGGCAGAGTGTCTCCTTGGCCTTGGTGGCCAGGGGTCGGCACTCAGAGCCGATTGGCAGTCCTTCTTATCTCGCGTTGTGGTCCAGGGTGCCGTCGAGGACGGTGACCGCGTGGCCGGTGAGGTGGACCCGGTCGCCGTGGACGGCGGTATGGACCAGGCCTGTGCGGTCGGAGGCCTGCAGGCCGGTGAGGGTGTCGCGGCCGAGGCGGTGCGACCAGTAGGGGGCCAGGGCGGTGTGGGCGCTGCCGGTGACGGGGTCTTCGGGGATGCCGCCCGCTGGTGCGAAGTACCGGCAGACGAAGTCATAGCCACTGTGCCGGTTCGCTGCGGCGGCGGTGACGATGATCCCGCGGATGCCGTGACGGCGGGTCAGGCGGGCTAGGGCAGTGAAGTCGGGTCGCAGCCCGCGGACGGCGGCCTCGTTGCCTGCGACGGCGAGCAGGTCTCCGAGCGCGCCGGTGGAGTAGGCGGCGCCGATTTGGGCGCCGAGGGCCTGGGCGAGGCCGCCGGGGGCCGGCGCCTCGGCGGGGAAGGCGGCGGGGAAGTCCAGGGTGATGGTGCCGTCGTGGCGGGTGCGGGCGATCAGGATGCCGAACGGGCTGGCGAAGCGGACGGTCAACGGCGTGGCGCGGTCGGTGTGCAGGGCATGGGCGGTGGCCAGGGTGGCGTGACCGCATACGTTGCTCTCGGCGGCGGGAGCGAACCAGCGCAGGGCCCAGTCGGCGTCGGCGCCGTCTGGTAGCGGGTGGGCGAAGGCGGTCTCGTGGCTCAGCTCTGCGGCGATCCGGCGCATCCATTCCGTGTCGGGCCAGGGGCCGGCGTCGAGCAGGCAGACGCCGGCGGGGTTGCCGGCGAACGGCCGGTCGGTGAACGCGTCGATGATCCGGATCCGCATGAGGGAACTGTAGGACGGCGCGTTTGAGCCGTCCGAAGGTAGCTTCTTCGCCGGCCGGGATGGGCTTGTCAGGATCCGGGTGCGCGTGGTGGGGGCGGCCATCCGCCGCGGTGCTATGGGGGCGCGGTTGCGGGCGGGAGCCAGGGGCCGTCGGTGAATAGCCGGGTGAGGGCGTCGA
>Ga0209415_10013000_pt1 | contig 13808 bp, 12 predicted proteins | sample PeaSoiSIISIP2007_FD_187696 | JGI IMG/M metagenome (GOLD analysis project Ga0209415, IMG submission 187696) | Peat soil microbial communities from Weissenstadt, Germany - SII-SIP-2007 (SPAdes) (version 2) | ecosystem: Environmental > Terrestrial > Soil > Wetlands > Peat | place: Germany... | reverse complement strand
GCCGCAGCACCATTGTCGCCCGCGACCGCTGCGCCACCGTTGACGCCGGCAACGGCCGTCGCACCGCTGGCGCCGGCGACCGCGGCGGGTGCGGACGCCACGCGCGTGGCTGCGCCGAAGCCCGACCTGCCACCCGCGCCCGGGGAGGAGGCGGAGCCGGCCGACGGCGATGCCCCGCCGGCCGATGGCACCGCCTCGCCGGCGGACGGCGCCGAGGGAGCCGCGACGCCGGCGCGCGCCGGCGCGATGCCCTGGGGCGCTGCGGCGGTGCCGCTCGCCGCAGCTCCCGCCGCAACCGCAGAGCCGAGCGGTTCCGTCCAGGAGGCTGAGGCCGGGGCAACCGGCAACGAGACGCCGCAGGACGAATATGCGCCGGACACGGCGGAGACCGCGGCGGCGGCGCCGCTGCCGCCGAGCGCCGCTGCCGTGGTCTCGGTGCCCCCGGTCGTCGGCGCTCCCGCCGAGCCGCCCAAGGCGGAGCCGGCGAGCGCGAAGGTGACACCGCTTCGCTCCGCGGTGGCACCGGCGGCGGCGATCGAGATCCCCGCCAAGCCCGCGGACACGCCGGCGCCCGCCACACGACCGGCGACCGACGATCCGCCCCCGCTGGCCCCCTCGACCCCGGCCGGCGCGCGGCCGCGTTTTCCGCCTGCGCCCGAGGTCCGTGCCGCGCCCGTTGGCGCAGCGGCACGCGTCAGCGGGCAGAGCGCCGACGCGGCGAAGCTTGACGCCGGATCGACGGCGCCGACGCGGCGACGCGAACGCGAGCGCGAGCGCGAGCGTCCGCCGGCTGATGACGATGACCGGCCGCCGGGTCTGGGCACGCCGACGCTGCGGCTGATCGCAGCCGCCGTCGTGATCGTCGCCGTGCTGATCTTCGTCGCCAGCAGAGTGCTCGGCGGCGGCTCGAGCACCCCGCCCGGCTCGCAGACCACCCCGCCGCAGAACGTGTCCGGGCCGAGCCCGTCGACCGTCCGCGTCGCGGTCCTCAACGGCACCCATACCGCCGGGCTCGCCACGAGCGTCTCGACGACGCTCGTGGGCAAGGGCTTCCGCAAGGGGGCCATCGCCGACGCGCCCGTGCAGACCCACACCTCCACGATCGTCGGCTACACGCCCGGCAACCGTGCGGCGGCCGTCGAGGTCGCCGCCGACCTCTCCCTCAGCAGCTCGCGGGTCCAGCCCGCGGATTCGGCGAGCACGACGGTGGCGGACACCCATCACGCCCCGGCGAAGGTGATCGTCACCCTCGGCAGCGACTTCTCACAGCAGTGATCCGCGCGGCGCCGGGTGCGCCGGCTCGCGAGCTGCGCGCGGCGACGCTCGCTCGCGTCGTCCTCGCGCTGCTCGTCGTGGCAAGCGTCGCCGCGCTGTTCTACGCGCAGGCACTCAAGCACGAGGCTCCGCTCCTGCGCCCGGTGAAGGGCGGCACCGACACGTTCCAACCCGGCGGGACCGGGGGGCACGGGCTGCTTCGCCAGGCTCACTTCCGTGTGCGCACCTCGGTCGACGACGTGCTCGACATCTCGGTGATCACGACCGCTGGGCGCCTGGTCGCCGTGGTCAAGACCGGATTGCGCGTGCGCCGCTACCGCGAGACACCGCCGCTGCACTGGGACGGCCGGACGAGCGCCGGCGTGCTTGCGGCGCCCGGCACCTACCTGGTGGCGGTGCGCTTCCGGCGAGCGGGGCAGACGGTCACCGTGCCCAACTTCCGGCTGCTTCTGAAGGGCGCCTCCGGGTGATCCTCGCGACGACGCTCGGCCACTCGCTGTCCAAGGCCGGGCTGATCCTCGACGCGCTGCTGGCCGCCGAGGCGCTGTGCGCGCTGGGGCGCACGCGGCGGATCGCCCTCGCCGGCGCGCTTGCGCTCACGCCGCTGCTGCTCGCCGGCGCGCTGTGGAAGTCCTCGCAGATGGTTCACCTGCGCCATCACCCGCTGCTCGCCGTTGCGGGCGTCCTCGCGGCGCTGGCGCTCGTCGCGGCGCTCGCAGCCCTCTACCGGTCGCGCCCGAACCTGCTGGCGGTGTGCGCGGTGATCGCGCTGCCGTTTCGCTTCTCGCTGCTCTCGGGCGGCACCGGCGGGGTGCTGCTGGTGCTCTATGTCGTGATCGGCGCCGGCGCGCTCGCGCTGGTGATCTGGGGCGAGCAGCGTGAGGAGCCGCCGGTCGGCCTGCTGGAGCGCGTCCTGGCGGTGTTCGTCGTGCTCTACGCGATCCAGGCGCTGTACACGCCGGACCTGAGCAAGGCGGTCCAGGAGGTCGGCTTCTTCTTCGTGCCCTTCGCGCTCCTGTTCGTGCTGCTGCGCCGGGCGCGCTGGGACCGTGCGCTGCTCGAGCGCTGCGCGCGAGCCGTCGTCGCGCTCGCGCTCGTCTTCGTCGCGGTGGCGGCCGTCGAATACGCCAGCCGCCGGCTCCTGTTCCACACCGCACTGAACTCCAACGAGCGGTTCTTCCGGGTCAACTCGCTGTTCTATGACCCCAACATCTACGGGCGGTTCCTCGCGCTGACGATGGTCCTCGTCGCGGCCGCGATGATGTGGGACAGTCGCCGCCGCGCGGTCCTCGTCGCGGCCGCCGTCCTGGCCGTGCTCTGGCTCGGCCTGCTGGGGTCGGTGTCGCAGTCGAGCATCGTCGCGCTGCTCGCCGGTCTCGCCGTGATCTCCGCCGCGCGCTTCTCGCCGCGCGCGACGGCTGCGGTCGCAGCGCTCGTCGTGGTCGCGGCGGTCGTCGTCGGGATCGCGGCAGCCGGGCGGCTCCACCTCAGCCTGAGCGACACCGCGTCGGCGAACAACGCGACCGGCGGGCGCGTCGACCTGGTCAAGGGCGGGATCGACCTGTTCGGCGACCGGCCGGTCTGGGGCTTTGGCTCGGGCTCCTTCTCGTGCGAGTTCCTGCGCCACATGCACCCCGGCGGGCAGCTCGCCTGCGGCGCCCCTCCGGCGCCCGGCGTGACGTCGGATTCGCACACCGCCCCGATCACCGTCGCCGCCGAGCAGGGCGCGATCGGGTTGCTCGCCTACCTCGCCCTGCTGGTCGCCGCGATCGGCGTGCTGGCGGGCGGCGGCGGGCTGCGCCGATCGGCGGCGCGAGTCGCGATCCTCGCCGCGTTCGTCGCCCTCGTCGTCCACACCTGGGCCTACGCCGACTTCCTCGAGGACCCGATCACCTGGGCGCTGCTGGCGGTCGGAACAGTGCTGGCGCGCGAGTGACGTGCTCGGCTATCTGAAGCGGCTGATCAGGACCGGCGCCGCCTACCAGGCCAGCGACATCCTGTCGAAGGGCGTCGCGCTGTTCACGCTGCCGCTCTACACGCGCTACGTGAGCAAGTTCGGCTACGGCTACGTCGAAACGCTGATGGTCGCGGTGATCTTCCTCTCGATCGTGCTGCGCCTCGGCGTCGGCGAGGCCTTCATTCGCTTCTACTACGACGACACCGACGTGGCGCGGCGAGACCGGATCGCCGCCGGTGCGGTCGCCTTCGTCTTCGTGACCACCACGATCGTCGCGATCGCCGGCGTGATCTTCGCCGGCCCGCTCTCGCGCACCCTGCTCGGCGTCAGCAACCCCGCGCTGATCGACTTCGCGATGCTCGGGGTCTGGGCCTTCACGAACCTCGAGATCGCCGAGGCCCTGCTGCGCGCCGACGAGCGCACCGGGACCTACATGCGCGCGTCGGTCGCCAACGTCGTGATGTCGATCATCCTGATGGTCTATCTCGTCGTCGTCCGTCACGACGGGGCGCGCGGGCTGCTGGCCGGGAACTACACGGCGTCGGCGCTCGAGCTCCTCGGCCTGTGGTGGGTCGAGCGCCGCCGGCTGCTGGCCCCGCTGCGCGCGCGCTTCGCCGGACCGGCGCTGCCGGTGCGGGCGATGCTCGCGTTCGGGCTGCCGACCGTCCCCGCCGACGCGAGCGTCTACGCGCTGCAGGTCGTCGACCGCTGGTATCTCTTGCGCGCGCAGTCCGTCGGCGCCGCCGGGCTCTACGCGCTCGCCGCGAAGCTCGCGACCGTCGTCTTCGTCGCGGTGCGCGGGTTCCAGTACGCCTGGCCGCCGCTGGCCTACTCGGTGACCGACGACGACGTCGCGGCGCAGCTGTACTCGCTGGTCACGACCTACTACGTGCTCGCGACCGGCATCGTCGTCGCGGGCGTCGCGCTGCTCGGGCGCTGGGCGGTGCGGCTGCTGCTCTACCACGACTTCGGTGCGCACGCCGCGCTGCCGTGGCTCGCGCTCGGCTGGGCGCTCTACGGCCTGTATCTGATCTTCGTCGTGATCTCCGGCCGCGCGCGCCGGACTCGTCGCAACCTGCCGGCCGCGCTGGTCGGGCTGGCGGTCAACGTCGGCGGCCTGTTCCTGCTCGTGCCGCCGTTGGGAATCGCCGGCGCCGGGATCGCCCTCGTGATCGCCTACACGGCGATGATCCTGGTCATCTACCGGCTGACCAGGGATGTCTTCAAGGTCGGCTTCGAATGGGACCGCCTCGGCCGCGTGCTGGCGGTGCTGGTCGGGGTCTCGGTGGCCGGTGAGCTGCTGCTGCCGACCCACGGCCTTGCCGGGTTCCTGCTGCGGGCGCTCGCGTGGTGCGCGATCCTGCCGCTGCTGTGGTCGATCGGCTTCTTTCGCCGGACTGAGCTCGAGCGGATCGGCGCGCTTGCCTGGAGGATCCTCGGGCAGCGCCGTCGCGAGGCCTGACGGCCGCCGCGTCGAGGAGGCTCAGCCGCGCCGGCGCGCAGCGTTGTACTCGCGCGCCGCCTCGCGCAATCCCTCGCCGCGCGCCGGCCACAGCGCCGCGACGGCGTCGGCGCGGTAGCGGCGCGCGTCGTGGCCGGGCAGCACGAGCGCCGCCAGCGCACGCACGCCGTAGGTCCACGCCGTGAGCCAGCGCACGAGCGCGGCCGCGAGCGCGCCGTGGTGCTTGCGCATGTAGCGGTCGCGCCCGCGGGCGTTCTCGACGATCCGTCGCGCCGGCAGCGCGCCGGTCGAGAGCTGCTCGTGGTGGATCGCGACCGCGGCCGGCACATAGAGCGAGTGCCAGCCGGCGTCGGCGAGGCGTTTCTGGAAGTCGACCTCGTCGCTGTAGACGAAGAACTCCGGGTCCATCCAGCCGACGGCGAGCGCGGCCTCGCGGCGCACCGCGAGCGCGGCCGACTGTCCCCAGTCGACGCGGCGCGTAACGGCGCCCGTGCTCTGCACCGTGAATCGGCGTGCCAGCATCAGCGCGCCCGCCAGTGCCGTCGTGACGCTCGGGAACCGCCACGCCGAGGCCTGCGGGGTCCCGTCGGGCCGCCGCAGCGCCGTGACCGCGCAGGCCGCTCGCGGATCGGCCTGCAGCGCGCTGTAGAGCGCGCCGGCGGCGCCCGGCAGCAGCTCCGAGTCCTCGTTCAGCAGCAGGCAGTAACGGCCGCGCGCCCGCCGCATCAGCTCGCTGTCGTTGAGCGCCTTGCCGCGCCGCTCGGCCAGCGCGAGGAGCTCGATGTCCTCGCCGCGGGCACGCACCGCCTCGGCGGAGCCGTCATCGGAGGCGTTGTCGAGCACCAGCAGCTCGCTGCTCGGCTCGAGTTCCGCGCGCTGCGCCCGCACGGCGTCGAGGCAGCGCGTCAGCAGCTCGCCGCCGTTGGTGTTGACCACGCAGAAGGAGATCTCGACGTCCACCCGCGTATTGTCGGGCTCCGTGAAGCTGCACGTCGTCGACCCATCGGCCTACACACCGCCCTACGACCACGCCCTGTGCGCGGCGCTCGCCCGAGCCGGCATCGACGTCGAGCTGTTCACGTCCCGCTTTCCCTACGGCGATCCGCCGGCGGCGGACGGATACGCGCGCACGGAGCTGTTCTACCGCTCCGCCCGCGGCGCCCCGGCGTCGACCACGCGCAGGGCGATCAAGCTCGCCGAGCACATCCCCGGCATGCTGCGCTACCGCGCGGCCGCGGCGGCCGCGGACCTGGTCCATTTCCAGTGGCTCGCGCTGTCGTCGATCGACCGCCACCTGCTGCCGCGCGGGCGCCCGCTCGTGTTCACCTCGCACGACGTCCTCCCTCGCCAGCGTTCGCTCCACAGCCGCGCCGAGCAGCAGCGGTGCTACCGGCACTTCGACGCCGTGATCGTGCACTCCGAGCACGGCCGAATGCGCCTGATCCGCGCGCTCGACCTGCCGCCGGCATTGATCCACACGATCCCCCACGGCGCGTTCGCCCACCTGGCCGCGCTGGCGCCCCAGCCGCTCCCCGCCGACCTCCCGCCGACGACCGCGCCGGTGGTGCTCTGCTTCGGCCTGCTGCGGCCCTACAAGGGCGTCGACGTGCTGCTCGACGCCTGGCGCGGAATCGCCGACGCCGAGCTGTGGATCGTCGGGCGGCCCCGCTTCGACATCGCTTCGCTGCGCGCCGTGGCGCCGGCCAACGTCCGCTGGCTGCCGCGCTTCGTCAGCGACGGCGAGCTGGCGGCATGCTTCCGCCGCGCCGACATCGTCGTCCTGCCCTACCGCGAGATCGATCAGTCGGGCGTGCTCGCCACCGCGCTGGCGTTCGGATCGCCGCTCGTGCTGAGCGACGTCGGCGGCTTCGGCGAGGTCGCGCAGGCAGGCGCGGCGCGCCTGGTTCCGCCCGCTGACCCGGACTCGCTGCGCCGGGTGCTGCTCGAGTTGCTCGGCGACCGCGCCGAGCGCGGGCGACTGTCGGCCGCGGCGCGCGCGCTCGCCGCCGGCGAGTGGTCGTGGGACCGCGTGGCGGCGCGCACCAAGGCGGTCTACGACTCGCTGCTCAGCTGACCCGGGTGATCAGGGACCGCAGCTGGGGGAGCGTCGGGATGGCGGTGTTGGGGTCGCTGAACTGGAGTGTCCCGCGGCGGCCGCTGACGAAGATCGCCGGCGTTCCCGTCACGCCTGCCGCGCTCGCGGCCCTGCCGTCGGCGATCACCGCCCCGGCGAGTGCTGCGTCCCTGCGCGCGGCCCGCCATTTCGCCAGGTTGAGGCCGGGCACCGCCGCCGCGATGCCCCGGATGAATCCGTCGGTCACGTAGCGCGTCGTCTGGGGCTGCTGGCGGTCGTAGAACAGCAGGATGTAGTACCACGCGCGATCCTGGAGGCCGGCGGCGCGTGCGGCGATCTGCGAGCCGGCGTACTCGCCGGCGTTGGCCGTCGCACTCGTGGTCTCGAAGCCGCGATAGACGAGCTTCGCCCTGCCGCTCGCCACCACCTCGTTGATCAGCTGCGCCTCCGATCCGAGCGCGAACTCCCTGCCGATCGGGCATGTCAGGTCGCCGTACTCGGTGACCGTCACGGGGGCCGTCGGTGTGCCGAGCGTGTTTCCGTGCTGGGGAATCCCGTTCAGCAGGGCGAGGAGCGCCGCGGTGTTGCCGGCCATCCGCTGCGGGCCGGCCGTGACGACCGCGATCGTGACCGCCACCGCCGCGGCGGCGACCAGGCGGTGCAGCCACACCGATCGTCTGCGGCGGCGCGCCGCGATCAACCGCCGCTGCCGGGCTTCGCGCACCGTGCTCACGGCTGCCCCCGAGCCGGGCGCTTCGCGGTTTGGAGCCGGGTGCGCAGCGCGCCGACCTCGTCGCTCAGCGGGTCAGCTGATGGCTTGGATCTCGGATTGGAGCTGCGCGTAGCTCGGCAGCCCGACGATCGGCGGAGCTTGGCCCTTCGGGCCGTCGAAGGTGATCGACGGCGTCTGGGGCGGATTGTCCAGACCCACGGCGGCTGCCGCCTGCGCGTCCGCCGTCACCGCGTTGGCGAGCACCGAGCTGTTGCGATCGGTCTGCCACTTGGTCAGGTCCAGGCCGGGGATCTGCGCCGCGATGTTCTGCATGAACGCGTTGGTGACGTACGGCGTCGTCTCATCGCCCTGCTCGTAGTACCAGAGCATGATGTACTGCCACGCGCGATGCTGCTGGCCGGCGGCGCGTGCGGCGATCTGCGAGGCCGCGTACTCGCCGCCGTTCGCGTCGGAGCTAGCCGTCTCGAGCCCGCGGTAGACGAGCTTCACCTTGCCCGCCCGGACCTCGTTGTTGATCAGTTGCTGCTCGGTGGTGAAGGCGAACTGCTGGCAGATCGGGCACACCAGGTCGCCGTACTCGGTGACGGTCACGGGGGCGGTGGCCTTGCCGAGCGTGTTCCCGTTCTGCGGGATCCCCTTCAGCAGCGCGGTCACCGCCGCCTTGGCGGTCTTGGGATTGGTCGTATGCGTCGGCGTCTTGCTGCCGCCACCGGCGACGATCACGACCACCAGCGCGACGATCACGCCGGCCAGCAGGGCGCCGAGCGAGTACATCCGCCGCCGGCGCGTCTGCGCCGCGGTCAGCTCTTTCTGGCGCGCCTCGCGCGCCGCGCGCAGAGCAGCCTTCTGTTCGGCACGGCTCGCCATCGTGGGCAGTCTACCGGCACGGATTAGTGCGCGCTAAGCGCGCCATGCGGGACAATCCCCGCTCGTGAGCGCCCTCGCAGTGGTCTTCTGGGTCAGCGTGGCCCTGCTGCTCTACACCCAGATCGGCTACGCGGTGCTGCTGGCGCTCGCGGCGCGCGCGGTGCGGGCTCCCGCCCCGGCCCCGCCAAGCGGTGCCACACCGACCGTCTCGCTGATCATCGCCGCCTACAACGAGGGCGCGGTGATCGCCGCGAAGGTCGCCAATGCGCTGGCCCTGGACTGGCCGCGGGAGCGGCTGGAGATCATCGTCTGCTCCGACGGCGCCGACGACGACACCGTCGAGCGAGCGCGTGCGGCGGGGGCCGACCTGGTGCTCGACCTGCCCCGCGCCGGCAAGCTGCGAACACAGGACGCCGGCGTCGCGGCCGCGCACGGCGAGCTGCTCGCGTTCTCCGATGCCAACTCGATCTGGGAGCCCGACGCGCTGGCGGCGCTGGTCGCCGCGTTCGACGATCCGGCGGTCGCCTACGCCTGCGGCCAGGTGCGCTTCGTGCAGGCCGCGGAGGGACCGCAGGCCGACAACCAGGAAGGGCTCTACTGGCGCTACGAGATGGCGGTTCGCGCGAACGAGTCACGGCTGTGCTCGGTGACGGCCGGCAACGGCGCGATCTACGCGGTCCGCCGCGAGCGCTATCTGATCATCGACGAGCGGATGGATCACGACCTCTGCTTCCCGTTCATGCTGGTCAAGCGCGGCTGGCGCGCGGTCGACGTGCCGCAGGCACGCGCCAGCGAGAAGATGGTGCCCTCGATCGGCGGCGAGTTCGCGCGCAAGCGGCGGATGAACAGCCACATCTGGACGATGGTGCTGCGCAGTGGGCTGCTCGTGCCGCGCGGCTACGGCCTTCGCTACGGCTGGATGATCCTCAGTCACCGGCTGCTGCGCTACGCCGCTCCGGCGCTCCACGTGGTGGCGCTGGCCACGAACGTGGCGCTGGTCGGCCACGGGACCATCTACGTGATCTGCCTGGCTGCCCAGCTGGGTTTGGTGCTCGCAGCATCGGCCGGCGCCCGCATTCGCTCGCGACCGCTGTCGCTGGCACGCTATTACGTGCTGATGAATGCGGCGCTCGCAGCCGGCCTGTGGGACCACCTGCGCCGGGGCACGCCGCCCGGCTGGGAAGTGCCCGAGGGCACGCGGTGATCCGCCGCGCCGTGGACGTCGTCGTCGCCACGACCGTGCTGGTGCTCGCGTCGCCGCTGCTGGCCGTCGCGATCGTCGCGATCCGGCTCTCCTCGCGCGGCGGCGCGATCTATCGTCAACGCCGGGTCGGCCTGCAGGGACACGAGTTCGACGTGCTCAAGCTGCGCACGATGGTGGCGGGGGCCGAGCAGATCGGCGCCGGGCTGCTGGTCGAGGAAGGCGACGCGCGGATCACACGCGTCGGCGCGTTCCTGCGACGGACCTCGCTCGACGAGCTGCCGAACCTCTGGAACGTCGTGCGTGGCGAGATGTCGCTGATCGGCCCGCGGCCGACGGTCCCCTCGCAGGTTGCCCACTACAACGAGCGCCAGCGCGGGCGGCTCGCGATCAGGCCGGGGATCACCGGTTGGGCGCAGGTCAACGGCCGCACGTCGCTGCCATGGTCGGAGCGGATCGAGCTGGACCTCGACTACATCGCCCATCGTTCGCTGGCGCTCGACGCGCGGATCCTCGCGCGGACGGTGCGCGTACTGCTCGGCGGTGGCGGCCTCTACGCGGGCGAGGGCGGCGGCTGGGACGTCCCGGACGGGCGCAGGTAGCGGATCAGCGCCAGGACGAACAGGATCGTCAGCACGACCGCACTGCCGACGCACCACTCGCAGTAGATCGGGTGCCCCGGGATCGTGAAGGTCTCCTGATAGGTCAGGAAGGCACTGAAGCCGAACCCGAACAGCGTCAGGCCGAGCGTCGCGAGCCGCGTCAATTCCTGCTCCGGCGCGAGCAGTGAGCCGAGGATCCCGACGTAGCCGATCAGGCCGAGCAGCGCGACCGGCACGCCCGCGATCGTCGAGTATTGGGACGTCTGCACCTGCTGGCAGGAGTTGTGCGCACTCGTGCACAGCGACTTGATCCCGGCGTAGTGGATGATCGTCAGGTAGCTGGCGTCGGCGAGCCCGATCACCGCGAGCACGATCATCACGCGAAACAACACCCGAGGATTCATTGCAACCTGCGCTCGTCGGGGTGCATCGGCTCGGCAGCATACGCTGCTCCGCCGCGCCCGGCGCCGCCGGCCCCCGTCCATGCACGCCACGCCCGCCAGCCGCGAACCGCTCGCCGCGCCGCACCTTCCCGCGCGCAACCGGGAGCGCTCACGATGAGCGAAGCGACGGCGGTCGAGAGCCTGCGCGGCGTCCGCCGCCTGCGCGCGGTGATCGGTGCCCCGGGGGTGAGGGGCCTGCTGCTCGCGCGTTCGGTCGGCTCACTGCCGATCGGGATGGTCCCGCTGGGCATCATCCTGTTGCTGCGCGCCGCCGGACGCTCCTACGCCCTCGCCGGGATCGCCGACGGGGGGTACGCGCTCGGCCTCGCCGCGATGCAGCCGGTGTTCGGCCGCCTGATCGACCGGATCGGGATGGGCCGTGTCCTGGTGCCGCTCGGGCTCCTGTTCCCGGGGGTGCTGGTCGCGCTGGCGCTGGTCGGCTCGAGCGACGCCCCGGCGGCGGCGACGGTCGCGCTCGCGCTGCTCAGCGGCGCGACGGTGCCGCCGCTCGGCGCCTGCATGCGGACGCTCTGGCCGATGCTCGTCTCGACCCCGGCGCTGCGGCCGGCGGCGTTCGCGATCGACGCGACGCTGCAGGAGCTGGCGTTCATCGTCGGACCGCCGCTGCTGGCTGCCCTCGTCGCGCTCGCGAGCCCCAGGGTCGCGCTGTTCGCCGCGGCGGGCGGGGGCGGCGTGGGCGCGATCGTGTTCGCCGCGCGCGCGCATGCCCGCCACGAGCGCACGCGACGCACCGGCGGCGCGCTGCGCTCGGCCGGGGTGCGCCGCCTGCTGGCGATGAGCGCGGTGCTCGGCGGCGCGTTCGGCGCGACCGAGGTCGCGATGCCGGCGTTCTGCGAACACCACGGGGCGCGGCCCGCGGCCGGTCTGATCCTCGCGGCGCTGGCGCTCGGCTCGGCCTGCGGCGGCGCGTTCTTCGGCGGGCGTGCGCCCCGCGTGCCGGCGCCGCGGCGCCTGCTCGTCGCGCTTGGCGGCTACGCCGTCCTGCTGACGCCGCTGCTGGTGGCGCCCTCGATCCCGGTGATGGCCGTGTTCGCGTTCTTCAGCGGCATGCCGATCGCCCCGGCCTTCGCCGGCGCCTACCAGCTGCTGGACCGCTTCAGCGTGCCGGGCGCGGTGACCGAGACCTTCGCCTGGAACACGACGTGCCTGTTCGTCGGCGCCTCGGGCGGGACCGCGCTCGGTGGCGCGCTGATCGTCGGCGGCAGCTACCGCGCGAGCATCGCGCTGGCGATCGTGCTCGGCTTCGCCTGCGCGTTGCTTGTCGCCGGCTACGCCCGCGGCACGCAGCTGGACGGCTGACCGGCGCTCGCTTCAGGATCCCGCCCAACCACTACGATCCCGGCATGCGGATCAGGGCAGCGGTGCTCGAGGAGTTCGGCCGGCCGCCCGTCGTGCAGGAGGTCGAGCTGGCCGACCCCGGTCCGTCAGAGGTCCTTGTGCGCCTGGTCGCCTGCGGCGTCTGCCACACCGACCTCTACACCGCCTCCGGGGTCGACCCCTCGGGCTACGCCCCGACGGTGCTCGGACACGAGGGCGCCGGTGTCGTCGAGCGTGTCGGCTCGGAGGTGACGATGGTCGCTCCGGGAGACCACGTCGTGACGCTGTTCTCCCCGCAGTGCGGCGAATGCATCCACTGCCGCAGTCCGCTGACCAACCTCTGCCTGGCGATCCGCGAGCAGCAGAACCAGGGCTACCTGCCCGACGGCACGACCCGCCTCTCGCGCGACGGCGAGCCGCTGCGGCACTTCATGGGCACCTCGACGTTCGCGGAGTACACCGTGATGCCGCAGATCGCGCTGGCGAAGATCGACCCCCAGGCGCCGCTCGACGGCGCCTGCCTGTTTGCCTGCGGCCTGTCGACCGGCCTCGGTGCGGCGATGCGCACCGCGCAGGTCCGCGCCGGCGCGACCTGCGTCGTCTTCGGCGCCGGGATGGTCGGACTGGGCGCGGTGGCCGGCTGCCGCCTGCAGCAGGCGGAGCGGATCGTCTGCGTGGACCTCTCACCGGAGCGGCTCGAGCTGGCGCGCGGCCAGGGCGCCACAGACACGATGATCGGCGGCCCCGACGCCGTCGAAGCGGTCCTCGAGATGACCGGCGGGTTCGGGGCGGACTACACCTTCGAGGCCACCGGCAACGTCAAGGTGATGCGCCAGGCCGTCGAGGCGGCGCGGATGGGCTGGGGCCTGTGCACCGTCGCCGGCGTCGCCGGTCGCGGAGAGACGCTCGACATCATCCCCCGCTACCTGATCACCGGGCGGCGGGTCTGCGGCTGCTCGTTCGGGGGTCTCAAGGGCCGCGACGACGTTCCTGCGCTGATCGACCGATGGGTCGCCGGCGAGATCGACGTCGCACCGTTCATCTCACACCGCATCACACTCGACGAGGTCGCTCGCGGCTTCGAGCTGATGGAGGCGCAGGACGGCATCCGCAGCGTCATCGAGTTCGCCTGAGCCGATCGTCCTGCGCAGCGACCTCGTGCTCGAGGCCGACTGCGCGCAGGTGCTCCCGCGCCTGCCCGACGCTGCGTTCGAGCTGATCTACATCGACCCGCCGTTCAACACCGGCGCGACGCGGCGCCACCGGCGCCTGGAGGTGACCCGCGACGCCGCCGGCGAACGGGTCGGGTTCGGCGGGCACCGCTATCGCAGCACCGCGGTCGGCGAGATGGGTTACGCGGACCGCTTCGACGACTACGTCGGATTCCTGGCCCCCAAGCTCGAGCGCGCGCGTGAGCTGCTCGCCCCCGAGGGCACGCTCTACGTGCACCTCGACTACCGCGAGGCCCACTACGTCAAGGTCGCGCTCGACGCGATCTTCGGCCGCGACTGCTTCCTCAACGAGATCATCTGGGCCTACGACTACGGCGCGAAGCCGACGCGCCGCTGGCCGGCCAAGCACGACACGATCCTCGTCTACGTGCGCGATCGCGAGCGGCATCTGTTCGACGCGGACGCGGTCGAGCGCGAGCCCTACATGGCGCCGGGCCTGGTCGGGCCCCAGAAGGCGGCGCGCGGCAAGCGTCCGACCGACACCTGGTGGCACACGATCGTCGCGACGGCGGGCCGCGAGCGGACCGGCTACCCGACCCAGAAGCCCGAGGGCGTGTTGCGGAGGATCGTCGCGGCCTCCTCGCGGCCGGGCGGCTGGTGCCTTGACTTCTTCGCCGGCTCGGG
>Ga0209415_10012999_pt1 | contig 13809 bp, 20 predicted proteins | sample PeaSoiSIISIP2007_FD_187696 | JGI IMG/M metagenome (GOLD analysis project Ga0209415, IMG submission 187696) | Peat soil microbial communities from Weissenstadt, Germany - SII-SIP-2007 (SPAdes) (version 2) | ecosystem: Environmental > Terrestrial > Soil > Wetlands > Peat | place: Germany... | reverse complement strand
TGCCTACACGGTTTCCAGATATGAGAAAGCCCGCTTGCGCTGGTCTCGTAACTCTCTGATTTAATTGGTAGCGGGGGGGCGTTTTCGGAGACATATCCGACGCTTCAGATCCGCGTCGCATGAGCCGAAGCGGCGGCCGGGGACGCGCCCGGCCGCCGCGTCTCGCTCGCCGGGCCTAACGCCGCCACCGCCGCGGCTTACCCGGGCCTGACCGGATATAACGCAACCCATCGCCATCGTGACCGACCAGCGTGAGAATCACGGACATCAATTCGCGGACCTGACCGAGCGAGTTGGGGCCTTCGTAATCACCCGTTAACCTGCGCACGAGCGCGGAGTGAATCGGCTGCCACCAAAACGAGTACGGCCGCCGTACCGCCGCGATCGTAGCGGCGGGCAACCGCAGCCGCGGCTCGTAAGTCTCCTCGACCGCAGCAGCGAGATGCGAAGTCGCCACGCTTAGGAACCCCACCTCCGCGTCCTCATCCGGCAGCCCGAAGTTGGCGCGTTCGTAGAGCTTCATCCGCAGCTCGCTCCCGAGCTGCGAAGCCCAGTCCCTGTGGTCAAGCATCTTCGGGGTCTTAGTGCTCATGCCGCCACCCCCGGCGCGTCGACCAGCATCGGCGGAAACCGGTCGAGGTGGACCTGGCTACAGCGCCCGACGAAGGCGTCCTCGGTAAAGTCGAACTGCTCGACCTCGTCGCCGACCCCCACGACCTGCCCGCACTGCATCCCGCGCTGGATCGGATCCGCGGCGATGTCGATCCACGTCGCGTAGGTCAGGCGCCCGTCGCGCCAGACGGCGGACCGGATCACGCCGGCGGTCACGCCGATCTGGTCTTCCAGAATGTTGAGCAGCACGCTGTTGGTCGACCACCACGCGACGCACGGCAGCGGCACGCAGGCGCCGGACTCCAGATCACCCACGCCCTTCGCGGCGAACACGATCGCCCGAGCGGCGTCCTCGTCGCACACGACGACCCACGCCGACTCCAGACCGTCCCAGTGGGCGAGCTCTCGCAGCTGGTTGTTGATCCAGTCGCCCTGCTCGGGCGTGACCCAGTCGCCCACCTTCCACACGACGGCGTCCTGACCCCGTTCCACGATCCGTTCCCGCTGCGCCCGCTCGGCCTGCTCGATGCGTTCGTCCCAGTCCGAGGGCCACTTCCGCGCCGCGTCTTCGACGAGCGTCGGCTCCAACCGCGCGCTCACGCCGTCACCCACTTCAGCAGATTCATCTCAGTTCCCATGATCGTCGTCCTCGTTAGCGCCGGCATTCCGCCCGGCGTGGACGATTGTCTGCGGCTTCTTGGAACGAAACAATCGCTCGCCGCTAGTTTGATTTGTTCCGCGTTGTACTTTTGGACCGCTTCTGGCGCTCCGGCGATCTGCCCATCCGAATCCGGTACCCGGCGGCCTTGCACGCCTTCGTGTCGCAGTATTTTCTCGCGCTCGTCCGCCATCTATAAGAGTGGCACGCCGGGCACTGACTCAGTTTAAACCAGAACCGATCACTTAGGAGCGTTGCGAGGCCGAGCGCCGCCGCCTGTGATACCGGCAGCGAGCGATCCCAGTCCCAGACGACGTGGTATTCGAGGGTCCCGGCCCGGCGGCCTGTCACCACGCTTCCCGGCAACCGCATCTCTGGGTAGATCTGGAACATCACCTGCACCGGGACGGCCGGCAGCAGCCGATTAAGCCGGCGGAGAACCTTGATCCGCTCGTTAGTCGCGACCGCCCGAGGCAGCGGCTTACGCGGCTTCGCCGGGACCGAGACCCGGCCGGTCTTCGACTTCAGGAGTTCGCGCTGCTCGTCTCTCGCGTGCTTTGCGATCTCCGCGGCTTTCGCGACGACGCGCTGGACCAGCATCACTGCCTTAACGGCGTCGCGACGGACGACCGGGTTTGCAAGATCTTTGACCGTGATCCCGCCACCAACCGGGGCGCCGAGAGCGGCGACAAGCCGACCGTTCGTCGGGTCGTTCGCGACCTTCAGCACCGCTAGCGCCATCGCGCGCTGCCAATCACCTTCGAGGAACATATTGAGAGCCGCCGTTCGATTGGTTCCGTTCCATTCCTAATAATACGGTAGCCGGTAGTTAAAAGGTAACTACCCGCATGACAGCCCTCAAGAGCCCGCCTCCACGCCTCATGACCGCTGCGGAGGTCGTCCGCCGGACCGGCTACAGCTATACGCACGTGCGGCACCTCGCCTCGCTTGGCGAACTTCCGGTCGTCGCCGTGATCAACCGCCGCGCCCCGCTGTTCGACGAGCGCGTGATAACGGCGATGGCGAGGCGCCGCGCCAAACTTCAAACGGCCCGCGCGTAGAGCCGTGTCCCCCGAACACCCCGACCTGTCCGGGCTCGTGCGGCTCCTCGCGGAGATCGCGGTCGACGAGCACCTCGCCGAGCTGCGCGAGAAGAGCGAGCGCGACGCGCCGCCGGATCGTGATGTTGGGACCTCAAACGACGTGCCGACCGAGAATGAAAAAAAGCACGACTCGGTACGATAAGTATAAGGATCCCAACATCGGAGGCGGTCGTGAGCAAGCGTGATACGAAGACCATCGGCGTCATCGGCGCCGCGCGGGTATTGAACACGTCCGAGAACACCGTGAGGCGCTGGGTCGACACTGGCCAGCTTAACTGCACGCGCGACTACGCCGGTCGGCGAGTGTTCTCGATCGCGGACCTGCGCGCGTACGACGAGCGGCGAGCCGCCCGGGCCTGATCACAACATTGGTCCTCGTTGCGCCCCGAGCGGCGGACAAAAAAAGTCCGCCGAAGGCCGGCAAGCCTAGGGCGGACGAGGATCGAGGACAAACATGCGAAACCTAACCCTTCGATCGCCGAATATCCATTTGACCGACGCGCCACCCCCGCGGGGCCGGCGGCTCCGGGTCGCGCCGGACCCGGCGCCCGCGCCGAAGCCGAAGAAGGCGCCGAGGAGACCGAGCGCGCCCGCGTTCGACTTCGACGCCGCGGTCGACCTCGCCGCCAGGCGCCTTCACGATTACCCGGCCCTGCGGTCGATCGTCGACGAGCTGTACGCGACGTTTCCGATGACGCGCTGGAACGCGTGGAACGCGATCACCTTCGCGCTCATGCACCGCGAGGAGCCGCCGTGGTGTGAGGGGCAGGCTTGACCGCGAAGCCCCAGAAGCTCGTCGCGGGCGTGTCACCGTTCGTGCCCCCGGCGGCGTACCCGGAGCGCGGGTCGGCCGATCTCCGGCCGGAGCATCGCGAGTACCTCCGCGCGCGCGGGATCACGGACCTCGAATACCTGCGTCGCGCGGGCGTGCGCTCGGGTGTCGGTGAGCTGATCTTCTGCTACTACGACCCCGAGACCGGAGCGTTCCTCCGCGACTTCGCGCGCGTCGCGCCGTTTCCGCGGCCCAAGAAGAACAAGTTCCGCCAGCCAATACGGTCGTCAAATCACCTCTACTTCGCCCCGGTGGTCGATCGGCCCGCCCTCGCGGACGTCCTCGGCGACCCCACCGCGGACCTCTACCTCTGCGAAGGCGAGACCCGCGCGCTCGCTCTCGGGGCGCACGGCCTGTTCGCGGTGGCGATCGGCGGCATCAACTCCTTTCGGACGAGAACCGTCGACGGATTGTCGATCAGCCTGCCGGAGTTCGACCTCATTAATCTGCGGAACCGCAACGTCGTCGTCTGCTTCGACCACGACGCGACGTCGCCCGAGGCGGCGACGCAGAAGCGGTTGGCGCTCGCCAGCCTTTGCACGATGCTCGACGGAAAAGGCGCCCGGTCGTGGTTCATCCAGACCCCGAAGCTGACCGACGACGCTAAAACCGGCATCGACGACGTGATCGCGGCCGAGGGCGTCCGGTTCTTCCTCGCGCTCCCGCGCCGGAGCCTCTCGGAGGACGAGTTCAAGGAGTGGGCGCGCGGGGGCATCTTCACCGACCGCGAAAACTCCGAGAAGTTCGCGCGCCTGTTCGCCGACCGGGCCCGCTACGTCCCCGGGCTGAAGTCCTGGCTCCTCTGGGACGGCGCGCGTTGGGTGTTCGACGATGCGAACCGGGTGCTTCAGCTCGGCGGCGAACTCGCCGACGACTGGCGGATCACCGCGCGGGAACTCCAGAGCGCGGACGACCGGAAGCGGCAGCTCGCGTGGGCCATCGCCTGCGAATCGCTGAACGTGGTCCGGAACGCCGTCGCGCTCGCCGCGACGCACCCGAGGTTGATCGTCCCGACGCAGCTGCTTGACCGCCACCCGCTGAAGCTCGGCGTCCAGAACGGCGTGATCGACCTTACCACGGGTGCGCTCGTGGCTCCGGACCGCGAGTGGCTGCTCACCCGGCAGGTGCCGATCGACTTCGACCCGCGAGCGAAGTGCCCAGAGTGGCTGGCGTTCCTCAAGCGGACGTTCCGCGGCCGGCCTGCGGTGATCGCATACCTCCGGCGCGTGGTCGGGTACTGGCTCACCGGCGACATGCGCGAGCAGGCGTTCTTCATCTTCTTCGGGCTCCACGGCAACAACGGCAAGGGGACGCTGATCCGGGCGGTCAAGGGCTTGCTCGGGGCCTACTTCGAGACCTCCGAACTCGCGACGTGGACGAGGCAGGTCGATCTGCGCGCGGGCGGAACGCGGAACGACCTGATCGCGCTCCGCGGCGCCCGGCTGGTCGTCGTCCACGAGCCGGAGAAGCAGCACCCGTTCGACGGGGCGCTGATCAAGCGGATCACCGGGCAGGACGACGTCTCGGCGCGCGGGAACTATTCGCCGCAGGTGAACTTCACACCGGAGTTCAAGATCGTGATCGTTTCAAACCACAAGCCGAAGCTCGACCCGACCGACGCCGCGCTGTGGCGCCGCGTGCACTTCATCGAGTTCAAGGAAAGGTTCGAAGGCGCGGCGAAGATCGAAGACCTCGACGCGCGGCTCGCCGCCGAACTCCCCGGAATCCTGAACTGGGCGATCGCCGGGTGCGTCGAGTGGCAGCGCGATGGTCTCGCGCCGCCGGCCGAGATCGCCGCGGCTACGGTCGAGTACCGGAGGGAGTCTGACCGGTTCGCCGAGTTCCTCGAAGACGAGACCCGGGTTGGGCCGAAGTACTGGAGCGCGACCGACGCGCTCTATCGCGCTTACCAAGGCTGGTGCGAACGGCAGGGACTCGACCATCCGATGACGAAGCGCTCGTTCGCCGACGAGCTGAAGAACCGCGGCTTCACGGCTCGCTTTAGGAAGACAAAGGGGAAGAAGGAGCGCGGCTGGACCGGCCTCGAACTGACTCCCGGTGGTCAACAACGCGCCGTATGTGGAGAGAAAGCGTGAACAAGTCACGGGGTACGCAGGGAACGGAGGGAACGCGCTTTCGGAAAGATTTTTCCTATATGCCTACACAAGGAAAAGTTTTACGGATGGCCGTCCCCTGCGTTCCCTGCGTACCCCCCGGTTCATTCATCGTCGAGGGGGACCTATGACCTCCGTCGATCGCGGGAAAGCGACGATGTGCTCGGGAACCTCGAAGGTGAAACCTCCGAGGCGGCGGACGTTTATCGCCGCCCCTCCCCCCGCGACCGCGCCCGTCGATGTCATCCGACCCCCGTACGTCGGGAAGCTCAATTGTTTGACCGATCTACAGAAGGAACTCGGTCGGCTGTATCGCGCGGCGCGGCGCGGAACGCTGCCGTCGAGCGAGGCGGCGCGCCTGACGTACATCCTCGATGCGGCGGTGCGCGTGACCCGCGCCGTCGAGGAGATCAACGAGATCCGGCAGTTGAAGTTGAAGCTCGACGCGATCCAGTCGGCGCCGACGACGCCGATGGCGCTCCCGTCGTGGGCCGATCCGATCGTCGACGCGACCGGCCCCGGGGAGACGTCATGACGGATATACGGATGACGGAAGCCGTTCTCGCTCCGGCGCTTAGGCTCTCGCGGCGTAATCGCCCTCCCGATTACGGCGCCCGGATCGCCGGAAGCCCATTGAGGCGCCTCCCGGACGTCGAAGCGGGTCGTCCTACCGCCCCCGGCGCCGTCCGGGCCGCTCATGCGCCCTCATGCCGTCTGGCCGCGGATCGGAGGGCGGCATGAACCCGCGCGACGCGCATCGCCCGGACGATCCGGCGGCGCTCGACCTCGAGATCTGGAACCTGCGTCGTACGGGACTCAAACCGCGCGACGTCGCCCACCACCTGGGGGTCCCACTTCAACACGTCGTCGACGTGGTGCGCGCCGACCCGACGCCCGGCCCGCGACCGTGGGCGCCGCACTCGTCGTCGACGTGGCGGCCGACCGCCATGAGCGAGATCGGCGACATCATCCGCGCCCGTCGCGCCGCGGGCGACGCGCCGATCGTCATCGCTCGCGAGCTGCGGGTGAGCCTGCCGACCGTGCTCGAAGCGCTCCGCGGCCACGACTCGGGAGGCGCGTGATGGATCCGCGCGACGAACGGCTGCCCCGCGAGGTCCGCAGTCTCCACCGGACCGGCATGCCCTCGGACCAGATCGCCCGCGTCCTCGCCGCGCCGCTCTGGGCCGTGTTGAAGGCCATCCGCGAATCTAAGACTTCACGACCTAAGAGGTAACAGCCATGTCGGTCATCTCCGCATTGTTCAAGTCCGCGCCATCGACCGCGGCCGAGCGGCTCGCCGCGCAGCAGCAGATCGTCAAGGACTGCGCCGCCGAGGACGCGGCGCTCGCACCCAAGGCTAGCGCCTACCAAGCCGAGGTCGAGGCCGCGCGCGCCGCCGCCGACGTCGTCGCTACCCACCGCGCGCGCTGGATCGAGGTGCTCGCCGCCGCCGAGCTCGGCGACCCGCTGCCCGAGTCCCGCGACGTGCTGGAGAAGGAGCTCGCCGCCGCGATCGCGAGCGCTACCGCGCTGCAGGACCGGGCGGCCATCGCCAGCGCCGGCCTCGCGCGGCTCGACGCCAAGCGCAAGGTGATCTGGCTGCGGCGGAACGAGGCCGAGGAAAAGCTCCCGCAACTGCTGGCCGAGGTCTTACACGCCCGTCTCGGCGACCTCGCCCCGGCCACGTACGCGGCGAGCGAGGCGGCGACCGACGCGCTCGTCGAGGCGTTCGCGACCGCGCTCGCGCACGAGTCGATCGCGCCGCCCGGCAACCCGAGGCTGCTGGAGGGCCGCTCGATCCTCGACCTCCAGCTCCCGATCCCGAAGCACGAGGCGTTCACGTCGCGGAACGTCCGGCGGAACATCACGAAGGAGGTCGCGGCGCGCTCCGAGGCGATCCTCGCGGAGGTCCAGCGCGGATGAGCCTTCGCCCGAACCCGGCCACCGTCGTCCGCGAGGCACAGGCGCTCGTCGAGCGGGCGAGCGCGGCGCGCTGCACGCCCGCCCAAGCGGCCGCCCGTCGGTGGGGCCTCGCGGAGTTCACGCGGCAGGCGTGGCGCGTGATCGAGCCGGGCACGCCGCTGGTCTGGAACTGGACGCTGGAGGCGATCTGCCAACACGCGGCAGCCGCGCTGACCGCCGCGCTCCCGCAGCAGAACTTAGCGATCACGGTGCCGCCCGGCTTCGCCAAGAGTTCGATCACGAGCGTGATGGCCCCGGCGTGGGACTTCGTGACGCGGCCGTGGCGCCGTTGGATCTGCGCCTCGGCCACGCCCAACGTCTCGATTCGCGATTCGCTCCGCTGTCGCGAACTGGTCGACAGCGGTTGGTACCGCTCGACCTTCGGCACGACGTGGCGGCTGGCGGATGACAACAACCTGAAGACCAACTTCTCCACGTCCAGCGGCGGTTTCCGGCTCGCGCTCGGCACCGGCGCCAACATCACCGGCACCCGCGGCGACGTGCTGCTGCTGGACGACCCGCTCGATGCCGCGGACGCGTTTAGTAAGGCGGAACGCGAGCGGGTGAAGTTCTGGTTCGACCACGGGTTCTCCAACCGGCTGGCCGACATGCGCCGCGGCGTCCGCATCGTGATCGGTCAGCGGCTGCACGTGGACGACCCCATCGGCCACGCGGTGGCGACGGAGCCCACGGCGTGGTGCCACCTCAGCATCAAGCAGTGCTTCGTGCCGGAGCAGCGATGCGTCACGCCGATCTGGTCCGACCCGCGCACGACGGAAGGCGAACTCGCGTTCCCCGAGCGCTTCCCCGAGAGCGTGGTCGATGGCGAGCGCCTGCGCCTCGGCCGCGCCGGGTTCGCGGCGCAGCACCAGCAGGAGCCGTACGTCGAGGGCGGCGAGCTGTTCGCCCGCGCCGCGCTCCAGCTCTGGGACCCGCGCACCGCGCTGCCCGTGTTCACCCGCACGATCGTCAGCGCCGACACGGCGTTCCAGACGTCCGAGCAGGCGGACTACTCCGCGCTCTGCGTGATAGGGCAGTTCGCGCAGGGCTACTTCCTCCTCGACGTCGTCCGCGCGCGGCTCGCGTACCCGCAGCTCAAGGCCACGCTGACCGAGCTGGCCGCCAAGTGGACCCCGGACGCGGTGGTCATCGAGGACGCCGCGTCGGGCCAGAGCCTGCTCCAAGACCTGCGGCAGTCGACCGTGCTCCCGGTGGTCGCGGTCAAGCCCCTCGGCGACAAGCTCACGCGCGCCCACACCGCGGTCCCGACGTGGGAGGCGCACCGGTGCTTCGCGCCGTCCGCGGCGCCTTGGTTGCCGGACTTCCTCGACGAACTCGCGGCGTTTCCGAAAGCGCCGCACGACGACCAAGTCGACGCGTTCTCGCAGGGCATGCGCTACCTGATCGGCGGCGGAGCGAACGCCTTCCTCGAATGGTTGGCGAACGCGACCAAGGCCGACGCGACGCGCCCGGCCGCGCTTCTCGATCGACCAGGCGTCCGAGTCGTCGACCTCACTGCGGAGGGCAACCATTGAGCGCTCGATCGAATCTCCGGCGACCCACGGTGCCCGGGCCTCGTCCCCCGCTCGCCGTGCGACGGCCGGATACCTGGCGGCGACGGCGGGGCGGGATCGTGTCCTTTCTCGCGCCGCTTGCATCGCCAGCGTCGGCGGCGGCGACGCGGGGTCAGGTCCCCCACGTCGCCGCGCGGCCGACATCTTTTCAAAGATTGCGCCAACCCGGCGCGAGGAGATAGACCATGAGCAACGACAACGATAGCGAAGGCTTCGGCGCGACCGCCGACCTGATCAAGAAGCTCCACCGGTCCGGCGGCACGCCGCTCGGCGTCGACGCGATGCTGAAGCTGTGGTCCGGCGCCGACCTGTCGAAGGCGGCCCGCCTGCCCCCGCAGTCGGACGACGCGGAGGACGATGAGGAGATCGGTGTCAGCGGTGGCACCGGCACAGAGCCCGTGATGCACCCGAGTCCGAAGAAGCGCAAGCGCCGCGGCGCGCGCGATGCGAGCGACCCGAACCAAGCGCGCCGGATGCGCGCCGACCGCGACGACGCCGACGAGGATGAGGACGAAGACGACGACGAGTGCCGCGACGACGCCGATGAGGGGTCGTGGCCGCCGGCGTCGCCGAAGGGCCGGGCCGACCGCGACGAGGTCGGACGGTTCGCGGCGCGGCAGCGCCGGACGACCAAGATGATCAAGGCGCTGCACGCGTCCGGCCCGCGGCCGCTCACCGCGGACGAGCTGCTTGATCCGCAGCGGCTCGCCAAGGTCGAGTCGGGCCGCGTCGCGCAGCAGCGCGACCTCCTCGCGAAGCTCGAAGGCGCGACGACGGCCTTGCGGAGGGGCGAGCGGATCGACCCCGTGGCGCTCGCGAAAGCGGTCGGCGCGGTCGTCGGGTACCGGAACTAGGAGCAATTTATGAGCAACGTCACCCTAACCCCGACGGTCGGCGCCGCGGCGCTCACCGGCGCCCTCGCCGGGAACTGGCCGAGCACCGGGTTCCTATACGTCACCGAGTTCGGGAGCCTGCTGCTCGACTCGAAGTCCGGGAGCGCGTTGCCGCGCGCGCCGTCGCTCGCCGATCAGCTCATCCCGTTCAACGGCGGGGTCTCGGTCGCGAGCGCGGCGTTCAACCGAGCGACTCGGGTCGTGCGCCTCCACGCCACGGCGGTCTGTAGCCTGCAGATCGGGGGCACGAGTCCGGTGGCGGGCGGAACCTGTCGGCTGGCGGCCTCGACGACGGAGTTCTATGCCGTCGCCCCGGGTGACGCGCTGGCCGTGGTCGCGACGACATGACCAACGTCGACGCGCTGATCCAGCACATGGCCGAGACCGGGGGCGCGAGCCTCCACGGCGACGCTCCGGCGGAGGCGGTGTTCTTCCGCACCGAACTGGTCGACGACGACCGCCGGATCATCAAGCTCCGGGCCGCGGCGGCCGATCTCGACCCGCGCGCGTTCGCGCGGTGGCGGCCGACGCTCCTCGACGAGACGGGCGACGTCGTCGGGACGTGCGTCGGCGCCGACCCCGAGTCCCTCGACCTCGACTTCCTCGTCGACGATCAAAACGCCGCCAACAAGCTGGCGACCGGGACGCTGACCGGCGCCGTCATAGGCACGCGGCGCGCGACGCCGCGGACCGCGAAACTCGTCGATCGGTTCGTGCCGCCTTCGACGACGTTTAAGTTCGTGAGCGGCGGCGAACTGAGGAAGCGCGCGTTCGCCCCCGCGCGGCGGGAGGGCGACCCGACGCTCGACGCGTTGAAGAAGATCCACGCTGCCGGGCCCTCCCGGTGGTGATCGAGGTCGCGCTCGCGGCGCTCGCGCTCGTCGCGCTGCGCTACGTCGTCTGGCCGTGGGCGCGGCTGGAGCACCGCCGCCGCCGGTCGCGAATGGTAAAGCCCGCGGTCGGCCAAGTCTGGGTGCAGGACGACGCCCTCGTGTGGATCGCGGACGTCAATGTCACCGGCGTGTCGTGCGTGACGCTGCACGACGGAAAGCTGAGGCGCTGGGAGGACTCGCACGCGTCGTGGGCGCATCGCGTCAACAACCGCGTGCTGTGGTTCACGGGGCAGACGCGGGCACTCACCGAGAGCAACCCGTGACCCTCGGGGCTTGTGATATGGCTTCTTGCCCTTACAAATCGGCTACGGCTAAGCTAGCGGCCGGTAGGGTCGAGGCCCCTGCCGGCCGCCGCTTCGCTCACGGTAACGTCGTGAGATGGCAGCTGGCCAAGTTCAACACCTCCTTTCCGCGACTACCCTGCGGATCGGGTGCGCCCCACAGCGCTGTTGACATCGAGGCCCAGAGACGTTGGCGCGTCTCCGGGCCTCACCTCTTTCGCGATCTGGCGAAGCGCCCATCCGCCGGACCTGGGCTCCGACATAAATCGGTCCTTCGCACGGCTGAGGTAGCTCGACAGATTCAACACCGGATTCTTGCCGCCCACCTGAATGCCGCGGCTTTCAAGTTCCCTCAGCAACTGGCCGGTCCGGAGATGCGAACCGTCCGCGAGAATCTGCGCGGACGCCTGCACGATGCGGTCACGCTTCGGCAGCGTCTGAGACTGACTGGTGAGCGCGAGCGTGACGTTGTGCACGGTCTCGCCGATCTGGCGCGGCCCGTCGTCGAACAGCGGTTGGAACGCGGTGTACAGGCGGATCAGCGTCGAGATGTCGGCGAGGCGCTGCTGGTGCTCGGCGATCTCCTGCCGCAGCCGAGCCGACTCAGCTTCGAGCTTCACCATCAGCGCTGCACCGTCTTTCGGGTCCATGTCGCACCTCTCCGGTTGCCTGCATTTATGCCACTTTGATTCTCAGCCGTCAATGCAATGAACTTTGCTAATGCGCCTTGTTGATAACATTCCTAACCAACTGTTTAGTAGGCAGTTCAGTCGCAAAGTGCCGCGCAGATCGGAATGTTCCTCCGTTGAGAACCTACCGGGTGACAGGATGCGGATGGCAATGATCGTCAACGAGGTGCCGGACATCATCGAGCCGCCCCACGTGATCTTTCGCTCGTAGATCGGATATTTTACTTGTTAAATCAATAGGTTATAATAACATCGGCCGGCTGTTCGGCCTAAAGACAGGACGAGGACCATCGCCATGACGAAACACACCACCACCACCGCCCACGCCTACCGACGGAGCGGGCTCGTCGCCCGCCCCGTGTGGGTCGACCCCGCCGAGGCCGAGCGCGTCCGCGTCGCGGCCGAGCGGTCGGGATTGACCCAGCAGGAGTTCATGCGCCGCGCCCTGCTGAAGGCCGCCGGCCGGAGCGCCCCATGAGAGCCGCCATCTACACGCGCGTCTCCAAAGACGATCAGCGCGAGACGTCCCACGACGACCAAGCGCGGAACTGCCAGAACGTGATCGACCGCGAAGGCTGGAAGCTCGTTCACCGCTATACCGACCACGGCATCTCCGGCGCGAAGACCGACCGGCCGCAGTACCAAGCGATGCTCGCCGCCGCGAAGCGCGGGGACTTCGAGGTGTTGCTGATCGATAAGCTCTCCCGGTTCGCCCGCGACCTCGTCGAGCAGGAGCGATCGTGCAACGTCCTGACGTTCGCCGGCATCCGCGTGATCGCCGTCGGCGACGGGTACGACTCGTCGGTGAAGAAGTCGAAGCTGATGCGCCAGATCCACGGCGTGATGAATGAGGATTTTCGCGAGGACCTCGCCCACAACGTTCACCGCGGCCTCGACGGCGCCGCTCGCCGGGGGCTATCCGTCGGCGGCCGGGCGTACGGGTACCGGAGCGAGCCGATCGTCGAGGGCAGCAAGGTTACTGGCTACCGGGTGCTGATCGACGAGGAGCAGGCGGCCCACGTCCGCTGGATCTTCGAGCGCTACGCGGAGGGGCTATCGCCGCGGAAGATCGCCGGGGAGCTGAACCGCCGCGGAGTCCCGTCCCCGGGCGCGTCCTGGGCCCGGATCGAGCGCCGGAAGGACGGAAAGTGGCTCGCGTCGACGATCTACGGCGACCCGGAGCGGTGGTCGGGGATCCTCCACAACGAGCTGTACACCGGGGTGCGGGTCTGGAACCGGTCGAAGCGGTTCACCGACCCCGAGACCGGCAAGACGGTGTTCCGCGAGCGGCCCGAGACCGACTTCGTCCGCGTCGCCGTGCCGCACCTCCGGATCATCGACGACGCGCTCTGGGCGAAGGCCCGAGCGCGCGAGGCCGCGATCCGCGAACGATACGGCGCCGGGATCTCGGCGGCGATCCGCGCCGGTAAGACCACGCGGCGGGAGCAGGTTCGCCATGCGCGGCGAGCACTCAAGCCAGGCAAGTACTTCCTCACCGGCCTCGTCCGGTGCCACGAGTGCGGCGCCTCGTACGTCGTATCGGGCGGTTACCAGACCTACCGCTGCGCCAGCCTCGCCAACGGCGGTGAGCACGCGTGCGGGAACCGGACGATGATCAAGAAGGCCGATCTGGAGGAGCGGCTCGTGGCCGGTATCCGCGACGAACTGGGCCGGCCCGAGTGGGTGACCGCGTTCGAGGCTGAAGTGCGACGGGTCCTCGCCGAGCAAGCGGGAACCGACGAGGGCGAGCGAGCGCGCCGGATGAAGCGGCTCGCCGAGGTGACGAGGAAGAAGGAAAACCTCCTCGCCGCGATCCTCGACGGAATCCGGACCCCGACCACGAAGGCCGAGCTGGAAGCCTTAGAAGCCGACGAAGCGAAGCTGATGGCGGCGCCGCGATCGGCCGAGGTGATCCGGCTGCTGCCGAAAGCCGCCGAGCGGTTCCGCCGGCTGGTACGGGACCTCCCCGCCACGCTGGCTAAGGAACCCGAGCGCGCCCGCGCGGAGCTCGAAGACCTGACCGGCGGGAAGATCGTCCTTCGGCCGGACGCGACGGGCCTCGTGGCCGAGGTCCCGCTCGCCGCGATGGCTAACCTGCTGAATCGTAAGGGGAATATACGTATTGGTAGCGGGGGTAGGATTTGAACCTACGACCTTCGGGTTATGAGCCCGACGAGCTGCCAGACTGCTCCACCCCG
>Ga0209415_10012998_pt1 | contig 13810 bp, 10 predicted proteins | sample PeaSoiSIISIP2007_FD_187696 | JGI IMG/M metagenome (GOLD analysis project Ga0209415, IMG submission 187696) | Peat soil microbial communities from Weissenstadt, Germany - SII-SIP-2007 (SPAdes) (version 2) | ecosystem: Environmental > Terrestrial > Soil > Wetlands > Peat | place: Germany... | reverse complement strand
CGGTCGGCCCCGTGGACCTCGACGCGGAAGTACTTCGAGTAGAGCGCCTCGAACAGCGGCAGGACCTTCGCCTCGTAGACCGGGTCGTAGCCGAACTCGTCGACCTCCTCGGACCGGTTGCGCAGCCCCATGCGCCCCCACTTGCGCAGGTAGAAGTCGGTCGACAGCAGCTCGCGCGCCGTGTCGAGCACGCTGTCGGGCGGAGGGGGCACCGAGGGGCGAGGCGGCGGCACGGTCGATCGGCGAGGAGGGAGCCCGTCCTGCAGGTCGTGCGTCGACTCGCGCTCGCGCGTGTGGTCCTCGATCATCCGGTCGAGCCGGTCCTCGAGCTCGCGGATGCGCAGCGCGACGTCGGGGCTGCTCGGATGCTCGACGGCGCTCACCTCGAGCACCGGCGTCGCGGACGTCTCGGTTTGCGCGGAGGTCGCGGCGGGACGCGGCCGCGCGCGGCGACCCGGCGCTGCCTTCTTCTTGCCCTTTGCGGGCGCCGGGGAGGTGGTGGGCTTCTTTCGCGTCATGCGGGGCTCTCCGAGAGCAGCTTCACGTCGCGCAGGTGCTGGGCGCTGACGAAGTCGCTCAGGGCCTCCCTCGACGTGTAGGCCGGTGTGAAGCCGAGCTCCTGCTTGGCGCGCTGCCCGTCGGCGACGCACAGGAAGCGCAGGTACTTGAGGAACGTGGGCGGCGCCTCGACGAGCTGCGCCACCCAGCCGGCGGCGGCGATCGTCTCGGCGATCGGGTGGGGGATGGGAACCGCGACCCGGCCGGCGAGCTTGATGACCGTCGACAGGGGCAGCACTCCGTCGCCCACGACGTTGAAGGTCCCGGGCACGTCGCGCAGCAGCGCCAGGTGCAGCGCGGCGATGGCGTCGACCTCGTGGAGGAACTGCACGAGGGGATCGAACCCCATCATCGTGGGCACGAGCTTGCGCGCGAGATACTTCGTGAACGCGTTCTGCACGGTGGGTCCCAGGATCGGTGCCGTGCGCAGCACCGTGACCACGACCCCCGACGAGCGCTGCGCCAGCCGTCGCACCTGCTCCTCGGCCTCGATCTTGTCGGCGAAGTACGGCTCGCGCGAGGGGGCGCGCAGCGGGTGCTTCTCGGTGAGAAAGTTCGGGTTCGACGGGTGAGCGCCGTACAGCCACGTCTGCGACCAGAGCACGAGCTTTCTCACCTGCGCGTGCCGGGCAGCGACCGTGACGTGCATGGTGCCCACGCTCTCGAGCTCGTGGGCCCACGCGGTGGCGTGGGTGGGGGATGCCAGGAAGGCGAGGTGGGCGATCGCGTCGACGCCCTCGGCCGCGAGGATCTCGGCGACGCGGGTCTCGGCCGACGGCTGGGTGAGGTCCACCTCGTAGCTGCGGGTCTTCGCGCCGGCGGTCGGCGTCGCGGTCGAATCGATGGCCACGATGCGGTGAACGCGGTCGTCCTCCTCGAGTGAGCCCACGAGGTTGCTTCCGAGAAAGCCCGCCGCGCCCGTCACGGCGACCACGCGCGCCGCCCGCCGCCGCGAGGAATGCCCATCCGGCAAGCTGCTCGCAGAGCTCAGCTGGATGGGGCGGGCAGGGGACCGGGGCGCGGAGGACATGGCGGGGAGGTAGGTGTAGCGGTGCGCGAAGGTAGTCGGGCTCCGCCCGCGCGGCTACCCGTGTTAAGCTTGACTCGGGCATGACCATTTCCACCAACCCGACGCCCATGCGTCTGGGTCCGTACGAGCTCCTCCGAAGGCTCGCCACGGGGGGAATGGCGGAGGTGTATCTCGCGCGCCGCGCTGGGCCGCACGGGTTCCAGAAGCTCATGGCGCTCAAGCGCATCTTGCCGCAGTTCGCGCGCGACGCCGACTTCGTCGCCATGTTCGTCGACGAGGCGCGCGTGTGCGCCCGCCTGGGCCACCCGAACATCGTGCAGGTGTTCGACTTCGGCGAGCAGGACGGCGAGCTGTACATGGCCATGGAGTACGTCGACGGCACCACGGGCGCGCGCCTGGTTCGCGCCGCGGCCGGGCAGGGCGAGGAGCTGTCACTCGAGGTGTGCCTGCACATCACGCTCTCCATCCTTCGCGCGCTCGACTACGCGCACAACGCCCGCGACGACGAGGGCAAGCTGCTCCAGCTTGTGCACCGCGACGTGTCGCCGGGCAACGTGCTCATCGATCGCACCGGGGCGGTGAAGCTCACCGACTTCGGCATCGCCCGCGCAGCCGAGATCGAGCGCCGCACCGACGCCGGGCAGCTCAAGGGCAAGCTCGGGTACATGTCGCCCGAGCAGGTCGTCGGTCGCGAGCTCGACGCCCGGAGCGACATCTTCACGCTCGGCATCGTGCTTGCCGAGATGCTGATCCTGCGGCCCCTCTTCAGCGGCGGCAAGGAGCTCGACGTGCTCCTGCGCATCCGGGACGCCGATCTCTCGGCGATCGATCGCGCCACCGGTCGCGTGCCCGACGACGTGCGCGCGGTCCTCTTCCGCGCCCTGTCGCGGGATCCGGCGCTGCGCTGGCCCACCGCCGCGGCCTTCGCCGAGGCGCTCGAGGACATCGTCTTGCGCCGCCGGCTCCAGGTCGGCCCCGGGCGCCTCACCTCGCTCGTCGAGAAGCTGGGCCTCGTCGCGGACCTCGACGGCGATCCGGACTCGGACGAGACGGGCGCCCTGTCGACCGCGCCCATCGAGTGCGACACGACCACGCGCCGCGTGCTGCGCGAGGAGGACGCCGCGCGCGAGGCGGGCGCCCAGCCCGTCGCCCCCCAGATCTACCGGGTGCAGCGCGACGACGGGACCATCATCGGCCCCATGGCCTTCCCGCAGCTGATCGAGCTCTTCGCGACGGGCGAGATCGGCTCCACGTGCTCGATCTCGTGCGAGAGCGGGCGCTTCAAGCCGGCGCCCGAGTACCCCGAGCTGTCGCGCTTCATGACGAGCCCCGCGCTCAAGTGGGACGCCGTCTTCCCCACCGAGTCGATCGATCGCGGCAAGCTCGATCCCGCGCGCCTGCCCACGCGCCTGTTCCACCTCGCCGTCCGGCGCGAGACCGGCCTGCTCATCCTGAAGGACGGCCAGCGACGCAAGCGCATTTTCTACGTCGAGGGAACGCCCGAGTGCGTGACGTCCACCGACAAGCGCGAGCTGCTCGGCGAGTTCCTCATCCGGCGCGGCCAGGTGCTGCGCATGGAGGTCGAGATGGCCCTGGCGATGCTCCCGCGCTTCGGCGGGCGCCTGGGCGACGCGCTGGTCGGCATCGGCGTGCTTCGCCCCATCGAGCTGTTCCGGGCCATCCACGATCAGACGCACGAGCGACTGAACGAGGTCTTCCGCTGGAAGTCGGGCGAGATCGCCCTGGCCCGCGGCGTCCGCTCGCAGGAAGAGACCTTCCCGCTCGGCATCGATCCGTACGAGCTGATCGGCCGGGGCATCCGCGACGGCTACTCGTACGAGGAGCTCGAGGCCACGCTCGCGCCCGTGCGGGAAGAGGTGCTCGAGCGGGTGCCGACGCCGCCGGTTCGCCTCGAGATGTTCCGGCTCCCCGAGGCCGAGGTGGCGACGATCGAGGCGATCACCGGCAAGACGACCCTGGGCAAGCTGGTCGCCCAGCTCAGCGCCGCGGGAACGGCGGATCCCGAAGACGTGCTGCGCGCGGTCTTCCTCGGCCTCGCGTGCGAGCTGCTGCGCTGCCCCAAGTGGGTGGTCCCGCCCAGCTTCATCAAGAACAAGTGAAGCGGCGACGCGGATAGGCTACTCCGGGTCCGGTGAGACTCGGCGTCCGCGCGAAGCTGTTGCTGGTGTCGGTCGTGCTCATCGCAGCCGCGACGGCGCTGGCGCACGCCTTCCTCATCCCTGCGGCCGTGAGCCGGATGACGGCCGAGTCTGCGCAGCAGATCGAGCTGGCGAAGGGAGACGTCAGGCAGCTCATCTGGATCGGGTCGGCCGTCGCCCTCGCCGTCGCGTTCGTCTTCACGAACATCGTGACCCGGCGCATCTCGGCCGCGGTCGGCGGGCTCACCGACGCCGCCAAGCGCATGACCGAGGGCGATCTCGCGGTGCGCACGCGCCTCGACGGTCAGGACGAGCTGTCGGAGCTGGGCCACGCGCTCGACCGGATGGCCGGCAGCCTCTCCACCACGATGGGAGAGCTTCGCGCCGAGCGCGACCTGCAGCGACGCATCCTCGAGGCCATGCAGGAGGGCGTGGTCGTCGTCGATCGCGAGGGGCACATCGTGCTCGTCAACCCCGCCGTCCGCGCGATGCTCCTCATCGGCGCAGAGGCCGTGGGCAAGCTGCTCATCGAGACGGTGCGCCACGCCGAGCTCGACGAGCTGCTCGCCGAGGCCCGCGAGTCGCACTTCGCGACGCCCGCCGAGATCGAGCTGCCCGGCCTCAAGCCGCGGCGCCTGCTCGTGCACGCATCGCCGCTGTCGGGCGACGACGAGCGCCTGCTCGTGGTGTTCGTCGACGTCACGGATCTGCGACGGCTGGAGTCGCTCCGTCGCGACTTCGTCGCCAACGCGTCGCACGAGCTACGCACTCCCATCGCCGCGGTGCGGTCGGCCACCGAGACCCTGCGCTCGGGCGCCCTGGACGATCCCCCCGCCGCCGCCAGGTTCATCGACATCATCGAGCGCAATGCTCAGCGCCTGCAGAGCCTCGTCGAGGACATGCTGGACCTGTCGAAGCTCGAGTCGAACGAGTTCAAGCTCAAGCGCGAGCGTGTCGAGCTGGGCAGCGTCGTGCCCATCGTGCTCGGCCTGTTCCGGGAGCGGGCCGACAAGAAGGGCGTGCGGCTCACGGCCGAGATGCCGGGCCAGCCCATCGCCGTCGAGGGCGATCCGCGGGCGCTGGAGCACGTCCTGTCGAATCTGGTCGACAACGCGGTGAAGTACTGCCCCTCGGGCAGCCGCGTCGTGGTCAGCGCGGTCCGCGAGGACGACCGCGTGAGGCTCGTCGTGTCCGACACCGGGCCCGGCATCCCGGCCGAGCACTTGCCGCGCCTCTTCGAGCGCTTCTACCGCGTGGACGCGGGTCGATCGCGCGAGCTCGGAGGGACCGGCCTGGGCCTTTCCATCGTCAAGCACATGGTCGAGGCGATGCGCGGCGCGGTGTCGGTCGACAGCCAGGTGGGCAAGGGCTCGACGTTCACGGTGTCGCTTGGCGCGCCCAAGGAAGCTGTCCCCAACTGAACGAACGTCACGAAGAGTTCACCGGCGAGCCCGTGGAAAGCCACTTTCGTCGTCGAAGCTCTTCATCGTGAGCCTCGTGCACCTCGCGGTCGCGCTGACGGCCGCGTCCCTGTCGCTCTACTCCACGATGATGCTGCTCTTCGCCCGGGGCATGCTCGGGCGCAAGGAACGGCAGCGGCCGGACCTGGATCGCGCGCCGCGCGTGACCATCTTCAAGCCTCTGGCGGGGCGCGACGACGACCTCGAGGCCAACCTCGAGTCGTTCGCGCGCATCGACTACCCGTCGTTCGAGCTGCTGTTCGGTCTCGCATCCGCCGACGACCCCGCATACTCGGTGGCCCGCCGGTTCGTCGCGCAGCACCCCAGGCTCGACGTCCGCATCGTCATCACCGACCCCGACGCGGCCTACAACCCCAAGGTCGCGCAGCTCGTGGGCCTGGAGCGCGAGGCCACCGGGGACGTGTACGTCGTCTCGGATTCGAACGTGCGCGTGCAGCCGGAGTACCTCTGGTCGATGGTCGGGCAGCTGGCCGACGAGCGGGTCGGCATGGTCACCAGCCTGTTCGCCGGCACCGGCGAGCGCACCGTGGGCGCGGCCCTCGAGAATCTCCAGGTCTGCGCGCACACCGCGCCGGGCCTGGTGGCCCTGGAGGCCGTGAGCGACAAGCCGCTGACGGTCGGCAAGTCGATGGCCATCCGCCGCCGCGACCTGGCCCGTCTGGGCGGGTTCATGCCGGTGGGTCAGGTGCTCGCCGAGGACTACGCCCTCGGCCGTCGCTTCTTCGAGGCCGGGTTCGTGGCGAAGACCTCCATGGAGACCGTCGAGAACCGCAACGTCGGTTGCTCGATCAGGCGGACGCTCGAGCGACACACCCGCTGGTGCAAGATGCGCCGCGCCCTGAGCCCCATGGCGTTCGCGGTCGAGCCGATCATGACGCCGATCGTCATCGCGACCGCGGGGTTCGCGATGGCGCCGGACAAGCTCACGGCAGCCGTGCTGGGTGGCACCTGCGTCCTGCAGACGGCGGCCGCCCAGGTCGCCGTCCGGGCTCTGCGCGGTCACTGGCTCTCGCCGCGGTACCTGCCTCTCGAGCTGGTCCGGTCCTACGTGACGCTTCTCTGCTGGGCGCGGGCCTGCATGAGCCGTCGCATCGAGTGGCGAGGCCACTCGTTCACGATGGGGCGGGGCACGACGATCGAGCCGGTGACGGTATCCGAGCCGTCCCGAGGGCGCACCCGCCTGGCGGCGTGACGACCTGCCGTCCGTCATCGGCGTCACACGATCGTCACATGAACGACTCGCCGCCATTGCCAGCCGTGACCACAATCGGCGCCGTGGTCGCCGCCGCCGCCGTGTCCGCCGCCCAGGACATCGAGACAAAGATGCGGGCCAGCGGCCTTCAGGTCAGCTACGGCGAGAAGGTCGCCATCGAGGACGTGAACATCGAGGTCCACACCAACCAGGTGCTGGCCCTCATCGGTCCCAGCGGCTGCGGCAAGAGCACGTTCCTGCGCTCGCTCAACCGGATGAACGACACCGTCCCCGGCGTCTCCATCAAGGGACACGTCGAGCTCGATGGGGAGGCCATCTACGGCCCCGAGGTGGACCCGGTGCTCGTGCGCCGCCGCGTGGGTATGGTCTTCCAGCGCTCCAACCCGTTCCCCAAGTCCATCTTCGAGAACGTCGCCTACGGCCTCCGCATCGCCGGAGTGCGCGAGCGCGGCCTCCTCGCCGAGCGCGTCGAGAAGGCCCTGCGTCAGGCGGCGCTTTGGGACGAGGTGAAGGACCGCTTGCAGGAGTCCGGGCTCGCCCTGTCGGGCGGGCAGCAGCAGCGCGTCTGCATCGCGCGCGCCCTGGCCGTCGAGCCCGAGGTGCTGCTCATGGACGAGCCCGCGAGCGCACTCGACCCGATCGCCACGGCGAAGGTCGAGGACCTGGTCGCCAACCTGCGCGCGGACCTCACGATCGTCATCGTCACGCACAACATGCAGCAGGCCGCTCGCGTTTCGCAGCGAACGGGCTTCTTCTACATGGGCCGGCTCGTCGAGGTCGGCGAGACTTCCCAGATCTTCACGCGCCCCAAAGAGCGCGAGACCGAGGACTACATCACCGGCAGGTTCGGATGAACCGCCTGGAGGCACGAATGCGACTGTTCTTCCCGTTGGCGCTGGTTGCAGTGGGTCTGGTCGGCTGTACGCGCACCGAGCAGCCGGCGCCGCTCGCGGCCGACGGAGGGCCCGGATCGGCCGCGGACAAGTCGACGATCGCCGTCAAGGGATCCGACACGATGGTAATCCTCGGCCAGCGCTGGGCCGAGACGTACATGAAGGCCAACCCGGGGATCACCATCCAGGTGACCGGCGGAGGGTCAGGCACCGGGATCGCCGCGCTCATCAACGGCACGACCGACGTCTGCGAGTCGAGCCGTCCAATGAAGGATCCCGAGAAGGCCGACACGCAGTCCAAGCGCGGCGCCCCCGCGGTCGAGACGAAGGTCGCGCTCGACGCGCTGGCCGTCTACGTCAACGACAAGAGCCCCCTGCAGGAGATCTCGATCCCGGCGCTGCACAAGATCTACGCGGGCGACACGAAGAACTGGAAGGACGTCGGCGGTCCCGACCACGCGATCGTCCTCTACGGCCGCGAGAACAACTCCGGCACGTACGGCTACTTCAAGGAGCACGTCCTCGAGAACAAGGACTTCGCGGCGAGCGTGCAGACCCTCGCGGGCACCTCGGCCGTGGTCAGCGCCGTCAAGGGCGACCAGTGGGGCATGGGCTACGGCGGCATCGCGTACCTCGAGGGCATCCGCGCCCTCAAGGTGAAGAAGGACGACACCTCGCCAGCGATCACGCCCTCGCTGACGACCGCGCAGGACGGGAGTTATCCCATCGCGCGCTTCCTCTACTTCTACACGGCGGGCAGTCCCGCCGGCTCGGTCAAGCGCTTCATCGACTGGGTGAAGGGCCCCGAGGGCCAGGGCGTCATCGAGCAGGTCGGCTACTACCCGCTGCCGAAGGGCTGACGGACCGTGGCGGGTCAGTCCACCATGCCGGCTACCTTGGCGCGCGAGCGTCCTGCACGATCGCTCAAGCGGCGCCGCGGACTGTTCGAGCAGGTCCTCGAGACCACGATCCGCGCCGTGGCGCTGCTATCGATCGCCGCGATCCTGCTCATCTTCATCTTCGTGGGCAAGGAAGCGCTGCCCCTGCTCACGAGCTCGGACGTGCACAGGGAGGTCAGCCTGTGGGGCCTCTTCACCGCCCACTCGGGGGGCGAGTCGTCCTTCATGTGGCAGCCCGTCAGCGAGGTGCCCAAGTACAGCATCTGGCCGCTCATCACCGGATCGCTCAAGGTCACCCTGGTCTCGCTCGTCTTCGCGGTCCCGCTGAGCGTCGGCGCCGCCATCTTCGTCTCCGAGTACGCCTCGTCGCGGGTTCGCGAGATCGCCAAGCCGGCCATCGAGCTGCTCGCCGGGGTCCCCTCGGTCGTCGTCGGGTTCTTCGCGCTCATCGTGCTGGCGACCTGGGTGCAGACGGCCTTCGGCACCGAGCACCGCCTCAACGCCCTGGTCGCCGGGCTCGGGCTCTCGTTCGCCATCTGCCCCATCGTCTTCTCGGTGTCCGAGGACGCCCTGCGTGCCGTGCCGCGCTCCTACCGTGAGGCGGCGCTCGCGCTCGGGTCGACCCGAGCGCAGGCCGTCCTGCGCGTCGTGTTGCCCGCGGCCGCCCCCGGAATCGCGGCCTCGATCGTGCTCGGCTTCGGCCGCGCCGTCGGCGAGACGATGATCGTGGTCATCGCCTCGGGCAACGCGGCCCTGCTCGACGGAAACCTCGGCCACTCGACCCGGACGATCACCGCCACCATCGCCCAGGAGCTCGGCGAGGTCGTCATCGGCAGCGCCCACTACGACGTGCTCTTCGCGCTGGGCACGCTGCTCTTCGTCGCGACCTTCCTCGTGAACTACGTCGGCGAGCGGATCGTGCACGGCATGCGCCGCAAGCTGGGGATCGTGTCGTGAGCGCCACCGCCACGACCCCCGTCGCTCCCCGCCGGCTCGTCGGCTCGATACGCCACGGCGATCGTGCCCTCGAGACGCTCTGCGCGGTGAGCGTGGTCATCATCCTCGCGATGCTCGTGATCGTCCTGGGCGACGTCGTGCGCGGGGGCGCGCGCACGCTGTCGTGGGAGTTCATCAGCGCATCGCCGACCCACGGCATGACCGCCGGCGGCGTCTTCCCCGCCATCTTCGGCACCGTCGCGATGACCCTGCTCATGACGATCGCGGCGGTCCCCGCCGGCGTGGCGACGGCCATCTACCTCACCGAGTTCGCCTCGCCGCAGTCCCGCGTCGCTCGCCTCATCCGTGTGTGCGTGGCCAACCTCGCCGGCGTGCCGTCGATCGTGTTCGGCCTCTTCGGACTGGGGTTCTTCGTCGCGACGGTGGGCAAGGTCATCGACACGGTCGCCTTCAACGGACAGTCGGTCTACGCCAAGCCCTGCCTCATCTGGTCGGCGCTCACCCTGGCGATCCTCACGCTGCCGGTAGTCGTCGTGGCGACCGAGGAGGCCATCCTGTCGGTGCCGCGAGAGCTGCGAGAGGCCAGCTTGGCCCTCGGCGCGACCCAGATGCAGACCATCCTGCGCGTCGTACTGCCCGAGGCGCTCGGCGGCATTCTCACCGGCACCATCCTCGCGGTCAGCCGCGGGGCGGGGGAGGTTGCGCCCATCCTGTTCACCGGCGTCGCCTACTACCTGCCGCACCTGCCCACGAACATGAACGACCAGTTCATGAACCTCGGCTACCACGTGTACGTGCTCGCCACGCAGTCGCCCGACGTGGACCGCACCAAGCCGCAGCTCTACGGAACCGCCCTGGTCCTGCTCTTCCTGACGTTCCTGCTCAACCTGGTCGCCATCACCATCCGCTCCCGGACCCGCAGGGGCTCGCGCGCCGGCCGCTGAAGACCTAGGCTCTAAGAGGATCCCTTGGCACCTGCTCAGGCTCACACCAGCCGCGACTTCGAATCGGAGCTCAGGGAGCTCCGCGCGCACGCGCTGGCCATGGGGGCGCGGTGCGAGCGGGGGCTGCAGCTGGCGCTCAAGGCGTTCTGGGAGGGGTCGGCCCAGCTGGCGGGCGAGGTCGAGGAGATCGACCGGCACATCGACCGCGACGAGATGGACATCGACGCCCTGATCCTGCGCATCCTGGCCCTGCGCCAGCCGGTGGCCTACGACCTGCGGTTCCTCGCAGCCGCGCTTCGTCTCGTCACGGACCTGGAGCGCGTCGGAGACGAGGCGGTCAACATCGCCGAGCGGGCGAAGGAAGAGCACGGGACGGCGAAGGACAAGGTCCGAGGCGAGCTCAAGACCATGGGCGAGCAGTCCCAGGAGATGCTCCGCGACGCCCTCGACGCCTTCGTGCAGGGCGAGGCCACGCGCGCCGAGCAGGTGCTCGTCCGCGACGATGCCGTGGACGAGCTCTACGGCCGGATCATCAAGGCGATGACCGAGTTCATGGGCCAGCACCCGGCGCAGGTCGCCGAGGCCATCCGGGTCATCCACGTCGCGAAGTACCTCGAGCGGGTCGCCGACCACGCGACCAACATCGCCGAGGAGGTCATCTTCATGGTCCGCGGCGAGGACGTGAGGCACTTCCGAACGCACCCGCCCCCCAAGGTGGCCAACCGAGGGTGAGCGCCCTTCTCGTCGCGCCGGCGCACGCTTTGCGCAACGACCGTGCAACGAGCCCGGAGTTCTCGGCGGTTTCGCCCGGCATCGCGCATGCTCCTACGTGCACCGACCATGCACGAGAAGCAGACGATTCTCGAGGTGCTCGACCGACGCGAGCTGCTGCTGCCCGCGCTCGTGCACGACGCGCTCGATGCGAACGCGAGGATCAAGTACTACCTGTCGCTGCTCCAGATGGCGGCGGCCCACGCCGAGGCGCCGGATGAGCCCGCGGTGGACCTCGCGGCGGAGCGCGAGCGCTGCGGGATCACCGATCAGTACCTCGACACGATCGCCGCCGGCGCGCGGCGCGGCCTGGAGGACGACACGTACCGCATACCGCGGCTGCACGAGGTGGTCGGCCGGGTCGAGTCGGAGCTCGGCCGCATGATCGAGCCAGTCTCCCTGCTGGACGGAGCCGATGCAGCAGGAGCATGGCGCGAGCGCTTGCAGGTGCTCCACGACCGGCACGAAGCCATGTGCGCGGACGACCGCATCTCGCCGGAGATCCTGAAGTGGCTAACCTCCGCAGACCCCTCGCGAGGCGGCGCTCACAGGCTCTGCCTCGACCTCCACAAGGAGCTCGAAACGGTCGAGGCGCTCATCGCCGAGACCACGATCGACGGGGCCCACGGGTTCGCTCTCGCCGAATCGGACGTGCCGCTGGTCCGCGCGTTCATGAGCGGCGTTGGCCGGACGGCCAGGCTCAAGTTCGACCACCCCGGCCTCGGCACGACCGCGACGCGCCGGGGCGCACGGCTCGTCATCGAGAACGACATCGGCACCACCGACGCGCACGTGCTCGTGGTGGAGGTCGAGGGGACCGAGGTGGTCGTCACCAGCGCGGACGTGCACGTCCAGCGCCTGACGTTCTTCCAGAGGATGGTGTCGAAGGGCTTCGAGGTTGCCTGGGACGACACCCGGTCGCGGCGCGCGCGGGGGCTGGAGGACGACGTGTTCTTCGTGTGCACCGCGAAGTTCCGCGCGGCCGACGCCGCGGAGCTGGAACGGTTCCTCGAGCACCTGGGCTCGCGCATCGTCTTCCTCATCGACTGGAACAAGGCCAGAAAGATGCTCCAGGCGTTCGTGCCCAAAGCGGAGGCGCTGTCCGCGCTCGACTGGGCGGCGGAAGGCAATCTCGGGCACCGCGCGCTGCTGGAGCTCGGGGGCGAGCTGCTCCTGTACGACGCGATGGCGGCCGTGATGCGCACGCCGCTGCGTTTCGGCGAGCGGCTCGACGACGCGATCGGCGTCGGGCCGGCCACGGACTTCGTCCGGAGCGTGCTGCGCGAGGCGGCCCAGGGCCTGCTCGAGAAGCGATCACGGTCGCTCATCCGTGAGCGTGTGCGCGCCGAGCTCGCGAGCGCCTTCTTCACGGCGGGCGATCGGCTGGTCGAGCCAGCGCGTCGGCACGCCGCCATCGTGCGCGAGCTGACGATTGCGATCCGGAACGGGCTCACCACACTGGGGGGCTCGGCGCTGGAGGCCGCCCGTCGACAGGCGGCGCTCGCCAAGGAGCGCGAGCACGCGGCCGACGAGATCGTCGACGAGGTGCGAAGTCTCGCGCGCCGCGTGCTGGACGCTCCGGCGTTCGAGCGTGTGATGGAGTCGGCCGACGACGCGGCGGACGAGCTGGAGGACGCGATCTTCCTGGCGACCCTGCTTCCGGAGACGTTCACCCCGGAGCGCGCGCTGGCAGACAGCCTGCGTCACCTGGGCGAGGTCGTGACGCAGGCCGGCGACGCGTGGGTGGCCTGCGTCGAGGCGGCGCAGCATGCGAGGCGTGGAACGGGCGGCTCCGAGGTGCGGGCCATGCTCGACGAGGTCGACCGGATCGTGACCGCGGAGCGCGAGGCCGACGACGTCGAACGGCGCGTGATGATCGACCTGATGGCCTGGGAGGGCCTCGACGGTCGCGCCCTCCTGGTCATGACGCGACTCGTCCACCACGTCGAATCGGCGACCGACGCGCTGCTGCACGCGGCCCTGGGGCTGCGCGACTACACGACGCAGACGTAGAGAAGTCACCCCGACTCCCGTCACGGCCAGTGGCCGCAAAATGACGCAAAGAAGTCACCTGAACGGGCGCATGGTGCCACGGTCCTTTGAGACTCTACGATCAAGGAGCGCCCTGGTGGTGCTCCCGAGTCCAGGAGAAAGACCATGTACGCGCAAGCGACGCGCATCGCGCATCTGTCGGATGTGCACATGCTCGACGCCCGGCCGAACAGGGATCGGCAGGGCTACACCATGGGGCACAGGTTTCTGAGCTTCGGACGCCCGCTCGACGCGGTCGGACGTCAGAGGAAGCTGGTTCACGCGCTCTCGGCGGCGCGACGAGTCGGGGCGACCCACCTGGTCGTCTCGGGCGACCTCACCGAGATCGGGGCGCCGGGGGAGTTCGAGACGCTCGCCGAGACCCTCCACGATTCGGGGATCGCCCCGGACCGCATCACCCTGGTCCCCGGCAATCACGACCTGTACACGTCGCCGACGGCCTGGAGCGACGCGCTCAACGGCCCCCTCTCGGCGTTCCGCAAGATGAGCGCCCAGGAGCCAGGGCGCGTCGTCGAGTGCGCCGGCGTGCGGATCCTGCCGCTCGACGTCGCCCGCTTCCAGCCGGTCACTCGGTCGGCCGGATGGATCGACGACGACAGCCTCGACGTCGTCCAGCACCGGGCATCGGACCCCGGACTGGCGGACCGGCCGCTGCTCGTCGTGCAGCACCACCCACCGTTCGTCCGGACGACCCAGCCTCTTCACTGGCTGGACGGGCTGGTCGGCGCGGTGCGCATGATGGGCATCCTCGAGGCGTTCCGGCACCTGTTCGTGCTCCATGGACACCTGCACTCAGCGGTGAACAAGGTTCTGGGGTGCGGCGTCGCGCGGGTCTTCGGTGCGACGGCGATCG
>Ga0209415_10012997_pt1 | contig 13810 bp, 7 predicted proteins | sample PeaSoiSIISIP2007_FD_187696 | JGI IMG/M metagenome (GOLD analysis project Ga0209415, IMG submission 187696) | Peat soil microbial communities from Weissenstadt, Germany - SII-SIP-2007 (SPAdes) (version 2) | ecosystem: Environmental > Terrestrial > Soil > Wetlands > Peat | place: Germany... | reverse complement strand
AGCCGGCGGCGACCGCGGCGAGCGCCAGCCACTCGAGCGGCAGCTGCGGCGTGTACGCGAGCAGACGAGGCCCGTAGGCGGCGAGCGCGGCACCCACGAGCGTCGCGTTTGCCGTGAGCGACCCGCCCAGCAGCGCGTGTGCTGCGAAACGCGAGCTGCGGGATCGTGTGGCGCCGGCGGCTGGCAGCAGCAGCGGCCAGCCGCAGATCGGCAGGTTGTGCAGCGCGAGCGTCGCCACCACGAGAACCGTGGGCGTCGGTGTGGCGCTCGGCGAGAGCCGCAGTCCCAAGAGGCCCCTGACCGGGCTCGTGAGGTCGAGTGCTCTCGTCGCGGCGGCGGCCGTGAGTGTCGCCCCCCACAGCACCAGATACGTGAGCGCGACCGTGCTCCAGCGGCCGGGCGGGTGGCGGTGAGCGGTCGCCGCGCGAGGTGTGGTCAGTCCTGCGGTTGCCATTGGCTGACTGCCCATCTGCCGTCGATTGGTACGGCGAGCGCGAGGGTTACGTGGTAGGTCCTGGGTAGCGACCGGTATTCGCCGCTGCCGGCCGTCTGCTCCCGTGTAACGACCAGCCACCAGCCCGCGCGGGCGCGGTCGTCCGTGGCCGCGAGGATTTCGCCTCGGTTCCAGACGTGCGCTGCGGCCAGTAGCTGGTTGCGTGCGCTTGCCGCCGACTGGCGCGCCTGCAGGCGCGCCGTGCCGACGGAGATCGCCGCAAGCGTCCGCTGGTCGGCGGCGAGGGTCCGGTAGTTCCAGTTGGAGTAGAGGCTGGCGAAGCGTTCGACGGCGGCCTCGGCGGTCCGCTGCGCACCAGCCGGACGTTCAACCGGGAGCGGGGGAGGAGGGGGTGCGGGCGGCTCCCCGGCGTTCCCGGGGGTTTCCTGGCGCGCTATCCCGGCGGCTGGCGCGTCCGGGTTCGCGCAGCCGGATAGGCCGATCGCGATGGTCACCGCGGCGCCGGTTGTCAGTGCCCATGTGGCGCTCATAGCCCGGTGGGGTGCCGTTCGACCCATGAGGCCCAGTTCGGGATGCCCGCGTAGGCGCGCCAGCGTGGGCCTGGCTTGCCGGAATTCGGACCCGTGTCGAAGGCGGGGTCTTCGACGGTGTCGAAGCGCAGCCCGGCGAGGTAGATGAACGCGTGCGCGGGGTCGGCGTAGATCGTCACGTACCGGCCCGGCCCCGGCTGGCCGTAGCTCTCGAGCTCGGTTGAGTCCAGCGCGGCGGGGCCGAGCACGCCGGCGGCGTGCAACAGGTACGAAACGGCCGATGAGCAGTCGTAGGCGGCTTGCAGCGTGTTCAGCGACGGGCCGTGGCCGGCGCCGTACTCGTAGCCCGCTTCGTGCAGCCGATTGCCGGCGGCGACCATGGCTCTGACCGCGCTCGGTGCCTGTTCGCCGGCGGCTGCTAGGCCGTCCGGGAGAATCCGGGTTGCCACACCGGAGGTCAGCGGCGTTGCTCCCAAGGCTGGTTCGCTTTCGCAACCGCCGGCGCCGCCTTCTGTCTGCTGTTGTTCGGGGAGCTGTTCGAGTGTGACCGCGGCTCCGGAGCCGGGGGCGAGCTCGATGCGGACGGGCGTCTTTGTGATCCGGAGCGTTTGGGCGGCCTGCCACCAGACGTCGAGCCGGTAGGGCTGCCCGTTTTCGATCGTCTGCCCGGGGCCTTGGCCGTAGCCGATGTCGCGCTTGTACAGCACCATTTGCGCACCGTTGTGGGCGACGCGAAGACCGGTCAGGTATGGCAGGTTGCCGAGCGCGTTCGCGTCGGCGAACGTGAAGGCCCCGTGTCCGGCTGGGTTGCTCGGGAGCGTTGAGAGCTCGGCGAAGCTGTTGGGGTGCGCTGGCAGGTAGGACTCACTGGGGTCCGGGATCGAGCCGTATGAGCCGGAGGTCGGGTCGCCTGGGCCGCCGTACTCGGTCGCGCCGACCTCATACCAGCGGCCCGGAACGAGGTGCAGAGGTGAGGCGAAGGTCCGCCCGGTGCCCGCCCTCCCGGTGGCTTCGCTGGCCTGGCATCCGGTCGCGGCGGCCTGGCCGAGGACACCGGCCGTGACCGCAGCGGCCATCGCTGCCAATGCGACCGCGATCAGCACCCCGCCGGCGAGCCAACGCACGAGCGCACCGGTCATACGCCCACCCGCTCGGGTCCCGGCGCCTCACGATCAGGTGTTTGCTGGCGGACGAGCTGTTTGAGTGCAGCCCACGCGTCCCCGCGGCAGTCGCGGAGCGCCTGCTGACGCAACGGCTCCTCGCGGGCGGGGTCGCTGCTGGCGATCCAGTACTCCCATGGCCCCGGCGCGATCTGGACAACGCCCTGGCCGCGGGTGCCGTTCATCAGGTAGGCGGTGCTGTAGGCCCCGCGGACGGTCTTCAGGCTGCTGATCGCCGCGACCGCCTCGTCGCTCAGGGTGAGTGTGTCCTTCATCCGTGCGAGCTCGGCTGCCTCCTGGCGCAGGAACAGACGCATCGCGGCGTTCGCGAGCAGCGCGCGGCCGTGCTCGTTGTCGAAGTCCGAGAGCTGCTGGCTGATCGCGACCAGCCACAGCGCGTGGTGGCGGCTTCTGCGGACGAACTCGTTGAACCATCGGCCGGTCGCGGGCCGCTCGATCAGCTTCCACGCCTCGTCGATCACCAGGAACGACCGGCCAGCCCACGCATGCGCCGGCGCCCGTCCGGCGGCGTGGCGTTCCCGGGTCGCGGCGATCGTGCGCTTTACGTGCTCGCAGACCGCGAACAGCGCCGCTGGTGCCTTGGCCTCCGGGATCGTCCGGGTGTCGAACACGACGAGTGGGGAGCGGACGGGGATCGTGGTCGGCCGGTCGGCGAGATACGCGTACGGGCCAGCACCGACGTAGTTGTTCAGGCGCATCACGAGGTCGCGCAGCGTCTCGGCGACACCGATCGAGCCCTCCGCCCGCTCGCGCTCATACCGTCGGTGGAGCTCCTCTTGGAGCAGCAGCTCGCGTGGTTCCTCGCCGGTGAGCGCGCAGCGGCGGTAGACCTCGCCGATCGCGAGGCCGAGCAGGTTCGCCTCCAGGTCGCTAAGCCCATAGCTGTCGCGCCCCTGGTGGTGCTCGCCGAGCAGCAGCGCGTGCAAAGCGAGCAGGTAGTCAACCTTCTCCGGCCCCGCACTCGCCGGGTCCTCGACGTCCCAGCAGTTGACCGCCGCCCCGGCGGCCCCGAGCTCGACCGTGGCCGCCCCGGGGATCAGCGAGGCCAGGAAGTCGAAATGGCCGGCGCGGTCGATGATGAACCCGGACGCGCCCTGGCTCATCGCCCTGGCGATCAGCAGGATCGCGCTCATCGTCTTGCCCGCGCCGCTGATCCCGTTCACCAGCAGCAGGTGGTTGGGGTGCTCACGGTCGAACGGGTCGACCTGCTCGAGCGTCCGGCCAGGAAGCGCCAGCCCGAGGGGGATCCCGTCGGGGCTGCCCATCGAGCAGCCGACCAGCGGGACGGTGTCTCCGACGTTCGCGGTCAGATACCGCCGCCAGCGCCCTGCCCGGTCGTGCGCGAGCGGCAGCGTCGAGCGCCACAGCGCCTCTTGTGCAAACGGGCCGTGCTGCACCCGCGCGTCTGTGGCCATCGTCAGCTCGCGGCCGGCCGTCTGGCACAGCTCGCGCAGCGTCTCCTCCGACCCCTCGGGGGCTTTCAGGGTGGCGTAAATCCCGACCCGGTAGATGCCGGCGCCGGCGCTCGCCGCAAGCTGCTCGTTGAGATCGGCTGCCTCCTGCTCGGCCAGTCGTGCGTCTGGGCTCAAGGGTCGCCCGGCGGCTTCGACACCCCTGTTGACGCCGTGGATCCGGCGGTGCCGGCGGCGCTGGGACCCGCGTTCGCGGTAGCGGTCGGTGCCGTGCACGTGCACGCTCACGACGAACGGGGTGGGGGACTGCATCAGGTGAAGCAGCCAGCCAAGCCACGTCTGCTCGGGAGCGTGTGAGACGAACAGACACCGCTCGAGGCTTCCGCCCACACGCAGCCGTGAACGGTCTTGTAGATCGATCGCCGTGCTGCAAACCGCCTGACCGACCAGTCCGGCGCCGTGTGGCGAACACGGGGCGACGGCGGCGGGTTGTAGAAAGCTCGGCGACAGCTGGCGCTGCTCGCCATCGGTGGGGTTGAAGCGGGAGGCGAGGAGGTCGAGCACGTCGTGCCCGTCGAGCGGCCGGCATTCCAGCCCGGCGGCCTCGAGGTCCGCGCGCACCCCGTCGGCGTGACGCAGCGAATCGCGACGCCCCCCTGCAAGCGCCTGCTCACCATGCGCGTCGCGTCGCAGCCATCCGGCTGGGCGGGCGCGCCAGGGGCAGAGCACCAGGTAGCGCATGCGTGGCGGCGCTGAGGCGGCGACCGCCTTGCGGATCGTGCGTTCGTGCGCGACCCCGAGCGCCCGCAATGCCCTCGCGCGCTCAACGTCTCCGTCCTCGATGGCGGCGCCGGCGGCCTGCTCGCAGCGGTGCGACTGCACCGCCAGCGTCTCCTCGACGTCGAGCGGGGTCGCCTGCGCGTAGAGCTGCAGCGACTGTCCGTCCTCGAGCCTCGCGGCGACCTGGGCGAACGCGGTCGACAGTCGCTCGGCCTCCGCAGGGTCAAGGACGAGCGGGTTGATTGGTGTCACCTCCAGGTACCGGACAAGCGTCCGGTCGTCACGGACCACCAGCCCGTCCGGCTCGATCGCGTGCACCCCGAGCAGCCGTCCGGCCAACGCGCCGCGCGCGCGGGATGACGTGTGTTCTTCGACTGGCGTGAGCTGTTTCGGAGTGATGCGCCAGCGCGCCGCGTCGGCGATCAGCTGGCCGAGCCCGGCGCTGCCGGTCTCTGACACGTATGCGAGCGTCGCTGGCAGCCCGACCGCGAACGCGAGCAGGGTGATCGCGGCCTTGGGGGGCATTCCGGTCGCGAACACGACCGCCAGCACCGCGCTCAGGTCGGCGATCAGCCAGCACCATTGGACGGCGGTGAACCCGACCAGCTTCGGCGGCTGATCGAGGGAGCGGAACGTACGGTGGATCACCGGCCGCGCCCCTTCCGCGGCCTGCGGTCCGGCTTGCGCGGCCGCGGCGGCCTGACCGGGTCGGGGGGTGCAGGCCGCCCCGCACCTTGCCGACCGTAGCGTTTGTCCTTGCGGCCGGTCGCATGGGAAGGAGGCGCGGTCGCGTCCCGTCGCGGACCCGGCGAGGGTGCTTTCGAGCGGCTTGTTGGCTGGTCCTGCGGGCGCGCAGGCGCGGGGCTCGCGGCACGCGGCGGCTCGGGAGCTCGCGAGCGGCTCGCGCCGGGGTCGCGCCGACTGCTCTGACTGCTGTTTCCCGTCGGGCGCGGCGTCGCCGCGGACGCGGCCGGCCGCTCAACGCGGACGCGAGCGGCGGGCGCGGTCGTCTCTGTGTTTCCGGTCCGCTCGCGTTGCGGCGCCGCGGGTGCGCCGGACCGCTCGACACCGGTGCCGCTCCGCGAGCTGACGTCGGCCGGCCGGTCCGGCGGGCGTCGTGTTGGCTCGGACGCCACGCCGGTCGTGCGTCTCGTTGCGCTGGCGGCCGCGGTGTGCGCCCGGCCGGGCGCGTCGCCGACGATCGTCGCGGCGCGACCGATGCGCTCCCGGACGCCGGGGGACTCGCGCGCGCCCCTATCCCGCGTCGCGGACGCGGCGGCGCCGGCCGGCGCGGTGCCCTTGGGCGTTCCGAACCGTTCCAGCCGCCGCCGTGTGACACCTACGAGACCGCCTGCCGGGGCGCCGAGCGCTCCCGCGGCGAGCGCCGCCGAACGCCCCAGCGACATTGTGCCCTCCACACCCGCGGTACGCAGCCGCGCGTGAGCGGCCGAGACACGTGCCAACCCGCCCGCCGCGGGCGTCGATGTCGAGAGTGGGGCGGACGGTCCGCCGGCGGGCACGAGCAGACGCTTGAGCGAGCCGAGCAGCGTCCACGGCAGCCGTACCGCGAGCACGAACGTGATCAGCGCTGCGAACGCCGCAGCGACCTGCCCGGGCAGCCCGTTCGTGCCGCCGGTGAAGCTCGTCGCGTCCAATGTCAGCGCGCCGGCGGTCGCGAACAGCACCGTCCAACCAAGCGGCACGAGGGTGAGCATGAGCAGCGCTCGGCCCCAGGCGGAGGCGAGGTGTGAGAGCTCGGGGATCGCGCTCACCGCGATCAACGGTGGCCCGGCGACGATCAGCACCGCCAACGCGAGGGTGAGCAGCACCTGCGCGGCGAACAGGCCGGCTGCGAACACGACCCCGACGATCACCAGCAGCGCACCGAACACTCCGCCCGTCCCGGTCAGCAGCGCCCCTCCGAACAGCACGGTGACGAGCCTCGCGAGCCCGTCGCCGACCGCCGGCATCGCGAGGACCGCGTGGGTCAGCGTGTTCGCGGCGGCGACTGCCTGCTCGACGATCCACCGGTAGGCGACGAGCACCCCTGTTACCCACGTGCACCGCGCCACTGCGATCGTCGGGTGCGCCTCGCCGGTGAGGCCCACCAGCCAGTAGCGCAGCGTCCCTGCGGCGAGCGTGACTGGGAGCAGTATCGCGCCGAGGAACACCATCTCTTCCTGCAGCCGCCCGACGTGACCCCATGCGGCTGGGTCGGGCAGCGCTACCAGGTGCTGGATCGTCGCGACGGTCGCGTGCTTGAGGAACCCGGGGACGAGCGCTCCCGCGAGGGCGGTGAAGAACCCTCCGGCGACCGCTTCCACGATGTCGTGGAGCGAGGGGAGACCGAGGAACCCGAGGACCACGTTCCGCCGCGCCTTTCAGGCGACGATGCCGCTGATCGATGCGAGGATCGCCAACCCGACGATTGTTCGGATCGCGAGGTCGTGCGCGCGGGAGTGCCCGGCCATGAACATGATCCCGACCACCGCGATCACGAGACCCATCGCGGTGCCGCCCAACCAGACGAGGTTGTCGCGCAGCTTGTCCACGAACGTCTGTACGCCGCTGATCGGCGTCCCTTTGAACGCCCCGGCCGCCTGCAACGCGTGGGCGTGGCCCACCAGGAGCACCACGAGCAGCGTCACGACGAAGGTCAAGGCGGCCACCGCCATGGTCACGAGCGGGCTCCACACAGTGGGGGACGGGCGCAGCAACGCAGCGCCGACGGCTGTCCTTGGGGCGTCTGCGAGCCGCTGTTCAGCAAGGGGGAGAAGCGGATCCTCATCAGCCCACGCCGCCTCCGAGGCGTGTTCCTCCGCGATGCCCTGGTCCTGCGACGTAGAAAGCGACGCCCTCTCGGTCGGCGCAGCTTGTGCCGGGAGAACCGGGTCGGGACGAGGCTTGCGTCTGCGCCGCGTCGTCGGGCTGGACGTATGCGCCTGTTGCGGCTCCCCATGCAGCTCATCCGGCGCTGTGTCGGCGGCAGGCTCGGAGGGCGCAACAGCCTCTGCGTCGGCGTTTGTCTCGCCCCGTTCGCCCGGGGCGGACACGAACAGCAGCACGGTCGAGTCGAGCGGCACCTCGCTGCCCGGACCGGGCTCCTGCGCCACCACCAACCCATGTGTCTCCTCGCCCCAGTGGAACGTCCGCTCCAAGGCCGGCTTCAGCCCCGCGCGGCGGAGCGCGATCGCTGCCTGTGCCGCCGCCTGTCCATCGAAACTGCTCAACGTCACTCGTGCGCGTGCTGCGGACGCAACTGCAGGTCTCGTGCTCATGCGAGGGTTGACCCCCACATCGAGTGAGCGGCACAGGCATTTCGCGGCGGTAGGTCACGGCTGGTCCGTGCGACCACGCCGCCGCTTCGGTCGGCGCCGGGTGAGCCGGGCTACCGGGTGACGCTCATCGCTCGCGAGAGCGCTGTCGCTGCTCTCCGGCGGACCGGGTTTCCAGATATCTGCTTAGTCCTCGGGAGGGCGCTTCTCTGTGGCGCCAAGCTTTCGCCGGCATGCGGTCAACTCGCCTCGGAGCAGCTCCGCCCAAGGTTTCCCGTCTGCACGAGACTGCCCGCACGGCGTGAAATCCGCGTATCCGGGGTACTCCAAGTCGACGTAACGCTGGTCCCGCTCCCCTGGCGAAGTGACCGTTGGCTTGGGTTTCGTGCGCAGGGGGTGAAGCGAGCAGCCGAGCGGCTTGTAGGCCCACTCTTCCTCTCCTTGCTTCTCCGCGAAGGTCTGCAGCGTGCATGCGCCATCCTCGGCCGCGAAGACGCACCGGGTCGGTGTGAAATGGGCCGGGAAGTCCGGGCTCGAGTAGGTGTGCGGCCGAACGGCGGTCTTCGGGCTGGACTCTCCATCCCAGTCCCCGGTCACGAGCCAGTCGTCGGGAACGTCCGCGAAGTGTGTGCGATCGCGATCTCTTTTCAGCGCATTGTTGATGCGGCGAATATCGTCGTCTCGCAGGTACACGCCGTCGTAGCAGCAGCGTGCCTCGCAGAGTCGATAGTCGCATTTGAGCAGTCTCACGTCGTCCGTTTGCGCTTCAGTATCTCTCGGGTGGTTTACGTACCACGCGAATCGCGCCTCCCAGCGACGCGCGAACTCTCCCTCGACGTTTGACAGCAGCCCGCGATCCCGTAATAGCGCGATGGCATTGACCGCCATTGCCGGTCGGCCCTTCAGCCCTTCGCACCGCCCGAGCTGTTCGAGGAACGGCGCCTTCAGCTCGAGGAGGGTGTCGTCGCCATTCGCGAGAAGGATCGCGAGTGCCGCGAAATGTGCAGCCGGTCCGGGTGGCACCTGCCTGGGAGTTTTGCTCAACGCAGTGTCAAGGGCTTCGGCTGCGCTTGCTTCGTCTTCCGTGTACGCCGCGACCGCGGAATAGGCGAGCGCCAGCGACCGCAGGTAGTGATAGCTCGCACGGCTTGCCCGGTTGGCGAGCCCGACGAGCACCTCGGCGCTCCCTCCCACCCCCCGTTCCGCGCACGCTAGCCACCGATAGACCTCTCCGTACAGCTCGTCCCAGCGATGGCGGATGCGACGGGCGTGGGCGATTCCCGCCTCGTAGAGGGCCAGCGCGTCATCGAAGTTCCCTTCCGCCGCGTACACGTTGGCGAGGCACATCGACGCCACGTCGATGGCTTGGGGCAGGTTCGCGTCGATCGCAAGCCGATGCGCATCGACGAGTGTCGCGCGCGCGCCTTGCAGGTCGCCGGCTCCCCACATGGCGTCACCGAGGTCAACGGTTGCTATGACCTGCGCCTCGAGCCGGCCTTGCGCCTCATAGCGGGTCGCGCATCGCCGGGCTTGGTCCATCGCTTGGAGATTACGTTCGAGGTCGTGCAACGCGAGCGCCGCCGTGTGCTGGATGCCCACAGCCAACAGGCCGTGTGGGTCTGGCAGTCGCCTCCGTTCGACATTGGCCAAGGTCTGCAGCGCACTGGCGGATTCCCCTCTCGCCCACTGAGCGTGTGCGAGATACCCCTCCGCCGTGCACGCGACGAACCGATCGGCTCCGGCCACGGCGACCGCCTCCTCGGCCTGCGCCACGGCGCGGACTGGTGCCCCGCTTTCGAGTGACAGGGATGACTGCCGTAGGAGTAGCTCCACGCCGCGCGCAGCCGGATCCTCTGCCCACGCATCGAGCCGCGCTCTGTGCTCTTTCCGTGACCCGCGCATATGGGCAGCTTCGGTGAGGACGCGGTGCGCCCTGATTCGAGCGGGCCCCTTCAGTCGAGGCAGCGCGCCCGCCGTCAGCGCTTCGGCGCTTGCGGCATCGCCGATGTCGAGGCGTGTCTCGGCGAGATCGAGCTCGAGGCTCGCCATGAGCCTGTCCCATTCCGCGCCTTTCAGGCGGGCCTCGTCTCTCAGCTCAAGTAGCCGGCCTGCCATCAGCCCGCGCTCGCGACGCGTGAGGTCCGTGGGGCTGGCATCACGCAGGACGTCCCGCATTGCCACAGCGAGCCGTCGCAGGAGGGGGGAGCAGTCGCCTACAAGCGCTTCGATGTCTTCGCGGCATATTCTCCAGAAGACGGGCCGCCGAAACTCGCAGTCAAGGCCAAGGAAGTGGTGGGGCAGGGTCCGCGTGACGCCAACGGACGAGTCTGCGTCTTGCAGCAGGCCGCCTATCGGTCCTAACGCCTTCGACGCGATGCACGCCACGATCAACTCGTGGAACTCGACGCCTTGCAGGCTTGCGTAATCGAGCGCAGTCGCCACGTCGGGATCAATTGCATGCAGTCTCGTTCGAGCCAGCTCCTCTTCAGAGTCCGGGAGCGTTGCCAACTTAGACAAGGGCACACGCAGCCGGCCGGTTTCGTCGAGCCACCCCCGTCTCTCTTTGATCGCCCCGAGAAAGTCGTTGAGGAGGTTCAGGTTCCCGCCGCAGCGACGGACGAGGACGTCAGCCGCTTGGTCTCCTAGGCCTGGGATTTGCTTTAGGGCGAGTCGCTTTAGCGTCGGCACCTCGAGCGACGGAACCCGCAGACGCTCGGGTTTGAACGCTGCGCGCCGGATGAACGGGCCCAGGCCCACTTCATTCGGGTCCCTGTCCTTCGCGTTCAACGCGCCATCGCGGCACGCCACGACCGTCAACAGGCGCCAACCGCCTTCCCACGCTGCTCTCAGAAGCGCGTTCACCACTGCCAAGGTTGTCTCGTCGGCCCGTTGGGCGGCGTCAACGAACAAGATCACAGGCGTCTCCGCCGACGGACCGGAGGACCCTGCGATCGCTCCCAGCGCCTGCACGGCCGCTGTCGCCATTGATTCGCGGTCACGGGCGAGGATGTCCTGCAGCGAGACCGCCTCTCGCTCCTCTCTGCCGGCCGAGAAGCGCGAGAGGATCGCGCCGATCTCGTCGTAGAAGCTCATGCCCTCCGCGGTCGCCGCTTGGATCGCGTTCACCACGTGCCCGGTCCCCGGGAACGCGAAGCCGGCGACCGCGGCCACAGTGGCCTTCAGGAGCTCCCGGTTCGCTTTTCGGACCCGCTGCTTGTGCAGTAGGCCGGCGAGGTGCCACTGGAGCTGGCGCCGTACGAGGTCGAACGCGATCTCTTCCGGAGCCGATTCCGACATATCGGTCTTCCTCCATCGCACGCCGAGCCACAGCCATGGCAATGGGGGCGTGGCACGGAGGGTCCGCTCCGGGATCTCGGGGACGATCGTCGTCGGCCTGCCGCTGTCTCCTAGCTCCCGCGGCCAGTAGCCGCCGGGATCGTCGGTCGCCGCCAGGTACCGGAACAAGCCCTGCATGACGGTCGTCTTCCCAACCCCCGCCTGTCCGCTGATCACGAGCAGCGACGGACGCCGATGGCAGGCGGATTCCCACAGCCTGACGACCCGTTCAAACTCCTCCAAGCGCCCGACGGGCGCGAACTGTTCGATCTGCCGCTGCGTCATGCGAGCAAACATACGCCACACGCTGGGGCGGGCCGCTTATCGCAGCGGCTGCGCCCCGTGAGCGGCAGCCGAAGCGCGATCCGCCAGTGCCCGGCGGCGCGACGCTGCCAAGCGTCGCTGCTCATACCACGGAGGAGCCAGGACGACCGCGGGCGGGAGATCGCGGTATACGAGGACTGCCCGGCTTCGGCCGACTTGGCGAAGCCACGGCGCGGGGGCGGCGTGCTCGCGAGCGGAGCTCAGTGTGCGTCTGCCGCTGCCGTGTTGGCTGTTGATGGTCGGCTCCTCGCCCAGCAGGTTGGTGAGGTAGCTCGTTGTGGTCGGGTCCGCGAGCGGCGGGATGAACAGTTGCGCGGTCGACGCGGCGCAGATCGCGTCGCGTGCCGGGCGGCCGTAGCGTTGGTCGATCTGTGCGAGCGACTGCCAGATAGTCGCGATCACGATGCCGTGGTCGCCGCACTGCGAAAGCCACGCTGCGAGGTTCCGCAACGGGGCGATGTTCGCCGCCTCGTCCATCAACACGTATAGCCGCGGCTGCAGCACGCCGTGTCCGCGACTCTTGACGGTCGCCGCCTCATAGACGGCGGTGACGAGCGCGAGGATGACCGGCCGCAGCGCATCCTGGTCGTGGCCGGCAGCGACCACGTAGATCGTGTTCGCCTCACCGTCGAGGAACCTCCCGGGTGTCAGGTCGTCGCGCGCTGCTTCGGCTACCTGCGGATAGCGGTAAGCGCGCAGAAGGTTGAGCGCGCTCATCACCGTGGTCTCGCGGTTGCGTTCATCCCGCCGGCCGACCCCTTCGAGCTGGTCTGCGGCCGCGAGTGCTCCGGTGTCCTTGAGCGTGTCGACCGCGACTGTGAAGTCGCGCGCGTCGAGCCAGCGCACGACGTCTCCCATCCCTTGGCCGGCGGTGGCTGCGGCGTGTAGGAGCGGTGCGAGCATGCTTGCGGCCTCTTTGTCCCAGAACTCGTGTGCGGCGTTGCTCGCGTCCGGGTGCGCAGCGGAAGCGAGCGCTTCGCCTGTGCGGATCGCGCCCGGCCAGCTGACGGCGGGGACGAGCGGGCTGAACCCGGCTGAGCGCTCCTCGCCGAACGGGTCGTACACCCACATACGGCCCAACGCGTGCCGGTGCGCGACCGTCGCGTCGTACACGTCACGCTTCGTCGAAAGCACTAGCGCGGGACCGTCGTGTTCCAACAGCCACGGGATCACGAACCCGGTCGTCTTTCCCGCTCGCGGCGGCGCGACGACCATCGGCTGCACCTCGAGCTCTGCGGCCAGGATCCGCGGACGGCGGCGGCCGATGAAGCCGAGGTATGGGCGACCCGAGACCGCGTCGGGCACCCACAGGCGCCCAAGGTCGAGTGGGTCTGCCCACGTGCGCGGCGTCAGCCACCCACGCTCAACCGCGACCCTGCCAAGAGTGCCGCCGGGTCGTCCAAGCGGTGAGCCGCCGCTGAGCCCGCGCAACCCGCGCCGGACACGCAAGACCAAGACAGTCGCGAGCCAGCCGCTCAGCACCGCGGCCAACGTGTACTGGAACCTGTCAGGCGCGGTGACGTGCTCGGACGCAGCCGGAAACGCCGAGCCAGGATGCGCCCAACCCCCCCGCAACAACAACCGCCAGGTGGCCCGTGTGGCGTCCCGAAGCGGCAGCTGCATCGGCGCTTGGAACGACACAAGCAGCGCAACCTGCGTCCAGCACCATGCCAGCGCACCACTGACCACACCGACGACGATCACGGCGGATCCACCACTCGCGAGCAGCCGCAACCATGGGTGCCGGACCGCCGGACGGACCCTCACCGTCACACCACCCGGGATCGCAAGACCGCACGCATTGCGTGCTCTGACCGTCAGCGGAAACGCACGGCACACCACTGCAAACGCGCTCTTCCCGGTCCCGACACGCAGATGCGTGTTCGCCCTGTGCCCCCCCAAAACCCGAGAGTGGGTGGGCGGGCCGTCCGAGCGTGCCGTTAGCCCGAGCGCGGTTGGAGTACCAGAGTGACTGGGAGCGCACCTGACGCCAACTCAGCCGCAAGGTTCTTCGCGGAGGTGATCGTGAAGCCGCCGGATATCTGCGAGCCGGTGCTAGCGTCGATCCCTTCGGGATAGTTGGTGTAGTCGAGTGACGGGGCGGTGATGACCTGCCCGTCGAGCACCACCGCGAAGTGCTGCTCAGCCGATTCCTTGCTGCGGCCAGGCAGCTGTGCTTCCTGGCCGCGATGGGCGATCTTCTTGGTCACGTTTTCGAAGACGCCCTTGCCGTGGGAGGTGAAGCCGAACGTGACGTTGGGCTGCCCGTTGCCGCCGGCGCCTTCGTCGAAGCCCTGCTGCGGGTTGGTGATGTCGGCGCCTTTGAGCACAGGTTCGTCGTTGAGCACGTACCAGCTGTTGGGCGAGGGGTTGACGACCTTGCCGGTGCGTTCGTTTTCCGTCGGGCGCGCCTGCACCACGATCGTGCCCGGGTTCACGCGCACGGCCACCGCGGTCGCGCCCGGCGGCGGTTTGTAGCCGTCGGCGTAGAGGTTCTGTTCGGTTTCGGCGGGTCCGC
>Ga0209415_10012996_pt1 | contig 13810 bp, 10 predicted proteins | sample PeaSoiSIISIP2007_FD_187696 | JGI IMG/M metagenome (GOLD analysis project Ga0209415, IMG submission 187696) | Peat soil microbial communities from Weissenstadt, Germany - SII-SIP-2007 (SPAdes) (version 2) | ecosystem: Environmental > Terrestrial > Soil > Wetlands > Peat | place: Germany... | reverse complement strand
ACGCTCCTTCGCGCGGCCCCCGGGGTGGGTCACTTTTGGCGAGCAAAACCGGGCAAATTCTCGCGAGTGCCGAAGGGCCGAGGGAAAACAAGCGGCTTCGAGAGCCTTCCAGGTATCCTCCATTGCCAGGTTTCACCCGAGAGGCGAGTCTCGGGGGACCAAAGGTTTTGGAATGAACCGGAATGAAACCCGGTTTTGGGAGGCTCGTAACCTGTTGATTCTGTGGTGGCCAGGGACGGCTACCCACTGCATCCGACACTTCTGTCGATCCCGTTTGAGGACGTGTGCCTCGATCCAAAAGGGGGCGGAGCAAGCGCCGCCGGCCTCTTCAGAGCTGCTTACCGACGAAGCTAAGCGGTTTGGAATCAACGGAAATTCATGGTACAGAAAGACTTACTGCGAAGTCGTTTTAGGACTGATTAGGATGGTTTAGGGTGTTTTTGGACCTTCGATGTTCCCGTATTGTCCCCGCCATTCGGTGCCGAGGCAGCCAGAAGGGCAGCATAAAGGGAGAAAGTGACGCTCAGGCATCAGGTCCAGAGTTCTGCTCCTGCCCCTGCGCGAACGCGACCCATCAGCAGTTTGCGTCACTGCTTCAGCAGAGACCCTGCTCGTTCGAGAACTTCATCGCGTCCAGCGGCGATACCGGCTTGTGTCGGGCTGACGGGCACCGTGGGTCGGATCCCGATACCGTGGTGCTGGCTACCGTCGTGTTTCAGCACCTTCATGCCTGTCCATGTTATCGTGTACCCGCCGGGCAGCACGAACGGGTTGACGTTGCCATTGGTGCCAGCCGTCGCCTCGCCGACGATCTCGCCGAGCTTGTAGTATTCGACAATCCCCATGGTTGATTCGGCATAACTGATCGCCCCGCCGTTGGTCAGGAAGACCTTCTTCGCGCCCAGATAGGGCTCTTTCGGTTCCAGGTTCCACTCGCCCCCGCGTTCGAAGGTCATTTCGCCGGGACGGTCCACCAGCGGCACGTGCCATTGCGCGCTGCGCAGTGGTGTCTTGGTGACATGCGAGAACCACGCCGCACTCACCCTGGGATAGCCGCGCATGTCAAAAACGATGCCCTTGGCGGCGGTCAGTTTTGGCAGGATGACGTCGAAGTCCTTATCCTGCGCGCGCGTCAGGTCGACATACCAGTAGCCGGGGTCGAGTTCGGTGGTTGCGCTCATCGGGCGGGCATCCATGACCAACGGGCCTTGGGAGTCGCACGATACGGTGACCTGCTTGGTTTCCGCGGCCTGGAACGGACGCACGGTCAGCCCAATCTTCTCACCGCGCGGCCCCTGCAAGGCCTCCATGGTGGAACGCGTGCGCTTCCACTGGGGCGTGGCCCCGGAGATTAGCGTTTCCATTTCTTCGAGCACGGCCGCGGCAGGTCGGCCATTGATGGCGACGATCTCGTCGCCTGGTTTGAGATCGGCGCTTGAGGACCAGGTCACGATGTATTTGTTTTCGATCCAGGCCGCTATGACGGGGGCATGCCCCTGCATCCTCGCGGCCGAGTAAGTAACGCGGCCGTGGCCGTCCTTCAGGGCAACCACCATTTTGAGTAGCGTCGTGTGAAACTCCGCGCCGTTTTTGTCTGACGCAGCCTCCCGCAAGGCACCCGGCAGGATGGCGTCCCAGTCCGTTTTGGCGATATCGAAATATGGATAGAAGTGACGGAACACGTTCCAGGAGATGATGACGTCCGCGATTCGGGTGGCGCGATCGTCTGCGCTGAAAGCGGCGGCCGGCACCGGTGCTTGCGGCTTCACCGGCAATACGGCATGTGGAAGAGTGCCCTTGTCATCGCAAAACAAGGCGAGCGGGATCAAGGCGGTGACGGGCGCGCCGAGATCGAGGCGTAGAATGTCCGAAGGCTTCCAGGTCTCACGCGCGGATTTGGTCCGGCGGCCGTAGTAGATATTCATCTGGGTCTGCTGGCTCTGGCCGAATCCTTTGTTATGCCAGCGGATGACCTCCACAGTGCCAGAGGGTGAAAGGGCCGGGTGAGGCGCTGGCACCGCACCGACGAATACACGGATGGTAGGCGCGACCTGCTCGAACACCGCCTGCAGCGCGGCTGCGAGTTCGTTCGCCGAATTCGCTGTCTCGACTTTACGGACAGCGTCAATCGCGAAACGATTCCAGTCTGCCGACGCGGCCTCGTCACTCGGGTGGAAGTGCCGCACGATCCCGAAGGCTTTGGTCAACGCCGTCAAATTGCGGAGGCCGGTCTCGCTCAGAGGGCGAGCGCGTTCATCGGTTGTGACGGGGATCTCGCCCGTGATCTCCAGGGTGACGTCGTCAAAATGGGCTTTGGTCCCATAAACCAAGATTCCGAGTGCGATCTTCTCGGCGTCGGCGTGCACGAAGCCGTCGATGTCGAAGTACTGCCACGTGCCCGCGGTAACTATGGGCCGGGCCTGCATGTTGTCGAAGAAGCCCATCACGCCGCCGGGCCGGTCGACGCGCAACCAGAGGCCGGCGCGCCCACCGTTCTCGACATTCACTGCCGCGCGGTAGCGAATCAGCTTGCCGCGATATGGCCCCGCGTCGAACATCTGCATGAGATTGCCGGGTGCGGCGCCGGGGTTTGCTTTTGGCACGATCTGGGCGCATGCCTTGCCCTGATGGCAGCCTTCGGTAGTCCAGGAGGCGTCGTACCCAGTGAATGCGGCGGGAACGAACCAGCCATCCGGGACGGACCCGGGAGAGCCCTTTTCGAAATCGGGATTCACCGGCCCGGTCTGGGCCAAAAGAGCGGTCGGAACAGCGAGCAGGAGGACGAGACGCGCGTGCATTGCTCGGGATACTCCTTCAGCCGGTGAGTGTAGCACTTGGCGGGGTTGGGGGGTGCTTAGAGTGAGAGCCTTGCCTACACCCTTGCCGTCGACGAACGGAGGTGCTCTCTGCGACAACCCACAATCTCTGATCCGATGAGCGCCTGAGAGCAACAGAATAAGTGATCGGGGCCCACTGCTCGCTTACGACCAAGACCGCGGTCGGCGTATTCTGGCGATCTACAGCCCGCAAGCCGCGTCAGGTCGTGCATCAACGCGTCGGTCGGGTTGGCCCTGACGCGGTAGCCGGTCGGCGTGCGCACCGGCGCCCATCTACGCTGTTTCAGGCCTGTTCGTCGAGTTGTTTGAGGGACTTTCCCTCTTTCGTTTTCCACGCGATAAGTCCGTTTGCGCTCCCGCCGTGTATAACGGCCGCCGCCGCAGATGGGCTGGAAAACTCGGCATCCTTGGTGAAGACCAAGAACCCGTCTTTCTCGATGAGCGTGCCATCGGCAATGAGCTGTTTGCGCTGGGCTACGACGTAAGGATAGGTCTCGGCAGATGGGCGCTGCTCCAAGACGGCGGTGGAGCCGCGGTACACGACGAAACCGTTCGCGGTGCGTTGGCCTCGCGCCTCGGCTCCCTTGATGCGGCAGAAGAGCACTCCACCAGGCTGAGCATTCGCGGCGGCTTGAGCGATCGGCGCGAGGATGTCGGAGCCGAGGACGGGAAGGAGTTGCCGAATGCGGGCTAGAAAGACCTCCATGTCCTCGCGGTCTGATTCGGGAAGCTTCGAGCCGCCAGCCTGGTTCTGTTCGAGCGTGAACCTGTTGACCTGAGCCGCTTCAGCGAGGAGGCGGCTCTCAAGATACCTTACATGAGCCTTGGTCAGGTTCTCATCCTTGCTGACGAAAACGATCGCCGAGACCCAAAACTCCTTCGTCTTGTGTTGCCTCAATCGGTCGCGAATGATCTCCGCCTCGCCGATGTAAGCGCGGGGTGCGTTGGTGAGAGGATCAGTGCCGATGAGGATATAGACTCCCGCCTTGTCGAGTTCCTCGCGAGCCAAAAGCTCGTCCATTTCGGTGCGGGGCGCGGCCACGGCCTTGCCAGTCCAGTTGGAAATCTCGGCAGTGCGCAGGCTCTTCGCATCTCCGCGTGGAAGGAAGAGTCTGATTGTTGCCGATGTCATGTGCTCCATACAGCGTTCTCGATTAGACCTCAGTTGGACATGCCAGTCAAGCCATCTGAACAGGGTTCAACAGGGTCGAACGCCGTTGGCGCTTATTGCTATCGCAGTGCTGGCCGGCATTTCACCAAGGCCTGGGCGTGCTTGGTGGCGTATCACGCCAAGTGAAATCATGGTCGAGAGGAGCATCATGGACGAAGTCAAGCGGGTGCCAATCAAGAACCTCAAAACCGAAGAAGGTGCCGACGAACTCGTAGACTCGCCGGATATGGAGCCCTACGTCCGTCTGGCAATGGCCGCGATGCAGGGCTCCGACGTAGCGGCGAGTCTGGTGGAGATCGCCCAACTGCCGTTAGAGAAGCGTTACGTCTGGCGGGTCGTGTCGGCGTTGAAATGGGCGTTCGCGGATTTCGACGACCTGGGCGTCGTCGCGGACCGCGATACGTTGACGCCAGAGGACAAGGCCAAGGTTCTGGAACTCCTGCGGCTTCGGCCCATTCAGTTTTGCATGTTCCTGAAGGCTCTCGTCGGCGCTGACGAAATGAAGCGGCTGATGATTCAGGGGATCGCCACGGCCGGACGTATGCCGGAACCAGGCAGCGAAGGCCGATGAACCGGGGCTCCGGTACGGGATCAAGGAAATCGCCGGATCCGCCGATGATCCTCTTGTATTCGCCGCCTTCTCTGTTTTGTTGCCGTGCTCGCTATGGCGGCCGGGGCAGCCGTTGTCCGCGACAGCCGCACCTACGGTTCCCGGAACGTCGCTCGGTCGAAGGGGACCGTCAGCCGGGCGCCGGTTTCGTCATTTTGTCAACTATATTATTACCAAAATGAGGGGCCCTTATTGGGGTGGGAGCTTCAGCTTGGCCCGCAAGGACACTCCCCCCCTTCCGGACCGCCTACAAGAAGACCGGGCAGCTCACCAAGAACGCCCTGCACGTGGTCGACATCTGCCGCGTGGGGGCGGCGTACAACCTGAGCGAGGCCAAGGCCCGGCAAGCCCTCAAAGTTCTGCGGCCGGAGCAGATAGAGGCGTTGCGGGACCGGATGGGCTGGGGCGGGCTCTGATGGCGGGGACCGCCGGTCGCTCTCCGAGATCGCGGTCCCAAGCCCTCTGGCGCTCGGGCGGCAGCACCTGGCCGGAGGACCCGCCGGAAGCGGGACCGCTGCCGACCGAGAGGCGCGAACGTGGGAGCGCGCCGGAAGCGAGAGGGGCCGAGCACTGTCGGCGCTCGGCGGCGTCGAGCGCCGGTCCCCTGTACTGCGACACAACTGGGCGGGTCCCGCCGGGCCGCTCTGGGCGGCGCAGGCAGTGCCAGCTCGCTCTTCGCCCGGCGAACTCCTCCACCTCGACTCCACTACTACTGAGGATGAACTCTATCAGGCGATGGACTGGTTGCTGCCTCAGCAAGCCCGCATCGAACAAGCTTTGGCCAAACGCCACCTGGCCGAAGGCGCCCTGGTGCTCTACGATTTGACCTCCACCTATTTCGAGGGTCGCCACTGCCCGCTCGCCAAACTCGGCCACCCACGCGACGACAAGAAGGGCAAACTGCAGGTCGTCTTCGGCCTGATGACCAATGCGCAAGGTTGTCCGGTAGCGGTGGAGGTCTACGCGGGCAATACCTCCGATCCCAAGACCGTGTCCGATCAGGTGACCAAGCTGCGCCAGCGTTTCGGACTACAACGTGTGATTCTAGTGGGGGATCGCGGCATGATCACCAACGCGCGCATTCGCGAGAATCTCCACCCCGCACCCGGCATCGATTGGATCACGGCGTTGCGCGCGCCAGCCATCAAGAAGTTGATCTCCGATGGCGTCCTGCAGCTCTCGCCGTTTGACAGCCGGGATCTGGCGGAGATCACCCATCCGGACTTTCCCGGCGAACGTCTGATCGCCTGCTACAATCCCCTGCTCGCCGAGGAACGGGCACGCAAGCGACCCGAACTGCTGGCCGCCACAGAAAAAGAGTTGGAGAAGATTGCCGCGGCCACGCGCCGCAAAAGGCGCCCCTTGCGCGGCAAACAATATATCGGCCTGCGCGTGGGCAAAGTGCTGAACCGTTACAAAATGGGAAAGCACTTTCAAATTCACATCGAAGAAGACAGCTTCTCTTACCAACGCAAGCAAACTAACATCGAGAAGGAAGAATCGTTGGATGGCATTTATGTGATTCGTACCAACGTCCCCGAAGATCTGTTTTCCAGCGAGCAAGCTGTCCGCAATTACAAAAGCTTGTCTGGTGTGGAGCGCGCTTTCCGCAGCTTGAAGACCGTGGATCTGCACGTACGCCCCATCCACCATCGTGAACCCGATCGCGTGCGCGCACAAATCTTCCTGTGCATGCTGGCTTACTACGTGGAGTGGCACATGCGCAAAGATCTGGCCCCCCTTTTGTTTGACGATGACGACAAAGCCGCCGCGGTGCAACTGCGCACCTCGGTGGTGGCGCCGGCTCAGCGTTCCACCTCTGCTCAACAGAAGGTTCACAGTAAGCGGACTCAAGACGATTTACCCGTGCACAGTTTCCAAACTCTGCTGAGCGATCTGGCCACCATCGTCGCCAACCGCGTGCAGCCGAAGGATGCCACCATCCCGCCGTTCGATATCATCACCACACCCACCGTCCTTCAGCAACGCGCCCTCGATCTCCTCCGGGTACCGCTCAAGCCTCCCAGCGTGTAGTCAGTAAACCCACCCCCCATTTCTAGTCAACTCCCTATTATTCAACTACTTGTGCTAAAAGCGATCTGGAACTTCGGGCTAGCGCTAAATCCCCATATCATCAGCCAACCCGGGCACACCCGCCTCCGCCCGTTGTGTCGCACTAACTGTTCCTTTCTCTTGCCGGCGACGACGATTGGTTGTCTCAGAACCGCAACTTCTCTGGGCCTTTGAGCAACCGCAAGCGACGACGGACTCGACGGCCAGAGACGGGCTGGTTGTTCGGGTGAGAGCCCAGTGAGACATACGCCCCCTGTAAACACGAATTTGGCCAATGGAGACCAGGGACATTAAAGCATGGAGATCGCACCGGAATTGCTCTGGCAACACGAGACGGTGGCCGGAGGTGCGGTTCTCTCATCCCACGCTGGCACCTTATCGCCGCTGCGACTTTTTGGGAGAGAACTCGACTCTAACCGGCTTTCGGCGACCAAAAGGGTTCACCAGCGCGGATAAACTGTACAGGAATGCCTTTGATGAACGTGCGCAGCCATTCGGCCGCGTCCTCCATTCCGGGCTCCTCGGAGATTTCATGGCCGAGGATGATCTGGCCCTTGTTCTTGCCCAAAAACTCGGCGTCCACGGCGTATTCAGTGGCATCGAGCGCACCGCCGGTCTCCGGGTTTTCGCCGCCGATCACTACATCCACCTCAGGCGTGAAACGGCCCATGCTGTAACCCATCCCGACGGTCGCGGTGCTCACCTTCGCCTTCGGGTCGCCTACCACGCGGAGTGCGCGCGAATTCGTGCGACGCTTGATCTCGGCCGCCAAGTCTCCCAGGGTCGTCGCCGGAAACTTGAAAATCCGCGGAGGCGGCGTGTTTTCGCTGTTGCTCCAACCGAGCGCGCGGACGAGCCCCACCATGATGAAATCGGGGCGGTGCGAGTGTGCATGATCGTGAAGTCGAAGGACGACCATATTGTTCTTCGCGCAGTACTCTGTTTTGAACTTGTAGACGGGATCGCCGGTGAGGTCCTTGGTTTCGTCCCGATCGTTCCAAAAGGTTGTCTCGTGGGGAATGACCATGTTCAGGCCGGCGGCGTGGGCGCGCTGGAGAAGATCGAGTGTCGCCATGAAAGTGGTGGCGATCCCCTTCACTTTCACGTTCGCATCGCCCGCGTGGAACACGTCGCGATACGTGTTCTCGTTCCACGGACCTCCGAGATTCTTTTTCATCAGGTCGAGGACATCTTTAGCGGTCATGTTATGCGGGCCTCCAATAAGGGTCGCCGGCGGGCAGCCAGAGCACCGGCACTTCCGGAACCAGTTTCTTCAACCAATCGGCACACACGTTCATTCCGGGATCCTGGGAGAGCACGCGGCCAAGCATGATGAGTCCCTTCTTCTGGCCCGATGCCACGGTGTCTTGCGCGTACTCCACCGATTCCCATTCACGAGTCTCGCCGGCAAGAACCAAGTCGCTGTCGGGTAGAGCCTTCACGGCGGCGGCCAACGTGGTGAGACCGGGCAGCATGGCAATCCGATGGACGCGGCTCTCGGGATTGCCCACAACGCGGATGCCTGCGCGGGCCTTCAGGCGACTGGCCAAGTTATCGGCGAGCGCGCCGATGGTGATGGGTGGAATATCGTAGCGCAGCGGATCGTCACCCACCCGGTACTTCGTCCAGGCCATGGCCTGCGCCAGCCCCATAGCGAAGGGATCGGGCTTGCGCAGGCGCCAATGGTCGGTGAAGCGGAAGACTACGAGTCCGTTCTTCTGAATGAAGTCCTTCTTCGCCACGTACACCGGATCATCGGGGTTCACGCCGGCGGGGCCTCCACGTCCTGGTGCTGACGAAACAGCCGGGGGCGTCTGCCCGTCCAGACGGCCAAAGAAGACGGGCTCGAGAGTGATCACCAGATTGCTCCTCTCTTTGACTGCGCGCGACAGCACGTCCATGGTCGCCATGCCGGTGGTGGCGATCCCCGTCACGGGGATTGCGGGGTCGCCGGCTTTCACTGCGTCCAGGGTTCCGGACTGCCAGGGCACGCCGGCATTGGCCTGGATGCGGTCTACTACCTGCTGAGCAGTGAGGGGGGTGCGTTGCGCGGTCAGCGGGCCAGCGATCAACATTGCGGTCCCGGTCAGTTGGGTGAATTCTCTCCTGCTGATCTGCATGTCGAATCATGATATCTCCCGGGTGAGCGGCTGTCCAGGCATCAACGTTCCGGCAACTACTACGTTGCTACGATTCGTTTCATTCGCAAGGAAGATGGACCGCCGTTGCGCGGAGGATGACGGCGCAAATGCTCGCCGAGAGGGCCTTGGGGGCTGAACCCACCCGGCGTAATCGCTCCAAAACCAGACATCGGAGCCGCTCAGGGCACGCCCCAGGTGTCCAGGGAAGTCACGCCGACAGCTTGCGAATGGACAAGTCGAATCCTCCGATACCAAGGACCCGACGCAGTAGTGGCTTCACCCGAGTTCGGGCGGCGGCACCAGCGGACGTTATCACGGCTGTTGTCGCCAGCTAGCCGCCGGGCTGCCCCCGGCCCGGCGTTACGTCCGGCGAACTTTCGGATAGCATTATCCAGCCCAGCAGTTCTGGCCGACTTCCCCGGGACCCGACCTGACACGTGTGCGGGAACATGCGTTCCGCGGTACCCGATTTGTCAAAGCTTCTTCAAGTACTCCAGCAGCGCGGATTTCTGATCCTCGGGCAGCGAAGTGCCGAATGCATCGCCACTGTGGCCGATATTGCTATTGCCTGGTTGGGTCGTGTCATAGACCCAGACGTTCGGTCCCGTGGAATCAAGCCCGCCCCGGTAGCCGATTTTCACCGGATCGAATTCACGGTTTCCGGCGACGAACTTGGCGGGCCGCCGATCCGGATGCAGCAAGTCGTGCAGCGTAGGCACCGAACCGTTGTGTAGGTAAGGGGCGGTGGCCCAGACGCCTTTCAGGGGCCGTGCCAAATACTGCGCCGTGGCGCGCCAGATTACGGGATTCGCATCCATCAGCGCCTGGTCTGCCGAGCCTATGCCGTCGTCCGCAAAGGCTTTCTTCTTCAGTCCGTCCAGGATGGGTGCAACAGCTTTGGGGAACGGGATCTTTCCGACCGGCTGCCCGAAACTGTTGGCGCGATTCGGATCCGTCCCCACTTGCATTTGAGCAAACAGCTTATCGTGGTGGCAGTCGGCGCATTTCTCGTTGAAGATCTGTTCCCCTCTTTGCGCTTTGGCTTCATCGATCACGCCCAGCACATCCGCTGGCCATTTGGGTGGCTGAAGTTTGTGCGTTAGCACTTCCAATTGGTGCAGGTTGCCGATCCGCAATGTGGATTCGTAGGTCTTTGGGTCGAACACAGCCCCCATTCCCAAGGCTTGGCCGATGTTTCGCTCCAGGATGGAATTCGTATTCCCGTCATAATGAATCCACGTGAAATCCGCGGCCTTCCGCGCGATATTATCGGGAACGCTCCAATGAACGGGAAACTGACTGGCGATTGCATCTTCATGGCGTATTGCGGGAATAGCAGACTGCGCGCGGCACCGAACGCATCGATCCGTCCGGGTCCTGGTTCGGTTCCATCTACCAGGAGCTTTCCGTTCTTGAGATAGGCCAGCCGCGCTTTCAGAAGTGCGATGTCGGCCTTTAGCCGCTCCTCAAAGGTCGTCTGGGGCGCGGGTCGAGTCGCATCGGCGACGGCCGAAGAAACGGAATGAAAGGATAAATCCGCGTCGGGTGCGGCCTCGACGTTCCCGGCGGTTTGCACTGCCGGTTCACCGGCGTACTTGCCAGCGTCTGCATCAGACGGCAGATCCGGCGTGTTTCGCTGTTTCTCCATGGCGACGATCAGGGCCACCAGTTCTTGGGGACTCTTCATCACGGCATCCAGCGATTCCTTGAACTCTACCTGGTATCCCTGAAGGTTCACGAGGGCCGGAGCACCGTCGATGCGCACGTGCTTGCCTCGATAGATCAGCTCGCCGACATGGCAGGCTGCACAATTGAAGCCTACGATTTCCATTCCGACGGTACCTGCGTTTCTAGACCGGGATACGGTCAGGCCGACCGGCAGGCCATACGGGTTCGTCGAACCGGCATGATCCGGCAGAAACCCAAAGCGGTCCATCTCCTGTAGAAACGGCTTGCCGGTATTAATGCTCTTCAGATTTGCGAGCAACGCGTACGGCATGAGCTCGCTGCCTTCCGGCAAATGATAGTATTGGTCGCGTTCCGCTTGCGACCAGCCGTTTGCGCTGTAAGAGATGGCGGTTTCTGAATCCCCTGTGGGCTGTTGGGCTTTACGGCCACAGGCTGCCAGGAGTATGAGAGCGGCTGCGATAAGCGCACTGCGTGAGGCGAGCATTGCGTGATTATACGCCTTCGGACCGGCACCGGAAGCTGCTCCAAGACGGGGTAGAAATCGTCGGGTAATATTGCGGTTATTGCATTTCGGAAGTGGAGGGACTTGACGTCCCGGAAGCCGACATCTGGGAACGGCCGCCTATGCTTCGACCGGATCATCCGATCCGGAAGTTTCCCGCGCGGAGACGATCTCACGATAGCTGTCGCGAAGTCCCCTTCGCATCTCCCACGATTGCTTGCTCGACCGCCGTGTCTCACTCGTGAGCGTCAGTGTAAAGCCGTGCCACTTCTGTCTACGTTCTCCGCTGCGTGCGATATCATGACTCCGATGCTGCGCCGCTCATTCCTCGCTCTTTCCGCCGCCGCGCCCTTTTCCGCCGCCGTCGCGCAGTCCCGCTTCGCTCTGGCACGCGCGGTCGCCGAGTGGCCCTTCACCGCCTCTCGCCCTCACGCCTCGCCCGACGAACTCGAACTGGACGTCGTTTTCAGAGGTCCCTCGGGTGAGCATCGCGTCCCCGCCTATTGGGCAGGCGGAAGCGAGTGGCGCGTGCGCTTCGCCGCCCCCACGCCCGGACGCTACAACTACGCGACGGTCTGTAGCGACCCGGCTGATACCGGCCTCCACGCCCGCACCGGCACGCTCGACGCCGCCCCCTATAGTGGCGCAAACCCCCTTTTGCTCCAAGGCGCTCCGCGCGTCGCCTCCGACCAGCGTCACTTCGAGCACGACGATGGAACCCCTTTCTTCTGGCTCGCCGACACGTGGTGGATGGGCCTCTGCCGGCGATTCCAATGGCCCGCAGACTTCCAGCAACTCACCGCCGACCGCGCCGCCAAAGGCTTCACCGTGGTTCAGATCGTTGCCGGCCTCTACCCCGATATGCCCGCCTTTGACCCCCGCGGCGCGAACGAAGCCGGCTTTCCGTGGGAAAAGGACTACGCGCGCATCAACCCCGCCTACTTCGACATGGCCGACCTCCGCATCCAGCACCTTGTCAGCCGCGGCCTGGTCCCTTGCATCGTCGGCTGCTGGGGGTACTTCCTTCAGTGGATGGGGGCCGCTAGAATGAAGCGTCACTGGCGTTACCTTGTGGCCCGCTGGGGCGCCTACCCCGTGGTCTGGTGCCTCGCCGGCGAGGGCGCCATGCCCTACTATCTGTCCACCGACAAGGAGCGCGACGCGGCGGAACAGAAGCAAGGCTGGACCGAACTCGCCCGCTACGTCCGCTCGGTGGACCCCTATCACCGCCTCATCACCATCCACCCCAGCCGCAGCGCCCGCGAGTGTGTTACGGACCCGTCCGTGCTCGACTTCGACATGCTCCAGACGGGCCACGGCGACCGCCAGAGCGCGCCCAATACCGTCCGTACGCTGACCGCATCCTACGCGGCCCAGCCGCGGATACCGGTCATCGATGGCGAGGTCTGCTATGAGGGCATTATGGAAGCCAGCCGCCAGGAAGTGCAGCGTTTCTACTTCTGGGCGTGCGTGCTCAGCGGAGCCGCCGGCCATACCTACGGGGCCAACGGCATCTGGCAGGTGAACCGTAGGGAGCAGCCCTTCGGTCCTTCTCCCCACGGCCGCTCTTGGGGCGACATCCCCTGGGATGAAGCCGCGCGCCTGCCCGGCGCCACCCACATCGCCCACTGCAAGGCCCTGCTCATGCGCTACCCGTGGTGGCGGTTCGAGCCTCATCCGGAGTGGGTCGACCCCCACTGGGACGAAAAGAACTACTGGATGCCCTTCGCCGCCGGCATCCCCGGTGAATTGCGCGTTATCTTCGTGCCGACGCTCTGGAATCCGCCGCAGGTCAAGTCGCTAGAGCCCGGCCCCTGGCGCGGCTTTTTCTTCGACCCCCGCACTGGCCGCGACATCCCCATTCCAGAGGTCGTTCCCGACGCCTCCGGCACGTGGCAGTCGCCGATCCCGCCGGTGGTCGCCGATTGGGTTCTGGTCCTCGATCGCCCCAAAGGCTGAGGTGGGGTGTGTGGAAACCACGGAGCGATACCTCGGGTGTAAGCAGCGGTTGTGGTGTGCTGTCAACCACAAGATAGGCTACAGCCGTGAGCCGGGTACTGGCCTTCCGGAAAACCAGCTACTGCGTTCTTTTCGGAAACCCCACGAGACCTATCCGGTTGTTGGACGGAAGGGCTGTTACCGCCAGCGATTCTTTCTCTGTCTCAGCGGCCGGGGTTTCCGCGCTCACCACGCCCAACTTCCGAGAGTCCAGCGTTAAGAAGCAAGATCGGTAGTCATTCCACTCGAACGCTGGAATCGTCCAGCAGCCGGTGGCTTTCCTGCGATCAGCGTGCTGCCCGCAGCAGGACCTTGTTTCGGTGGAAGTTGAGAAATGCCTTCTGGCCCGTCGTGAATGCTCCAACATTGACCTCGTTGCGAACATCAATGCCCATGCGCGCAAGCGACGGGCGGTGCGCGAGGGGAGAGATAATCGATGAACCGTCATTCTCGAAGTCGATGAAGCCACGGTCAGCCCGCGGACTTGGACGCCGCGGCGTTCAGCGCACGATAAGCGGCCAGCCTCACGAACTTGGGCATCGAAGGTCCGCTCAAGGTCGTGTACAGTTCCAACGCCTGGGCGCGATTGGCCCTCATCAACCCTTCGGCGCACACCAGGGTGGCCCGGGCCACGACCGGCAGCACCGGGATTTTGGTGCCGTTCAGGCCGTCGCGCAGCAACCTGGCGGCCTGGGGGCCTCCAATTGTCCCTAGCGACGCCGACGCCGCCTGGGCGATCTCGACGTCCTGGTCGTACATCAGCTTGCCGAGCGCGTCCACGGCCTTGGC
>Ga0209415_10012995_pt1 | contig 13810 bp, 12 predicted proteins | sample PeaSoiSIISIP2007_FD_187696 | JGI IMG/M metagenome (GOLD analysis project Ga0209415, IMG submission 187696) | Peat soil microbial communities from Weissenstadt, Germany - SII-SIP-2007 (SPAdes) (version 2) | ecosystem: Environmental > Terrestrial > Soil > Wetlands > Peat | place: Germany... | reverse complement strand
TCCAGACCCAGCTCTCGACCATGCTCAACACCATGCAGATCGTGCAGGCGCAGCTGAAGAAGGTCGGCATCGACCTGCAGCTCGACGTCGTGGACCACCCGACCTTCCACGCGCAGATCCGCAAGGATCTGAGCCAGGTCGTGATGTACTCGGCCGCGCGGCTGCCGGTGGCGGATGTTTACCTCACGCAATTCTTCCACTCGCGCAGCATCGTCGGCACCCCGTCGGCGGTTACCAACTTCTCGCACTGCGCCATGGCCGATCAGGAGATCGATGCCGCCCGCTCCGAGACCGACCCCGCCAAGCAGAAGGCGCTCTGGAAGGAGGCGCAGGACAAGCTCGTGCAGCAGGTCTGCGCGGTCCCGCTCTACGAGCAGCTCCAGGTCTGGGCGCATCGCGACAAGCTCAACTTCGGCTACAAGCTCGATGCCTCGCTCACCCTGGGGCCGCTCATCAACGAGCTCACCACGCTTCAGTAAGCGAGGGCACTCCTGCCGGGCGCAGGCCGTGACCTTGCGTCGCACCCCCCACCCCAACCCTCCCCCTCAAGGGGGGAGGAGGAATGAGCTGCCTCACGTCTTCAGCCCCTCCCCCCTTGAGGGGGAGGGTAGGGAGGGGGGTGACCTAGGGAACCTCGGGTCTTGGCGCTAGCGCGCGCTGCTCTCTTTGGCCGCCGAACGTCGAGCGGGGCGCGGAGGTGCTGAGCTACATCGCCAAGCGGCTCCTGATCGCAGTGCCGACGCTGTTGGCCGTGCTGACCGTGGTGTTCTTCTTCGTGCGCATCGCGCCCGGCGATCCCGCCATGATCATCCTGGGCGATCAGGCGAGCCAGCAGGCGCTGATCTCCATGCGCCACCAGCTCGGCCTCGACCAGCCGATCGCTGCGCAATACGTCGAGTTCCTGGGCCAGGTGCTGCAGGGCGACCTCGGCGCCTCTCTGGTGACGCATCAGCGGGTCTGGAGCGAGGTCGCGGGCGTGCTGCCGTACACCATCGACCTCACGCTGACCGCGCTGGCGATCGGCGTCGTGCTGGGATTGCCGCTCGGCATCGTCGCCGCGCGCCACCGCAACGGCGCGATCGACTATCTCGCGCGCTTCTTCTCGCTGACGGGTCTGTCGTTTCCCGCTTTCGTCTCGGCGATCCTACTGCTGCTCGCCTTTGCCATTCAGCTGCGCTGGTTCCCGGTGATCTCCGAGGCGAGATCCGGCAATCCCGTCGATCAACTGCGGGCGCTCGCGCTCCCGGCGATCAATCTCGGCCTCATCATGGTGGCCTATGTCATGCGGGTCGCGCGCTCGAGCATGCTGGGCGTGCTGGGCGAGGATTACATCCGCACCGCCCGGGCCAAGGGCGTGCCGGCGCGCGTGGTGATTTGGCGCCATGCGCTGCGCAACGCGCTCATCCCCGTGGTGACGGTGGTGGGGCTCTATCTCGGCGTGCTGATCGGCAATTCCGTGCTGACGGAGATCGTGTTCAACCGTCCCGGCCTCGGCAAGCTCATCATCAACGCGCTCAATCAGCGCGACTACACGCTGCTCGAGGGCATGATGGTGATCTACGCCTTCTTCATCGTGATCGCGAACCTGCTCACCGACCTGACTTATGGGCTCATCGATCCCCGGGTGAAGCGGCAATGAGCGCGGTCGTGACCGTGCCGGAGCGCGGCGCCTGGGCGCGATTCGGCACCGCCATCGTCCGCCACAAGATGGCGTCGCTGGGCGCGGGGTTGGTGCTCGCGGTGGCGCTGAGCGCGCTCTTCGCGCCCTGGCTCTCGCCGCACGATCCTCTGGAGCAGGACGTGCTACAGCGCCTCGCCGGGCCTTCCGCCGACTTCCCGCTCGGCAGCGACAGCTTTGGCCGCGACATCCTCTCGCGCATCCTCTGGGGTGGCCGCGTCTCGTTGCTCGTCGGCACCTCGGCGGTGCTGCTGGCGATCGCGATCGGCGGTGTCTTGGGCATGCTCGCCGGCTACATCGGCGGCGTCTTCGACCGCGTCGTGATGGCGGCGATGGACGTGCTTCTGAGCTTCCCCACACTGGTGATGGGCCTGCTGGTGGTGGCGATGCTGGGGCCGACGGTCGGCAACCTCATCCTCGCGATCACGCTGACGGCGATCGCGCCCTTCGCGCGCATCGCCCGCGCGCCGACGCTCGCGATCAAGGAGCGTGACTTCATCGAGGCCGGCCGCGCGCTGGGCTTCTCGAACCTGCGCATCATGCTGGTGCACATCCTCCCCAACATCATCGACGAGATCCTGGTCATGGCCTCGCTCTGGCTCGCGACCGCGATCCGGACCGAGGCCTCGCTCAGCTTCATCGGCCTGGGCGTGCGGCCACCGACGGCCACCTGGGGCGGCATGATCCGCGAGGGCTTCGAGAACATCCTGGACGCGCCGTGGCTCGCGCTGTTTCCGAGCCTCGCGATCCTCGTGATCATGCTGGGCCTCAACATGCTCGGCGACGGCCTGCGGGACGCCACCGATCCGAGGCTCCGCCATGAGTGAGCGGAGCGCCGATCCCGCGCTCGTCGTCGAGAGCCTCACCACCGAGTTCCGCATCGGCGGCACCTGGTATCCGGCGGTGCGCGGCGTGGGGTTCACGCTCGGCCGCAACGAGACGCTGGCGCTGGTGGGCGAGTCTGGTTGCGGCAAGAGCATCACCGCGCTCTCGATAATCGGGCTCGTACCCAAAGCCAACGGCCGCGTGACCTCGGGCCGCGTGCTGCTGGACGGCCGCGATCTCCTCGCCCTCGGCGAGCGCGAGATGGAAAAGATCCGCGGCAACCGGATCTCCATGATCTTCCAGGAGCCGATGACCTCGCTCAATCCGGTGCTAACCGTGGGCTTCCAGGTCGCGGAGGCGCTGCGCTACCACACGGACCTCTCGCTGCGGGCGGCGCGCGCGCGCGCGCTCGAGCTCCTGGAGCACGTGAAGATCCCCTCGGCGGCGCGCCGCTACGGCGACTACCCGCACCAGTTCAGCGGCGGCATGCGTCAGCGCGTGATGATCGCGGTGGCGCTCGCCTGCGGGCCCGAGGTGCTGCTCGCAGACGAGCCCACCACGGCGCTCGACGTGACGATCCAGGCTCAGGTCCTCGCCTTGCTGGCGGAGCTCAAGGCGAGCGACGGCATGGCCATGATCTTCATCACCCACAACCTCGGCGTGGTCGCCTCGATCGCCGACCGCGTCGCCGTCATGTATGCCGGCGACATCGTGGAGCTCGCGGGCGTCGAGGAGCTCTTCGCCCATCCGACGCATCCCTATACCGAGGCGCTCTTGCGCTCGATCCCGCGAGTCGACCGCGACGCCCTCGACCTCAAGCCGATCCCCGGCCAGGTGCCGCCGATCACGGCGATGCCGGCGGGCTGCCGCTATGCCGACCGCTGCCCGCTCCGGATCCCGCGCTGCTCCCTCGAGGTGCCGCCATTGGTGCCGGTGCCGGGCTTGCGAGGCCACGCGGCCCGCTGCTGGGTGCGCGCGGGCGAAGGCTCGGGCGCGGAGCCAGCATGACCGAGCCGCTCCTCGAGGTCGAGAACCTCAGCAAATCCTTCCAGGTCCGGCGCGGCTTCCTCGGCGGCGCGGCCGGCACCGTCCATGCGCTCAGCGACATCTCGTTCTCGGTCGAGGCGGGCGAGGCCTTTGGCCTGGTCGGCGAATCCGGCTGCGGCAAGTCGACGGCGGGGCGCTCGATCCTGCGGCTCATCGAGCCCGATGCCGGCCGCGTCCGCTTCAAGGGCGAGGACGTGCTGGCGGCGAGCGCGGCCATGCTGCGGCGCCTGCGCCGCGAGATGCAGATCGTGTTCCAGGATCCCTATTCCTCGCTCAATCCGCGCCGCACCATCGGCCAGACGCTGGCCGAGCCGATGACGGTGCACCGGCTGGGCACGGCGAGCGAGATCCAGGCCGCGGTGCGTGCCGTCCTCGCCGAGGTCGGCATGCCCAGCGACGCCGCCGCGAAATATCCGCACGAGTTCAGCGGCGGCCAGCGCCAGCGCATCGGCATCGCCCGCGCCCTCGTGCTGCAGCCCGAGCTGATCGTCGCGGACGAGCCGGTCTCGGCGCTCGATGTCTCGATCCAGGCGCAGATCCTGGTGCTGTTGCGCGGGCTGCAGGAGCGGCGCAAGCTGAGCTTCATCTTCATCTCCCATGATTTGGGCGTGGTCCGGCATGTCTGCCGCAAGGTCGCCGTGATGTATCTCGGCCGCATTGTCGAGAAGGGGCCGGTGCCCGCGATCTTCGACGAGCCGCTGCACCCCTATACGCGCGTGCTGCGCAGCGCCTCGCCGGTGCCCGATCCCAAGGCGAAGGTCGTGATGGCGAAGCTCGAGGGCGAGATCGCCTCCGCGCTGGCGCCGCCCTCCGGCTGCCACTTCCACCCGCGCTGTCCGCAGGCCATGGAGGTCTGCAAGCGGGTTTATCCCGGCTGGGTGCAGGTCAGCAAAGACCGGGGCGTCGCCTGTCACCTCTTCCCGGCAACGCCTGCTCCCGCGGCGGTCCCGCCATGACCGTGCTCTTCGCCGAGAGCGCGCTGCTGCCCACGGGTTGGGCGCAGAATGTGCGCTTCACCCTCGATGCCGGCGGCAGTCTCGCGGGGGTCGAGGCGGGCGCCGCGCCGGGCGATGCCGAGCGGCTCGCCGGTCCCGTGCTGCCCGGCATGCCCAACCTGCATTCCCACGCGTTCCAGCGCGCGATGGCGGGGTTGACCGAGCGCGCGAGCCCGACCGGCGATGATTTTTGGAGCTGGCGCGAAGCCATGTACCGCTTCCTCGCGGTGCTCGAGCCCGAGGACGTGCAGGCGATCGCGGCGCAGCTCTACCTCGACATGCTCAGGGCCGGCTACACCGGCGTCGCCGAGTTCCACTACCTCCACAACGCCCGCGACGGCCGGCCCTATGCCGAGCCCGCCGCCATGAGCGAAGCCGTGATATCAGCCGCGACCGAGGCGGGCATCGCCATCACACTGCTGCCGGCGTTGTTCCAGGCCAGCGGCTTCGGCGGCGCCGCGCCGACGGAAGCTCAGCGGCGCTTCGTGCAGCCGGTGCCGGGTGTGCTCGACATCATCGACGAGGTCGGACGCCGGCACGCCGGCAACGCCGAGATCCGCGTGGGGCTCGCGCTGCATTCGCTCCGCGCGGTGCCGCCCGCGCCGCTCGCCGCCGCCTGCGCCGAGCTCCGCAAGCTCGACCCCGCCGCGCCCATCCACATCCACGTCGCCGAGCAGACCCGCGAGGTCGAGCAGTGCTTGGCCTGGTCGGGTGCGCGGCCCGTGCAGTGGCTTCTCGACCACGCGCCGGTCGATCCCGCCTGGTGCCTCGTGCATGCAACGCACATGGACGCCGCGGAGACCCGGCGGCTCGCCGCCACCGGCGCGGTCGCGGGGCTTTGTCCCACCACCGAGGGCAATCTCGGCGACGGCTTCTTCCCGCTGCTGCCCTATCTCGCGGACGGCGGGCGCTGGGGCATCGGCTCCGACAGCCACGTGTCTCTCAGCCCCATCGAGGAGCTGCGCTGGCTCGAGTACGGCCAGCGCCTGCGCGAGCGCCGCCGCGCGCTCGCCCCATCGGGCAAGCCCGCATCGACGGGTCTCGCGCTCTGGCAAGCGGCGGTCGCGGGCGGCGCGCAGGCGCTCGGCCGGCGCACCGGCGCCCTCGCTCCGGGCCACCGCGCGGATCTGCTGGTGCTCGATCCCATGGCACCCTCGCTCTATCGCCGCGAGCGGGACGCGCTCATCGATTCCGTGGTCTTCGCCAGCGAGACCGCCGTCGTGCGCGACGTCATGGTCGGCGGACGTTGGGTCATCCGCGAGCGCCACCACGCCGCCGAGGATCGCATCGCCGCCAACTTCCGCCGGACCGTCGACCGCGTCAGCGGGGTCTGAGATCCAATATAAATGTCCGACAAAGTGCCGAGCATTCATGCGAGAGGAGATGGCCATGCGAAAATCCATCGAGCACGTGCATTGGCCCGAGGCGCCGGATATGTGGATGCCTTACGCGCCGGCCATCAAGGTCAGGGGCGGCACGACGGTCTATCTCGCGGGCGTGACCGCGGCGCCGGTGTATCACCATCATCCGCACCGTCCTGAGGAATTCGCGTCGATGCCTCGCGACATGGCGGGACAAACGCGAGCGGCCTTGGAAAACCTCAAGCGGGGGCTGAGCCCCGTCGGGGCGACCTTCGCCGACGTGGTGAAGGCCGACCGGTTCGTGACGGATCTTGCCGATCAGGACGCACTGAACCGGGTCTGGGCCGAGTATTTCGGCGACGCGAAGCCCGCCACGACGACCGTACAGGTCGTGCGGCTCGCGACCGACCCGCGTTGTCTGGTCGAGATCAACGCGGTTGCGGTAGCCGATTGACGGCGGCGGGAAACAGCGTCGGTCGACTCACCGGCTCGCTTGACGGACCGGAGGTCTCCGCCGCGTCGAGAAAGGTGCAGCCGAACTCAATGGCACGATGGATCGTGGCGCTGGATTCGGCATCATTCGCCTGCTGTAGGCCTGGCTCATGCTCATGCAGCCGAGACGGCCATTGCCAATCCCATTGATCGCACACGCGACTATCGCGATAAATGGACGGTACGACCCCGAGGTTGAGGTAAGAGCTAGGAGAACCGCGATGCAGATCGGACGGCTTGGCGTCTGGTACGGCATGGACAAGCTGACCGGCTCGCAAATCCCGGCTTTCCTCGCGCTGGTTGAGCGCCTGAACTATGGCGCGTTGTGGTATCCGGAGTCGCGCGGCTATGAGTCGTTGTCGCTCGCGGGCTTCATGCTCGGCAACAGCACAAAGCTGAAGATCGGCAGCTCGATCGCCAGCATTTATGCGCGCGACGCATTCACTGCGCGCCGCGGCATGCTGTCGCTAAATGCGCTCTATGGCGGCCGCTTCATACTTGGACTCGGCGTCAGCCATGTGCCGATGGTGGAGGGCATCCGGGGCCACACCTACGCCAAGCCGGTCCCGGCGATGCGCGCCTATCTCGAGGGCATCAGCAAGGATCAGCCGGGATCGGAGGCGTGGCCGATCGTGGTCGCTGCGCTCGGCCCGCTGATGCTGAAGCTGTCCTCGGAAAGGGCGCGCGGTGCGGTGCCGTATAACGTGACACCGGAACACACGGCGCGCGCGGCAAAGATTCTGGGACCGAGCAAGGTGCTGGCAGTCGAGCAGAAAGTCTGTTTGGTGACCGACGCCGGCCGAGCCCGCGCGCTCGGCCGCAAGGAACTGGCGCGTTACATGGTGCTCGACAACTATCGCAACTGTTGGCTCGGCCTCGGCTTCACCGAAGCGGAACTAGCGAGTGGCGGGTCCGATCGCTTCATTGACGCGATGGTGCTATGGGGCGATGCGGCGACGGTGAAAGGCAAGCTCCGCGCGCATTTCACTGCCGGCGCGACGCATGTCTGCATCCAGCCGCTGCATGACGACGGCGATTTCGCCGCGCGCGATCGGATTCTTACCGCGCTGGCGGACACCTAGAGGCGATGCGGACGTCGTGGCGATGATCGCCCGACTGCCGGCGCAGTCCGCTCGAGGCAGTGACAGCCCGCATCGCGGGCGCGGCAATGCCTATCCTCAGCGCCGGTCCAACGCCGCCTTGAGCCGCGGGAATACCTTGAACGCGTTCATCTCGAAGATCTTGGTCCGGTCGGCGGCGCTCAGCGCCGCTGCCTCGATGTAGCGCTTGGTATCGTCATAGTTGAAGCCGGTCTCGGGATCGACGCCGGTAACCGCGCCGACCATCTCCGAGGCGAAGAGGATGTTGTCGGCGGGAACGACCTTGGTCAGCAGGTCGATGCCGGGCTGGTGATAGACGCAGGTATCGAAATAGACGTTCTTCAGCAGATGCTCCCCAAGCAGCGGCTTCTTCAGCATCTGAGCGAGGCCGCGATAGCGGCCCCAATGGTAGGGCGCGGCACCGCCGCCGTGCGGAATGATGAATTTCAGCGCGGGGAAATCCTTGAAGAGGTCGCCGGCGATCAGCTGCATGAAGGCGGTGGTGTCGCCGTTGATGTAGTGGGCGCCGGTGAAGTGGACCGCCGGATTGCAGGAATGGCTGACGTGGATCATCGCGGGCACGTCGAGCTCGACCATCTTCTCGTAGACGGGATACCACCAGCGATCGGTCAGCGGCGGCTCCTTCCAATAGCCGCCGGAGGGATCTGGGTTGAGGTTGAGGCCGATGAACCCCAACTCCTTGACGCAGCGCTCGAGCTCCGGGATGCAGTTCCTGGGATCGACGCCGGGCGATTGCGGCAGTTGGCACACGCCGACGAAGTTCCTCGGATAGAGCGTGCAGACCCGGTGGATCAGGTCGTTGCAGATCTCGGACCAGTACTGGCTGACCGTCGCATCACCGATATGATGGCCCATGCCGGCGGCGCGCGGCGAGAAGATGGTGAGGTCGGTGCCGCGCTCGCGCTGCAGCTTCAGCTGCGCCCCTTCGATGCTGGCCCGGATCTGGTCGTCGCCGATGGCGAGCGCCGCTCTAGCCGGCCGCCACGAGGGATCCTTGAGGCCGGCGATCTGGGCGTCGCGATAGGCCAGCAGCGCCTTCGGCGCCGTCGTGTAGTGTCCATGGCAATCGATGATCATGAGTGAGCCTCCGTTCTGGAATGCAATCGTGCATCAGGGAGGAGATCTCAGAAAGTACTATCCGCTCGCCGACGACGTTCGCGACTAAAATGAGGCGTGGCGCCGCGGCCAGCGAGCCTAACGAGAGGAGACTCACAGCCCGCGCTGGGCGATGTCCGCTTGTCGCGGATGAGCTGACCTGCCGCGGACATCGCCTGATTACCGCTGACGACCCACATGAGACATCGCCCAGCCACTGTCTGAATCACGATGAATCTCCCGCCCGTTATGGCGAATTTTCGGATTGGCACTCTCCCGACGGGCTGTCTTGGCGTGTAGAGGTCTGCTCATAGAGAGCAGAAGCGGACGTCGAACGGGCTCGGGCCGCACTACTGCCTTTGGGCTATTGGTCCTAAAGTCTGAACCCAGTCCATTCTGCCAGCGCGGCACGCTCAGCCGCGGCATCAGCCAGTCTCATGGCGCGCTCCGGTCACGCATGGCCGACCGCGCCCGGCGCGTCCGCTGCAACTTCGCACACGAAATCCCGAAATTTCCCGCTGGGCGTACGCGGGATCGAGTCGTGATAAGTGAACGCGACCGAGAAATGCTCGCTGGTGGTGGTCTTGAGCCGCCGGGCGACCTCGGCCTTGACCTCCTCCGTCAGGGGACGGCGAACCACCAGCCTCACCTCGAGATCGTGGAAGCTCTTCTGGACGATCTGGTACTGCCGGATGTCGTCAAATTGCCAGAAGGCGAGCGCGTCGAAGTTGCAGCGGCGCGCTCCCGACGGCAGGACGAGGTGGTGGCGCGTGCGGCCCACGACCTGCGCGAGTACCGGGTGCGGGCGGCCGCAAGGGCAAGAAGCCCCGACCACCGCGCGGTCGCCGATCACATACCGAATCAGCGGTGATGCGAAACCCTGGAGCGGCGTCACGACCACGGTGCCGGTCTCGCCGGGCGCACAGGGCTTGCCCTCGTCATCGAGAACTTCGACCAGCGTGACCTCGGCCTGGACGTGGTAATGCTCGCGCTCGGGGCATTGCAGTGCGATGGTGCCGGCCTCGCGCGCACCATAAGACGCGAAGAGCTCGAGGCCGAACACGCGCCGGACGAGCTCGCGCAGATCGGATGTGATCACCTCCGCGCCGCACATGATACCCTTGAGGCGCGGCGGAATGAGACCTCGGTCCATAAAGTGGAAGCTCAGGTCCTTCAGTAGCACGGGGTAAATTCTCAGATAGTCCGGCTGCTCGCGCAGCAGCCACTCCGCGATCTCGACGACGGTCACGCCGAGGTCGAGCACGACCGCCGGCCCGGTCTGGTACACCAGCGCGCTCGGCCATCCCCAATCGGGATAGCACTGGCCCGCGGGTCCGAACGAGGCGCCGTCTTCAGTCGCAATGACCGCGCCGAGCTTCAGCCGGAAATCCCAAGACTGCCAAAGCACTTTGCGCAGGACCACCGCACCCAGGATCAGCGCCTGCAGGTCGCTTCGCCAGACCGAGACCGGCGTCGCGGTCGAGCCTGAGGTGCTGATTTTGAAGGTGCCGCCATGCTCGGCTGGTACGCTCGTGCTCTTGAGCGCGTCGCCTTGATCCTGGAGGTCGCGGCGCTCGAGCAGCGGCAGGCTCCGCCAGAATTCTGGCGTGATCGCCTGGCCCGGTCGATAGCCGGCAGCGGCGAGCCGTGTCCGATAGAACGGCACGGTCTCGTGGGCATGCGCGAGGAGACGCTCGAGCTGGCCGAACTGGTACCCCTGCAAAAGGTCAGGCGACCACCATTGCGATTCCTCAAGCTGATCGGTGACCGCGCGCAACCGGCGCCCGTGGGCGGTCGGTGCCGCGACGGGGATTCTCATGTCTCAATCCGAGCGGCCAGAGAATTCGCCAAACGTGCCACCATCCAGCAGCTCGCGTGATCATCGCTCATCTGCTCGCGCGGAAACCATGGTAGCAGACGGGATCTTCCCGCGCACGCGGAGCCGAGCCGGTCTGATTTCACGGGGGCGCTCACACCGGAGGGCCGTTATCGAGGATCATTATTTCGACCTCAATAACGACTCCTTGATGGCGGCAGTCATCCTCGGCCAGAGAGAAGCAAAACTTGCCGTCGGCCGTGCAATGGTGATCCTGGATCGTGCGCCGACAATTCAGACCGGGCAAATTAGTGCCGAGAAATTTCCGGTTATGGCACCGAGCGACCTAAGCAGCGGTTGCCTGGAACGTCCGTTGTCTAGGGTCGACCCGACGAAGCGCGGACATCGCTTGTTTACCGCTGACGACCCATTCCAGACCTCGGCTCGCGATCTTCTCACTCCGGTCCAGGGGGTTGGCTCACCAAACGCTTGATCTACACGGTCGACCGCGGGCTTGCGAGATGGCAAGCAACCGGCCAGGTGCCGCCGCGCTGATCGAGGACCGGCGCCTCGCGAGCGCACCCCGACTCTGCGATCGGGCAGCGAGGATGGAAGGCGCAGCCGGGCGGCGGCGCAAGGGGACTCGGAAGCTCGCCTCGAACGGCATCCTCGACGGTCCGCCTGCCCGGTCGTACCTGCGGAGCGGCGCGGATCAACGCCTGTGTGTAGGGGTGGCGGGGGTTTGTGAATAGCTCGGCTGTGGGTCCGATCTCCACAATGCGGCCGAGATACATCACGGCGACGCGATGGCTCAGGTGCTTCACCAGCCGCAAGTCATGGGTGATGAAGATCAGAGTTAGGCCGAGCCGCTGCTGCAGCTCGAGGAGCAAGTTGACGATCTGCGCCTGGACCGAGACATCGAGCGCCGACACGGGCTCGTCTGCGATCAGGACTGTCGGCTCGACCGCGAGCGCGCGGGCGATCCCGACGCGCTGGCGCTGGCCGCCGGAGAATTCATGCGGATAACGCTCGGCCGCGCCGGGCGGCAGATGGACGTCGTCGAGCAGCTCACCCACGCGCGATCGGATGCGCGAGGACGGCACGATGCGATGCACCGCAAGCGCCTCGGCCAACGCCTGGCCCGCGGTCATGCGAGGATTGAGCGAGCCGAAGGGATCCTGGAACACCATTTGGACCTGGCGGTTGTAGCGGCGGCGCGACGCGGCGTTGAGCGCCAGCACGTCGCTGCCCTCGAAACGCATGGTGCCGGCATCGGGCTCGTGCAGCCGGACGAGGCAGCGGGCGAGCGTCGACTTGCCGCAGCCGGATTCGCCGACGATGCCCAGCGCCTCGCCGCGGCCGACCTCGAAGCTGACATCCTCGACGGCGCGAACCACCGGCCGGACGCGACCGCGCAGCAAGCTAGCCACGGTGCGCCTTCCGGTGAAGCGCTTGGAAAGATGCTCGATCTCGAGCAGCGTCATTGTGCCCGCTCCGGCAGGCGTGCTGAGGCATGGCAGGCGCTGCCGTGATCCGGAGCCAAGGTCGTGAAGGGAGGCCGCTCGTCGTGGCAGCGGGGCTCGACATAGGCGCAGCGCGGCGCGAAAGCGCAGCCGGGAAACGGCCTGTCGATCCGAGGCGGTTGACCCGGGATCGGTGTCAGCATGCTCCGCGCGAGGCCTTCCCCGGGGATCGAGCCGAGCAGCGCCGCCGTATAGGCGTGAAGGGGACGCCGGAAGACGTCGGCCACGCCGCCCACTTCGCAAAGACGCCCAGCGTACATCACCGCCACGCGGTCGCAGGTCTCGGCGACCACGCCGAAATCATGCGTGACCAGCAACAGCGCCATCTCGAGCTCGCGCCCGAGGCGCAGCAGGAGCTTCAGGATCTGGTCCTGTATGGTGACGTCGAGCGCGGTGGTCGGCTCGTCGGCCAGCAGCAGCGCCGGCTCGGCCGCGAGCGCGATAGCGATCATTGCGCGCTGGCGCATGCCGCCGGAGAATTCGTGCGGATACTGATCGAGGCGCTCGGCGGCCGACGCGATGCCGACGAGATCGAGCAACTCCAGCGCCCGCGCCCGCCGTGCCGCGCGGCTCATCTCGCGGCTTCGCCCGAAGTGAGCCGCCATCACCTCGTCGATCTGCAGGCCGATCGGCAGCACGGGGTTGAGCGCCGACATCGGCTCCTGAAACACCACGGCGATCTCGCGGCCGCGTACGGAGCGCAGCCGCTCCGCCGGCATCGCAAGCAGATCCTCGCCGCGCCAAAGCACGCGGCCGCCGATCTCGGCGTTCTCGTGCAACAGGCGCAGGATGGCGCGCAGCGTGACGCTCTTGCCGGAACCGGACTCGCCGACCAGGCCGACCACCTCTCCCGCGGCGACCGTGATGTCGACGCCGTCGACGGCGTGCACCGCGCCCCGTCCGGTCCGAAAGACAACATCGAGGCCGCGCACATCGAGGATCGGCACGCTCACCGGCGCACCTCGAGGAGATCGGCCAGCCCGTCTCCGGTCAGGCTGAAACCGAGCCCGGCGAGGACGATGACGACCCCGGGGAAGAGGGCAATCCACGGCGCCTGACTGAGGAAATTCTTTCCGTCGGCGATCAGCACGCCCCACTCGGCGGCGGGCGGCTGCGCGCCGAGCCCGAGATAGCCGAGGCTGGAGCCCAAAAGGATCGCCAGCGCCATGTCCGAGACGAGATAGACCAGGACGGGCCGCGCCGCGTTGGGGAGGATGTGTCGCAGCACGATGCGCAAGGTGCCGTAGCCGAGGACCCGGGCGGCTGCGACGTAGTCGCTAGCCTTCTGCACCATCACCTCGCCGCGCATGAGGCGGGCGTAGGCGACCCACCCGACGCAAGCGACGGCGATATACATGTTGAGCAGGCCGGGGCCGAGCACGGCCACGATCGCGATCACCAGGACGAGAAACGGGAAGGTCACGACCAGGTCCGCGAACCGCCCGAAGACGGCATCGGCAATGCCGCCGGCGTAGCCGACGAAAAGCCCGATCGAGCCGCCGATCAGGAGCGGGCCGACGGTCGCGAAAATCGCGATCTGCAGATCGATGCCCGATGACGCAATGGTTCGCGACAGAATGTCTCGCCCGAACTGATCGGTGCCGAACGGGTGCGACCAGCTCGGGGGGGCTAGCAACGCCGTGAAATCGAAGCCGATGGGATCGTAGGGCGCGATCCATCCCGGAAACGCCGCGAAGGCGAGCAATACCGCGAGGATCAGCAGGCCCGCCACCAGAGGCGCGCGCACCTGCCGCACCCTCATGCGCCGATCCGGGGATCGAGCCACATCTGCACGAGGTCTGTGACCAGGAAGGCGAGCGACACCAGGACCGCGAGCACCAGCGTCAACGCCTGGAT
>Ga0209415_10012994_pt1 | contig 13811 bp, 14 predicted proteins | sample PeaSoiSIISIP2007_FD_187696 | JGI IMG/M metagenome (GOLD analysis project Ga0209415, IMG submission 187696) | Peat soil microbial communities from Weissenstadt, Germany - SII-SIP-2007 (SPAdes) (version 2) | ecosystem: Environmental > Terrestrial > Soil > Wetlands > Peat | place: Germany... | reverse complement strand
CTCCTCGAGGGCCTGGCGGTACGTCGGGACGGTGCGTCCCATGCGATCACCTCCCCGACGGCACCGCCGCCGAACTCTTCGATGCCGTGCTGGCCCGGGGCGCGCGCCACGAACGCGAGGCGGGCGTCGTCGCGGAGGGCCCGGAGGCGGAGCGTCCCCGGTCCGCGGGAGAAGGTGACGAGATCGCACCACGGGGGACCGGCGTCGTCCAGGCCGGGGAAGCTCGCCGCGCCGCTCGGGTCGAGCGTGAGCAACAGCGGGACCCGGAGCGACTCCGCGAGCGTGCGCAGGGTCCCGGCGACGTGGTGGAGGAGGGCCGCACGTTCGTCCTCGGGAACGTCGTCGATCGAGAAGGCGGCCGGGAGGTCGTGCCCGATGAGGAGCGTCGGCGGGTGCCGCCGCGCCTCGGCCGACCACGCGTCCACGAGCGCTACCATCTGGTAGGCCGTGAACGAGCGGGCGAGGCGGATCCGCCGCAGGACCTCGGCCGCGTCCACCCCGAGGCCGCGTCCCACCTCGCCGAGCCGGTAGGGGTTGAAACGGTTCGACCCTTCCAGAAGCGAGATGCGGCCGCGGCCGAGCGCGTTGCCCGCGTAGAGAAGTTCGAGGACCGGGTCGAGGGCGGCGCGGGCCCCCGTCCAGAGCGTGAGCTGGCCCGGGGCGAACCGGCGGGCGAGCCAGGGGAACAGCGCGGGCGAGGACGGCAGCCCCACCGAGGTCCGGGCCCGGTGGGAGCGGGGCGCGAGGCGGAACCGCGCGGGGAGCCGCGGCGGCCGGACCCGCGTCTCCTCCGGCGGAGGGGACGGGACCGGGAGGGTCTCCTCTTCGAGGAGGTGGTCGGGGATCGCGAACCCATCGAACATCGAACGACCGGGACCGTTCGACGGCCGGGGCGGCTCTAAAGCGACCGCTCGGGGGGCGTTGGAACGGGTCGGGAAGAGAGCGTTTCCTCGTCCGAAGCGTACGCGTCACACGTTCGCGAGCAGTCGGAGATCCTTCCAGCCGTAGCCGACCTCGGGCACGGGGCCACCGCCCAGGCGGTGGGACTCGCCGATGCGCTTCCCGGCCGGGGCCCCGCCCCGACGCTCGTAGAACCGCCGGTACGGATTCTGCTCGAGAACCCACACGATCATGCTCGACCGTCCCGTGCTCAGGAGAAAGCGCGCGACCTCCCGGACGAGCACGGTCCCGACCCCGTGACCCCGATGCGAATCCAGCACGTAGATCGCTTCCAGTTCCCCGGCGAAGTCGGGGTTCGGGTCCCGGTTGGGGCCGGCGACGGCGTAACCGACGATCGCCCCGTCGGAGGTCTGCGCGACCCACTGGTCCGCCTCCGGGCGACGCTCCTTCAGTCCGCTCCCGAAGCCGGAGGCGATGTCGCTCTCGACCGTGAGGCGGTCTAGGAGCTCGTCGGGCATCATCCCCCGATACGCGGTTTTCCAGCCGTTCACGTGGACGAGCGCCATCGCGGGGAGGTCCTCGAGGACGGCCCGACGGACGTTCACCGAGGAGGACGGACGGAGATCGGTCGGTCTCATCGGGGTCCCGCGCGCTCCTCGCGGTCCGGTCAACGACCCCCTCCGCCTTTCAGGAAGGTCGCGCGGTCACGGCCCGCGTCCCCTCGCTTTGATTCCCTTCGCTCCGGCGCGCTGGCCAAACGACCACCCTTCCTTGTCGATCACATCGAATAGGTTTCCGTCGGGGTCCTTTAGGGTCACAAAATCGTCTCCCTCTTCAGCGGGCTTCCCGAGCGTCGCCCCGAGCCGAAGGAGCCGCTCCACTTCTCTCTCGGGGCTGGATGAATAGAGGTCCAAATGGATTCGATAGTCGTCCAACGGTCCCTCGGGGGTCAGGTTCAACGAGAGATTGGGCCCGCGACCTTCGGGATCCTTCAGCACGACCCCGTCGGGCTCGGGAGGTTCCCTGGGGATGTAGTGGAGCGCTTCTTGCCAGAAGGCGATCATCCGTGGGAGATTACTGCAGTCTACAACAATAGAGCCAATCCAGATATTGCCCGGCCCCGTCGCGGTCATCGCGCGAGGAATGCAACGATCTGGATAAGCCCCGGCCGTCGGGTTCGTGCCCTTTCGCGATACGGTCTCGACGCGCACCATCGCGGAAACGTATCATGTCCAATCGACCACCCGTGTCCTTCCGGAAGGGCGCCGCGGCCAGCCCGAGACCCAACTCCCGACCGAAGCGGCCCGTGCGCCGCTTCGTCCCTCATCCGGTGGTCGGGTCGGGTCGCACCGTGATGACCACTTTTCCCCGGGCGTGTCCCTGTTCGAGATAGCGGATGGCTTCCGGCACTTGGGCGAGGGGGTAGCGCCGGTCGATCAGGGGGACCACCTTGCCGGATCCAAGGAGCTCCGCCAAGGTCGCGCGGTCCTCCGGGACGGGCCGCATCATCATCATACGGACCGACTTGCTCGCCGACTTGGACGTCAATTTCCCCCGGAGGATGACCCGCATCAACCGAAGCATGCTGGTGAAGCCGACCACGACTCCGGTCCCTCCGGGGCGTAACGCCCGTTTGTACTGCGACACCGAGTGGTTTCCGACCGCATCGAGGATCAGGTCGTACTCCGGCCCGCTCCGGGTGAAGTCCTCACGCGAGTAGTCGATGACGTGGTCGGCCCCGATCGAACGCACGAGCTCGAGATTACGCGTGCTGCACACGCCCGTGACCTCCGCCCCGTACGATTTGGCGATCTGCACGGCAAAACTGCCGACGCCCCCGGACGCCCCATTGATGAGCACCTTCTGACCCGGCTGGACATGTCCTTGGTCGTGCAGGCCCTTCAGCGCGGTGAGTGCCGCCATCGGGGCGGCGGCCGCGACGTCGAACGAAAGGTTGGCGGGTTTCGTCGCAAGGTCGTCCTCCGCGGCGGTCGCGTACTCGCCGAAACTGCCGTGCGCAAAGCCGAACACCTCGTCCCCGGGCTTGAATCGGGTCACGGCCCGGCCGACCGCTTCCACTCTCCCCGAAACGTCCGCGCCCAACCTCGGGTCCTTGGGTTTGCGAAACCCGCCGCCCATCCGGACCAGGAACGGGGACGCCCTCATCCGATGCCAGTCGAACGGGTTGACCGCGGCCGCGTGCACCTCGACCAGCACTTCGTTGTCCTTGGGAATCGGTCGTTCCACCTCCTTGAGCTGAAGAACCTCCGGCGGCCCGTACCGTTCGAAAACGATGGCTTTCAAGAAATTCCCTCCAAAAATACGCCTGTCCGGCCCAAGTTAGGACGGTACCGTCGGACCCCGCCACAACGCGGCACCATATCGGTGTTTACCCTGCGTCTCAGCGGGTGACCCGAACCGACGGTCCGCAGGTGGGAACCGGCCCTCACCCGTCCTCCACGCGCTAGTCGAGTCGAGGCCGGCCCGGCGGGAGCCGGAGACCGAGCATCTCGGAGAGGGTACGGGCGTTCGTCGCCGCATCGCCCCGGAAATGGTTGTTGAAGAATCCGTAGAGCACGGGGACCCGCTCGGCAAGCGTGCGCACCTGGGGCACCCACGCCTCGAGTTGGGCGGGCGAGTAGGTGTAGTCGTACCAGAGGGGCGAACCGTGCCCGTGCCAGCGCACGTAGGCGAATGACGCGGTGATCTCGAGCTGGGCGGGCAGGTGGGGCTCGTCCGCCACGACGTAGGCGAGCCCGTACTCGCGCAGGAGCTCGAACGACTCCGGCGTCACCCACGACCGCTCGCGGAACTCGACCGCGACCGGGAGGTCCTCGGGAAGGGTTTCGTAGAAGGCCCGCACCGTCGCGGGCTCGAACGCGAGCGAAGGCGGGAGCTGGAGCAACGCCGCGGCGAACTTGCCGGCCTGCCGGATCGGTTCGAGAACGGCGAGGAAGCGGCGCAGTTCCTCGTCGGTCCCCACCAAACGGAGGTCGTGGGTGATCGTCTGGGGAAACTTCGCCGCGAACCGGAATCCCGCGGGGGTCCGGCGTACCCACGTCGCGGCGACGGAGGGGGGCGGGAGGCGGTAGAAGGTCGAGTTCACCTCGACGATCGGGAAAAGGCCGGCGTAGTAGCGGAGCTTGTCTGAGGTCCCGTGCTTCGGGTAGACCCGTCCAGCCCACTCGGGGTAATCCCAGCCGCTCGTGCCGAGAAAGATATCGCCCACGACTTCCCGGTCTCCCCGAGGACGGGGGGCCGGTTAAGGCCTCGTGGGGAGGTCACGGAACGCCCCGGTCGTGCTCGATCGCGTCGAGGATCCGTCCGGAGGAGGGTCGTCGGGTCCTCGCCCGAAACCGGGTCATAGCATCCACGAGGCGAGCGACGACCTCGTTGGGCGTGCCCGTCCCGGAGACGGACCGGAATCGTTCGCCCAGCTCCGGCCGAACAACGGTCCGGTAGAACCGTTGCTCGTAGGCCGCGACCGCTTGGTGGCGGGCCCGGAGCGGGGCCGGATGTCGCCGCGGATCTCCCTCCGCCCTCCGCCGACGCTCGGCCAAGGGCGTACGGAGGTAGAGGATGGCGTCGGGCAGACCCCATCGGCCCTCCTCGCACCATTCGCGGGCCGTTCCGAGGAGCTGGTTCAGGACGAGTCGGGGAGCGAGTCCGAGACGGACGAGCCCCGCCGTGTAGGTGAGCGGGCCGAGGAATCCGGTGTCGGTCAGGACCGTCGCACCGGTGGCGGCCAGGCGACGCCCTTCCCGGTACCGACGGGCGTCCTCACGAAGCAAGCGCTGCTCCAAGCGAAGCAGCTGGGGGACGGTCGTCCAAGAGAGGGACAGGCGCGGCCGGACCCGGTCGTACGCTTCGTGGATCTCGGTTGCGCCGAGGCGGCGGGACATCTCCCGCACGGTCCGGCTCTTTCCCGACGCGGACGGTCCCTCGACCGCCACGAGCCATCCTGACATCGCAACCGGTGCGAGGGTCTCCCCGACTAAAGGTGGTGGGGGAGCGTGGGCCGGCGCTTTTTATCACGAGGTTCGCTCCGAGGCCCGTGGTGCCCGCGGACGACCCTACGATCCGGACTCCCGTATCCTCCGGAGCACGGAAGCTCGTCGGCGCCCACCGGACGCTCGACCTCAGCGACCACCCGCGGGTGATGGGGGTCGTGAACGTCACGCCCGACTCGTTCTCGGACGGAGGCCGATACCTGGACCCGAAGGAGGCCGTCGCCCGGGCGGAGGTGCTCGTCGCCGAGGGAGCCGACCTCATCGACATCGGCGGCGAGTCCACCCGTCCCGGCGCCTCCCCGATCTCGCCGGAGGTCGAATGGCGCCGGGTCGAGCCGGTCCTCCGAGGCCTCGCGGGCCGGATCTCCGTCCCGCTGTCGATCGACACCCGCCACTCCGAGGTCGCCGCCCACGCCGTCGACGCCGGAGCCGACCTCGTGAACGACGTCGAGGGACTCCGGTCCGATGCGATGCGCCGTGTGGTCGCGCGCACGGGGGCGGCGACCGTCATCATGCACATGCGCGGGACCCCCGCGACGATGCAGGACGACCTCGAGTACGCCGACCTGAGGGGCGAGGTGAGCCGATGGTTGGCGGAACGGACCGACGCCGCCCTGGCCGAGGGGATCGGCCCCGAGCGGATCGTGGTCGACCCGGGTCTTGGATTCGGCAAGTCCCCCGAGCAGAGCCTCGAGCTCCTCGTGAACGCGGGGGAGTTCCGACGCCTGGGCTACCCCGTCCTGGTCGGGGCCTCCCGCAAGTCGTTCCTCGGCTGGGTGACGGGAACGAAGGACCCGGAGGGCCGCCTCGAGGCCGGGCTCGCGGCCGCCGTGATCGCCGCCCTGCAGGGCGTCGAGCTCGTCCGAACCCACGATGTCGGCCCGACCGTGCGGGCGCTCGCGCGCGTCGCGCCGGCGGGGAACTTCGGCCGCCGGACGTCGGGCGTCTAGCGGGAGCTCGCCCGGTTACTGCCGCGGCTTCCCGTCCGCGTCGACCTCGATCTCGAGGACGAGCGCCCCGATGTAGTCGCACTTCAAGCAGTGGTAGACCGCACCGGTGATCGAGGCGTTCGCTTGCACGATCTGGCCCGACCGGCACTGGGGGCAGACCAGGATCCGTTTACCCCGTGGCCGGCGGCGCATCGTCGTCCTCCTGGTCGTCCTCGGTCTCCCCGACCGCCTCCGGGTCCTCCTCCACGTCGGGCTCCGAGTCGGCGGGAGGAGTCTCGGTCCGCTCCGTGGGGGCGTCGGTGGGAACCGTTTCGTCGGGGGGAGGCAGGACGACCGCGTCGCGCACTTCGTCGCCCTCGTCGAGGCGGATGACGCGGACGCCGAGGGTGTTCCGCGCCTGGGAGCGGATGCCCTTGACGGCCATGCGGATCGTGATCCCGTTCTTGGTCGTGACGAGGATCTCGGAGGAGTCGGTGGTCGGAAGGACGGCGACGACCGAGCCGTTCCGGCCGCCGGTCTTGATCGTGCGGACCCCCTTGGCACCGCGGGCGGTCTTTCGGTAATCCTCGGTCGGGCTCCGCTTGCCGAAGCCGGTGCTCGTGAGGGAGAGGAGCGTCGGGAACTTCGAGCTCACCGGAGCCATCGCGACCACGCTGTCGCCCTTCTCCTTGGAGAGGCGGACCCCGATCACGCCGTACGTGGCCCGGCCCATGGGCCGGACCTCGCCGAGGGGGAAGCGGACCAACTGACCCGCGCGCGTCGCGAGCAGGATCTCGGTCGCTTCGTCCGGGACGAGCGCGACGTCGACGATCTCGTCGCCCTCCTCGAGGAGGATCGCCTGGATCCCGTTCGTGCGGATGTTCTGGAACTGGTCGAGGGTGGTGCGCTTGACGATCCCGCGTTTGGTCGCGAAGAAGAGCGACCCCTCCGCGCCGAGGTCGTGCAGCGGCAGGAGGGTCTGGACCCGTTCGCCGTCCTTCAGCTTCGGGAGGAGGTTGATGAGCGCTTTGCCCTTGGACTGCCGGCTCCCCTCGGGGAGCTCGTACGCGACAAGACGGTAGACCCGCCCGAGCGTGGTCAGGAACAGGACGTCGTCGTGGGTCCGTGTGACGAACGTGCGGATGACGAAATCCTCCTCCTTCGTCTCGATCTGGCCGAGCCCCCGACCCCCGCGGCGCTGCCGGCGGTACTGCTCGAGCGGGAGGCGCTTCACGTACCCGTCTCGGGTGACGAGGACGACGATGTCCGCATCCGGGATCAGGTCCTCGAGCGTGCGGGCCGTGAACTCCGGGACGATCCGGGTCCGGCGGTCGTCGCCGTACCGCGTCTTCAAGTCGTTGAGCTCGTCGACGATGAGCCCGTTGAGGAGCTTGGGGTCCGCGAGGATCGCCTGGAGGTGGCGGGTGAGCGCCTCCTTCTCGGCCTTCTCGGTCTCGACCGACTCCCGCTCGAGGGCGGTGAGCCGGGAGAGCCGCATGTCGAGGATCGCTTTCGCCTGTTCGGTCGAGAGCAGGAACCGGCCCATGAGGCTGGTCTCGGCGACCGCGACGTCCTTCGAGCGACGGATGATCTTGATCACCTCGTCGATATGGTCGATCGCGGTGAGGAACCCCTCGAGCAGGTGGAGCCGTTCGGTGGCCTTGCGTAGGTCGAACGTCGTCCGGCGCGTGAGGATGAGCCGTCGGTGGGCCAGGTGGATCTCGAGGAGGTCTTTGAGCGGGAGGACGCGCGGGCGATTGTCGACAAGGCAGAGGTTGATCACCCCGAAGCTCGTCTCGAGCGGGGTGTGCTCGTAGATGCGGTTCAAGAGGATCTCGGCGGGAACGTCGCGCCGGAGCTCGAGGACGACCCTCGTCCCGTCGCGGTCGGACTCGTCGCGGAGGTCGGTGACGCCATCGAGCCGTTTGTTCTTGACCAGGTCGGCGATCAGCTGGAGCAGCGACGACTTGTTCACCTCGTAGGGGATCTCGGTGATCACGATCTCGTCCTTGCCGTCGCGGTCGCGGATCTCGGCGGTGCCGCGGAGGTGGAGCGTCCCGCGGCCGGTCGCGTACGCCTCCCGGATCCCCTCGGACGAGAGGTAGCCACCGCCGGGGAAGTCGGGGCCCGGGATGAACTTCATGAGGGCGTCCAGGTCCGCGTCGGGGCGCTCGATGAGCAGGAGGAGGCCGTCGACGATCTCGTTGAGGCGATGGGGGGGCATGTTGGTCGCCATCCCGACCGCGATGCCGGCCGAACCGTTGACGAGCAGGTTCGGGACCTTCGAGGGAAGGACGAGCGGCTCCTTCAACGAGCCGTCGAAGTTGTCCCCCCAGGCGACCGTCTCCTTCTCCAAGTCGGTGAGGATCTCCTCGACCAGGGCGCTCAGGCGCGCCTCGGTGTACCGCATCGCCGCGGGGGAGTCGCCGTCGATCGAGCCGAAGTTGCCCTGACCGTCGATGAGCGGGTAGCGAAGGCTGAACGGTTGGGCCATCCGCACGAGTGCGTCGTAGACCGCGAGGTCTCCGTGCGGATGGTACTTGCCGAGGACGTCCCCGACCGTCCGCGCGCTCTTCCGGTAGGCCCGGTCGTGCGTCGCCCCGGACTCCCACATCGACCAGAGGATCCGGCGCTGGACCGGCTTCAGGCCGTCTCGGCCGTCCGGCAGGGCGCGCCCGACGATGACGCTCATCGCGTATTCGAGGTAGGACTTGTGCATCTCCCCCTCAAGCGCATGGTCTTTCACGCGGTCGACGGGCGCCGGCTTCGCCTCGGCGGGGGCGCCGGTCATGGTGCCCCTCCCCGGTGGAGCTGGGCCGCGATGGCGCGGTCGGCCTCGTCGAGGAACCGGTCGCGGCTTCCGGCCGGGATGGTCGCGCCGCTCGCGACCTTGTGGCCTCCGCCCTCCCCTCCGACGGCGCTCGCCGCTTGGCGGAGGGCCTCGGAAAGGTCGAGGCCTTTCGCCACGAGCCGGAGGGTGCCGCGGCCGCTGAGCTTCAAAGGGCCGGTGCCTCCGCCCGAGAAGACGATCACGGGCTTGTCGGGGGGCAGAAGGTAGCTCATCGCCATGCCGGCCTGGGTCCCCGCGAGGGGAGTCTCCTGGCTCTCGAACCAGCGTAGCGCCGTCCTCTCATTTACCCCCTGCTCCTCAAGCCGAACGAGGGTCGCCAGGATGCCGGCCCGCCACCGCGTCTCCTCCACCTCGGCGCGCTCGAACGCACGGGCATCCCCGAGCGCCATCGCGACCCCGAGGCCGGGGGTTCCGGCCCGGCCCGTGGCACTCTGGAGGTTCGACAGCTCCTCCGCGTCCCGGCCGAGCGAGGGGACGAACCAGCGCTCCTGGTCGACGAGGGCCACGAACTCCGGCAGCACGCCATTCGATTCGAGACGCGCGCGCAGGCTCGCGACCAGGCGCTGGCGGGCCTCGTCGGAGAGCTTCCGGGGAGGGGTCTCGGGGTCGATGGACTGCTCGCGCAGGTAGGCATCGACCGCCGGCCGCCGACCCGAAAGCCCCCGGTAGTACGGGTCGATGCTGGAGGTGAGCGCCGCTCCGACCGTCGGGCCGAGCAGCGCCACCCCCGGACCGCGTACCAGGACCGAGCGCCGGACGGCTTCGTCGACCAGGATCCCGTTGAGCCCGTGGAACCCTCCCACGTGCTGGCGGTCGCCGATCGCTCCCGAGAGCCCCCAGGCCGCATTGTCCCAGTTCAGTGGGTCGAGGAAGACGGAGAACAACCAGGTGAGGGTCGCCGCGCACATCTCGCTCATCCCATTGACCCCCCAATCCAGGGGGTTCACGAACGCGACGTGCGGTGGGAGGTCCGGGGGCCGCGGCGCCCCGGAATAGGTGTGGTGGTCGAGGACCACGACCGGGAAAGGATGGGCGGGGTACAGGTCGGCCCAGCTGGCCCCCGTGTCCACGATCAGGACCGGCCCCTTCGTCGCCGCGAGGAGGCGCTGTATCTTCTCGCGCTCGACCCCGATGAGCGGAGTGAGTTGCACGGGATAGCCGAGGCGGCCGAACGCTCGGACCGCGGAGGAGGCACTGGCGATCCCGTCGGCGTCGTAGTGGTAGATCACGCGCCACCGTCGAGGATGGGAAAGGACGAGCCCGCGGGCCCGCTCGAACTCTCGGCCGTACTGGGGGTCCGAAACAAACGAATCCGGACCCGAGGGCATCACTCCACCTGGAGGGCCGCGCCTGCGGCGGAATACCGCCAGTTCTCGGGCAGGCGGCGACGCTGCCGGTAGTACCGCGCCAGGCGGCGGATCCTCGATTCCATCAGGGCGAGGCCCCGGCGGTTCGACAGGTCCTTGGGATGGGTCGTCAGGTGACGCTGGAGGTGCACGACGCGTTTGAGAAGGGCCTGCAGGTCGTCGGGAATCTCGGGCTTGACCCCGTTCTCGCTCAGGAGGGTCGCGAGACGCTTCCCGGTGACGGCCCGCGTCGAAGGGATCCCGTGCTGGTCCCGGAGGGTGAGCCCGACCAGCGCGGCGCTCTGGCCGCCCTTCGCGAGCGCGACCGCCTGCTCCACGACCTCTTCCGAGCTCGCGGTAACCCACTCCGGCTTGGTCAGGGGGAAAGGGCGGTGGGAACCGGCCCGTCCCTTGTGTCCGGAGTGGATCCGCGACATGGCCCCGCGCCGACACTCGTCGCTTACTTAACGTAACGGGGCGAACCGAGGGCGGGTTCCCTCGTCAGGGGATCCGTTCGCTTGTCTTTTGGATATCGACGAGGAATGCCTTGCCTTCAGCCGTGATCTGGTAGACAGCCCGCGTGGGCGTGCTGCTGTTGGGAGTTCGGCCCGCGGGCAGCCGGGCCTCGACGAGGCCGTTGCGCACGAGGAGCCCGAGCGCGAGCGGTACCTTCACCTGACCCTGCTCCACGGCCCAGAACCGGGAGAGCATGCGCTCCAGCTCGTCGAGCTCGAGGGTCTGCTCCTGCACCCGGCCCTCGTTGATCGACTCGGCGCGGTTCAGCTGCTGCAAGAGGGCAACGAGGGTGGAGCGGACCGGGTCGGGCGGGGGTTCGTCCGGTACCACGCGAAGTATAACGCTCGGTTCGGATACATAAAGGGTGCCGGAGCGCGTGTCGCTCGCGACCGGTCTGGGCGATACGTCCGGAGTTCTCCACCCTCTGGAGGAGGAACTCCTTGCCGGGCGGCGCGAGGGCGGATCGACGCCCCAACGTGCGCCCGCGCTCCCCGGCGAACTCTGGGTCGTCGAGCTCGGAGACCCTCCGGTTCCCGAGCCACGTCGCGATCGCCCGGTCGAGGTCGTCGCCCGTCACCTCGGGATGGGGGCCGCGGCGGAGCAGAGAGAGAAGCTCCCCGTGCGCGGGTCCATCGACCGCGCCCCCCTCCACTTCCGAATGGTTCCGGAGGCGCAGGACCTCCAAGATCACGGACCCGAGCTCGAGGGCACGTTCCTCCTCCGTCTCGCCCGTGGCCCTCCCAAGGTACCGGGCTCCGAGGAGCCTCGGGCCACCCGCCGACCCGCCCGACGCGCTCTTAATAGGGAGGCCCGACAGGTACCTTCTCCTCCATGACCTGCACGTGCCGGAACCCGGCTCGCTGCCCGGTCTGCAACCAGCCGGTCCGCGTGCCGCTGACGAACCTCGAGAACGCGACCGGCGGGGCGTTCCTGGTCGATCAGTTTGCCCGACGCGATTCGTCGTCCTCGCGGGAGGGGTTGCGGCGGCTGATCCAAGGTTCCGCGACCTGCCCCGCGTGCGGCCACACGATCTTCCACGACCATTCCCGATCGTGCGTCGCCGAGGCCCTGAGCACCGCAGGCGTGCCGTTGCGCGAGCGTGAGCAGATCCTCGCCAAGATCACGTTCCCCGAAGGGTGAAGCCGTCTCCATGGCCCCCGCGGACGAGTTCGTCGTAACCCCGTACGAGGTCAAGGGCCGCATCGACTACGTGCGATTGCGCGAACTGTTCGGAACGCAAGACCTGACCCCCGACCTGCTCGCCCGTCTCCACCAGATCTCGGGCGGCGACCTTCCCCCGCTGCTGTCGCGGGGCGTCTACTACTCGCACCGGGATCTCGGGGTCCTGCTCGATCAGTACCAGAAGGGCTCCCCGTTCTTCCTCTACTCTGGCCGGGGCCCGTCCGGACCGCTCCACACCTCCCACTTGGTCTCGTTCGACCTCTGTCGGTGGCTTCAGAAGACCCTCGGAGTCCGGATGTTCATCCAGATCACGGACGACGAGAAGTTCTGGGCCCGTTCGGGACTCACTCGGGAAGAGACCGCGTACTGGGGGATGGAGAACCTCTACGACATCCTCGCGCTCGGGTTCGACCCGAAACGGACCCACGTCTTCTTCGATTCCCGTTCGATCGCCGCGCTCTACCCGCTCGCCATCCGGGTGGCCCGGAAGATCCCTTACTCGACCGTGAAGGCGGTGTTCGGGTTCGAGCCCAGCATTAACATCGGTCTCGTCTTCTACACCGCGCTCCAGACTGTACCGTGCTTCTGGCCATCGTGGGCGGAGGGCCGGTCGGTCCCATGCCTGATCCCCTGCGGGATCGACCAGGACCCCCACTTCCGGGTCACCCGGGACATCGCGGAAGGGCTCGGTTACCCGAAGCCCGCGCTCCTGCACAGCCAGATGCTGCCCGGCCTCCTCGGCGAGAACGCGATGAGCACGACCGGGGATCGGGAGGACAACGCGCTCTTCCTCAACGACAGCCACTCGGCGGTCGAGCGGAAGGTGCGCGGCGCGTTCACGGGGGGCCGCGCGACGGTCGAGGAGCAGCGCCGGCTGGGCGCGACCCCGGAGATCTGCTCGGTCTGGGCGCTGTGGAGGACGCGGTTTGCCAAGGACGACCGCGAATTCGAAGAGGTGACCCGGGACTGCCGGTCGGGGGCCCTTCTCTGCGGAGAGTGCAAGGGGCGAGTGCTCGAGCGGATCCACGCCTTCTACGCCGCGCATGCCGAGGCCCGGATCAAGGTCCAGAGCTGGGCCGAGTCAACGATCATCACCGAGGCCCCGAAGGCGCTCTAGTCGGTGGCTAGCGGACCTCGGGTCGTCCATCGCGGGGCCGTGGTCGAGGCCCCACCGGCGGGGAGAACTCTTCTTCCGAGGGTTCGGGTCCGCCCTCGACCGCGGTGAGGAGCCTCAGCATCGGACGGAAGAGCGAGTTCTGGGCCCGGGTCGGGTCGAGCGTGTAGGCCCGCTCGTACGCGGCGACCGCGGCGTCCTCGTCCCCCAGGCTCAATAAGGAGAGGGACAGGTCGAGCCAGCTCTTCGCCTCGCGGGAGCCCTCGCGGGCCCCGGCTTCCTGCACGTGGTCGTCGAACGGGGCCCGGGTCCCGGGCTCGTTCTCGTCGGTCGGGAGGGAGCGGGAGAGCACGAGGGCCCGCTCGAATGCGGCGGAAGCGCTCGGTTCCTCCCCGGACTCCGCGAGCGCCACACCGAGGCGATGCCACGCGACCATGTCCTCCGGCGCGAGCGCGACCGCCCGTCGATAGGCGCTGGCGGCATCGCTCCACTCCTCGCGGAGCGATCGGGCGACCCCGAGATGGAACCAGGCCTCCCCGTTGGCCGGGGCGAGCTGGATGGCGCGCGCGAGGGCGGCTTCCGCCTCCGCGGCGCGACCGATGTGGGCGAGACTGATCCCGTAGTACGACCAGGCGGACGCGTCCGTCGGTTCTTCCCGGATTACATCCAAGAACGCCCGCACGGCGCGGTCGTACTCCCCCCGAAGGAGATAGTGAACCCCTAGGTCGGCGCGTTGGTTCACACCCGGTCCTCACCGCCCAGAGCCTCCGAAGCCAAAAGGATGATGCCGGACCCGTGGGTCGGCGCTGGCGGGGCGTGAATACGCCTCCCGCCTCCCCCCCGCCCCCACCGAGCTCTTTATATGGCCCCGGAAGCCATGCGCCGACAGAGGAATCCGCGAGCCGGCCCGAATCGAGCGTCCCGCCCGTCCCACTTTTGCGACGAGTGTTCGCGAGATGAGTA
>Ga0209415_10012993_pt1 | contig 13811 bp, 5 predicted proteins | sample PeaSoiSIISIP2007_FD_187696 | JGI IMG/M metagenome (GOLD analysis project Ga0209415, IMG submission 187696) | Peat soil microbial communities from Weissenstadt, Germany - SII-SIP-2007 (SPAdes) (version 2) | ecosystem: Environmental > Terrestrial > Soil > Wetlands > Peat | place: Germany... | reverse complement strand
CCGCGCGCAACCAGCAGGCCCTCTACCCCGAGCGCACCGTGCGCAGCATCAAGCGCAAGATGGGCAGCGACGAGAAAATAACGCTCGGCGACCGCACCTTTATCCCGCAGGAGATCTCCGCGCTGATCCTGCACGAGCTGGCCGAGTGGGCATACCACTCGCTCGGCGTCCGCCCGGACAAAGCCGTCATCACCGTGCCCGCCTACTTCTCCGACGCGCAGCGCAACGCCACGCGCGAGGCCGGCGCGCTGGCCGGCCTGGAGGTGGTGCGCATCCTCAACGAGCCCACCGCCGCCAGTCTGGCCTACGGCTATGGCGATGGCACGCGCCATACCGCCCTGATCTACGATCTGGGCGGTGGCACCTTCGACGTCTCCGTGGTCACCGTGGAAGGCGACATCACCGAAGTGCTCGCCAGCCACGGCAATAACCACCTGGGCGGCGACGATTTCGACGATCTGCTCGCCGACCTGCTGGCCGCCCAGTTTCAGAAGCAGCACGGCATCAACCTGCGGCAGGGATATCCGGCCGCCAAAGCGCGTCTCTGGTGGGCCGCCGAAGAGGCCAAGAAAAAGCTCAGCTTCGAGCCTTACGTCAAGATCCGCGAAGAGGCCCTCGTCATCCAAAGCGGCAAGCCCCTGCATCTCGAATACGAGATCTCCCGCGACGAATACGAAGGGCTCATCCGCCCGCTGGTAGAGTCCACGCTCGACAGCGTCTCCAAGGCCCTCATCGATTCCCGCTTAAAGCCCACCGAGCTGGATGCGGTGCTGCTGGTCGGCGGCTCCACGCGCACTCCTCTGGTCACGAACCTGCTCATCCAGCACACCGGCCTCGAGCCGCGCCAGGACGTGCATCCCGACCTGTGCGTGGCCCTCGGCGCCGGTGTGCTGGCCTCGCGCCTCGCCGGCCACGAAGTCCAGCGCGTGCTGGTCGACGTGTCCCCCTATTCCTTCGGCGTGTCCTACCTCGGCGAGCGCGGCGGCTTCCCCTATCCCCACTGCTACAAGCCCATCATCCAACGCAACACCCCGTTGCCTTTGACGCGCACGGAACGGTATTGCACCAGCCACCCCTACCAGACCGAGGTCGAAATCGAGGTTTATCAGGGCGACGATGAGGACGCGCTGAAGAACATCCTGGTGGGCGATTTCCACATCGACGGCCTCACGGCGGTGGAGGGACCCAACGAGATCCTGTGCCGCATGCGCCTCGACCTGGATGGCATTCTGGAGGTCACCGCGGTGGAAAAGCGGACCGGAAAGGCCAAGCACGTCACCATTGCCAACGCGCTTCGCGCCAAGACCGAGGCCGAGATCGCAGCCGGACGAAAACGCATTCAGGAATTATATCAATCGCGCGGCGCCGACCTGCTCGATCAGGTGTGGGGTGCGGGCGTCGCGGACGAGGAAGAGGATTACGAGGAGGCCGCGGCGGTCCAGATCGACAGCGGCAAAACCGTGGTGATGAACCCGCCCGCCGCCGCCCCGGGGGAGAGCAAAGCGCAAGATCTCATGGACCGGTCCCGGGGCCTGCTGGGCAAAATGCACGCCGACGATCGAGAAGAAGCCATCGACCTGCACGAAAAAATCGAGGCCGCCATCGCCGCCGGCGATTCCGCGGCGCTGGAACAGGCTTCCAAGGCGCTCAAGGAACTGCTCTTCTTCGTCGAGGGGCAACAGTAGCACAGGCATTCTTGCCTGTGTTGTTTTCAAGAGAGCCCCAAGATGCCCATCGTCAATCAATGCCCCGTCTGCCAGGCGCGATTTCGCGGCGCGCGCATCTGTTCGCGCTGCGGCGCCGATCTGGAGCCGCTCATGGTGATTTCCGTGAAGGCCTGGAAGCTGCGCGAAGCTGCACGCCAAGCGCTGCTCGTCGGCGAAATCGGCCGGGCCCTCGCGCTTACCTGCGAAGCTCGCGCACTACAGAGAACCCCCGGCCCTACTCGCTCGGCAACGCAATCGCCGGATCGATCCCCGTCACTTCCCGCGCCGGAATCATGCACGCCACAGCCGCAAACGTAAACACGTCCGTCGGGCTGCTGGCATACAGCAAGCTGGCCAGCAGGCGCGTCACCGCGATGGCCCCGATCGCTCCCACGGCTGTCCCCACCACCGCCAGCGTCAGCGTCTGCCGAACCACTATCGAGAGAACCGACTCGATCGGAAGCGCCAGCCCCGCGAACAGCCCAGCAAAATCGTCGTCACGCGCGGCGACGGCATCGACGCTGCAGCCGCTCCACCGTCCGGATGCGATCAGCCTCGCTCAATTTCAGTTCTTCACCGTAACGAACCCGCCCGCCGGCGTGCTGAAATTTCCCAGCGCCAGGGTGATCGCGTAGTCCCCGTCGGCCAAGTTCGCCGGAACCTGGATGTTGAGCTGGTACAATCCCGGCGTCCCCGGCGACAGCCCCGCGTACAAAACATTCGCCGCGGCCAGATTCGCCGTCCCGAACGTGACCGAAGGCGCGTTGGTAGTGGCGGCGGTCCCCGCCGAAGCCGCTCCCGGCGCCACCGCCGGACTCGTTGGACCGAACGAGATGCCGTAAATGGTCAGGTAGTCGCCTGGCTTCGCCGGCCGAAACGTCAGTCCCGGGATGAGCCCCGCCGCGCCGATATACTCCCCCGTCAGCGCGTCCACCGCCACCACCGGATTCTTCCCAGTCGCGTTCATCACCCAGTAGAGAAGTTCCGGAGTCGCCGCTTGCGTCGCCACCGACTGTGCCCCACTCGCGGCCGCGTTGGCCTGGCCGCAGCCCGTCACCACCACCACATCCACGTTCGTGTTCAACGGCACGTTGGGCGCCTGGAAATTGATCTGCCCCGGACTCACGTAATACAGCGGCGCCGCCACGCCCCCCACCATCACGCACACACCCGCCAGGCTGGCCGGCAGATTGCCATTCACCAGGTCGCTCCCCTGGACCGTCCGCGATGTGCCGGCCGGCGCGAAACCCGAGCCGTAAATCGACGCAAACCCCCCAGGCGATATCGCCGTAACCGCCGGAACGCTCCCTCCCGCTCCCACCACGCCGCCACTGCTGATTGTCGGCCCTCCGGCGGTAGCCGTCAGGTGGAACGCGACTGGCGCCACCCCCGCCACCGTCGCGGTGATGACCACCGGCCCTGCCTGACTCCCCAACGTAACCGTCACACTGGCCGACCCCGAGGCGTCCGTATTCACCGTGTTGGCTCTCAACGCCGCCGTCCCCGATGTCACCGCAAACGCCACGGGTATCCCCGCCGCGCTGATGCCCGCCTGAAAGCTCACCGTCACCACCAGCGGATTCGGCAGCGCCGTGTTTACCACGCCGCTCTGGCCGTCCCCGCTCGCCACCACCAGCCCCGATGGCGAGTCGAGCGTCAGTCTTCGAATACGGCTGTTGTCCTGGTCCGCCACGTACACGCCGCCCGAGTTGTTGACCCACAGGCCGGCCGGCGCATTCAGCGCCGCGTTCGTGGCCAGTCCGCCATCTCCGCTGAAAGCCGCCTGGCCGGTCCCCGCGATCGTCCGGATGCTCCCCGTGGGAGTCACCGCCGAGATGTACCCCAACTGCGGCTGCGATATGTAGAGGTTTCCGGCCGTGTCCAGGGCAATGCCGTCCAGCACTCCCAGGTAGGTATTGCTCGCACTGGTTCCGCTCCCGCCGCTGGTCTGGGTCCCCACCACGTTGATGATCGTTTGTTGTCCCACCACCTTTCTCACGCGGTGGTTGTTCGTATCGGCGATATACACGCTGCCTGCTGCATCTACCGCCAGGTGCCCCGGAGCGTTCAGTTGTGCCTGAGTCGCTAAGCCGCCATCGCCCCCGGAGCCGGCGGAGCCGTTCCCCGCGTACGGCGTGATCGTACCCGCGGGCGAAACCTTGCGCACGCGGTTGGCCATTTGATCCGAGATGTACAGGTTCCCCGCACCGTCAAACGCCAGGCCGAATGGCTGCAGTTGGGCCGAGGTCGCCGGCAAACCGTCGCCCGCATCACCGCAGGTCCCGTTGCTGGCGACCGTCCCGCTGCCGGCTACCGTGCTGATGGTGCCCCTGGTGTCGATGCGGCGCACCCGGCAGTTGCCCGAATCCGCGACATAGAGGTTGCCGTTGGCGTCGAAAGCCAGCGCAGCCGGGTTGCGCAGGGAAGCTGAGGAGGCGGAGCGGTTGTCGCCGTTATACGCGCCGGCGCCGGTTCCGGCGAAGGTGTTGATCCTGCCGTCCGGCGTCACCTGGCGGATGCGATTGTTGTCCGAGTCGGATATATAGAGGTTGCCGGCGCTGTCCATGATCGCCTGCTCCGGCAGATGCAGCAGCGCGTTCGTGGCATTGCCGCCATCGCCGCCGAAGTGACTCCGTCCGACCACCGTCGTGATCGTGAGCGTCGAGTCCACCTTGCGGATGCGGTCATTGACCTTATCCGCGATATAGATGTTCCCAGCTGCGTCGACCGAAACCGCGACGGGAAAGTTCAATTGGGCCGACGTCGCCGGACCGTTGTCCCCGCTGAATCCCGCGCTCTCCGATATGCCCGCCACCGTCTGGATTGTGCCCGGATTGAAAGCCAGCGTGCCGTTGGGATAGACGATTCGAATCCGGTCCGACGAGCCGTCCGCCACCAACAGATTGTCGTGCGCATCCACCGCCAGCCCCAGAGTCAGGCCGAGCTTCGCGTTGAGCCCCGGCTGCACATCCGAGAGTGAGTTGCCTCCGCCCGCAATGGTCGTGATGATTAAGTTCGAAGCCGTGACCTTGCGAATGTGATTGGCTTCCGCAATGTACACGTTCCCCTGGCTATCCACCGCGAGCGACGTGGGATTGTTTAATTGCGCCGCGGTCGCCGGCCCTCCGTCGCCTCCCGAGGCGGCGGTTCCGTTCCCCGCGAAGTTGTGCAGCATTCCATCCGTCGTCACCTTGCAGACGCGGTTGTTGTTTGTGTCCGCGATATACACGTTGCCCGCACTGTCCAAAGCCAGGCCTTGCGGCTGATTCAGCGTGGACTTGATGGCCGGGATGCCGTCGCCGTTCGGAGGCCCCAAACTCGCTCCGGCAAACAACGTGGAGACGCCCGAACGGCTGATCTTGAAGACCTGATAGTTTTCGTTCGAGGCGTACACATTGCCTGCCGCATCCACCTTTATGTCTGCGGCATGCATCTGCTGGAATGTATTGATCACCCCGCCGGCCGTCACCACGCGGATCCGAGGGCTCCCGCCTTCGCTGAAATAGATGTTCCCGAAGCCATCCACGGCCACTGCGATGGGGGATTCCAGAAGCGCCGACAGAGCCGGGCCCCCGTCCCCCGCCGGCGGTTCGGACCCCGCCACCGTCTGGATTACGTATAGGAAGTTGCTCTGGCCCTCGGCGAGAGACGCCCAGGTGAGCACAAGAAGCAGCGGAGCGGCGCAAGTTCGTAGCATGATCGGCCTCCCGGGCCGGTTTCGGAACCTGTATCTGTATACGCTATTTTCCATTCCGGCACAAGCCGAGGGAATCCCTACCATATCCCCGGGCGATACCGTGGATTATTTCCACAAATTCGGATCTGAAATGCAAGTTGCCATTGTCTTCGAGAGGCCGGAGGGCGCATACTTTATAAGGGTTCCGCTCCCTGACCGTCACGCCTCTGATCCGGTTGCGGTCCAGGGGAGCATATTGTAGATATTAAGGCGTTAATTTCGTAGGTAGTGGGAGTGTTCATGCGACAAATCCGATTCTGTGTGCTTTTTGCCGTCTGCGCCGTGGCAAGCCTCGTGGCGCAGACCGATCGCGGCGTCATCACCGGGACGGTGAAGGACGCGAGCGGGGCCGTCGTGCCCGGCGCGCAGGTCACCGCGATTCAAACCAGCACCAACGCCAGCTTCAAGACGAAGACGACCACATCCGGAGATTTCACCGTGCCGTCGCTGCCGGTGGGAGACTACCTGGTCCGGGTCGAAAACACAGGTTTCAAGACCCATATCGAGAGCAACATAGTGGTGGCCGCCGGATCGACGGTTCCACTGGATGTGGCCCTGGAATTGGGCACCACGCAACAGACGGTCGAGGTAGTGGCCAACGCGCAGTTATTGCAGACCGAGACGGGCCGGGTGGCCACCGAGGTATCCAACCGGCTGGTGGACGAGCTGCCGGTGCAGGTGAACGGTGCGGTGCGCAGCCCCTTCGACCTGTCGGCCAGCACGGCGGAAGTGAACTCCACCGGCCAATACCGGGTAGGCGGCGGGAAGGGAGGCGCCTACGGCATGACGCTCGACGGCACCACCGTTACGACCGCCGGCCAGTTGGACGGCAACGGGGTGACTTGGACGCAAATTAACACGCCCTCGGTAGACGCACTCACGGAATTCAGCGTCACCGCCGGCGGCTTCAAGGCTGAGATGGGCCATGCGTCCGGCGGCACCATGAGTTTCGTTTCCAAGTCCGGTACCAACCAATTGCATGGGGACGCTTATGAGTTTCTGCGCAACCAGGATCTGGACGCCAAAGGTTTCTACGGCGCCACCAAGCCGGTCTACAAGCAGAACGATTTCGGAGTTACGGTGGGCGGGCCGGTGTGGCTTCCCAAGATCTACCACGGCAGGGACAAGACTTTCTTTTTCTTCTCCTACGAGGGTTTTCGCAACCGCGCGGGGGCTACCCCGACGCCCTACAGCGTGCCGCCGCCGGAATTCTACACCGGCGACCTTCACAACTTTGTGAATGCCAGCGGGCAGATGTACCAGGTCTACGATCCGGCCACCACCACGCTGGTGAACGGCTCGTATGTCCGGACCCCGTTTCCCAATAACCAGATTCCGCAATCGAGGATCGACCCGATTTCGCAGGAGATCATCAACTACGTCAAGCCGTTGTTGTCTCCCAACGTTGCGGCCGGGGCAGGCACCTCGACTTACGTTCGCAACAACTATGTTTCGGCCGGCAGCAGCATATCGCCGAACAACAAGTACAGCATCAAGGGCGACCAGGTGCTGACCTCCAAACAGAGGATCTCGTTCTTTTTCGAGCGCACCAGGGAGCAGGACCTGTTCGGCCCCACCGGCGCTCCGGGTCTGCCCGAGCCCCTGGCCGGCAACCCCGGCTATAACCGGTCCGACGTTTACCGCATCAGTCACGACTACACCATCTCGCCGACTTTGCTGAACCGCTTCTACGCGGGTGGCAACAACTGGGAGCAGAACCACGGTGCGTTTCTCACCTACAGCGGCGCGCCGCAGGCCCAGGGACTTCCCACCTCACCGACGGGTTGGAAGAGCAAAATCTGCATACCGAATTATCCCGATTGCAACGATAACTTTCCGCAGGTGAATTTTACGAACAGCGAGTTTACCTCCTGGGGTGTGGCCGCCCCCAACGGTTCCGACAACATCGTGGTGGAATTCCATGACGATATGACCAAGACCGCCGGTCCGCACACGTTCAAGTGGGGCTACTTCTACAACAACACCCACTACAACGGTTTCGGATTGCAGAACATCTCGGGCAATGTGACCTTCCAGGCGCTGAATACCGGCGTCCCGCTGAACACCAACCAGTCGACCGGCGGCGGGAGCGCGTTTGCATCCTTCCTGCTGGGACAGGTGTCCGGCTACTCACTCGACACGCCACGCTACCTCGCCACCGAGTTCCGTAGTCACCAGGCGTATTTTCAGGACGACTGGCGTGTATCGCAGCACCTTACCCTCAATCTGGGGCTGCGCTTCGAGCTGGCCCGGCCGCTGCTGGTGGGGGACGACCAGGCGAGCGATCTGAGCCCGACCTTGCCGAACCCCGGCGCCGGCGGGCTCCCGGGCGCGCTGATCTTCGCCGGCACCGGTCCGGGAAGAATTGGCAGCGACACTCTGACCTCTGGCTGGAACGGCTGGGGACCGCGGTTGGGCTTCGCTTACTCGGTGAATAACAAGACCACCATACGGGGCGCTTCCAGCCGCAGCTTCGGGCCGCTCACTTACGAAGGCAGCTCATCGCACAACCTGGGAATCGTGCAGCGCATTACGGTTAACGACCAAAGCCAGGGTCTGAACCCGCTTTGGGTATTGCAAAACGGTGCGCCCGCATGGAGCCAGGTGCCCAATATCAATCCCTCGGTGGGCAACGGCTCCAACGTCCCCTACTACAACGGGAAAACGGCCAGCACGCCATCCGATGAACTCACTTACGCCTTCAACATCGAACGCCAGTTGACGGCCAACTCGGTGTTGGAAATCGGCTACGTGGCTACGCTCGCATCCGACATCCAGTCCAATATTCTGGCGTTTAACCAGCTCAACGTCGCGAATCTGCCGGCCAGTCTCAACCCGTTCACGGCGTCTGGCCGCACCCTGCTGAACTCGCTGGTGGGTTCTGCCGCCGCCAATGCCGCCGGAGTTACACCGCCCTGGTCGGGGTTCAACACGCTCTGGGGCACCGGGGCGACGGTGGCTCAATCCTTGCGTCCTTTCCCGCAATATTCGGCTGTCGATACTGTCAATGGCCAGGGCGACAAGATCGGCCACTCCACCTACCACGCCATGCAGGTGAAGTTCTCGCACCGGTATTCCGCGGGCCTGACCGTGCAAGCGTCCTACGTGCTTTCGAAAATACTGTCTGACGCCGACGGACAAACGAGTGGCATGCCGGAAGACCAGTACAACCGCCGGCTCGAAAAATCGATTGCCTCGTACGACCAGACGCACGTGGTGAAACTGAACTACGTGTACGAACTGCCTTTCGGCAAGGGAAGGAGGTTTCTGAGCAGCAAGAGCGTTGGGTCCGCTATCCTGGGCGGCTGGCGTTTCTCCGGAATTCAGGGCTACTCCAGCGGAACGCCCATCGGTCTGGGAACCACCGTCAGCTTCCCCATTTTCAACGGAGGAAACCGGCCTACGGTGTCTACTTACAACGGATGGGGCGGAACTTACACGGGTAGTTTCGACCCCGGGGCAGACAGCTTCTTCCAGCCGGCTTCGTGGTTTGGCACACAACCCACCACCTCGCTTGGCAGCATAACCCGGTACAACCCGAAACTGCGCTACTTCCCGGGCTACAACGAGAGTTTCTCGTTTGCCAGGAGCATCCACATCAAAGAGTCGTCGCACTTGGATTTTCGATGGGAGGCGTTCAACCTCCTGAACCGGACTCAGTTCGGCTCCTTGAGCGGTGGCACCACGCTGCAGAACGCCAACTTCGGCAACTGGCGCAGCCAGTCAAACTCAGGGCGGCGGATGCAGGTCTCGCTGAAACTGTACTGGTAGTTCTCCGGCTGGGCGCGTCTACCGATTAGAGCTATACTGGCACGCTGAGTGGGCAAGATCGACGGGCGGCGGCAGCCCTGCGGATTGAACCCGATCGAGCGGGTGTGCACAACAATCCGGGAAACGCGCTGGCGCGCATACCCGGCCGGCTGCCGGAGGCGATTGCCGAGTTTGAAGCGGCTCTGCGGATCAGGCCCGATCCCCAGTTACGGCGAATGGTGGACCGATTGCGGGCGCAGCGGCAGCAAGCTAGCCCCTTGCGTTGAACGGCATCGGGTGTATACTGCTTGCAACGGAGGGCCGGTATGGAAAACCTGCGTAACGAAACTGGCATTTTGGTGAGCATCGCGCTGCTTGTGACCGCCGCATCTTTTGGCTGTGGCAAGAGCGAACCGCCTGCAACTTCGACGGCCGCGCAACCAGCGGCTTCTTCAGCGGCCGCACCACCGGCTTCCGCGCCCGCCGCTTCTCCGGCGCCGCCCGCAGCGTCCGCGGCCTCCAGCCCGGCATCGGTCCCTGTCGATGGGGATCTGCCAGGATTAAAGGTCGCCGTGAACGAAATCAAGCGCACTTCCACTACCGTGACGCTGAAATTCACGGCCTATAACACCACCGACAACTCGTTCAGCACCCAGGGCGTCTTCGACGGGGACTCGTTCGGCCGTTACCGTCACGTGGGGGGCGTTCACTTGATCGATGCGGAGTCCAAGAAGAAATATTTCGTGGTAACCGACAGCGACGGAAACCTTCTGTGCAGCAACAATATCGCGAACATTGCGGCAAAATCGCAAATCACCCTGTGGGCCAAGTTTCCCGCGCCCCCCAACGAAGTCCGAAAGATCACCGTCGAGTTTCCGCACTTCGTTCCGATTGAGGACGTTGCCATCGTTCCGTGACGGGCCTCGGAAGAATCCAGTGACCAAGCTCTCGATCCACGCAACTGTGCTTTCGCTGCTCGTGCTTCTGCCTCTGGCCCACGCGCAAACCGCGCAGCCGTCCGACATCAAGACCAAGGTTTCGGACCTCAAGACCACGGTTTTGGATCTGGTGTTCAAGGTTGAAGACATGGGCGGAAAGGTGCAGAGCCTGGAGGTGAAAGAGACGCCCATCGAAGTGCGGATCGACTTGGCCGCAGACGTTCTGTTTGACTTCGACAAGGCCGAAATTCTGCCCAAAGCCCAGCAGACTCTCGCGCAAGCCGCCCAAATCATCCGTGAGAGGGCCAAGGGGACTGTGCGCATCGAGGGGTATACGGATGCCAAGGGATCGGATAGTTACAACCAGAAACTCTCCGAACGGCGGGCTTTGTCCGTGAAGGCCTGGTTCGCCGATAAAGAACACCTGCGCGACGTCCAGTTTGCTACTCAGGGATTCGGCGCCAGGAATCCCGTAGCACCGAATCAAAAGCCGGATGGATCGGACAACCCCGAAGGCCGCCAGAAGAACCGCCGGGTCGAGATCATCTTCCGGAAATAGAAAATCCTCCCCTCCGCCGCCTGCGCTGCTACATCCACGAGGTTTGACAGCGACCAGGGCGTTCGGGCCGGTCCTGATGTTCTGGAGGCAGATATTCATATCTGATAGTCCTTGACACCGTTCTTTTCTCAGCGTATAGTCTCCTCAGAGCTCGGGTGGCTAGGATCATAGGGGTGTGGTTTAGGAGTCCGTTCTGACCGAGGGCAAGCGGCCTTTTGCCACTCAGCCTGTAGGCTTGGGAGTTCATATTTCAGGGGTTGTACTCCGGATTCGGACGTTGCCTGCTGCTCCGATTCTCAGCGCGACGCGGTGCCAGCCCACGGTCGCCACAGTCCCTTCTCTGATTGAGAGGCGGAAAGTGCATACCCCACGTAGCGGAACCTAGGTGAAGATCCTGGGTGACCATCTGTTTGGCGGGCGCAACTTTGTTTTTGTTCAGGAGGCTGAGAATGCAGCGGGGAAAACTCTCGAAGTGTAAATTTCTGGTTTTTGCCATAAGGACGATCTTCTGCCTGCTGGCGGTGGCCGGCGCTGCGTTCGCGCAGGGCACCACCGGAGCAATCGATGTACAGGTCTTGGACAGCTCCGGATCTGCCGTGCCGGGGGCCTCGGTGACAGCCGTTAACATAGGCACTGGCGTCGAGTCCAGGGCGCAAAGTGACGAGGTAGGCCGGTGCCAGTTTCCGCTGCTGCGCGCCGGGACGTATCGCATCACCGTGAACCAGGCGGGATTCGAGAAACTGGTGCGTGACGATGTCATCGTGAACGCAACCACCACCGTTCACCTCGATTTGAGGCTGGCGGTAGGGGCTCGCACCGAGACCGTTACGGTAGAGGCGTCCACACCGCTGTTGCAGACCGACCAGGCCACCATGGGCCACGTGGTGGAGGAACGGCAGCTTACGTCGACTCCGCTGGCGACCCGCAACTTCACGCAGTTGTTGGGCACATCGGCGGGCATCGTGGGCGGCATCTTCAACGCCGATAACCCCGGCACCGGAGGCAGCAACGTCAGCGTGAACGGCGGTCGCAATGGCAGCAACGCCCTGATGGTGGATGGCGCACCCGCGGATAACGCGCTCAACCTCGCGCCCGATGGCGACGGCACGCCCAGCCTGGAGTTCCTCAGCGAATTCCGCGTCCTGAGCCATGCCTTCAGCGCCGAGTTCGGCCGGGCCTCGGGCGCCGTGGTCAACGTCACCACGCGCAGCGGCTCGAACGACTTCCACGGCAGCGCCTATGAGTTCCTCCGCAACACGGTTCTGAGCTCCCGGCCGTTCTTCAACCCCAAGAAGGGCCCCAATATCCAAAACCAGTTCGGCGGCAACGTCGGCGGCCGCATCCGGCGCAACAAGACGTTCTTCTTCGGCGGCTGGGAAAGCTCGCGGCAGCGGAATGGGAATTCCGGCAGCTCTACTTATTCGACCGTGGTGCCCACCGCGGACATGAGGGCCGGGAATTTCGGCTCCATCAACATTACCGACCCGACCACGGGGACCCTCTTCCCCAACAACGTGATTCCCAGCAGCCGCTTCTCCGCGGCGGCGGCGGGCATGCAGACTACGTTCGTCCCGCTGCCCAACTACAATTCCGGCGGCGCCACGAATTACTTCACGCAGCAGAGCGTTCCCACCAACATCGACGAATACACGGCGCGCATCGACCACCGCATCGGGGACAAGGATTCCCTGTGGGGACGCTGGTTCGACAGCTACGAACACGATACTGCTCCTTTCAGCCAGGGGCCCGGGTTCCCCGCCGTGACGCACCGCAACAAGCACGTGCTGACGGTCAACTACACCCACGTATTTGCGCCCACCCTGGTGTTGGAGACCAGCTTTGCCTGGAACCAAACCGATCAGTTCCTGATTTTCACCAACCAGGTCGACATGAAGTCCGTCGGGCTGAACCCGTTGCCGGTGACCTTGACGACCGACGGCATAGGCCTGATGACGATCAACAACTACCTGAGCTTCGGCAACCAGCAGCGCTGGACGGACCACGTCAAGACGGGCGTCCTGCGAGGCGACTTCAACTACACCAAAGGCAGGCACACCTTGAAGTTCGGCTGGGAAATCCGGCCGGACCTGTATGACGATGCCAACACCCTGAACAGCCGCGGAGGCTTCACCTTTACGGGCACGGCCACGGGCAACGCTTATGCCGATTTTCTGACCGGCTTTACGCGGACCAAGGTCTTCGGCGCGGGTCCCGGACGCGTGCTGGATCGCGATTGGGCCAGCGGCTTCTACGTCACCGACGAATGGAGAGCGAGTTCCCGCGTCACCGTGACCCTGGGCGCCCGCTGGGAGCCCTTCTGGCAACCGGCAGCCTACAACTTCAACCGGACTAACTGGTGGCCCGACAAGTACACCGGCATGGGCTCGCTGGAGGCCTCCGGGATCGTTCAGGGCGGCGTTAACGGCATCCCGCCGGCGACAGTCTACAACGACATGAACAACGTCATGCCGCGGGTCGGGATTGCCTGGCGCGTTACCGACAAGTGGGTCATCCGCGCCGGCGGCGGACAGTTCTTCGACCAGCGGACCGGGCAGATCGCGCAGCAGGCCTTCCAGAATCCCCCGGGCTACACCAACGTGAATATCGACTGTGGGGTGGCGGGGTCCAGTTGCAACCTCAAGACGCCCGACAACTTCACCTTTGTCGACCCCGGCTACAGCCCCAGCACGATTCCTTTCCCGACGTTTGCCACCCAAGGGCTGACCTACGCCGCCCTGGAGCCGAATACCAAGACGGACAACTCGTGGCAGTGGAACTTCACGGTGCAGCGGCAGTTGCCGGGCGACACCCTGATCGAAGCTGCCTATGTCGGCAGCAAGGGCACTCACCTGATGGGTAACCACGTCTCGAATCCCTCCATCCCGGTGGGCTTCAACCCAGAGAATCCGCAACCCGGAACGCTGGTGCCGGAGTACCCGGGTTTCGGAGCCAACTCGATCACGGGGCAAGGCGCCGATTCACACTATGAGGCCTTCCAGTTGACGGTGAAGAAGCGCGTGGCATCGGGAACGGTGCAGGCAGCCTATACGAACTCCAAGTCCATCAGCAACGGCGGCGACAGTTCGACCCGGTTCTACACCAGCATGGGGCTGGCCCCGTGG
>Ga0209415_10012992_pt1 | contig 13811 bp, 13 predicted proteins | sample PeaSoiSIISIP2007_FD_187696 | JGI IMG/M metagenome (GOLD analysis project Ga0209415, IMG submission 187696) | Peat soil microbial communities from Weissenstadt, Germany - SII-SIP-2007 (SPAdes) (version 2) | ecosystem: Environmental > Terrestrial > Soil > Wetlands > Peat | place: Germany... | reverse complement strand
GGCGTTGTCCGGCGTCACGTCGTTCATGCCGATGCCCAGGTAGCCGTGCTCCACCTTGCCCGTCTTGATCAGCTGCTCGGCCGAGGCGCGCGCGATCTGCGCCGGAATGGCGAAGCCGGCGCCGGCAAACGAGCCGCTATTCGAAATGATGAAGGTGTCGATGCCAATCAACTCGCCGTGCGAGTCAACCAGCGGCCCGCCGGAGTTGCCAGGGTTGATGGCCGCATCGGTCTGGATGAAGTCACCCGGCTTGCGCGCATCGTCTGTGTACGGGTTCGGCCGGTCGAGCGCGCTGATGATGCCCCGCGTCACCGAGAACTGGAAGTAGCCGAACGGGCTGCCGAACGCCAGCACCGTCTGGCCGGGATGCAGCCTCGCCGAGTCGCCCCAAGGAATGCTGGGCAAATCGTGCGCATCGATCTTGATCACGGCAATGTCGTTCAGCTTGTCGGTGCCGACGACTTTGGCGGTGTAGACGCGGCGATCGTTGAGCGTGACGCGCACCTGCGTGGCGCCGTCGACGACATGGCCGTTCGTGACGATGTAGCCGTCCGGCGAGATGATCACGCCCGAGCCCACGCCGTGCTCAATCTGCGGCTGCTGCCTCATGACGGGTCCGCCAGGGCCGCCAGGCCCAAAGAAGAACTGACGAAATCCCGGCGGCACGTCCTGCGGATTGACGCCGCCGAAGCCCGGTCCTGAGCCCTGATCAAAACCCTGGCGGCTATGGCCGCTGCGATTCTGGTTGTCGTCGTCGCCCTGATTCTCGCCTTGCCCGTCTCCGCCAACCTTGGACGTGACAGCCACGTTGACCACCGCCGGTGTGACCCGCGCCGCTACCGCTTCCACGGCGTTGTCCAGAGCGGTTAAGGCCGAAACGCTCGAGTCGTCCATTGGCCCGGCGGCAGCCGCTGCGGCATGGGCGCGGTCGTGGTCGAAGGCGAAGGCCAGGGTGAAGAGGGCGACCGCCAGAATGCCGGCGGGAACCGCGAGCTTCTTGACCCTGGCTACTAATGAATTAGTTGTTACTGACATAACGATGTCTCCTTCTGAGTTTTTGAAATCATGAGGTTAGAGTTGGAAAACCAGCCAGCCGTCGCCAAAGGGAATCAGGGCGCGCTGCCGGACTGGCACTGACTGAACTGGCGTTGACTGAACTGGAACTGACTGAACTGGCGCTAAACTGACCTGCTTCGAATCTGTCGCGGGCTTGCTCGGGGAATCCTTGCCCAACGAATCTTTGCCCGGCGAATCTTGTGCCGATCCCTTCGCCTGGTCCGGGGCCGCAGGAGCAGCCTCGATCCGGAAAATCAAGCGCGCGAAGACGATCTGCTGAGCCGGCGCTGCGCCGGATCGGCGGCTGGCATCCGGTGCCTCCGCGGCGGCATCCTGATCGCTCGCGCCGCCGGTATCGTAGTCGGCAATCTCGCGCGAGTTCTGCGGAAATGTCTGCACCCGTTCGACGGCCGTCCATACGACGAATTGCGGGGCGTCATACGTTTGTCTTACGTTGCGGCCTCCGGCCTCACTCGGCATCTCCGCTCGCAACAACGACTCATGCGGTGCGGCGTCGCGCCAGGCCATCTCGTTCTCTATCGTCGCGGGCAGCCGCGAGGCTGCCCGCCGCGTTTGCGCGGGCGCAGCAGCCGTCTCCTGGCTGCGAGTTCCTGGCAGAATCGCCTTAGCCTGCACGACATGATAGCCGCTCGCCAACTGCGGCGCGCTCGCCGGCGCGTAGGCGGCGCGATCGATATTCACCGCGTCAGCCTGTGCCAACTGTTCTGGCCCCGGCGCGGCCACAAAGGCCACAACCTGCGGGCAGCGGGCGATTTCAACCGTGCCAGCCAGCAATCCACAGCCAACGGCACTCAACAAAACGCGCGCCGCTGCCGGGCTCAACGCCGACTTGCGGGAAAGAATTCCGTGCACACGATGCACCAGCTCGGGCCGCCGGCGCCAGGCGGCAAGCGACAGCACCGCTGCGCGCCGTTCCAGATCTCGTTGCATTCCGCGCTCCGCCAAACTAGCCAGACAAGCTGCATAGGCGCGCGGCGCATGCGTTCGGCGCACAACGCCTTCATCGCACGCCATCTCCCGTTCTCGGCACAAGCGGCGCTCGATCCAGGCGAGCGCCGGGGAAAGCGGGAAAAGGACCAACACAAGCTTCTGGATGAGGTTGGTCCAGTCGTCGTGCCGGCACAGGTGCTCCATTTCGTGCAACACCACTTGTTCGAGCTCCTGTGGGGTGAGGCGGGCATACAACCATTCAGGAATCAAAATTCGCGGCGCGAAAAACCCTATCACGCTCGGCCGGTCGAGTTCGGTTGTTGTGCAGACCACTGCGCGGGGTAACCCGTTGGTCGGCAACAGCGCCTCATCCGCAACCGGCGTGGCCGTCTTCCACAATCTGCGCAGGCGAACTGCATGCACAACCAGATCGCCGAACCGAAACGCCGAGCCGGCCAGCCAAAGAGCGGCGATCGCCAACGCCCAGCGGCTATCCAACTCCAGCCAGGGCCGCGCCGCAACCGCGCTCGACGAAAGCGACACCGCGCCGGCCGGTCCCGAAAACAAATGCACTGCGAACGGCAACAGCGGCAGCGCGGCCACCAGCGCGAAGCCCGCCGCCCACGCGGCAAACCGGTGCGCGGCGCTAACCCGCGGCGCAAGGCGAAGCGAGAGAAACAAGGCCAGTGCGACCGCCGCGCCCTGCCACACCGCGTCGATCGCTAATTGGGCTATCGCCGGCGAAGCGGCGGCGCCAAGTTCGTATAGATTCATGACGCAGCCTCTCCTTCTCCCCGGTGCCTTCGGGCTTCCCGATTCAGCCGTTCAATGTTGTCCAGCGGTTCAGTGTTTCGATTCACGTCCCCGGCTTCTTCCCCGGCCTCTGCCACATCGGGGGCCGCGCTGCGGATGACCTCTTTCAGCCGTTCGAGCTCATCGGTCGTGATCTCGCCGTCCCCCAACAGCGAGAGCAGCAGCCGTTCGCGCGAATCGCCAAAGAAGCGGCTCAGCACGTGGCGAACCTCCGATCGGCTCGCTTCGTTCTCGGCGATCGAGGGCCGGTAGACGAAGGCCCGGCCCTCCTGCCTGTGTTCCACGTAGCCCTTTTGCTCCAGGATGCGAATAGTTGTCAGCACTGAGTTATAGGCCAGCGCCTCGCCTTCGGGCAGCGCGGCCACAAGGTCATTCACCGCCGACTCGCCCCGCCGCCAGAGAATCTTCATCAGCCGTAGTTCGGCCTCAGTGAGCGTGTTGGATTTTCTTGGCGGCATCGCTATCCTGTTGATTTTATTTGAACAACGTTGTGCTGGGCACCGTTGCTCTTTGGCGTCGAACATTCCTGTAGACGCGCAACTAAACGATTAGTTGCTGTGGTTGCGAAGAATTTTGTGGAAGCATCGCTGGGAAGGAAAGGTCTGACAAAGAAACCCCATTACTCCCCAGGGGAGGCGGAAGACCCACCGCAGAGAGTGAATCGGCCACTACAATTCGAACTGATGAAGGCGTCAGTATTGTTCTTCGCTGTTCTTGCAGCTGCCGCGACTTCCCAACCACAGCAATCCGGCATGTACGCTCGCTCGGCTACTGCAATTTGGGATCGACTGGGTTCAGGGAAAACGCAGTCAGTCTTAATTCCATCTCCAGATGGCTCCATGATGTTGATGGCCAGTTCCTCCGTTGCAGGAGATAAAGGAGTAAGGCTGACTCTGCTCAAACACGACAGGCCTCTATGGAACCAAATTGTTTCGCCCGGTGTCGGGATCGAGGCAGATTGGGCTCCGGATTCCTCCGCGTTCTTTGTTACTGCCAGCGCTGGAGGCCGAAATGGTTTCTACGGAGTCACTGTGTATTTCGTGAGCCAGGACGCTGTCAGCGCACTGGACCTGACTCCCGTGGTCCAAGAGGCATTTGGTCACCCTGTGAAGTGCCAGTCGGAGGAGCCACCGAACGTCGCAGCACTGAAGTGGATGCCAAGCTCAACAGAATTGATCGCGGTGGCCGAAATCGTCGCCCACAGCAATTGCGACAGCAATGGCACATTTCGCGCGTATCGAATTTCTCTTCCCAAAGGCCGCATCGTCGCGAGCTATGACCAGATTGAGGCTAAGCGACTATTTGGTAGCGATCTGGGCTGGGAAATCAGAAATGCACCCGACCGATGTGTCCGTCGGCCCACATCATGTTGGCAACTGTTCAATCACAGCTCGGCTCCGTGAAATTGAAAGCGGTTCAGAAAACAAAACGGACCAACCCTGTGGTACGATCCCTTGCAAGCGCAAAAGAGGACAGAAACCGGCTGGCAGGGGCTGAAGCCCACGTCTTTTTGCGACGGCGTGTGGACCGGCTGAAGCCGTGCCCTTGTTACAAAGCTCCCTCTTGCTATCGCGCTGGGGAATTCGATGAACTACCAACTACGCCCAATGTCGCTTGGCGAAATCCTCGACCGCACCGCCGAGCTCTACCGCTCGCGCTTCACGCTCTTTGCCGGCATCTCTTCGATCTTTGCCACCGTCATGCTCGGGCTTCAATTGCTCTACATCCGCTCTCTGGTCATGATGGGCTACCCCAACATGTTGACCAACCTGCGCTGGGGAACGGCTACGGCGGCCATCGCCGAGACCCTTGGTTTGCTGCTCCTGGCCGGCCTTTCCGTTGTGGCGATCAATCGCGCCGTCGCCTGGGTGTACCTCGACCAGCCGGCGTCCATCCGCGAGGCGGTGCGCGCTGTGCGGCCGCGTCTCAGCCGCTACTTGTGGCTAGTCACCAACGTAGCCCTGCGTGCCTGGTCGCCGCTGGCCGTGCTCTACGTCGCCTATATCGTGCTGCTCTTCTCCGTAATGCCCCACGACCTGCTGTCGAATCCGGCAGCCGCGCAAACCGCAGCGCACGGCAATCCCGCGTCGTTTCTTGAGTTCGGCCTCGGCATGTTGATCCTGGCGCCCCTGATACTGGCCGCCAGCGTCTACGGCGTCATCATGTCGCTGCGCTATTCCCTCTCCGTGCCTGCCTGCATAGTGGAGAATCTGACCGCAGCCCAAGCCATCAAGCGCAGCATTGGGCTCAGCAAGGGCTCCTGGGGCAGAATCTTCGTCCTCGGCCTGCTCGTGGGAATCATTCGCATGGTTCTCGGAATCATCTTCGGCCTTCCCGTCGTCCTGCTCGCGTTCCGGCACTTGGGCCAGCCGCTGCCCATGCACTGGCTTGTCCTGCAGCAGATCGGCGCCTTCCTCGGCAACGCGCTCATCGGGCCCATCTACTCGATTGGCTTGACGCTCTTCTATTTTGACCAGCGCATCCGCAAAGAAGGCTTCGACATCGAGTGGATGATGCAGGCCGCTGGACTCGAGCCGGCACAAGCATTGGCCGCTCCGCCGGACCTCCAGGCCCTTGCATCGAGACCTGCGGCGCAGGCGGCAATTTATCCCGCCCAAGCGGAGCTTGGACGCGGCACACCCAGTGAGTGAACGTCATGAACGAAACCCTACGGCCTTCCACGCTCGGCGAAATTCTCGATCGCACAGCGCAACTCTACCGGCGCAGCTTCTGGCTGTTCGCGGGAACCGCAGCGATCCCATATGTGATGGTGGTTGTACTGACGATCCCCGCGGTCGGCATTTTTGCGATTCCAGGAATCGCCGGAGGTGCAAGCAGCGGCGCTCCACCGTCGCCCGCGTGGTTGGCCGTGTTTGGGCTTGTCTTTTTCATCTTCATCCCGATCTATCTCGCCGTCTACGTCTTCGCCATCGCCGCCATCACGCAGGCCGCGGTGAGCACGCACCTCGGCCAGAAGCTCACCATTCGCGCCGCCCTCGGTAGCGTGCGTCCGCGCTTTTGGACCTACCTCTGGTACCTGTTCCTGCAAGGCATCTTGGCGGGACTCCTGCCGGCGTTTGCTGCGGGCATCATCATCGGCCCGGTGATTTTCCTCATCGCGCGGCCGGGGGCGGACGTTGCCGGCAGCGTCGCGCTCGGATTTGTGGCTTTTCTGGTGGGGGCGGCGGCGCTCGTCGCCATTGTTTGGCTGGCGCTGAGCTACTGCATGGGCATGGCCGTCTGCGTCGTCGAGAAGAAATCGGCCTGGGACTCGCTGACGCGCGCCATGAAGCTGAGCGCTGGCACGCGCGGCCGCATCTTTGTCCTCTTTCTGCTCATCGTCGTTCTGTCCATGGCGATATCCATGTTCGGTTACATCCTTTTCGTCATGGCGACCGCTGTCGGGTTTGCGTTGGGCAAGGGCTCAGCGGCGGCCATTGCCGCCACAGTGGTTGGCGGCATCTTGTACACGGTGATCGGCATGGGCGGCCAGATCGTCCTCCAGCCCGTCTCCTGGATCGCTCTCGTGCTCTTCTACTACGACCAGCGCATTCGCAAAGAAGGCTTCGACATCGAGTGGATGATGCAGCAGGCGGGAATGACGCAACCGCCGCTTGTGGCGCAGCCGGCCGATGACGGGATCCTTTCCGCGCCCAGTGTGCCCCCCGATATCGTGCCCTAGAACTGGTTGCATAAATCCGGTTTTGAAAGGCCACGACTTTAGTCGTGCCGCAAAGACCGCATAAACATTGGGGCTTTTAGCCCCTGAGGGACGTTTCTTAGCTGTCTTATGGGATTCATGCAACCAGTTCTAGTATCCAGTCTCAGAAGTTCGCAACATAAATGCTGCGGTCATCCTGAGCGGAGTCCGCCGCGGCGGACGGAGTCGAAGGACCCGCATTTCGAGACCCGACTTATGCAACGAACTTCCGAGACACCACACTAGGGCAATTCCACGGCAGCTATACCCGTTGCATCCGTGCCCCATCCTATTCGCGCCCTCCGCGAAAAGGGTGGGAAAGCAAGGAGACCGGGTACGTTTATCCTGGAACCGGCTCAATACCCTGCCCTGATACCGTGAAGAGAACGGTGACTTGCTTGCGGTCCACGTCTAGGTTAACGTCCGTTTCGCGCCGGATCGCCGCGGCCGCGCGCTTTGCCGCAGTGCTTCTAATTGCCGCAAACGTCTCCACACCTGCGCAGACGCCGGCCACAAGCGCCGGCTGGCGCGATGTCACGGTGGACCAGTATCGCCAGCATCTCGAGCAACTCGACGCTGCGGTTGCCGATTGCCAGGTGCAGCAAAAGCTGAAGTCTCCGCCGCCGTCGAACGGCAACGCCTGCGATCCCGGCCGGGTTGGTCCCGACGACCGTGTCAGCGGCGTTCTCCCAGCGGACGCGCAACCGCGCGAGGTCCGCTACGACTGGCTGCGCGCGGTATTGTCCCAGGCGGAACATAAAGAGGCGGCAGCTCCGCCAAGCTTCGCTCTTGCGGCTCCAGCTAAGAAGGCAGCCGCGCCCACCTTCGAAGAGCAGCTCGCCGCCGCGCGCACGCGCTTGCAGGCCGATGAGCAGCAGGCGGCAGGCCCGGCGGCGGCAGGCGCGAATTACGCCGCGGAGCGGCAGGCGCTCGCCGCCATTTTGTCGCAAAAGGCCTACCAGGGCGTCACTGTGGTCTCGCCCGCCGGGCGTTTTCGCGAATGGCTCAATGAGCAGCTCGACCGCTTTTTCGGCGGCCTCATGCGCTTCGGCTCCCGCTCCAAGTGGATCGGCTGGACGTTGCTGAGCCTTCTGCTGCTCGGCGTCGGTGTGGCCTTGGTATGGATCTTCGTGCGCATCGAGCGCAACGCGCGCATCAAGCTCGTCCCCGACGAGATCGCGGCCAACGGCGCACCCTCGGCCCGCGAATGGCAGCTCTGGCTCAAAGACGCCCAGGCCATGGCCGCCAAGGCTCAGTGGCGGGATGGAATTCATCTCCTGTATTGGGCGGCCATCTCGCGTCTGGAAGCGCGTCGCCTGTGGCCCGCCGACCGCGCGCGCACCCCGCGCGAGTATCTTGCCCTGATGCCCGGCGGCGATACGCGCCAGCAGCCGCTCATGTCCCTCACGCACAGCTTCGAGCGCACCTGGTACGGCGGGCGCGACGCCGGCCTGGCCGACTTCGACGCCGCCCTGCAACTCGCCTCTTCGCTCGGGGTAAAGCCGGAATGACCTTCATCGCCTCGCTCGACGCCAAAGACCGCAAGCTGCTCATCGGCTGCATGTGCGCGGTTGTGCTGCTCGCCGTGATGACCGCCTTCTTCTCGCGCAACCGCAATGACGACACCAACACCGTGCCCAGCAGCTATCTCACCGGAAGGCACGGCGCGCGAGCCGCATTCGATCTGCTGCGGCAGAGCGGCTACGACGTTGCGCGCTGGGAAGACCGGTTGAGCAACCTTGCCGCGCAATCCGACGCGCAAACCGTCGTCATCTTCGCCCAGCCTATCCTCGTTTCGCCCGACGACGTCAAGGCCGTGCGCGAAATTGTTTCGCGCGGCGGCCGTGTGCTGCTCACCGGATACATGGGTGGCGCGCTCGCGCCCGACGGAGCCGTCCATGCGCCCATGCAGTTTCAATCGGCCTGCAAACTTACGCCGCAGGGGCTGGACCCGCTCGCCGCCTCCGGCGAAGCTTGGATGGTTCCCGAAGCCGGCTGGGCCATGGACCGGCCGCGCGACCGCATTCAGTACAATTGCATCGGCGCGCCGGCCGTGGTCGAGTACGCCGTGGGCAAGGGCGAGGTGATTTGGTGGGCCGCTGCCACGCCCCTCGAAAACGGCTCGATCGCACGGGCCAACGACTTGAACCTGTTTCTCAGTACGCTGGGACCGCGCGACGGACATCGCTTTTATTGGGATGAGTCGTTGCACGGCGAAGTCCACTCCATGTGGTTCTTCGCGCGCGGGCCGGCGCTCTATCTGCTCATCGGCGGCGCGCTGGCTATTGCGCTGCTGGTCGTCTTCAGCTTTAGCCGGCGTCACGGGCCGGTGCGTGACCTCCCCGCTCCGGTGCGCGCCACGCCGGTCGAGTTTCTAGAGGCGCTGGGCTCCCTCTACGCCGGAGCGGGCGCATCCGCAACGGCGGTTGAGCTTGCTCTCGAGCGCTTCCGCCGCAAGATGGGCGATCTCTGCGGCCTGAAAGGCTCGCGGATGACTGCGGAAGAATTGGCGCATGCGCTGCGTCGGCGTTTCCCGGCAATCGGCGCGGACCTCGAAAAAGATTTGGCCGATTGCGAGGCGGCCGTCAAAGACGATCGGCTTCCTCCCAAGCGCGCGCTGGCGCTGGTGCAAACCTTGAGCCGGCACAGCGAGGCGCTACTGGCAGCCGCGCGAGCGAGTGGGAGATAACGGTGAGACCGGATTGCTACAAAGTGTTTCAAGGACCCGCCTTGTAACAGGGCACGACTTTAGTCGTGCCGAGAGAGAGCTCTTAGTGGAGGGGTTTTAACTCCTGTGGATTTCCGCCGCGCTATTGAATCCGGGTTTTAAGCGCATCAGCATTCGCAAAGCAAGGAGATTTCGAATGACCGAGGAACGTTTAGAAAGCGCGCAGACACCGAACTCCGCGCTTCCGGCAACACAACAACTAATCGCGCAAGCGCGCGCCGAGCTGGGACGCGTCATCTCCGGGCAAAGCGAAGTCATCGGCCAGGTGCTCATTGCCGTGCTCGCGCAGGGCCATGCACTGCTTGAAGGCGTGCCCGGCATCGCCAAGACGCTGATCGTAAAGTCGGTCGGCCAACTGCTCGGCTTGGGCTTCCAGCGCGTGCAGGGCACGCCCGACCTGATGCCCGCCGACATTCTGGGCACCACGATCTTTCGTCCCGGCTCCGATGCCTTCGCGTTTCACAGCGGACCCGTCTTCACCGACCTGCTGCTCGTCGATGAGATCAACCGCATGCCGCCGCGCACGCAGGCCGCTCTGCTCGAGTGCATGGAAGAACGCCAGGTGACAGCCGACGGCGTGCGTCACCCCCTGCCGGCATGGTTCACGGTCTTTGCCACGGAGAACCCCATCGACTTCGAGGGCACTTATCCGCTGCCCGAAGCGCAGCTTGACCGCTTTTTGCTCAAGATCGAGGTCGCCTATCCCAGCTTGGATGACGAGCGCGCCATGCTCCAGCGCCACCACAGCTCAACCACCAATCTTCTCGACGACGCCAAGATTCAGCCTCTTCCGCCCGCGTTGCTTTCCGCCGCCCGCGACGAGATTCGCCGCATCCGCGTCGAGCAGGATCTCTACGGATACATTCTCTCACTCGTCCGCCGCACGCGCGAGTGGCCCATGCTGACCTTGGGCGCGAGCCCCCGCGCGGCCATCTGCCTGCTGCGCGTAGCCCAGGCCCTCGCCGCCTTCGAAGACCGCGACTACATCATCCCCGACGACGTCAAGCGCGCCGCGCTGCCCGTGCTGCGCCATCGCATCCTGCTCAAGCCCGAGGCCGAGCTCGAGGGCTTCGATGCCGACCGCATTCTGAACGACGTCGTGGCCGCTGTCGCCGTGCCGCGCGGGTAGTGGTAGTATAGTGGTCATATGAAAGAGAAGACTTCAATCACACTTTCATCGGATATTCTCACCGCGGTGGATCGCACTGCAGGTTCCAAAGCCTCGCGGTCGGCTTTTATCGAGAACGTGCTTCGCGAGTATTTCAAAGCCAAAGTGCGGGAGGCAATTAACGCACGGGATCTGGAACTCATCAACGCACATTCGGACTACCTATCTCGTGAATCACAGGAGCTCGACGCATACCAAGCTCCAATTGAATGGGATAACGACGCGCTGTGAAAAGGGGCGAACTGTATCGCGTTTTCAAGCCGGGGGGCGATGCGAAGCAGTCCCGGACCTTCGTTGTCGTGAGCCGGCAGACACTCATTGATTCGAGGTTCCCTTCTGTGGTTTGCGCGCCCGTGATGACCGAGGGACAGGGGCTTGCGACTCAGGTGGCCATTGGGATCGAGGAAGGCATGAAGCACGATAGCTGGATTCACTGTGACGATCTTAGAAGTATTCAAAAGTCAGTGTTGACGCGGTGGACGGGGACCCTCCCGCCAGGGAAGATGCGGAAACTGGATTATGCGCTGGCCGTGGCGCTTGAACTGCCCATCGAGCCTCGATGATCTCGGCCTCCCTCCATCCCGAAACTATCCGCGCCGAGTGCCGGCCGCGCCGACGCGTTCTCTCCTTCGGCCTCACATCGCGCGCCATCTGGCTGCTTGCCGCGGGGCTGCTGCTGGCATTGCCCGGCTTCTTCCATGCGTCCTGGGCGCTCGGCATGGTGGAGTGGGATGCACTCATCCTGATCGGCGTCCTAATCGATCTGCTTCGGCTACCCTCGCCCGCGCAAATCGCCGTCGAGCGCTCCTGGAACAATGCGCCTTCGCTCGATAGCGAGACGGAAATTGAGTTAGCCGTCCAGCAGCGCGGCAAGGGAAACCTCCAATGCCGCATCGTAGACGATCTGCCCGAGGCGCTTACCGCCGCGCCACCGGAACAGATTCTCCGCGCCTATCCCAATGTGCGCGCCACCCTGCGTTACCGCTTCAAGCCGCGCGAGCGCGGCGATGCACAAACCGGCGCGGTGTACCTGCGCTACTCCTCCCCGCTTGGTCTCGTCGAGCGCTGGGCCACCGCACCCCTCCAGCAGACCGTGCGCGTCTATCCCACGCTGCGCCAGGGCGAGGACCAGGAGATCTTTTTGGCGCGCGGCCGCCAGCTCGACATGCAGCTTCGCCAGGCGCGCGAGCGCGGGCTGGGCCGCGACTTCGAGAGCCTGCGCGAGTATGTCGAGGGCGACGATCTCCGCGACGTGTGCTGGACGGCGACCGCGCGGCGCGGCCAGTTAATCACCCGCCGCTACCAGACCGAGCGCAACCAGGCGGTGTGGATCGTGCTCGACGCCGGCCGTCTCTTGCGCGGCAGAATCCTGCCCAACACTCGCGATCCCGATCGCTGGGGCCACTCCAAGCTCGACCACGCATGCTCCACGGCGGTCGCTCTGGCGCAGCTCGCGCTCTACTCCGGCGACCGCGTCGGCCTGCTCGTCTACGGCCAGCAGATTCAGCAGCGCGTTCTCCCCGGCCGCGGCGGAGCGCACATGCGGCTCATCGTGGAAGCCCTCGCCCAAGCCCGCGCCGAGACGAGCGAAGCCGATCACCTGCGTGCCACGGCTACGCTCAATCGTTGGCAGCCGCGCCGCGCGCTCATTCTCTGGATCACCGATCTGGCCGAAACTGCGATGCGCCCCGAGGTGATTGACGGAGCAATGCAGTTGCTGCACCGGCACGTGCTGCTGTTCGTGGCCATGGCGCAGCCCGATGTGGTCGAGATCGCCACTGCGCGCCCCAAAAACGTAGCCGAAATGTATCGCGCCGCCGCCGCGCAGGAGCTGGCCACGCGCCGCGAATTGCTCCTCGCCCGCCTGCGCGAACAGGGCGCGCTCACCCTCGACCTCGACCCAGCACACCTGACATCGGCCGTGCTGAACCAGTATCTGAAGGTGAAGGAACGGGCTACGGTGTAGGTCGGAAGGGACCGCGCGGGCCACGCCGCACCGTTCGAGCGTTGACACAAGGTCAAGAGCGAATGTAGTCTAAACACTACGACTCGCCCATGGAACTCAAACAGACTGAGAACTTCCGCAAGTGGCGAACCAAGCTCAAGGATGAACGCGCGCGTGCCATGATTGCCTCTCGACTCGATCGCCTTGCTTTCGGTAATGCTGGAGACGTGAAGCCTGTTGGGCAAGGCATCAGTGAGTTGAGGGTCAACTATGGCCCCGGCTACCGAGTCTATTTTCAGCGGCGAGGAAACACGATCATTCTCTTATTGTGCGGGGGCGACAAGCGCACGCAGGATATGGATGTCAAAACCGCAAAGCGCCTAGCAGCAGAATGGAGCGAAGACAATGGCTAAGAAACTGACGAATTACGATCCCGCCGAGGACTTGCAGACGAAGGCGGCCGTTGCCATTTTCATGGCGGAAGCTTTCAAAACCAATGATCCGGCATACGTAGCCCACGCGCTGGGCGTAGTGGCGCGAGCCAAAGGGATGTCGCATGTCGCCAACGAGACGGGGCTATCGCGAGAACAACTCTACCGCTCATTCAGCGCCAAAGGAAACCCCACGCTGAAAACGACTTTGGCCGTAATGAAGGCTCTAGGCGTCAAACTAACCGCGAAGGCAGCCTGACGGATTGAGTTGACCGCCCGGCTCAAGCGCTCGGTGTAGCCGCCGCACCCACCGGCCGGAACAGCCAACTCACCAGCAGCACGAACAGCGATCCCCCCACGGTGAACTTGAGCCACGGCTGCGCATTCGACGGCGAGAAGAATCCCTCGAGCGTGCCGGCGATCACCAGCAGCGGAATAATCCCCGAGACCAGGCGAACCGCCTCCGCGCCCGCCAGCGCAATCGAGTCGCGCCAGCGATAGATGCCGGGAAAGACGACGCCCACCCCCAGCCGCAGCCCCGCCGCGCCCGCAAGAACTATCGACGGCAGCTCCAGCGAACCGTGCGGCGCCACAAAGCTCCACAGCTCGCGCGACATGCCGTGCTGCTGGCAGGCCACGCCGATCACGCCCAGCAGCAGGCCGTTAAAAAACATCGACCACACCGTGAACAGGCCGAAACCTATGCCTCCCGCGAACGCCATAAAGCACACGCTCAGGTTATTGGTCATGATTCTGCCGCTCGCCATCGGCTCCACGCCCACAATCGAGTGCGTCCACATCTCGTGGCGCTCGATCGTCTCCACCATAGCCGGCCCGAGCATATGCCGCATAAAATCCGGGCGCGCCAGCGTCAGCACCGAGCCAAGAGCCGCCCCAGCCAGCAGAATCGTCAGCGACGCCAGCACATAGCGGATCTGCCGCTGGAAGATCGCCGGATACCCGTCGCGCAGAAAGCGAAGCACTCTCACAAAAGTGGCCCCGCGGCTGGAATAGATGAT
>Ga0209415_10012991_pt1 | contig 13812 bp, 12 predicted proteins | sample PeaSoiSIISIP2007_FD_187696 | JGI IMG/M metagenome (GOLD analysis project Ga0209415, IMG submission 187696) | Peat soil microbial communities from Weissenstadt, Germany - SII-SIP-2007 (SPAdes) (version 2) | ecosystem: Environmental > Terrestrial > Soil > Wetlands > Peat | place: Germany... | reverse complement strand
ACCTTCGAGCCTTCGTCGGCGATGATCAGCGTGCGCTCGAACTGGCCCATGTTCTCGGTGTTGATCCGGAAGTAGGCCTGGAGCGGCATCTTCACTTCGACGCCCTTGGGCACGTAGACGAACGAGCCGCCCGACCACACCGCGCTGTTGAGCGCGGCGAATTTGTTGTCGGCGACCGGGATCACGGTGGCCAAATATTTCTTGACGATCTCGGGATACTGCTTGAGCGCGGTATCCATGTCGCAGAACAGGACGCCGTCTTTTTCGAGTTCCTCGATGACGCTGTGGTAGACGACTTCGGACTCGTACTGCGCCGAGACGCCGGAAAGAAACTTGCGCTCCGCTTCGGGGATGCCGAGCCGGTCGAAGGTCTTCTTGATGTCGTCGGGGACGTCGTCCCACGACTGTTCGGTGCGGTCCGAGGACTTGACGAAGTAGTGGATATTGTCGAAGTCGATGTCGTTGAGGGCGGCCGTGTCGCCCCATGTGGGCATCGGCTTGCTGCGGAACGTCTCCAGCGCCTTGAGACGGAAGGCGCGCATCCACTCCGGCTCGTCCTTCATCTCGGAGATGCGCTCGACGATGTCCCGAGTCAGCCCCTTGGCCGACTTGAACACGTACTTGTCTTCGGAGTCGTGAAACCCGTGACGGTACTCTTCGATCAGCTCTTCGGGCGTGGTCTTCAGTTCGACGGCCATATCAGGTAAAGCGTACCCCCCAGGATCACGTTCGTCAAGATAGTCAAGGGAATTCTTAAATTTCTGGTTGGAAGGCGCTGCGCCCCAGGCTCCGCGCCCTTGGCGGTTGTGGAAGGGCTTCGTTCCCCGTGGGGGTCCGGAAGTTTCGTTTCCTTATCACCCTGCTTGCTCTGTATGTGCGGCCAGGCCTTTACAGAGGGGGGGTGGGGGGGTATGATGTGCGTCGGACTTGACCTAGCCTCGGTTCGTAGCCGGGGTTTTTCAATACACACGTGGGGGACGGCGCGCCCAACGCGCCATCGCAGCGGAACGCTCGCTTGCCAAGAAGGGGCAACGCCAGCAAGAGTTCGCTGAAAGGTCGCAAGCGAGACGGTGTACCGCACGCGCTTGACGACGCGCCTGGAGGTGGGATTTCCCAACCGATAGATCTGATCTGAGGAGTAAGCCAAGAATTGAAAGCACTCGGTACGCACATCGTTTGCGAGTTGTCCGGCTGTAACGCCGCGCTGCTCACCGACGTCGACGCGGTCGCTGAAATGATGGAGCAGGCGGCTCTGGAAGCCAACGCCACTCCGATCGAAAAAGCCTTTCACCGGTTTCAGCCGCAGGGCGTCTCCGGCGTCGTCGTCATCCAAGAATCGCACTTGTCGATTCACACCTGGCCCGAGACCGGGTACGCCGCGATGGATTTTTACACGTGCGGCGATCACACCGATCCCTGGGCGGCCTGCGAATACGCAGCCAAGGTCCTGGGCGCAACGAATATGCGCACGACTGAAGTGAAACGCGGTATCGAAGCGGCCCGCGGACAATTCACGCACATCATCACCACCGATGCCGAGGAACGCTCGCTCGAGCGTACCGCCTAGAGGATTAGCGGCGGCATCCGCCGCCGCTAATCCATCGCGTTTGGCCCTTGCAGGGCCAAGCCGCCCTTTAAGAGGCTGCCGGATCAAGGTCCGGCGGCCTCCTTCACTAATATCGCGCGCCATGCCCAAGACCGAGCATTACCAGTGGTACGTCGAGCAGTTCTCCGATACCGAACTGCACCATCATGCGATCGACGAGCTGTACTACTCCGGGCGCACGGCGTTCCAGTCGGTGGCGGTACTGCGTACGGCGGCCTTCGGGAAGATGCTCGTGCTCGACGGCGACACGCAGAGTTCGCAGGCCGACGAGAAAATCTACCACGAGTCGCTCGTGCATCCGGCGCTGGCGGCGTGCGCGGTACGGCGCGAGGTGCTGATCCTCGGCGGCGGGGAGGGCGCGACCTTGCGCGAGGTGCTGCGCCATCCGGGCGTTGCGCGCTGCACGATGGTCGACATCGACGGCGAGGTCGTCGAACTGGCCAAGAAATACTTGCCGGAGTGGTCGGACGGCGCCTTCGACGATCCGCGGGCGAACCTCATCATCGGTGACGCGCTGGCTTTCATCAAGCAGCCGGGAACGTTCGATGCGATCGTCTCCGATTTGACCGAGCCGTTGCCTGACTCGCCGTCGTTCCCGCTCTTCAACGGCCAGGTCTTTCGCGACATCAAGGCGCGCCTGGCGCCGGGCGGCGTATACGTGCTGCAAGCCAGCACGGCCGGCTTCCACAACATGGCGCTGCACGCGAAGATGGCGCGCTCGCTGCGCGCGCATTTCGCGCACGTTGCAAGCTTTTATACGCACGTGCCGGCCTTCGACAACGACTGGGCGTTCATCGCTTGCAGCGACGCGCACAACGTCGCCAAGCTCGCCCCGGCGCAGATCGACGCCTACGTCGGCGCGCTGCGCGGCGAGAACTACTTCTACGATGCCGAGACGCACCGCCGCCTGTTCAGCCTGCCGCTCTACCTGCGGCGCGAACTGGCGAAGAGCGGCGACGTCTTCGCATGAACGGCGGAGCGCTGCGGCGGACCGCGCTGTTCGACGTGCACCGCGCGCTCGGGGCGCGGATCGTGCCGTTCGGCGGGTTCGAGATGCCGGTGCAGTACGCCGGCATTCTGGCCGAACACGCGGCGGTGCGCAAGCGCGCCGGGCTCTTCGATCTCTCGCACATGGCGCAGTTCGAACTGCGCGGCGCGGATGTCGCGGCCTGGGCCGACGCGCTCACCGTCAACCATGTCGCAACGATGAAGCCGCTCCAGGCGCGCTACAACATCTTCACCAACGACGCCGGTGGCGCGCACGACGACGTGATCTTCTACCGGTTGCCCGAGCGCTGGCTCCTGATCGTCAACGCCGGCAACGCCGACAAGATGTGGGCCTACCTGCAAGCGCAACGCCGCGGCGACGTGCAACTGACCGACCGCCGCGGCGAGAGCGCGCTGATCGCGGTGCAAGGCCCGCAGAGCATTGCGGCGCTCGCGCCGCTGGTCGCAGCCGACATCGCAGCGCTCGAGTACTATACGTGCGTCGAAACCGCGGCCGGCGGCGTCGATGCGGTCGTCGCGCGCACCGGCTACACCGGCGAAGACGGCTTCGAAGTTTTTCTCGCCGCCGACGCGGCGGCCGGCCTGTGGGATGCACTGCTCGCGGAAAACCGCGGCCGGCTCGCTCCGTGCGGGCTCGGCGCGCGCGACGTCCTGCGGCTGGAAGCCGGGATGCCGCTCTACGGTCACGAGTTGACCGAAGAGATCACGCCGCTGCAAGCCGGTCTCGCCTGGGCGGTGAAGTTTGCCAAACCGTCCTTTACCGGCAAGGCAGCGCTCGAGGCGCAAGCGGCGGCGGACGACTTTTCGCGAATCGCCGGGTTGATACTCGACGGCCGCGTTCCGGCGCGCGCGGGCTATCGCGTGCTGCGCGATGGCGCTGTCGCGGGCGAAATTCGCAGCGGAACGATCGCACCGTCCGTCGGGAACAGAAGCATCGCAACGGCGCTCGTCGATCGGGCGAGCGCAACCGTCGGAACCCGCTTGGGTGTCGAGGTGCGGGGAACCGAACACCCGGCGACGACGGTCGCATTACCGTTCTACAAGCGAGGGTCATAGTGGCACAACCGGCGGGATTGCTGTTCAGCCAGGATCACGAGTGGGTGAAGCTCGACGGCGACGTGGCGACGATCGGGATCACCGATTACGCGCAGTCGTCGCTCGGCGACATCGTCTACGTCGAATTGCCCCGCGTCGGCGCGACCCTGCAGCAATTCGCCGGCATCGGCGTGGTCGAATCGGTCAAGGCGGTCTCGGATATCTTCACCCCGCTGGGCGGCGAGGTGCTCGAGGTCAACTCGGCGATTGATGCCGATCCGGCGCTGGTCAACCGCGAGCCGTTCGGCGGCGGCTGGTTCTACAAGCTCAAGCTCGGCGACGATGCGGAGAAGAACAACCTGCTGTCCGGCGCCGAATACGACAAGCTGATCGCCGAGGCGTAGCGAACAGAGTCACCGGATGTACACCCCGCATACCGCGCGCGACGTCGAAGAGATGCTTCGCGTCGTGGGCGTCCCCTCGCTGGACGAACTCGTCCGGGTGCCGGACGCCGTCGCCGTCAAGGCCCCGCTCGACCTGGTCCCCGGTCTCTCCGAGATCGAGATCGCCGAGCGCTTTGCCGGCTTCGCCGAGCGTACGGCCGCCGGCGACTACCTCTCGTTTCTCGGCGCGGGCGCGTACCGGCACTACGTTCCGCCGGTCATTGGCGCGCTCGCGATGCGCGGCGAGTTCCTGACCTCGTATACACCCTACCAAGCCGAGGTTTCGCAAGGCTACCTGCAAGCGATCTACGAGTGGCAGACCTACATCGCGCTCTTGACCGGTTTGGACGTTGCGAACGCGTCGGTCTACGACGGCGCGACCGCGCTCGCCGAGGGCGCGATCATGGCGATCAACGCCACCGGTCGCAAAGCGGTGCTCGTCTCGCAGGCGGTGCATCCAAACTATCGGGCGGTCTTGCGCACCTATGCGGCCGGCATCGACGTTGCGGTCGACGAGCTGCCCTACGCCGCGGACGGAACCACCGACTTCGCGACGCTCGAGGGGCTCGTGGCCGACCAGCGTTACGCGGCGCTCGTCGTGCAGTCGCCGAACTTCTTCGGTGCGATCGATGCGCCGGCCGCCGCCGCGGTTGCCACGCTCAAGGCGACGAAAACGCTGCTGATCGGCGTGACCGCGGAGGCGCTCGCGCTCGCGGCGCTCGCGACGCCGGCGTCGTGGGGCGCCGACATCGCGGTGGGTGAAGGTCAGTCGTTCGGCAACGCCGTGGCCTACGGCGGTCCGCACGTCGGCTTCATCGCGACGACGGACGAGCACGTACGCCGCATTCCCGGCCGGCTCGTCGGGCGCACCGCCGACAAAGACGGCCGCACCGCCTACGTGCTGACGCTGCAAGCGCGCGAACAGCACATCCGCCGCGAGAAGGCAACCTCGAACATCTGCACCAACCAAGCGCACTGCGCGCTGATCGCGACGATCTATCTCGCGGCGCTGGGCAAGACCGGTTTGCGCGCCGTCGCCGCGCACAATCTGGTGCAAGCGGCGGCGCTGCGCGCTGCGGTGACGGCGCTCGACGGCTACGCGAGCCGTTTTGCCGCACCGGCGTTCAACGAGTTCGTGCTGCGCGTGCCCGGCCGCGCAGGTGTGACGCTGGCCGCGCTGCGCCAACGCGGCATCATCGGGGGCCTCGACCTCGGCCGCTTCTACCCCGAACTCGCCGACTGCATCCTGATGACGGCGACCGAACTCACGACCACCGCGCACATCGAACGTCTCGTTCAAGCGCTGGCAGAAATTGGAGTTTATCCCGAGCCGAGTCGAGGGACCGATGCCGTCGCCCGCATTTGAAACGCCGCTGATCTTCGACGGCGGCGCTGACGGCCGGGCGAACCGCTACGTCCCCGCGGCGCCGCCGCTCGGGGAGCTGCTCCCGGCCGCGCTGCTGCGCGACGATCTGCCGTTGCCCGACAACACGGAGCTCGACGTCGTCCGCCACTTCACCCGTCTCTCGCAGAAGACGTTCGGCATCGACACCGTGTTCTATCCGCTCGGCTCGTGCACGATGAAGTACAACCCGAAGATCAACGACGCCCTGGCGAATCTCCCCGCGCTGCGGGATCTGCATCCGTTCGCCCCCGACGAGCTCGCGCAAGGCGCGCTCGCGGTGATGTGGGAACTCGAGCGCAGCCTCGCATCCCTCTTCGGCATGGCGGCCTTCTCGTTGAACCCCGCCGCCGGCGCGCACGCCGAGCTGACCGCGCTGCTGATCGCAAAAGCATACTATAAGAAGAAGGGCGACGCGCGCCGCACGACGGTCATCGTGCCGGATACCGCGCACGGTACCAACCCGGCATCGGCCGCCATGGTCGGTTATCGCGTCGTCTCGCTCGAATCGGACCGGCGCGGCCGTGTCTCCGTCGATGCGATCCGCGCCGCCATGGGCCCGGACACCGCCGTCTGTATGATGACCAACCCGAACACGCTCGGCCTGTTCGAGGATCACATCCAGGAAATCGCGGCCGCGGTGCACGCGGCGGGTGGCCTGATGTATTACGACGGCGCGAATGCCAACGCGTTGATGGGCAACAGCCGGCCCGGCGACATGGGCTTCGACCTGATGCACTTGAACCTGCACAAGACGTTCTCGATCCCGCACGGCGGCGGCGGGGCGGGCGCGGGGCCGGTCGGCGTGGCGGCGCACCTCGTTCCGTTTTTGCCGACGCCGGTCGTGCGTGCCGCCGGCTACGACGAGACGCACGGGCGCTGGCCGTCCGACGGTCTGACCTTCGCACTCGAGTTCGATCGGCCGGATGCGGTCGGCACGATGCGCTCGTTCTGGTCGAACTTCGCGCACATGGTCCGAGCGCTCGCCTACTGTTATGCCAACGGCGCCGCTGGACTGACGCGCACCTCGCAGCTCGCGGTGCTCAACGCCAACTACATTCGAGCCTCGATTCGCGACCTGATCGACATCCCGTACGACGAGATCAACCGCCACGAGTTCGTTGCCTCCGCACAGTCGATCAAGCGGGAGACCGGCGTGCGTGCGCTCGACATCGGCAAGGCCTTGCTTGACCGCGGCTACCATGCCCCGACCGTATACTTCCCGCTGCTCGTTCCGGAATGCATCATGATCGAGCCGACGGAAACCGAATCGAAGGAAACGCTCGACGGCTTCATCAGCGCGCTGCGCGAGATCCTCATCGCCGCACGTGAAGCGCCGCAGACGGTCCTGGATGCGCCGGTGACGACGCCCGTCAGCCGCGTCGACGAGACGCGCGCGGCCCGTCAACCGGACCTCCGCTGGCGTCCGCCGGCCGCCGTATGAGCCGAAATAAAGGCCCCTCCTGCTCGATACTTTAGGCCGGAAACTCCTTCTTGGGAGGTGGGCGTATACTTGGAGAAGACCCCTCCGGAACGGAGCGGATTTTCGACGATGCGGATCAAGTATGAGGTCTCTGCAGGCGGGCTCGTCTTGCGGCGGAGCGGTGCGACCCTTGAGGCCCTCTTGATTGGGCGTGGGACCCCCCGCGTCTGGTCGCTCCCCAAGGGCCACGTCGAGGCCCGCGAAACCCACGAGCAAGCCGCCCTGCGGGAGGTCCGCGAGGAAACCGGCTGTTGGGCTGAGATCCTGATCAAGCTGTCAGACATCTCGTACTGGTTCTATCTCAACCGCACCAAGCACAAGAAATCGGTCCACTTTTACCTGATGCGCTACCTGTCGGGCGACACCGAGAACCACGATCACGAGGTCGACGAGGCCCGCTGGTTCGAGATCAAGGCTGCCAAAAAAGTCCTCAAATACGTCAACGAGAAGCGCTTGGTCGACCTCGGGCTCGAGTACCTCGAGCGCGAGGGTGACGCCGTCTTCGAGTCCGTGGTGGTGCCTGAACTCGAACTCGAGGCGATGAGGGACTCTAGCGCATCTTGACCGCCTCCCCGGTCGGCGAGCGCGCCTGTCGCGTCTCGGTCGACGTTTTCGACGGTCCGCTGGATCTGCTGCTGAATTTGGTCAAGGAGCAGCAACTCGACATCGCCACCGTGCCGCTGGCGCTCGTCGCCGATCAGTACTTCGCGTATATCTCGGCGATGGAGGTGCTCGACGTCGAGATCGCCGCCGACTACCTGGTCGTAGCGTCGACCTTGGTCTTCCTCAAGTCGAAGGCCATGCTGCCGCCGATTCCGGCCGAGTTCGAAGCCGGCGAGGAATCGGCCGAATCGGTCGAAGCGCGCCTGCGCGAACGGCTCATCGCCTACTCGCGCTATCGCGACGCGAGCCGCGACCTGTGGACGCGCGCGCAGGAGGCCGCCGCCTTCTACGTGCGCCCGGAAGGCGGCGATTCGTCTGCCGAACTCACCCAGCGATACAAGATCGACGCTGCGAAGTTGGCGCGCGCGCTGGAAGCGGCGTTACGTTCGGCGAAGCCGGAAGTGCGCTCGATCATCCGCGAACGGGTCTCGCTCAACGAGCAGATGGATCTGGTCGTCAAGATGATCCGGCGCCAGGGCCGCGCGAGCTTCTTCGCGCTGGTCGCCGACGGAGATCGCTTCACCATCATCGTCACGTTCTTGGCCGTCCTGGAACTGGTTCGCCGGGGGCGGATCGTCGTCGCGCAAAGCGCCGCGTTCGACGACATCGATCTGCTGCCGCCGGTGCTCGAGATCGCGCATGCCGGCTGATCCGGACGAGCCGATGCAAGAAGAACTGCTCGATACCGGCGCCTTGCAGCGCAGCATCGAAGCGGTGCTATTCGTCGCCTCCGAGGCGATCTCGATCAAAGCGCTGGCCAAGCTGACCGGCGCGGAAGAAGCGGACGTCACCCTCGCGTTGCAGCGCATCGATCAAGACTTTGCCGAACGCGGTATCGTGCTGCGAGAAGTTGCGGGCGGCTATCGCTTCGCCAGCTCGCCGGCTGCTCGCGGCGCCGTTGAAGCGTACTTGCTGCCGCCGAAGAACAATCTCTCGCCGGCCGCGCTTGAGACGCTGGCGATCGTGGCATATAACGAACCCGTGACCAAAGCGCAGGTGGAAGAGATCCGCGGCGTGAGCGCCGATTCGGTGATTGCGACGCTGCTCGATCGCCGCTTCATCGTCGAGTCCGGGCGGCGCGAGTCGCCGGGCCGGCCGCTACTTTACAAAACCACCCCCGATTTTCTCGAAGCGTTCGGGCTCAATTCGCTCGACGATTTACCGCCGGTCGATCTCGACGCGCTGCAACCCCGCGAAGTCGAACTGCCGATGACCCAACCCCACCACGACCAGGAAGCAGGAGCACTATCGCTCGCGTAGCCCTTCCGGCCGACGCCGACGTTTGGGCGCACATCAACGCCAACTGTCAAGCCGTCGCCACCGCCCACGAACTGATTCAGCCCGGCGAACAGTTCGCGTTGACCGACGACCAGCGATCGGCCATCACCGAGATCAACGCCGCCCTCGACGACGGCAAACACGAATTTCTGTTGCAGGCTCCGACCGGCTCCGGCAAGACGGAAGTCATGCTGCGCGTCGGGGTCGACACGATTCTGGGCGGTGACGGCTACGTCGTGATCCTCGCTCCGACGCGCGATCTGATCCGCCAGCACGTGACGTATTTTACCGATCGGCTGGCCGGCACGGGCCTCGGGGTCGGCCAGATCCACGGCGGGGCCGCCCCGGCCGACCGGCGCGCGGCCGAGGAGGGCGTGCTCGACGGCAGCGTGCGCGTGATCGTCGGTTCGGCGATGCTGCTGACGATCGACCGCTACTGGGACATGCTCGATGCAAGCGACCTCCTTTTCATCGACGACGTCAATGCGTTCGACGAGCGTGAACATCTGCGCTTGCTCGAGAATATCGATGCGCCGATGCTCTTCGCGAGTGCCACACCCAACGAGCTGCGCAGCTTCCTGATGCGCATCGGCGCGTTCAACCGCGTCGTGCGGATGCGCAAGATGCCCTTCAACGTGCTGCCGACGAAGATCCATAAAGTCGAAGGCGTGTGGGGCGAACCGCCGCCGGAGCAACTGACTCGCGCCGACGAGCTGATCCGCGATCACCTCGACCGCGGCTCGCGCATCTTCGTCATCGGCCGGACGCGCGGCGACGTGCCGCGCCTCGCACGCCGGCTCGAGGAAACCTACGACATCGACGTGCAGCAGTTGCGCGGCGACATGGCCGACACGACCGAGCAGTCCCGGCGTAACCGCCGCAGCGGCGTCAAGGTGAGCGACATCGGGACGCGCGTCGAAATGATGAGCGCCTTCCGCGGCCGTGCTCCGTCGATCCTCGCTGCGACCAACTTGATCGGCAGCGGTATCGACATCCCCGCCGCCGACCTGATCGTCATCACCGATTCGGATGCGTTCGGCGAATCGGAAACCGAGCAGCTCATCGGCCGCGTCGGCCGGCGCGAACGTCCCTCCGATGCGGTGCTCGTTACCGGGACGACGTTCGAGAAGAACCCCTCGCGCGCGGCCGGCGGTGGCCGCGCCTTGACCTTCATGCCGCGTGGAATGCGCGCGAGCCGCTTCAACTACGGACGACGGTGAACCTCGGGCTCCACGTACGCGTCGGCGCCGGATACGACGACGCCGTCGCGTACGCGCAGCGGCTCGGCTGCACGGCGCTGCAGTTCTTCAGCTCGAGCCCGAAGACGTACCGCGTCGGCAAGATCGACGGGCCGGCGTTGGAGCATTTCAACGCGAGCCGCACCGCGGCCGGCATCGCGACCTCGGCGATCCACACGTCATATCTGATCAACCTCGCGAGCGAAGACCCCAAGATCACCGGCGGATCGATGCGCTTGCTGGCGTTCGATCTGCAGTTCGCCGCCGCCGCGGGCGTCCCGTTCGTCAACACGCATTTGGGATCGTTCGGCAAACGCGATCGCAACGAAGGGTTCGCGCAGGTGGTCTCCCTGCTCGAAACTGCCCTGGCCGATATCGCGCCCGGCGTCTACCTGGTGATGGAAAACTCGGCCGGCGCGGGAGCGCTCTGCGGCGGCACGATCGAGGAACTCGGCGCGCTGGTGCGCACGATCGGTCATCCGCAACTGGCGGTCTGCCTGGACACCGCGCACTCGTGGGCGGCGGGCTATCAGATCGACTCGGCCGCGGGCGTGGACCGTTTCTTCGATCTGGTCGATCGCGAGATCGGCATCGACCGGGTCGTGATGTTCCACTTCAACGACACTGAGATTCCGCTGGGCGGGCACAAGGACCGCCATTGGCACATCGGCGAGGGCCAAATCGGCCTTGCCGGCTTCCGCGCGATCGCCGGCCACGCCGGCGTGCGCGGGAAGACGGCGATCCTCGAAACCCCGGGCGAGGAACCCGACGACGTCCGCAACATGGAGCGCATCCGCTCGCTTTTCTCGTAGTAGTCGCATCAACGGTTTTAGCGACGTAACTGTACCCACCATGTCACCCCGAGCTTGTCGAGGGGCAGCGGTAATCGCCGCGATCGTGGTGGCCCCCTTCGACAAGCTCAGGGCAGGCTCTTGACAAGCTCGGGGTGACAGGAGAGCGAAGTGACGATCAGGTGATACTGCACTTCGACCTCGATGCGTTCTACGCGTCCGTCGCGCAGCGCGACGATCCCAGCTTGCGCGGGATTCCGCTGGCGATCTCGGGCTCGAGCCGGCGCGCGGTGGTGCTGACCGCGTCGTACGAGGCACGCCCGTTCGGGGTGCGCTCGGCGATGCCGCTTTATCGCGCGCTCGAACTGTGCCCGCAGTTGACGGTCGTGCGGCCGGATTTTTCGCGCTATCGCGAAGCCTCGGACCGGGTGTTCGAGATTTTTGAGGACGGCGCGGCGGCCGTCGAAGGTCTCTCGCTCGACGAAGCGTTCGTGGCCTTGCCCGATGCATCGCTCGAAGCGGCGGTCGCCTTCGCCGAGCGCGTGCGCGCGCGCGTTCGCAACGACGTCGGGCTCACGTGCAGTGCGGGCGTGGCCAGCGTGAAGATGCTCGCGAAGATCGCCTCCGATGCGAACAAACCCGACGGGTTGACCGTCGTTCCGCCGGGCACCGAGCGCGAGTTTCTCGCCCCGCTGCGCGTCGGCCAGTTGTGGGGCATCGGCCCGAAAACGCTTCCCCGCGTCGAAGCGGCGGGCATCCGCACGATCGGCGACGTCGCCAGGCTCGACGACGCGGCGTGCTACCGCATCTTCGGCCGCGGCGGCACGTTCTACCGCGACCTCGCGCAGGGGATCGACGAGCGTGAAGTCGACCCGTCGCGCGAACGCAAGTCGATCTCGAGCGAGGAGACCTTCGAGTACGACGTGCGCGATGAAGGCCGCATCCTGGCGCTGCTGCGCGAGCAGTCCGAAGAGCTGAGCGCGGATCTGAAGAAACGCAACATGCGCGCGCAAACGATAGGTATCAAGATCAAGCGCGGCGACTTCACGGTCACCGGCAAGCAGACGACCCTCACCGTCCCGACCAACGACGCCGAGACGATCCTGGCCGCGGCCGAATGGTGCTGGCGGCGCTCGGGCTTGCAAGGCGTCCCGATCCGCCTCCTCGGCACGCGCGTCGCGTCGCTCACGGTCGGCGAAGAACGAGAAATGAGGTTATTTTGATGAGGCTCAGCCTCGGCTGCATGGTCGTGGCTGTCCCTCGACAGGCTCGGGATGACATAAAATCACGCCAGCTGCCTTAACGATGACCGTTTAGCGATAACGGCTCTATCATTGTCATCCCGAGCTTGTCGAGAGCCTGCCCTGAGCTTGTCGAAGGGGACAGCCGCAATCGTGGCGATTAGCGGCTAGGAGACCGCGTGCAACGGGCGCGGTGGGGCGCCGGGCATGAGGCCGTTCGTTACGGCCAGCGGATCGTAGGCGGCGACCGAGATGACGTCATGCTGTTCGCCGTTGCGGCGGGCGGCGCGCAACGCTTCGATCGCGGTCGGCAGCGCGTACTGCTCGCCGACGTAGCCGGCGACGAAGCGGCCGCCGCGAATTTCGCCGCGCGCTTCCATGCGGCGTAACGCGGCGAGGATCTCACGCCACGGCGGGGCCAGCGTTTCGCGCGCGACGACGTCGCGGAACACCACGCCCCAGCGCGCGAGCAGCAGCCGCGCAAACGCCTCGGCGTCGATGCGATCGGTTTCGGGGATCAAGCGCGACCAGCGGCCGCCCGACGAGCGCGGACGGGCGCGCAAGCCGTGCTCGCCCAAGCGCCGCTTGCGATCGGCGAGCGCGCGCAGCGCATCGAAGCCGTCGGCGGTGACGAGGCCGCCGGCGACGAGCTGCCAGAGCGCCTCTTCGACTTCGGCCGGCAGGCGTTTGGTACCGCGCACGATGTCGGCGAAGAACGGCGCGCCGCGCTGCGCGATCTCGTCGAGCACCTCGCGTGCCGCCGACGAAAGCGCGGGGGACTCGTCGCGGTGGCGGACGATCAGTTGGGCGGCGTTCTCGCGCGCGAACAGCGCGATCGGCGCCAGCTTCGTCGGGCGGATCCGCCGCTGGCGGCCGTCCGGGGACGGCGTGAATGCCGGATGCGGCGAGAGCCGGCCCCACATCACGTCGCCGGCATAACAGAGCCGGTCCAGATACTCGCGCTTGTAGCCGGCGACGCGCGCCGGCAACACGGTCGTCTCCCAAGCGGCGGCCGGAACCTCGTAGCCTTCGAGCTGGCGGATGACTTGCAGCGTGCCCTCGATGCCGTGCAACCGCGAAGACGGCGTGACGTGCTGCCAGCGGAAGAGGAAGCGCACGTAATCGGCGGTGCTGACTGGCTCGATTTCGCGCCGCAACGTTCCGAGCGTGAGCCGGTGGATGCGCGCGAGGACGCGCCGGTTGCACCACTCTTCGCCGCTGCCGCGGAAGCGGCCACGGAGCACGGACCCTTCCGTTTCGAGCCGAATCAACGCAACCTCGATCACGCGGGCATCGAGCGCGAGACGCGCGGCGAGGCCGTCAACCGTCACCGGGCCGCTCGACTCGAGCCAGCCGCGCAGCATCTCGGCGACGGCTTCATGCGCCTCGCCGGGCAGCGGCAGCGCCGTGGCGATCGGTGCGGTTTCCGGTTCGGCACTGGATTCCGGATAGATGATGCGCGTCAGCGCGCGCCGTTCGGCGCACGTCCAGAGCCGCGCGCCGCCCACCGACAGCTCCGTCGCGCGGTGTTGCGCCAACAACTCATCGAACCACGGCTGCCAGGCATCGACCGGCGGGACGGCGACCAGCGTCAACAACGCGTCGTGCAGTTCGTCGGCGTCGC
>Ga0209415_10012987_pt1 | contig 13816 bp, 17 predicted proteins | sample PeaSoiSIISIP2007_FD_187696 | JGI IMG/M metagenome (GOLD analysis project Ga0209415, IMG submission 187696) | Peat soil microbial communities from Weissenstadt, Germany - SII-SIP-2007 (SPAdes) (version 2) | ecosystem: Environmental > Terrestrial > Soil > Wetlands > Peat | place: Germany... | reverse complement strand
ATGGTCGATTTCACCGAGGCCGGCGAGCTCGCCGTCTTCATCGACGAGGAGCAGCTTGTCGTGCTCGAGGAGCGCATGCGCCAGCACGGCTATCTCGAGGGCGCCGACATGGCGACGACCTTCAACATGCTGCGCGCCAACGACCTCATCTGGTCGTTCGTCGTCAACAACTACCTCCTCGGCAAGGAGCCGTTCCCCTTCGATCTGCTCTATTGGAACAGCGATTCCACCCGTATGCCCGCCGCCATGCACAGCTTCTATCTGCGCAACATGTACCAGAACAACAAGCTGATCGAACCGGGCGGCATCACCCTGGCCGGCGAGCCCATCGACCTGCGCAAGGTCAAGGTTCCGACCTATCTGATCAGCACCCGCGAAGACCATATCGCTCCGTGGAAAAGCACCTTTGCCGCCACCCAGATTTATTCCGGCCCGGTGAAGTTCGTGCTGTCCGCCTCGGGCCATATCGCCGGCGTGGTCAACCCGCCGGAAGCGGGCAAATACTGCTTCTGGACCAACAGCAAGAAGATCAAGGATCCCGACGCCTGGCTGAAAAGCGCCACCCAGACCGAAGGGTCGTGGTGGCCGGATTGGCAGAACTGGGTCGCTAAGGCCGCCGGAGCCAAGGTTCCCGCCCGCGTCCCCGGCGCCGGCAAGCTGAAGGCTTTGGAAGACGCTCCCGGTTCCTACGTCAAGGTCCGGGTGGTCTGACGGACCGCTCTAAAGTAAAGAACACCGGCCAGGAACGCTCCTGGCCGGTGTTTTCTTTTGCGGCCTCGAGAGCTGGTTCCGATTGATCGGAATCAGCTCTCGATTTTACTCTGCGCAGCCCGTGCCGGGCTCGTTCAAGCGCCACGCGGGCTTGCGGCATTTTCCGATCTGATCGGAAATACTCTACGCAGATACCGTGGTGCTGCTGGTGGCCGTACTGGCTGACGAAGATGAAGACGCATCCATCCCCGGCGGCGGGCCGCCAGGAGCCCCCGACGGCGGCGTCCCCTTATCGCCGCTGCCACGGCTTTCCTTCATGCGGCCCTCATAGATGGCCCGCTCCTCGGCAGATACCTTGCCGTCCTGGTTAAGGTCCTCAGGGTCGGTCGCCGTGGTGCTGGAACTGCCGCCCCCGGAGGCGCTCCCCGAGCTGCTCGACGAACTGCTGGAGCTGGAATCAGCCGCCATCACCGCATCCGCCGCCGCTGACAATTGGGCCGGATCGATACTGAAGGTGTCCAGAGTAATGCCGGAACTGGCCGTACTGCTGGTGCTGCTGGAGGAAGAGGTGCTGGACACCGATGCCGTACTGTCCGTCGCCGAAGACGCAGCGACCGAACTGGCCGAGCCATTCGCCGCCTGATTGGCCAGCAAGGTGTTCTGCATCAACGCCGCCATCAATTCCTGAGCCGCCGTCAAAGTCACCGAGTTGTCGGTTTGGCTGACGGAGCTGCTGGAGTTGCTGGTTGTCGAGTTGGTGCTGCTGGAAGCGGAAACCGACGCGGTCTCTTCGGCGGCAGCGGTTGTTAATTTGGTGTAATAAGCGTTCGACCCCCCCGCCGAAACGCCGTCAACAGTCACAGACATGGCCTGTCTCCCCATGGGAAGACGCCCCGTCACAGGATGGCCCCAGCAACGAGGCAGAGCAAGACAGAAAAACCGTTCGGCCATTCTGATTAACCCTATTTCTCATGCTCCCTACTCGTTCGAACGAAATTTCGACCGATTGACAGGTTGCATCGTCGCGGATTTGGCAATAAATTTTCACCATCCTGGCAATCAAGACCAGACTAAAAACAACTTAGGGGAGCGCGCGCCCGCAGGCAAAAGCACGCCCCCATGCAATACTCCGATCGAATGAACAGTCGTTGATCGTAACGGAGAGGCATATATTCCGCAGGAAGGGCCGTTTCATGGGATTTCTTTTCAATAACCAAAAGATCGATGAATCGCAGGCTATGAAGCTTGCGTTCTTCGACGCAACACCCGATGCACTTGTCGTTGTCGGAGAAAACGGGATGTTCGTCGAATGTAATAATTCGGCCATCAAGATGTTCGGCTTCAAAGATAAGAATGCAGTCCTCAGCACATCGCCCGCCGCCTTGTCTCCGCCCACTCAACCCGATGGAGAGAGCTCTGAAAAGAAGGCCATGGCCGTCATTAACGAGGTCATGCAAACCGGGTTCAAACGCTTTGAATGGATGCATCGCCGGATGGACGGAGCGGACCTGCCGCTGACCGTCACCTTGTTCCGTACAACCATTGGAAACCGCAAGCTTCTGCTGACCGCTTATTCCGATTTTTCGGAAATGAAGGCGCGCGAGGCGCGGGCGCAGGCCATGCGCACCCTGACCATGCAGTTCGATAGCAATGTTTCGGGAATGCTTGATGGCGTCGCCTCTTCCGCCGACCAGATGAGCCAGGTGGCCCAGGCCATGTCGGCCAATGCCGAACAGACCCGTCATCAGGCCGATGGCGTGACCTCGGCCAGTGACCTGGCCTCGTCCAGCGTGCAGACCGTGGCCAGCGCCGCCGAAGAATTGTCGGCCTCGATCGGCGAGATTTCCCGTCAGGTCGCCCAGTCCAGCCAAATTTCCCAAAGCGCCTCGGAAGAAGCCAGCCGCACCAACCAAACGGTGCAGGGGCTGGCGGAAAGCTCGGCGAAGATCGGCGAGGTGGTCAAGCTGATCAACGACATCGCCAGTCAGACCAATCTTCTGGCCCTGAACGCCACCATCGAAGCCGCCCGCGCCGGCGACGCCGGCAAGGGTTTTGCCGTGGTGGCGGGCGAGGTCAAGAACCTGGCCAACCAGACCGCACGGGCCACCGATGAAATTTCCGCGCAGATCGGCAGCGTGCAAAATGCCACCCAGCAAGCGGTGGTCGCCATCGGCGGCATCGTCAAACGCATCGAGGAAATCAACGGCATTGCCGCCGCCATTGCCGCCGCCGTCGAGGAACAATCCTCGGCCACATCGGAAATCGCCCGCAACATCCAGGAAGCCGCCAGCGGCACCCGGCAGGTGGCCGACAGCATTTCCGGCGTCACCCACGCAGCGACGGAAACCGGAGCCGCGGCCGGGCAGGTGCTGAACTCCGCCAAGGATCTGGCGGGAGGAACGGTCAGTTTGCGAGAACTGGTCAGCGCCTTCCTCAAGGATGTGCGCACCATCTGATACAAGTAAGCATGGCGGCGGGAAATGCTTTATCCTGCCGCCATGTCTCTTGACGCTTATCTTCAGACCGGCCCGGAAATTGACTGGGGCCATCCCGACATCGTCGATCAGGCTGCCCGCCTGAAGAAGGGGTGCGATGATCCGCAGGCTATTGTCCATGCCTGCTTTCTGTTCGTGCGTGACGAGATCCCCCATACGGTCGATCAGCAATCTGGCCCGGTGACCTGTGCCGCCTCCGAGGTTTTGCGCCATCGCACCGGCTATTGCTACGCCAAGAGCCATCTGCTGGCCGCCCTGCTGCGGGCCAATGCCGTTCCCACGGCCTTATGCTATCAACGGCTGCGCCTGGATGGGCCGGATACGCCGTTTTGCCTGCATGGCCTGAATGCGGTCTGGCTGGAACCCTTCGGCTGGGTCCGCCTGGACGCCCGCGGCAACAAGCCGGGAGTAAACGCCCGGTTCGATCCCCCGGCGGAACATCTGGCCTTTCCCCTTGTTCATCCTGGCGAATGCGACCTTCCCGGCTATCACGCCAAGCCCCTGCCCCTGGTTGTCGAAGCTTTGAGGCTGGCGGAAAGCTGGCAAGCCCTTTTGGCCTCGCTGCCTGATTTGGCTCCGTCATAGTTTCTTCATTTCGCTTATTAGGGAAATGCAATTAAACTTCCGGCATGATTGAAATCTTTGAATCCGTCGGCAAAGCCCTGGCAGACCGCACCCGCATTCGCATCCTGAAAATGCTGGAAGGCGGAGAATTGTGCGTCTGCCAGATCACCGCCCTGCTGGACCTGGCCCCCGCCACCATTTCCAAACATCTGACCGTGCTGAAAGGCGCCGGCCTGCTGCAACAGCGCCGCGATGGCCGCTGGGTTTACTATCGTCTGGCCGAACGGGCTCTAAACGGCCATGCCCGTGCCTTTCTTGATCTGATGGCCGCATCGCTGAACGACGACGAAACCATCGCCGCCGATCAGTCCTTGCTGGTTCGGCTGCACGCTATTCCGCTGCAAACCCTGTGCGATCAGGGGCGGACGGCGTTGGATGCCTGCTGTGGAGTCTGCTGATGACGGATCGCCCCTACAACGTCCTGTTTCTCTGCACCGGCAATTCGGCGCGCAGCATCATGGCCGAAGCCATCTTGAAGAAGATCGGCGGCCATCGCTTCCGGGCCTTCAGTGCTGGCAGCCATCCCGCCGGCAGAGTCGAGACCGCCGCTTTGGATCTGCTGGAACGTTCGGGCTACGATTGGTCGGGGCTGCGCTCGAAATCGTGGGATGAATTCGCCCACCCCCAGGCTCCGGCTTTGGATTTCGTCTTTACCGTCTGCGATAGGGCCGCCGGTGAAGAATGCCCCACCTGGCCCGGCCAGCCTATCACCGCCCATTGGGGCATTCTCGACCCCGCCGGATCGGACGACTATTTCCGCAAAGCCGCATTGTGCCTTGAAGCCCTCCATATCCTGGAGCACCGCATCCGCCTGTTCACAGCCTTGCCTGTGGCAGGCCTGGACCGTCTGGCCTTGCAAACCAGCCTGGACGTCATCGGTCGCCAGGGCGTATCCATTTTCACTGAAACCAAAGTCGGAGTCTGATCAACATCCCCACCAACATGCGGATGCTGTGCACCGGCAAGGTCAATCCTCCGCCCCTGCCGTGATGATCGATGTTCAGATGATGCCGTCGTAAGAGATGGCAGGAAGCAAAGCAAGAGGCCCGCACTCAGCCCCCAGATGCCCGAGCCCCCCCCTGTTCAAGGCTGGGCCGAAGGCAGCTTGATCAGCGCGGATACTCCAGTTCACCGCGAAGCTGTTCGAGCAACACTAACAGACCAATCTCCCGATCCTTGGTGTCGTCATAAGCATTGACCAAGGCGGAATACATCTGAGCCACTTTACGCCCCAATTGGGCCGGCTCGATTTTCTGCCCTTCTCCTCGATAAACCGCTGAGATACCGCCCACAATCAGGGCAACCAAATCACCATCGATCGTAATCTTGTCGTCCTGCCGCCCCGGTCCGATCTCGGGCCCTTCGCCGGTCGCCAGCCAACTGACAGAGACGCCAGCCACCTGAGCAATCGCCACCAACCGAGATATTTTCGGCTCCGCCTTACCCGTCAGATAGGTCTCCAGAGTACTGCGCGGTATACCAGCTTTCTGAGACAGGGAATGCCCACTCCCCACCATCTCGACACAGCGCCGAATGCGAGCCTCCAGCCCCCGCATCATAGACCGAAGCCCATATTTCCACCAATGATTACAAAGTTATGATCAAAACAACCCGCCACTTCACCCCTCCCCGAGAAAGTGAAATCAGACCGCATTGGCGGTCGCTCAGTGAGCAGCGGAGAATGGCCACGTGATACAAAAAACTGTTTGACGACATAGCAGGAAACTGGCATCGTCAGAATGCTCCAACTGATTGAGCGCCAGAACCAGCCACCCACCACACGACGATCAACGTGGCCGGGTGGGGGCAAAACCCACTGTGCGCAAACAGCACAAAGGGCCAGCACTCGGTCTACGGGACAGAACAACACCCTACACACCTACGCAATCCAAAATCTGCGCAAGTGTGACAGGCACCTAGACACCTAACCACTATATCACGAAATGCCTATCCGCCCCCTCTGTTTGCCATCGAGAGCTTTCCATAGATCGGCAACTGCACACCCCCTGGCGGCACTCAAGGATCAGTCGTCCAATCAGCTCCCCTTACCACCGCTTGCAGCAGCGCCTTGAGCGGTGGAGTCAGACAAAAGATGGATATTCAGGGGAGAATGAAGCTGAACAAGCTAAAAATACTATTGATTGACGACAATCATAATATTCGGAACATGATGTCCACCATCCTTTTGGGCGGCGGCGTCTCGGAGGTTCGCGAAACAGCAAGCTGTGTCGAAGCATTATCCCTATTGAGGGAACCCGGTGGCTGGAAACCAAATTTTCTACTGGTTGATTATATGGTAGGGACACTGAATGGCATTCAGTTCACCCGCATGGTCAGAGAAGAGATCGACACCCCCGACAAACGACTGCCGATCATTTTGATCACCGGATATTTCGAGCAATCGGTTTTTATCGAAGCCATGGCAGCCGGGGTCGACGATCTCGTCGCCAAGCCCTTTGCCTCGAAGACTTTGATAAGGCGCATTGCCCAGACCATCGACCTGCATCGCCACCAAGGACAACCGGCGCCGCAGATCGCTGGCGCCGGTCAGACCAGGTGATCACGCGTCCTCAGGTCGAAGCCTTACGGCTTTCCTCGATATATTCCTGACCCAACTGATAATAGTTTTCAGCCGAGACCGGGAAGAAGGCCAGCTCTTTTTCTGTCAGCTCGCGCAGGAACTTGGCAGGACTGCCGCTCCACAACTCGCCCTTCTTCACCACCTTGCCGGGGGTGACCAGGGCTCCGGCGGCGACCATGGCGCCGCTTTCCACCACCGCACCATCCATCACCGTGGCTCCCATGCCGACGAAGCAGCCGTCTTCCAGGCGGCAGGCATGAAGAATAGCGCCATGGCCGATGGTGACGTCCGAGCCGATATAGCAGCCGAACTTGTCGCGGGTGACATGGACAACCGTATTGTCTTGAATGTTGGTGCGTTCGCCCACGCGGATTTCATGAACGTCGCCGCGCATCACCACGCCATACCAAATGGAGCTGCCCTTGCCGATCACCACATCGCCAGTGATCACCGCCGTCTGAGCGACGAACACATCGTCGGCGATCTGCGGCAGCTTGCCCTTGTAGGGAAGAATGAATCCGGTCATCAGGGGCTCTCCTTAGGGGAACATCGGGCGCAGGTCGAGGGCGGTGGTTTCCGGCAGGCCGAACATCAGATTCATGTTCTGCAAAGCCTGCCCCGAAGCGCCCTTCACCAGATTGTCGATGACCGAACAAATGATGGCCCGGCCCGGCCGACGATCGGCATGGACCGAGATATGGCAGAGATTGGAGCCCCGAACGAAACGGGTCTGCGGCACCTGGCCTTCGGGCAGCACCTGAACGAAGGGCTCCTCGGCATATTTCTTTTCCAGAACGGCCCGCAGATCGGCGGCGGTGGCGTTGCCCGCCAGTTTCACATAGATCGTCTCTTCCATGCCGCGGCTCATGGGGATGAGATGGGGCGTGAAGCTGACCACCACCGGCTTGCCGGCGGCCCCGCTCAGTTCCTGGTCGATCTCGGGGCCATGGCGATGGCTGGCGACGCCATAGGCGTGCATCCCTTCGGTGACCTCGGTATAGAGATTGGCTTCCTTGGCGGCGCGGCCAGCCCCGCTCACCCCCGACTTGGCGTCGATCACAATGTCGTCGCCGTCGATCAGCCCAGCCGCCAGCAACGGCACCAGCGGCAGTTGGGCGCAAGTGGGATAGCAGCCCGGATTGGCCACCAGACGGGCCTTGCGGATCGCGTCGCGCGAAAGCTCGGTGACGCCGTAAACGGCGGTCTTTTGCAGCTCGGGAGCCTGATGCCGGTGGCCGTACCACTTGGCATAGTCGTCAACATTGGACAGACGGAAGTCGGCGGACAGATCCACCACCTTCACATGGTCGGGCAAAGCGGCGATGACTTCCTGGGTGGTGCCGTGGGGCAGCGCGCAGAACACCGCCTCGATCCCGTCCCACTTGACCTCGGCAATGGTGGTCAGCACCGGCAGATCCAGCCCGATGAATTGGGGGAAGACGTCGCCCATGCGCATTCCCGCCTTGCGGTCGGCGGTCAGGGCGGCGATGCGGAAGGCGGGATGACCGCCCAGCAGACGCACCAGTTCGGCCCCCGTGTAACCGCTGGCTCCCAGAATGGCGACGTTGATCTGTTTCATGGCAATGCTGTCCTTAACTCTCGGCGACAAGGTGGCAAGAATGCCGCGAGCCGGTTGGATGGTCTAGAGACTTGAATATGTCAGCAGGGAAAATCAGCCGTGCGGACCAAGCTGCCCACCGGCTTCAATGCCTCTGGGTGCTTCATCAGGTAATCCCGCAGGGTCAGGGTCGAGGCCATGATCTCGGACCGGGGCGACGGCCCGCCGCGATGCACCACGCCCAACAGCTGGCCCTGATCCACCGCCTTGGCGAAAAGCTCGTCGTCGGTGGCCCAAACATCCACCTGATTTTCACCCTTCCACTGATAGGAGCCCAGCATCCCAGCCTTGTCGCCCTCGCGCCGGATGTCGAGATAGCGCCGCTCGGACACCGTCACCATGCGCACAGCAAAGCTGTCCACTTTGTCGCAACGGCCCTTGTCGGCCATTTTCACCCGCAGAAGGGTCGGCGTTTCCATGACGATCTTTAGAAAGACGTCTTTTCGTCCGCCATCCGTATGCCACACCCCGACAAGATGATGATCGGCGGCTTCCGGCCCGGCCGCAGGGTCGATCAGTCCCGGATCAAAGCTGGTGCAGGCGCTCAGCAGCAACGCACCGACCAGAACAAGGACAGATCGAACCATGGATCACCTCAGGGCGTTGAGAATCAGATAGCTGGCAATGTCGCCGGGCTTAAGCTTCAGCTCTTTGGGCTCGAAGCCGTCCAAGGCCTTTTTCAACATGATGTGGTTTTCCACATTCTCCGGCTTGACCTTAAAGATGCCGACGCAGCCCTTGATCTTGGGATAAAGGGCCGGGTCGACCATCTTCTCTTTCTTCTGCAGGCGCTCCAGCACCTCTTCTTCCGAGATGGGACAGGGCTCGCGCTTGACCACGGTCCAGTCGGTCTCGCCGGCCATTCCAGCCTTCAACATGGCTAGGGCGCCATCGGCTTCCTCGGCCAGTCCGACCTTAAAGAGGAACTTGCCCAAACCCACATCCGCGCCCCATTTACCCAAGGCCGCGCTGCGGGCCACATAGATCACCGCCATCGCCGATACTCCGAAAAAACTCAAGCCTTGGCATAGCATAGCCGCCCCGCCATACCAAGCCTGGAGGGGGGCCGATAAGGCGGCGAATGTTTTTCCGACATCTCACATTCATTTTTCCTATCGCCAAGTTCGGTAAAACCGATTAGATTGCCTCCCACGATGATGACCCGAACCGCCATCCTCCGAAAGCAACTGTTGACCCGCCCCCTGTTGGGCGCGCTGGTTGCCGCCGGACTTCTCGGAGCTGCTCCCGCCCAGGCGAAGCCGCTGCAGCATCATCAGCCCACCCATTCCGCCGTTGTGAAGCACACTCTTACCAAGCATGGCGTACCCGTGCGTCAGGTGGCCCAGGCCGCCGACAAACATGGCGCCAAGCATGGCATATTGAAGCATGTGGCCGCTAAGCACGCGCCGACGCCCCACTTCAACTGCGTCCAGTATGTGCAACACACCACCAATGTGGGGCTGCATGGCGATGCCGGCGATTGGTGGGATAGCGCCGAAGGCGTCTTTGGCCGTGGCGAGGCTCCCAAGTCTGGAGCCATCATGGTCTTCTCGAAGACCGACACCCTGCCCTCGGGCCATGTCGCCGTGGTGCGCCAGGTGCAGAACAAGCGCAGCATTCTGGTCGACCACGCCAACTGGTCGCCGATCCATGGCCGTCGCGGTCAGGTGGAGCGCGGCGTGCAGGTGATCGACGTTTCCGCCGCCAATGACTGGAGCGAAGTCCGCGTCTGGTACGGCCCGACCCAGGATATCGGCTCGACCGTCTATCCGCTGAACGGCTTCATCTACACCCACAAGGATGTCCAGCACCACGTTCGCTGAACAGGGTTCACCACGATCACCGCAAGGCTGCCTCAGGGCGGCCTTTTTTATTGCCTCCGGCCAGCTGCGATCGCACCGATTGATAATGTGATCACACCCTGCCATCATCGCAATCTCTCCTGAGACCTCTCGCAAAGCGATGATGATGACCCGCCTGACCGCCAATCTGCTTCTCGTCCTGACCGCCATCATTTGGGGCCTGACATTCGTCGTCCAGAAGATCGGCGGCCAGTATATCGGCGCCGCCACCTTCATCGCCGCCCGCCTGCTGCTGGGGGCACTGGTGGTTCTGCCGGTGGCGATCATGCATTGGCGGAATAGGGCTCATTCTTTGGAGCCGAAAGACTGGGGCATGATGCTGGCGACCGGCCTGGTCATGTTCATCGCCTCCATGTTCCAGCAATTGGGCGTCGAACAGACCTCGGTCGCCAATACCGGCTTTCTGACCGGGCTCTATGTGCCCATGGTGCCAGTCATCGAGCTGGTCGTTCTGCGCCGAAAGCCCCACGCCATCATCTGGCCGGCGGCGGCCCTGTCTTTGGTGGGCACCACTTTGATGAGCGGTGGCGGCAGTCTGAATTTCGGGCAAGGCGATCTGCTGGTGGTTTTCAGCAGCCTGTTTTGGGCGGCCCATATCATCATGGTGGGCCACTGCTCGAACCGCACCGGCCTGCCCACTCTGTTGGCGGTGGTGCAATATCTGGTCTGCGCCCTGCTCAGCTCGGCCTGGTCCGTCAGCTTCGAACCCGGCATTGCCCAAGGGTTGATGTCCGCCTGGAAGGAAATCGCCTTCATCGGCGTCATGGAAGTCGGGCTGGCCTATACCCTGCAAACCATCGTTCAGCGCCATACCGGGGCCGCCGACACCGCCGTTCTTCTCAGCAGCGAGGTTCTGTTCACCATGCTGGGCGGCATGATCTTTTTGGGGGAACATATGAGCATGACCCAGGCCATCGGCGGCATCGCCATCCTGAGCGCCATGCTGGCGGTGCAGCTGGGACCGATCCTGTTTCCTCAACCCGCCCAGACGATCAGCCAATAACGGAATAAGGACAAAGAAAAAGGGCCGGAGGTTTCCCTCCGGCCCTTGATCCGATCGGCTCTCGGAAGCTTAACGCTTCGAGAACTGGAAGCTACGACGGGCCTTGGCCTTACCGTACTTCTTACGCTCAACAACACGGCTGTCACGGGTCAGGAAGCCGCTGGCCTTGAGCGGGCTGCGCAGAGCCGGCTCGTAATAGGTCAGGGCCTTCGAGATACCATGACGCACGGCGCCAGCCTGGCCGGACAAACCACCACCGGTCACGGTCACGACGACATCGAACTGACCGATGCGGTTGACGACCTGGAAGGGCTGGTTGATGACCATGCGCAGCACGGGACGAGCAAAATACACCTCGATGGTACGACCATTGACGGTGATCTTGCCGCTACCGGGCTTCACCCACACGCGGGCGACGGCATTCTTGCGCTTGCCAGTGGCATAGGAACGGCCCTGCGCGTCGATCTTCGGCTCGCGGACCACGGCGGCAGCCGGGGCGGCGGCCTGCAGGTCGGCAAGGGCGCTGAAGTCTTCGGCCATGGATTAGGCGCTCCTCTTGTTCTTCGGGTTCATCGACGCGACGTCGAGAACCTCGGGCTGCTGACCGACATGCGGATGCTCAGCACCGGCATAGACGCGCAGGTTCTTCATCTGCTGACGACCCAGAGGGCCACGAGTGATCATGCGCTCAACGGCCTTGATCACCACGCGCTCGGGGAAGCGACCGCCGAGCAACTGGCCCATGGTACGGCCCTTGATGCCGCCCGGGAAGCCGGTGTGCCAGTGGAACACCTTGTTGTCGAGCTTACGTCCGGTCAGCTTCACCTTTTCGGCGTTGATGATGATGACGTTGTCGCCCATGTCAATGTGCGGGGTGTAAGTGGGGAGGTGCTTGCCGCGCAGGCGCATCGAGACGATGCTGGCGAGACGGCCGAGAACGACGCCGTCCGCGTCGATCACCACCCACTTCTTGTTCACTTCGGACGGTTTGGCGGAATAGGTAGTCATGTCACCCACTGGCTAAACCTGCAACGAAAGGGGCCCATGCCCCTCTCTGACGAAGCGCGGAGTATGCCAGAACGCATTTTACAGTCAACAATATTTATACTGTTATAAATCAATGAGTTAGCACAACGGTATCATTTTACCTCTCCCAAACCCCGCAGAATCAGCCCTTTTCCGCCGCATGGATGACCTGTACCGAGGATGGATTGACCTTTTGGGGGAGCCTTCTCCATACTCCCGCCCCTTCGCGCTCATGCAGTAAGGCCTTTTCCCGACAATGTCCTCTTCCTCTTCCGCCGGGTCGCTGTCCGCCCGGCTTTTGGCTCTGGCCTGCCTGATTTTGGCCATGCTGTCGGTACAAGCGGGCGCGGCCTACGCCAAGCATCTGTTCGCCGCCATCGGCCCCGAGGGCACCACCGGCCTGCGTTGCGGCTTTTCGGCTCTGGTGCTGCTGCTGTTCTGGCGGCCCTGGCGCGGCAAGCTGTCGAGCAAAGCTGCCCTGGCCGCCTTGTTTTACGGGGTGTCGTTGGGCGGGATGAATCTCTCTTTCTATATGTCGCTGGAATATCTGCCTTTGGGCGTATCGGTGGCCATCGAATTCACCGGGCCGCTGCTGGTGGCTTTGCTCAGCTCCCGTCGCCCCCGCGATTTCCTGTGGATCATCCTTGCCTTGGCCGGGCTGGCCGGGCTCAGCCCCCTGCGGGCGGGCAGCGCCCATCTCAGCACCACCGGCATGTTGCTGGCCTTGCTGGCCGGCGGCTTCTGGGCCGCCTATATCGTCTTTGGCAAACGGGTGGTGCGCACCATGCCGGGCAATCGGGCCAGCGCCCTGGGCATGACGGTGGCCGCCCTGGTGACGGCCCCCTTCGCCGTTCATCACGCTGGCACGGCCCTGCTGTCGCCCTCGGTTATGAGCGCCGCCTTCCTGGTGTCGCTGCTGTCGAGCACCATTCCCTACTCCCTTGAGATGGTGTCCCTGAAGCGCATGACCGCCAAAACCTTCAGCATCGTCGTCAGCATGGAGCCGGCCATTGCCGCCGCCTCGGGCTGGCTGATCAACGGCGAGCATCTGAGCCCCCTGCAATTGGCCTGCATGGCCGCGCTGACCGTCGCCTCCTTGGGCTGCACCGCCACCAATCGAAGCTGATCTTGCCGCGCCGCTCATTCGCCGCCACAATATCGGCCAACAAGCACGGATAAGGCGGAACAGGCCATGCGGTGGGATTATCGGTTGGTGCGGCGGATGGTAGACGGCGAGGAAAGGCTGGGAATCCACCGAGCCTTCTACGCCAACAACCAATCCCTAGACGCCCCCGGCCAGGTTGAAGTCCCGCAAGCCGTCTCGCTGACTCCCTGCGCCGTCGAGGGGGAAAACCCCGCCGACACCCTGGAACAGATGGCCCTGGCCCTGACCAAGCCTGAAATATGCTTCGAGGATTTGGAAAGTCAGGCGACCCTGGCCGGGTTCCTGGCTTCCGAGGATCGCCGGCTGGTGATCGGCCTGCTGCGCAAGGCCGATGGCATGGGGCAGTATTTATCCCAGCTGAAGCAGGAAGCCCCCGCCCCCAGCGATTGGCCGGTGGAAGAACCACAGAGCATGGAGGACGGCAGCTATATCGCCTTTGTGCGCAAACAGCCCCATGCCGATTTTCTGGTGGAATTCCCCGACCTTCCCGGCTGCACCGCCCGCGGCCACAGCCTGGAGCAGGCCGAGGGTCATGCCCGACAAACCTTGGCCGCGCATATCCAAAATATGCTCCGCCAGGGACAGCCGCTGCCCCCGGCCCGTGGCTGGAAGGAATTGTCGGAAGCCCCGGAACGCCGACAGGCCACGCTTATCGTGCTTGAATCCACAGGGAGCAGCCAGGGCTCCGAATCGAGGTTAACGCGGGGGTAGGCCGAGGATTTTTGCGAGAT
>Ga0209415_10012986_pt1 | contig 13817 bp, 13 predicted proteins | sample PeaSoiSIISIP2007_FD_187696 | JGI IMG/M metagenome (GOLD analysis project Ga0209415, IMG submission 187696) | Peat soil microbial communities from Weissenstadt, Germany - SII-SIP-2007 (SPAdes) (version 2) | ecosystem: Environmental > Terrestrial > Soil > Wetlands > Peat | place: Germany... | reverse complement strand
TCAGCCCGCTCGCGACTGAGGTAACACAGTCCGCCGGTGTCAACAGCGGAAACGGCTTCGTGACCATCACGCCGGTCTGCTACTGCCTCGGCACGCGCATACTGACCGCGCGCGGCGCGGTCGCGGTCGAGGACCTTGCGATCGGCGACCTTGCCGTGACGCAATCGGGCGGCACGCGGCCAGTCGAATGGATCGGCCGCCGCTGGATCGACCTGACCCGCCATGCCGATCCCACCCGCGCCCGGCCCGTCCGGATCGCGGCGGGCGCCTTTCCGGGCGGCGTGCCGCACCGCGACCTTCTGGTCTCGCCGGCCCACGCTGTCGTGTTTGATGGGATGCTGATCCCGGCGAAGCTGCTGGCGAACGGCGCCTCGATCGCGGCGGACACGGTCTGCCGCGAGGTGACCTATTTCCACGTGGAACTCGGCAGCCACGACATTCTGATGGCGGAAGGACTGGCGGCCGAAAGCTACCTCGATACCGGCAACCGGGCGATGTTCGAAAAGACCGGCCCGTCGCTGGTTCTGCATCCGGATTTCAGCACCGGCCAGCAAGCGCGCGTCAGCCGGTCCTGCCTGCCGTTTGCGGACCGGCCGGACCAGGTGGAGCCGGTCTGGCGGGCGCTCGCGGATCGCGCCGAGGCGCTGGGCTGGGCGGTGCCCCGGCCAGCGCTGACCGGCGATCCGGATCTGCATGTTCGCGTCGGCACACGGCGGATCAATCCGGTTGCGGTCCGGGATGGCCGTTACACCTTTATGCTGCCGCCATGCGGTACGCCCATCACACTGGCCTCCCGCGCCGCCAGCCCGAGCGAAGCGCGGCCGTGGATCGCCGACGACCGGCTTCTGGGCGCGAGGGTCCGGCGCCTGGTGTACCGCAGCGGTGCTGACATGCGGGACGTGGCGATGGACGACCCGGCGCTGGAGCAGGGCTGGTGGGCGGTCGAGCTAGACGCAGGCTGGCCCTGCCGCTGGACATCGGGCGATGCGATCCTTCCGTTCCCCGGCGCGGGCGTGCTGGAAGTGGAACTATACGGGACGATGCGGTATCCGGCCGCGCACAGTGCCGCCGCCGGGGGCGCGCGGCCAGAGCGGGCGGCGGCGTAGGGGGATTTGCTGGGGATTTGCCGAACGCCAAACCGTTGTCCAAAGCGCACGATGCGCCGCAAGCCCACAGTCCGTCGGCCTTGGTGTTGCGGCTAAGCCGACTGGAATATCGATGGCCAAATCGCGTACAGCGCCCGCACATCCGGAATCCGCTGAGCAGGGGCTTGGACCTTGACGGGCGATAGTCGTCCGATTGCCAACGCACCGATGTCGCAATGTTGATGCGCCGATTGCGGGCACGGATCAGGACACCCTTATAGGCTTGCATGCAAACGTCAGTTGGCCGGGACGCATGAAGTCCTTTGGTTCTCTTCTCGACCCCGGCCGTCCCGAAGGACCGCTTTGGGTCGAATGCGGCGGTAGCCGCCGCGGTTACCGTACCGCCGCTTCGGGTCGAATCCCGCTGTTTAGGCCAAGCCATCCGGTTACCGCTGTTTTGGGTCGGCCGGCGACATCCAAACTGATCCACTACCGGGCAATGGCGGGAGTTGTCATAGCAGGTCGAGGCGCGAGAGCACCGAGGGTGAGAGCGATCAGGTCGGCACGCGGCACTCTCACCCGCCGCTGCGCCACGACCCCTCCCGCGCGTAGCGTGGGACGGGTTCTTCCTCTCAATCCCCCAGCCTGAACGCGTCGGCGATCCGCCGCACCCGGCCGGCGGCGTCCACCACCAGGACGTCGAACCGCACACCGGCCGCGCCCCACTCGGGGTGCTCTGCCAGGATGATCTCCGCCGCGGCCAGCAGCCGCGCGCGCTGCCGCGGCGAGACCGCGGCAGCGGCGTCGGCCAGCCTGGGGCGCGCCTTCACCTCCACGATCGCCAGCATGCCGTCGCGCTCGGCCAGCATGTCCACCTCGCCCGCTTCGGTGCGCAACCGCCGGGCGAGCACCACCCACCTGTCGTCTTCCAGCGCCGCGCAGGCAGCGGCCTCCGCCGACACCCCCCGCGCGTGCGAACGCCGTCCCCGCTGCTGCCGCCCGGTCATCGCGCCAGCCTGCGCCGCAAGGGGCTAAGTTAGGGTGAACGGGCGCCCGGGCTGCTCGGCTTGCTTGGCTTGCAGGGGTGGCACTGTGCCGACGCCGTAGCTTGGGCGTCGGAGGACCTCGAACCTCGAACGTTGGACCGGCGATCCACTCGGCGGCGTCGCACAGGTGGAACGGCCCGGGCCCCTCGGTTCTCAAGCGCGACGAATGGGGGAAGGTTCCGCCGACGGCCTTGGCCCGGTGATCGACCCGCCCTCCCCCAGGAAAAGCGACTGCGCCGCCTCCCCGCATGCGTAAGATCCGTGCCAGGCATGTCGGCCATTTGAGTCATCTGCGCCGCGCCCAAGTGAGCTGCAATCGCCCTCGGACAGAGAAGCCGCCGAGACGCTCAGGCCACCCCTTCGGGCCGTAGCCGAGGCGGCAGGCTCGCCAGCGACTCCGTCGTGTCGAAGTCGCGCAGCACCGCGTCGTCGGCCATCTCCACCTCGGCGACCGATTCCATGTGCTTGCCGACCAGGAACCGGGCACCCGAGTCGCCGCTGATCCCCAGGATCTCCGGGAAGAACCGCCGGTCCCACAGCATCGGGTTGCCCTGCTTGCCGTGGAACACCGGCAGTACGATCAGCCGCCCCTCATCCGGGTCGTAGGCCGCCAGCAGCCGGTCGATCATACGCCCCGTCACGAGCGGCATGTCGCCCAGGCAGACCAGCGCCGCCGCGCAGTCCGGCGGCACCGCCGCGATGCCGGCCTTCAGGCTGGCCGACAACCCCTCGGCATAGTCCGGCGCATGCACATACCGCACCGGCCGCCCCCCCAGCGCATGCTCCACCTGCTCCGCCTGGTGCCCGACCACCACCAGCACCGGCCGAGCCTTCGACGACAGCACGTTATCCACCACCCGGGCGATCATCGTCTTGCCGGTCTTGTCGGCGACCAACAGCTTGTTGTGCGGCGCCATCCGCCGCGACCGCCCCGCCCCCAGCACCACCGCCGCGATCGTCGGAGCGCTACGCGGTGCAACGCCGTGCGGCGGCTGCGCCGACGCCTTCTCGCGCGGCAGCGGCCGCACATCGATCTCCTTCAGCAACCCTCCAACGCCCATTTTCATCATGTCGGCCGAGGTCACCTTCAGCCCGGCGAACAGCCTGCTCAGCACCCAGTCGATGCCGTTCAGCTTCGGGCTGCGGGCACAGCCGGGCAGCACCAGCGCCGACCGCCCGCCGATGCGGCCGAGGCAGATCAGGTTGCCCGGATCGACCGGCATGCCGAAATGCACGATTTCCCCCCCGGCGCGGACGATCCCGGCGGGACCGACGTCGCGCCGGTCCAGCACCGCCGAGGCGCCGACCACCAGCAGCAGCTCGGCACCGTCGCCGATCAGTCCTTCCAGCGCGCGGCCGACCTCTTCCTCCGCATGCGCGCACCGCACCGGCGGCAGCAGAGTCCCGGTCAGGCCGACCACCCGCTGTTCGGTGGCGGCAATGGTCTTCTCGGTGGTGCTGTCCTTCAGCCCGGGCAACTCGGTGACGACCAGCCCCACCCTCAGGCGGCGGAACGGATGCAGGGTCAGCGGCGAGCCGCCCTGCCGCGCCAGCGTTTCCGCCACCGTCAGCACGGTGCCCGGCACGGAAAACGGGATGACCTTGATGGTGGCGACCAGGTCCCGCGACGCCACCACGGCGTAGTCGGGCAGGGTGCCGACGGTCAGCGCCTCGTCGATGCTGTTCAGCCGGTCGATTTTCGCCCCATCGACGCGCAGAAGACCCGGCGCCTCCGCCGCGAGGTTCACCCGGCCGGTCGCCGCCCGTGACCGGGCGATCAGCGGCGATACCAGCGGCATGGCCAGCCGGTCGGCGGCGATGTCCTCCGGCACGTCGCCGGGCTCCAGGCGGGCGCAGATCACCTCGCTACGGCCGGCTTCCCGCAACGCGGCGAGCGCCGCCTCATCCAGCACAGAGCCCTTGCGGATCATCTTGTCGCCGACAAGCTGGCTGTGCGCCATGACGGCGCCGCGGGCCTGGTCCAGCGGCATGGCGCCGAATTTCATGCCAGCAGTCCTTCCTGGTGCGCGCCGAGGCCGCGTCGGGCTGCCGCAGCGGTTCGCTTCATGCGGCGAGCGGCGTCTTCTGCGGCACCGGTGCGCCGCGGCGCACCGCGACGATCTCGGCAATGATGGAGAGCGCAATTTCCGCCGCGGTGACCGCCTCGATGTTGAGGCCCACCGGGCCGCGGATGCGCGCCAGCGCGTCCTCGCCGTGGCCGAGGTCGCGCAGCCGCATCAGCCGCGCCGCGTGGGTGCGCCGGGAACCGAGCGAGCCGATGTAGAACGCCGGCGACTTCAGCGCGCGATCCAGCGCCGGATCGTCGAGCTTCGGGTCGTGCGTCAGCGTCACCACCGCGGTGCGGGCGTCGGGGCGCAGCGCGTCCATCGCCTCGTCCGGCCAGGCGGAGGAGATGGTCACGTTGGGGAACCGCTCGTCGGAGGCGAAGGAGCGGCGCGGATCGACCACGGTGACCGCGAACCCACATTGCGCGGCGAACGGCACCAGCGCCTGAGCGATATGCACCGCGCCGACCACGACCAGGCGCAGCGGCGGGTTGTAGACGTGCAGGAACCAATCCCCCCCGGCGACCTTCACGGTGCCGCTTTCGTCTTCCTGCAGCGCGTGGTCCGCCGCCGCGTTCAGCTCGGCCGGCGAGGCCGGGTTGGGCAGCAGCCGCTGTTCGCCATCCGGCAGGCGGGTGGCCAGCACCACCGGACGCCCGTCACGCTTCGCCGCTTCCAAGGTGGCAAGTGTTTCAGGGGTCATGGCACTGCACTCCCCCTCCCCATGTGGGAGGGGGTAGGGGCGGAGGGGTCCCGTGTGCTCGCACGAACCCCTCCCCCAACCCCCTCCCACATGGGGAGGGGGAGTATCGTCGCGATACCACCCCTCACAGCAACCGCTCCACGAACACCTTCACCTTGCCGCCGCAGGCCAGCCCGACCTCCCAGGCGCGCTCGTTGGTCACGCCGAAATCCAGCAGTTGCGGCGAACCGCTGTCGATCGTCTTCATCGCGGCGTCGGCAACGGCACCCTCGATGCAGCCGCCGGACACCGAACCGGCCATCTTACCCGACTTGGTCACCGCCATCTGGCTGCCCGCCGGACGCGGCGAGCTGCCCCAGGTCTCCGTCACCGTGGCCAGCGCCACCTGTTCGCCGGCAGCGCGCCAGGCGGCGGCGGTGCTCAGCACGTCTTCCACTTCTTGCGTGTTCATGCGGCTATCCTTCCATATTCCGCCAGCGGAGCCAAACCGCGCGGCGGCGCGGGACGCGACAGCAGATCGACCAGCGAACGCAGGCTGGCCAAGTTGTGCACCGGCCGGAACTCGTCGACATGCGGCAGCATCGCGCGGATACCTTGCGATTTTGGTTCGAACCCCGACCAGCGCAACAGCGGATTGAGCCAGATCAGCCGCCGGCAGGAACGGTGCAGCCGGTCCATGTTCTCGGCCAGCTCCGCCACGCCGTCCTGGTCGCGCGGGCGGTCCAACCCGTCGGTGATCAGCAGCACCACGGCGCCCTGCGCCAGCACCCGCTTGGCCCAGAGGCGGTTGAACGTCGCCAGCGCCTCGCCGATGCGGGTGCCGCCGGACCAGTCGGGCACGATGTGCGCCACTGTCTGGAACGCCACCTCCGGGTCGCGGTGGCGCAACTGGCGGGTGATGTTGGTCAGCCGCGTGCCGAACAGGAACACGTGGACGCGATCGCGATCATTCGTCACTGCGTGCAGGAAATGCAGCAATATCTGCGCGTAACGCGACATCGAGCCGGAAATGTCGCACAGCACCACCAGCGGCGGCGCCCGCACCTGCCGGCGATTGCGCGCGATCGTCAGGATCTCGCCGCCCTGGCGCAGGCTCTGCCGAATGGTGCGGCGCAGGTCGGTGACCGGACCGAGCGGATCGGGCCGCAGCCGCCGCGTCCGCCGCAGGTCGAGCGGCAGGGTCAGCCGGCGGATCTCGCGCTTGGCGGCGGCGATCTCCTCGGCGCTCATCGCCTCGAAATCCATGCGCTGGAGGCGTTCCTGGTCCGACACGGTCAGCACCGCGTCCTGCACCGGCGGCTCGTCCTGCGGCTGCGCCCGGTGTTCGCGCGTCTGCTGCATGGCCTCGGCGACGCGGCGCGAGGCCGGCGGCGGGCGTTCCAGTTTCTTCTCCTTCCGCGCCTCCAGCAGTGCCATCGCCGCGGCTTGCTGCGCCGCGGTGGGATCACGCCAGAACAGCGCGAAAGCCTGGTCGAACACCTCCTGGTGCTCGTGGCGGTGGGTCATCACGGAGCAAAGCGCCGTGCGGACTTCCGCCTTGTTGCCGAGGTCGCTCAGCGACAGCGCCTGTTGCGCGGCGAGCGTCTCGGCCGGCCCCACCGGCAGGCCGGCGCGACGCAGCAGCCGCGCGAAATGCATGACGTTGGCGGCAAGCGTGGGGGAGGCGGCGTTCGTCATGGCTGGATACTGCGCCGACCGTTGCGGCAGGCAAGGGGCGGGGGAGAAACTTCAAAGCGTCCAGGGCATCAACAAGCAGGATCGGCGCCGGATACCAACTGGCAGAAACAACCACCCATCAGCGGAACCCCAATTACAGGACGCCAAGCCATTGCGCCTCCTCGGGGTGATCAAGTGACTCAAGAAAGCGAAATGATCCCCATGGACCGCTACGGGGAGGGACCGATTGGGTCAATTCTCGTCACAGCCGGCGTGGCGTCGGACGATCGCTTCGGCTCGGGAGGGACCGAAGGCTTTGCCAGGGCGAAGGTCCGTTACAGGCCGGTGGGCCCCGATAGGCCGCCTGGTTGGATCGTGTTGACGCGCAGCTACAATATAGCCGCCCCCTCCGCCTCAGTGCCCCGCGTGGCTCCCGGAGAAATCCGGCGACGGCAACCCGGAAAACTCCAACTGCCGCACCAGCGCCGCCTTCAGCCGCTCCAGCCCCGCCGCGTCCTTCGCCTCCGCACGCGCCACCAGCACCGCCTGCGTGTTGGACACGCGCAGCAGCCACCAGCCGTCATCGGTCAGCACCCGCACTCCATCAGTCTCCGACACAACCGCACCCTCTCTGCGCAGTCGTGCCGCCACTTCCTCGATCACCGCGAATTTGCGCGTATCGTCGCAGTCGAAGCGCAGCTCCGGCGTGTTCACAACGTGCGGCAGCGCCCCCCGCACGGCCGACAGCTTCTCGCCCCCCATCCGCGCCAGGATGCCCAGCGTGCGCACCGCCGCGTACAGCGCGTCGTCGAAGCCGTACCAATGATCGGCGAAGAAGATATGACCCGACATCTCGCCCGCGAGCGGCGAGCCGATCTCCGCCATCTTCGCCTTGATCAGCGAATGCCCGGTCCGCCACATCAGCGGCACACCCCCGGCGCGAGCGATCTCGTCGAACAGCACCTGGCTCGCCTTCACGTCGGCGATGATCGTGGCGCCGGGATGCGCGCGCAGCACGTCGCGCGCCAGCAGCACCATCAACTGGTCGCCGAACAGAATTGCGCCCGTATCGTCGATCACCCCGATGCGGTCCGCGTCGCCGTCGAACGCGATGCCGATATCGGCGTGTTGCGCAGCGACCTCGGCGATCAATTGCTCCAGGTTGCGCGGCACGGTCGGATCGGGATGGTGCGCCGGAAACGTCCCGTCGATCGTGCCGTTCAGCACGACATGCTCGCCCGGCAGCGCGCGGAGCAGTTTGGCCAGCACGTCGCCGGCCGAGCCGTTGCCGTTGTCCCACACCACCTTCAGCGACCGGTCGCCGCCGTCCCAATCGGCCAGCAGCCGCGCGACGTACTCATCCGAGATGTCGATGTTGCGCTCGACCGCCTCATTCTCCTCGACCACGTCGCCGTCACGCGCCATCTGGCCCAGCCTGCGGATTTGCTCACCGAAGAACGGTTTTCCCCGGAGCATTATCTTGAAGCCGTTATAGTCCGGCGGGTTGTGGCTGCCGGTGACCATCACCGCGCCGCCGGTCCGCAGCGTTGTGGCTGCGTAATACAGCATCGGCGTCGGGCCGCGGCCGATGCAGATCGCCTCCACCTTGCAGGCACGGATGCCGCGCATCAGGGCAATCGCCAGCTCCGGGCTGGACAACCGGCCGTCATAACCCACCGCCACCGTCGCGCCGCCGGCGCGGGCGACGATCGAGCCGAATACCCGGCCGATGGCGAACGCATCGTCCACCGCAAGGCTGCGGCCAACGATGCCGCGGATGTCGTATTCGCGCAGCGTGGTCGGATCGAAACGGTGAGTGAACGTCATGGCCTCAACTGTCGACATACTTCTTCAGGAACGCGCGCACGGCATCCGCCAGGTCGGGCCGCTTCAAGGCAAAGGCGATCTGCGCCTCCAGGAAGCCAATCTTGTCGCCACAGTCGAAGCGACGCCCCTCGTAGCGCAGCCCGTAGAACTTCTGCGTGCCGATCAGGCGCGCCATGCCGTCGGTGAGTTGCACCTCGCCGCCGGCGCCCCGCTCCATGCGGGCCAGATGAGTGATGACTTCCGGCATCAACACGTAGCGCCCGATGATCGACAGGTTGGACGGGGCGTCCTTCGGCTCCGGCTTTTCCACCAGCCCAAGCACTTCCACCAGCCTGCCGTCGTCCTTGCCGATCTTCAGGATGCCGTAGCGGTTGGTATGCTCGCGCGGCACCTCGGTCACCGCGACGACGTTGCCGCCGGTGTCGCGATACACATCGGCAAGCTGCCGCAGGCACGGCGTATCCGCCAGCACCAGGTCGTCGGGCAGCAGGATCGCGAACGGGTCGTCGCCGATGAAGGCGCGCGCACACCAGATGGCGTGGCCCAGTCCGTGTGGCACCTGCTGCCGCACCGCTACCATCGAGCCTGGCTCCACCATCGTTCCCTGCAGCAGCGCCAGCGCCTCGGTCTTGTTGCGTTCACGCAGCGACGCCTCCAGCTCGAAGGCGATGTCGAAATGTTCCACCAGCGCGGTCTTGCCGCGTCCGGTCACCATGCAGAATTGCTCGATGCCCGCCGCTCGCGCCTCCTCGACCGCGTACTGGATCAGCGGCTTGTCGACGACCGGCAGCATCTCCTTGGCGGTCGCCTTGGTGGCGGGCAGGAACCGGGTCCCCAGCCCGGCGACGGGCAGAACGGCCTTACGCAGAATCTTGGTCAACGACAGCCTCCCCTGTGGGCCGGCGGAACCGACCATGGGCCACGGGACGAAATGTGGCAGCACTTGCCGCGCGGCGGCGACACGCGGCCGTGTGCAGGATCACGACCCCGCGTTGTGCCTTGCTGCACGCCGCCCGGACGATCATGCGGTGCCTTCCATCGATCACGCATGCCGGTGGCCCAGCAACACGTCGCGCGCCATGTTGACCCGAGCCGCCAACCAGTCGGAGCCGCCGGCGTCGGGATGCGCGGTGCGCATCAGCCGATGATGCGCGGCGCGAATGTCGGCCTCGCTGGCGCCGGGCGCAAGGCCGAGCACCTCGTACGCCTCCTGTCGCGTCATGGCCCCGCCTCGCGCGCGGGGGGCCTCGCCACCGGCGGCGCCCGCGTTGCGCGCGCCTGCGCCCAACCCGGTGGGGTGTGCCGCGCGCCAGCGGTTCCACAGCAGCGGCCCCAACATCGTCAACGCGCCCAGTGCAATGCCGCCGCGGCCGGTCAGCACCAGCAGCAGCGCCAGGCTGAGCCCGCCCAGCACAGCAATCCACACCGCCAGCGACTTGAGGGTGGCAACGGAGGCCTGCTCGAAGGCCCGCAGACCGCCGAGGAACAGGAACAGCGCCAATGCACCAAGCGCGAGCCAGAGCATGGGTCTAATCTGCGCGGGAGCGATGCTTTCCGCAACCGGTGGTTGGACCATCTTCTGCGCCGGATTGGAGCCGCCGGCCCCTCCGCATAATTCTCAGCCGCGGCCGCCCTTCCCACGCACCGCCGACACTGCCAATGCGCTCAGGTTGACGATGCCGCGGGCGGTGACACTTGGCACCAACACATGGATCGGCCGCGACATTCCGAGCAGTACGGGGCCGACCGAGAGGCCGTCGGCGGCGGCCCTGAGAAGGTTGAAGGCGATGTTGGCGGCATCGAGGCTTGGCATGATCAGCAGGTTGGCCGCGCCGTGCAGCCGCGAATCCGGCACCGCCTGATCGCGGATCGCCTCGACCAGCGCTGCGTCGGCGTGCATCTCGCCGTCGATCTCCAACTCCGGATCGCGGGCACGGATCATTGCCAGCGCGCGCCGCATCTTGCGCGCCGACTCGCTGTCGCTAGCGCCGAAACTGGAGTGCGACAGCAGGGCCGCCTTTGGTGCGATGCCGAACCCGCGCACCGCTTCCGCGGCCAGCAGCGTCAGCTCGGTAATCTGCTCTGCCGTCGGATCGACCACCATGAAGGTGTCGCCGATGAACAGGGTGCCGGTGGTCAGGATCACGGCCGACAACGCATACACGCGGTTCACCTCCGGCCGCCGCGGCACGATCGGCAGGATGTACTGAATCTGCCGCCACCAGTTGCCGGTGCCGCCGCAGATCGCCGCATCGGCCAGGCCGGCGTGCAGCAGCATGGCGGCAGCGACCGAGGGACGCGTGTCCATCCGCAGCGCGGCCGCCTCGGGCGGCGTGCCGCGGCGGCCGGCGAGAAGCTGGTATTGCGGGATCAGCGGCGCGAACACGTCTGCGTCCTGCGCCGGGTCGAGCACGCGCACGCCGTCGGCCAGATCGATGCGCAGCCCCATGTTGCGCACCTTGCAGGCGATGACGTCGCGCCGCCCCAGCAGGATCGGCGCGGCGATGCCGTCGTCCACCAGCATCTGGGCGGCGCGCAGGATGCGCTCATCCTCGCCCTCGGCGAAGACGATGCGGCGTTTCGGCGCCTGCTGCGCCGCTTCGAACACCGGGCGCATGAGCTGGCCGGAGCGGAAAACGAAGCGTTCCAGGTCGCGGTGATAGGCGGCGAAATCCGCGATCGGCCGACGGGCGACGCCGCTGTCCATCGCGGCGCGGGCGACGGCGGGAGCGATTTCAAGGATCAGCCGCGGATCGAACGGCTTGGGGATGATGTACTCCGGACCGAACACCGGAGCGGCACCGCCATAGGCCGCGGCCACCACCTCGCTCGCCTCCATGCGCGCCAGTCCGGCAATGGCTTCGACGGCGGCGATCTTCATCGCCTCGTTGATCGTGGTGGCGGAGACGTCCAGCGCGCCGCGGAAGATGAACGGGAAGCACAACACGTTGTTGACCTGGTTGGGATAGTCGCTGCGGCCGGTGGCGACGATGGCGTCCGGCCGAGCCGCGCGCGCGAGGTCGGGCTGGATTTCCGGGTCGGGGTTTGCCAGCGCCAGGATGAACGGCTTGTCGGCGAGCTTTGGCAGCCATTCCGGTTTCAGCACGCCCGGGGCGGATAGGCCGAGGAAGACGTCGACGCCGTCCAGCACTTCGGCGAGCGTCGTGGCATTCGTGTCACGCGCGTAACGCGCCATGTTGGGCAGCATGCCGGCGCGGTCGCTGCGCACCACGCCGCTGATGTCGGTGAGCGTCACGTTTTCCGGTCGCAGGCCCATGGCGACCAGCAGGTCGACGCAGGCGAGCGCTGCGGCGCCGGCACCGGAAGTGACCAGCCGCACCTGCGACAGCGACTTGCCTTGCAGCAGCAGACCGTTGCTCACCGCGGCGGCGACCGTAATGGCAGTACCGTGCTGGTCGTCGTGGAACACCGGGATGCGCATGCGGGCGCGCAGTGCTGCCTCGATGGCGAAGCATTCGGGGGCCTTGATGTCCTCCAGGTTGATCGCGCCGAAGGTCGGTTCCAGCGCAGCGACCACGTCGCAGAAGCGGTCCGGGTCGGCCGCGTCCACTTCGATGTCGAACACATCGATGCCGGCGAATTTCTTGAACAGGACGGCCTTGCCCTCCATCACCGGCTTGCCGGCGAGCGCGCCGATATTGCCGAGCCCGAGCACAGCGGTGCCGTTGGAGATGACGCCGACCAGGTTGCCGCGCGCGGTGTAGTCGCGCGCTTTGTCGGGGTCGGCCTTGATCGCCTCGCAGACCGCGGCAACGCCGGGGGTATATGCGAGCGACAGATCGCGCTGGGTGGCCATACGCTTGGTCGGCTCGACGGAGAGTTTCCCCGGGCGGGGAAGGCGGTGGTAGTCCAGCGCCGCCTGGCGGAATGCGTCTTCCATGTCGTTTCCCCTGATCCCGGTTGCTGGCGTCATAGGGGAGGAGGCGCGAGGGCGCCAGACGCGTGCAGGCTGGGAGCGTGGTCGGGTTCCAGCGGCTCGGCCGCGAACCGAATTTTCGTCGCGTCTGGTTGACCTTCGCAGATTAGTGTGTATTATACACACATGAAGAGCACCGAGATCGTCAAGGAGCTCAAGGCCGCCGGTTGGGTGCTGGATCGTATCCGGGGCTCGCACCATGTTTTCAGGCACCCGGCGTGGCCAGGGATCATCGTGGTGCCGCACCCAAAGAAGGACCTGGGCACCGGTTTGGTCGCCGCGATCCGCAAACAGGCGGGATTATAGGAGCTGGCAATGCGCTATCCGATCGCCATCGAAATCGGCACCGAAACCGCGGCCTATGGTGTCGTTGTGCCGGACCTGCCCGGCTGCTTCTCGGCCGGCGACACGATCGACGAGGCAGTAACCGCCGCCGAGGAGGCAGCCGCGGCGTGGATCGACGCGACACTTGATGGGGGAGGCACTGTTCCAGCCGCTTCCTCGATCGAGGCGTTGCGCGAGCGGCCGGATTATGCCGGTTGGGCATTCGGCGTCATTGTCGTTGATCCGGCCGCACTCGACAGCTCGATCGAACGGATCAACATCACGCTGCCGCGCCGTGTCTTGCTGCGCCTCGACGCCCAGGCGCGCGCCGCTGGCGAGAGCCGTTCCGGCTATATCGCGCATCTGACGTTGGAAGGACGGCGGGACGGCCGCATGTGATATGACTCGCTGGATGCTGCTCCCGCCGAGGATGGTGGGAACAGAAGGAGAATTCCATGGGGCAGCTCGATCGCATCACTCAACAGCCCGACGTAATGGGCGGCAAGGCGTGCATTCGCGGCATGCGGGTCACGGTGGGCATGGTCGTCGGACAGATCGGCGCGGGTCACAGCATCGACGAAATCCTGGCTGACTATCCCTACCTGGAACGGGAAGACGTCATGCAGGCGTTACGCTATGCCGCGTGGCTGGCGGAAGAGCGCGAGGTCGTGCTGGCCCGCGCATGAAGCTGCTGGTCGATATGAATCTGTCGCGCGCTGGGTCGGTCTGCTGATCGATGCCGGCATTGAGGCAGCGCATTGGTCGTCGCTCGGCCCGGCCAACGCGCCGGACCCGGAGATCATGACGTTCGCCAAGGCCAACGGTTACGTGGTGCTCACCCATGACCTGGATTTCGGCGCGATCTTGGCGGCCACGCACGGGGACAAGCCCAGCGTGGTGCAGATCCGCGCCGAGGATGTCACCCCGGACGCGATCGGCGGGCCGGTCATCGATGCCTTGCGGCAAATGGGCGCCGAGTTGGATGCGGGCGCGCTGCTGACCGTGGACCCGAGCCGGACTCGGTTGCGTGTCCTGCCGCTGGAAACGGACCGCCGATAACACGGCGAACCAGAGCATTCACTCTGGGTGCGCGATTATACCAACCGCCCTAAAGATTGACTCTTGCCCGGTCCGGAATATCACGCCTATTCAAGGAGATGGCCGGTCGCCGAA
>Ga0209415_10012985_pt1 | contig 13817 bp, 10 predicted proteins | sample PeaSoiSIISIP2007_FD_187696 | JGI IMG/M metagenome (GOLD analysis project Ga0209415, IMG submission 187696) | Peat soil microbial communities from Weissenstadt, Germany - SII-SIP-2007 (SPAdes) (version 2) | ecosystem: Environmental > Terrestrial > Soil > Wetlands > Peat | place: Germany... | reverse complement strand
TTCGTCCGCTACCAGTTCAACGGCGTGGTCGACGGGATCGTGCTCGGCGCGCTGATCGGCCTCGGGTTCGCGATGACCGAGAACGTGCTGTACTTCTCGCGCGCGTACGTCGCCGGTGGACTGGCCGGGGCCGGTGTGTCGTTCTTCATACGCGTGATCCTCAACGGGTTCGGGCACGCGATGTATACGGCCTCGACGGGGGCGGGGCTCGGCCTGTCGGAGGAGACGAACAACCCCGTCGTCCGGGTGCTCGCCCCGATCCTCGGCTACTTCGGGGCGATGTTCCTCCACTTCAGCTGGAACACGCTGAGCGGGCTCGTGAGCTTCATCCCGGTCTCCCCCGGCATCGAAGTGCTGGTGTTGATCCCGGCGATGGCGCTGTTCCTGTGCCTGCCGGGGGTTCTGGTGCTGGTCGCCATCGCGTTCTTCGCCTGGCGCCGGGAGTCTAGGATCATCACCGCGCAGCTCGCGGACGAGGTCGCGCGCGGCGTCGTGCTGCCGGGCGAGTACGCCCTGCTCGGCAACGACGGCCAGCGGACCCGCCGAGTCTGGCACGCGCTCTTCAGCTACGGGCCGGTGGCGTGGTACTTCCTGCGCCAGTACTACAACTTCGAGATCGCGCTCGCGTTCCGCAAGTGGCATACGGCCCGAGGGGAGCGACTGCCGGCGTTCCAGCAGGGGCTGAGCGAGGACGCCTACCGCCAGCACATCGCCGCGCTTCGCGGCCGGCTGCAGGCGATGGGCGTGCCGACGGAGTAGGGCCGGGACGTCGGCGATGACCTGCGCACAGTGTCACGCTGAAAACCCGGCGGGCAGCCGGTTCTGTCAGCGCTGCGGCGCCGCGCTCGCCACGGCGCCGCCGGCACCACCGCCGGCTCCGCCCGTTCCGCTGCCGGCAGCCACACCCGCGGCCGCTCCACCGGCGCCCGCCCCGGCCCGACGCCATCGATCGGCGACGATCACGGTCATTCTGGTCGGCATCGGGCTGTTCGTCGCGCTCCTGGTGACCGTCGTGGGCGCCGGCACCTATTTCCTCGTCAAGGCGATAAGTCGCCCGACCGCGCAGCAGCCGAGCGGCCTCCGGCCGCCGCAGCCCGTCGCCCCGCAGGCTCCGGCGCAGCCCGCGGCCCCGATCGCACCGCCCGCCGCCCCGCAGGCTCCGGCGCAGCCCGTGGCTCCCCCGGCCGCGCCCGCGGCCCCGATCGCACCGCCCGCCGCCCCAGGGCCGCAGCAACCTCCGGCCGTGGAGCCGCTCACGCCGCCGCTCGCACCGCCGCCCGGTCAATCTGCGCCGGGTGCGGGGCCGGTCCGGCCGACACCGCCCGCGCCCCAACCGGTGCCTTCCCGCCCGCCGGCGCCCGTTCCGAGACCCGCCGGGGGACCATTTGCGCCTGCGGCCCCGCATCCCGCCGCCGCGCACCCGGCCCCTCCGGCCCCGCCTCCCGCGCCCGTATCGGCGATGCGGCACTACGTGTCGCCGACGGGCCGGTTCGGGCTCGACTACCCGAAGGGGTGGCAGATCCGCGAGCGGTCGGACTCGCTCGTCTTCTTCAAGGACGATCCCGACGAGGGCACGGCGTTCGTGCTCGTGCCGTACCAGGCGATCCCGGGTGCGGTGGCCCCCGACGCGTTGCTCGGGCGGATCGTGCAGGGGATGCGCGGAGACTATCCCGACCTGCAGGTGCGGTCGGGCCAGATCGTGCAGCAGCGGTCGACCGGCGGCACGATCGTGAAGCTGCTCAACGCCGACGCGCGCTGGACCGGCCGCCATGGGCAGGCGATGCTCGGCACGGTGCTGCTGGTCACCTACGGCAGCCCGGGCGCCGCGTCCACCACGTTCGTCTTCATGGGCGCGCAGGCTCCGGCGGTTGCCTACCCGTCGATGCGGCCGGTGTTCATCAGGATGATCCAGAGCTTCTTCGCCGGGCGGTGACCGGCGGGGCGGCTACCAGGCCTTTTGGAGGTACGTGTCTCCGCCGTTCTTCGCCTGTGCGGCCTGCCAGTCGGCCACCGACTTGCCGCCGAGACCAACGACCTGCACGACCTGGCCGTCCGCGGTCATGATGGTGTCGTCGCCGAGGGGCACGTACGAGCCGTAGTCCGATCCGCCGGAGAACGTGTAGCGGATCGTCTCGTCCCATTGCTCATCCGCCTTTTCCTCGGCATCCTGGCGATTCTTCATGACCTGCTGGTAGATGTTGAAGACGGCTTTCTGCGTGTTGAGGATGATGCGCCACCGGTCCCCGGCGCCCTTGAGTTCCGCGGCCTTCCAGGCGGCATCCGGGCGCAGGCTCCCGTTCATCGTGGTCAGGACGGCCACCGCTTCGTTGAACTGCGCCGTCGGTGCCTCGGCGCGGAGTAGTTGCGACGCGAACCACAGGCCCGGCGCGCCATCCAGGCCGGGCACGAGGATCGTGAGCGTCACCAAACGCCCGCGCATCGCGACGCCGCCGGGGGCGGTCCACACGTACTCCGCCTCGCCGCCATCGGCACTGCCGTGGGCCACCTTCTTGGCGATCGCCGAGTCGACGTTCGTCGCGAGGTCCGGGCGGTCGCCCCATCCGACCAGCCGGAGGTCCGGACGCTGCCGCCCGAGCTGGGGCAGGACAAACGAGCGGAGGTACTCCTTGCCCGGCAGGTAGCGCAGGACCAGGTACGGCTGGATGCCCCACTGGTCCCCCATGTGATAGTAGTCACCTTCCCGCAGCGGCACGCCCTGGGCCGGCGTCACGCAGAACGGCGTCTGCGGGAGGTGCACGTCGACCGACAGCCGTCCGGTGGGGTCGGTCGCGCCGGCGACGAAGCCTGCGTCGATCGCCGGGCGGATCACCTGGAAATTCGTTCGCCAGTGCTCGGGCACCATCGCCGTGAACGCGTGCTCTTTCGGCTCGACCGCCTGATACAGCGCGAGCGTCGGCTTGAACCAGTGGAACGTCCCGATCGTCGTGGCGAGCGTCTTCGCCTGCTCCGCGTACTGTCCGGCCGGCGCGTCGAAGCCGAGCAGCGCGCCGCCGCCCTTGTTGACCTGCACCGTCAGCGTCCCTTTGCGCGGCCCGTCGGCGTAGTTGAATGTGTAGCGCAGCGCGCTGAGATCGGGATCGGTCGACAGCCGCACCGCCTGCACGATCTTGAACGCGTCGAGGTCGATCGCGAGGTTGCTGGCCAGCACGAAGATCAGCGTGGCCGAGCCGGTGCCCTCCTTGACCGTGAACAACTGACCGTACGCGCGCGCGCCAGCGAGGCCGTCCCGCCCGGCCGCGACCGCCGGCATGCCGTTCTCCAAGACGCGGACGGTCCACCCCGGCGGGTGCTGGAAGGCGATGCCGAGCTGGTCCTGCTGGTAGCGGGGCCAGCCGGGCACGCCGCCGTCCGCGGCCGGCGCAGGCGCACCGGGCGCCGCGCCGCCCGTTCGGACAAGCGGCCCGAGGGGCGCCGCCGCGCCCGCGATCAGCGCGGCCCCGGCCCGCAGGAACGTTCGGCGAGTCACCATGTTCACCATCACCGCCTGTTCGATGTGGTCGGGAGCGCGCGCCCCGCTTGCGCCCGCGCGTCCAACACTGTCATGCCCTGCTGCGCGCGGCAGTAGCCCGCGGTCGCGCCGCTACCAGTTCTGCACCAGGTACGGCGTCTGGCCGGACCGCTGCATCTGATCGGACCAGTTTCCCACCGACTGGCCGCCGAGGCCGACCACGGGGACGATCTTGCCGTCCGCCGTGAGCACCGTGTCGGGGCCGAACGGGACGTACGCGCCGAAATCCGACGCGCCCGAGAATGTGTAGCGGATGTACTGGTCCCACGCCTCCGCCGCTTTCTCGAACACCTCCTGGCGGTGCTGCAGCGTCTCCTGGTACGTGTTGAAGACCTCCCGCTGCGTCTGGATGATGATGCGCCATCGGGCCGCCGCGCCCTTGATCGCGGCCGCCTGCCACACGGCGTTCGGCCGCAGGCTCCCGGACATCGTCGTGAGCGCCGCCACCGCCAGGTTGAACTGCGGCTCTGGCGCCTCGGCGCGCAGGAACGTGGTGGCTCCCCACAGGCCGCCCTCCAGGATCGTCAGCACGACGATGCGACCGCGCATCCGGACGCCGCCGGGTCCCGTCCAGGCGTACTCCGCCTCCCCCCCGTCCGCGCCGCCGCGGGGGAGCCGCCTCGCCAGCGCCGCCTCCTGCAGACCCGCGAGATCGGGCCGGTCGCCCCATCCGAGGAGCCGCAGATCCGCGCGCTGCGGCCCCAGCTGCGGCAGCGCGAACCCTCGGATGTACTCTTTGCCGGGAAGGTAGGGCAGGACGAGGTAGGGCTGAATGCCCCACCGGTCGCCCATGTGATACCAGGTGCCTTCGCGAAGCAGCTGGCTCGGCAGCGCGAAGGCGGGGGTCTGCGGGAGGTGCGCCTCGATCAGCGTCTGTCCTGCGGGGTCGACCGCGCGGGCGACGAACCCCGCGTCGATCGCCGGCCGGATGACCTGGAACTGCGCCGGCCAGCCCTCCGGCACCAGGGCCGTGAACGCGCGCTCGTTGGGCTCGACCTCCTGCCGCAGCGCGAGCCCCGGTTGGTACCAGCGAAACGTCCGGATGATCGTGGTGAGCGTTGAGATCTGCGCCGCGTACTGCGCCGGCGCCGCGTCGAACGCGAGGACCGCGGCCCCTCCCTTGTCGACCTGTACCACGAGCGTGCCCTTGCGTGGCCCGTCGGCGCTGTTGAGCGTGTAGCGCAGCGCGCTCAGATCGGGCGTCGACGCCAGCCGCACCGCGGCGGCGGCCTCGAACCGGTCGAGCGAGACGGCGAAGTTCGCGGCGAGCACGAAGAGGAGGGCCGCGGAGGTCGTCCCCGGTTTGACCGTCAGCAGCTCGCCGAGCGCGCGCGCCCCCGTGATCCCGTCGCGCCCCGAGGTGACGGACGCGAGGCCGTTCTCCAACATCCGCGGGGTCCAGCCGGGCGGGTACTGGAAGCCGAGGCCGAGCAGATCCTGCGCGTAGCGCGGCCACCCGGGGATCTCGCCCGTGTTGCCGGGCAGCGGCGCGGCGCGCGCCGGTTGCCGGGGCCCCCCCAGACGCGACGCGCCTGCTGCCGTACCACCGGCCAGCGCGGCCGCGCTCCTGACGAACGCGCGACGAGTCAGCATCGGCCGTCCAGTTCCTGCGAGTGGCGGCCGCGTGGAGCCGGCGGCACGACCCGGTGCGTGCCCGCGGTCATCCCGACCCGCCGTCCGTCGGCGCGGCCGCCCGCGCCGGGCGGCCGCGCAGCGCGGCGTCGAGTGCCAGGGCCGCGACGATCGCCGCCGCGGCGACCGCGTAGTACAGGAGCGCGGGCGGAGGCAGGTCGGCGGCGCCCTGCGACCACCCGCGGATCTGGAGCGCCGCCACCCGCGAGACCTGGATCCCGAACAGGGCCCCCAGCATGTTCAGCACGTCCACCAGCGGATCGACCAGCACGCGCTGCGACAGGCTGACCGCGAATCCGAGTGCCACGGCGCAGCCCAACGCGGCGGCGGTGCGGGCGCCGCTCGGGCGCGGCACGTGGAGCGCGAAGGCGGCCGCGAGGGAGGCGACCGCGACGACGATGAACACGTCGACCGCGGCGAGCGGGGCTGCGGCGCGGAGGAGGAACGCCGGCACCGCGACCAGCGCGCCGGCGCCGAACGCGTGCTGGCACCGGCGGATCGCTTCGGGCGGCAACAGCCGCCAGGTGCGCGCCGCGGACAGCAGCGCGATCGGGATGCACAGCGCCACCACGCCGTCGTACTCGTTCAGCACGATCTCCTCCTGGAACACCACGAGGTGGGAGGTGAGCCCGAACAGCGACGCCGCGTCGATGAGCAGCACGGCGCCGAGGAAGAATAGGAGGGGCGACGGCCGCCCGAAGCCGCGCGCCTCGAGCGGCACCGTCCGGATCTCGCTCACGATCTCCCACGTGATGCCGTACACGAACATCCCGACGCTGAGCAGGGTGAGGTGGTTCGTCATCAAGCCGCGGATGTCGTGCGCGACGTAGGCCCGAAGCGCCAGCACGACCGCGGCCGACGCGACAAACCAGCCCGCCAGCCAGTCGCGGTCGACGCCCTGCCGCCGCCAGCGGATCACCAGGGCGACGCCGAGCGCGGCGAGCGCCGCGGCCGGCCACCACGCTTCCCAGGGCGACAGCGTGTTCGGCGGGCGCCGGACCGTCCATACCGCAAGCCCGACCCATCCGGCCGCGGTCGCCCAGTCCAGCCACCGGTCCGGCGCGAGGATTTCCAGCGAGCGCCGGGCGAACTGCGCGAGCCCGATCGCGCCTTCGATGAAGGACGCGCCCATCAGAAACCACAGGAGCGCGAGCAGCGCGAACGCCTCGTTCAGCGACACGTTGACCCAGGTGGCGAGTTGGCCGGGCTGGCCGGCGAGGAGCGCGATCGCCGCAAGGTACAGGACGGTGCCACCGGCCGCGAGGCAGACGCGGTGCGAGGCAGACGGCCACGGGCGCCGCGCGAGCGCGAACGACAGGCCGATGAACGCGGCGGCGAGAAATGGCCACGCGACGTACCAGCGGTACCAGGCATTCGGGTGCCACGTCGCGAGCGGCGTGAGGTGCGCGGCGACGCTCGCGACCGCGACCGCGACGACGATCTGCGCCCAACGGCTCGTCCGCGGCGTCAGCGCGGCCACGGCGACCGGCAGCGCGAGCGCGAGCAGGTGCAGGTACGACCGTTTGTCGACGAGGCCGACGAGGACGACAAGATACACGTACTCGACCGCGATCAGCGGCCAGAGCCACCCGGGGCCCTGCGCGCCAGCCGCGAGCACGTATCCCCAGCCGGCCCCGAACGCGAGGAACGTGAGCGCGAGGCCGGGGACGGACAGCGACTGCCGTGCGTCCATGACGTCCTGGAACGCGAACGTCCCCCAGTGCGATCCGAACACGACGAGCAGCGGGGTGCCCACGACGACGCACGCGGCGAGCGCCAGGGCCGCGTGCGTGATCCTGGACTCCTCGCTCGGCAGCCCGCGGAGGTGCCCCCAGAAGTGGACGAACTTGTCCGTGTACTTGAACCGAAGATAGGCGGTGAGGACGTGCCACGCCCGCAGGACGGGCGTGCGCGGCGCTGGCGGATGGGGCGATCTCGTCACGCGGCGCGTCCCCCTCAGTCGCGTTGGAGCCCGGCGGGGACAGGTTCGGTCATCCGCGGGCCATTCCTGCGGGCGCGGACGAGCGCTCGGGCCGGCGCGCGCCGCTCCACGCCGTCAGTCGGTCGACGCGCTCGCGAGGTGGCGGGTCATCCGGGCCATGACCGGTACCGCGACCGCGAACGTCAGCGCCCCGGCGAAGAAGCCTGCCTCGAGCCCGTACGCGGCGATGACGAGCCCGTACACCACCGGGCTGAACACCGAGGACAGCCGCTGCATGCTCTGCCGGACGCCGAACGCGACGCCCCACATGTCGGCGCCGACCGACCCCACCAGCAGGCTCATCGTCAGCGGCTGGGTGAAGCCCAGGCTCGCGCCCATCAGCCCGGAGGCGCCCATGAGCGGCCAGAAGCCGCGGAGCAGCGGTGTGATCGCGAGCGAGACGCCGGCGAGCGCGGTCGCGGCGAGCAGCAGCCGCGCGTACCCGAACTGCGCGACCCCCCGGGTAATCAGCGAGCGGACGAGCATCGACGCCAGGCTGACCGCGGCGATGACGATCCCGATGAGATTTGCGGAGAGCCCGACGTGGTGGAGGTACAGGGGATAAAACGACTGCTGCAGCGTGTTGCCCCACTGGCTCATCGCCGAGGCGAACATGATCCCGCCGACCCCTGGCCGGCGCAGAATGGAGCCGACCAGCGTGTGCGCGTTGGCCAGCGAGACCGTCTGGCGCGGCACCGCCGGCGCGCTCGTGAGCGCGACCGTGACGGCGAAGCACGGCAGCATCAAGAGGCCCAGCAGCGCGAACGTGGCGACGTAGCCCCACCGCCAGACGACCGCCCCGCCGATGATCGGACCGATGATGGCGCCGGCCGAGTTCCACAGGGCGTAGTAGCCGTAATTGCGGATGCGCGTCTCGGGGGTGCTGATCGTGGCCACGATCGCCTGCGGCGCCACGGCGAACCCGATGTTCGCGACGCCGAGCAGGGTGTACGCGACGCCCACCCACCAGACTCCGTGCAGGCCGACCAGCACGGCGGCGGCCACGGCGTACAGGACCACCGAGGCCTTGGCGACCCCTCCGGGGCCCCGCTGGTCCACCAAGGCGCCCGCGTGGATCGAGATCAGGAGCGGGATGACGCCCGAGATGCCGATGATGACGCCCACCACCCCCACCGACGCCCCCTGCGCGACGAGGTAGAGCGGGATGAAGGGTGCCGCGAGGTACCACGCCGCGTTGGAGATGAACTGCAGCGCGTTGTTGTACGCGATGAGGCGTTCCGGGCGCGGCGCCGTCCGGCGCGTGCCGTCCGGTTGGGATGGGTTGGGGCTGCGGGGCGCCGGCCCGGCGCTGGGTTCTGGGCCGGTCACCACGTCGGTGCCGGACGCGCTCGACCGGCCGACTCCGCGCGCGCGCGCGGGTCCTGGGGACCCGGGCCGTCTACCCGAGCGATTCCCAACGTGCCCCGCCGTCCGCCCGGACGATCCTGCCCCACGCCGGGAACCGGTCGTGCGTGAACATCGAGATCGCGTCGGGCGTCGACGCTTCGGCGATCACACGCGCGCGCGACGCGCGGAGCGCCGCGAGGTCGCGGTTGGCCGGCGCCCATTCGACGTGGTCGACCTCGCACGGGAGGTGGAACAGGTCGCCCAGGTAGTAGAAGCGTGCCCCGCCGTCGCTGAGGCGGACGGCGAGATGGCCGGGGGTCTCCCCCGGGGTCGGGATCAGCGCGACCCCGGGGATGAGCTCGCGCTCGCCGTCCACCGGGTCGAGCAGGCCGGCCCCCGCGACCAGCCCGAGGCGGACCGAGAGGTCGGAGCGCGGATCGCGGCGCGCGGGGCTCTCCTCCCAATCGGCTCGGCCGATGACGTGGCGCGCGCGCGGGAACCGCGGGACGAGTCCGCCGGGCGCCTCGACGGCGACCCCGGCCAGGTGATCCGCGTGCGCGTGGGTGATCACGACGTGGGACACCGTCTCGGGCCGCACGCCGATCTCGCGCAGCGCGGCGGCGAGGCCGGGCGTCCGCGTCACGCCGGGCCACTTCGCGGCGAACTCGTGCTGCCACGCGGACGCCGGATCGTCACACCCGGGATCGACGACGATCGACGCGTCGCCCATGCGGAGGTGAACGAGGTTCATGCCCATCGTCATCTTTCCGTCCGCGTCGGCGCCCGGCATCGCCCGGCGGCGTTCCTCGTCGGACACGGGGAACTTCGGGGCCCACGTGAGCGTGCCGTCGGAGATGACGGTGACCGTCGCCCCGCCGATCCTGCGAGACGCGACAAATCCGGACATGAGACCTCCTCGTGCGTGAGCGCCCGGCGCTACGCGCGGGGCGCGGGTGTTTCCGCTGCGGCGCCTGCACCCCGCCGCAGCAGCTGCCACACGATGACCGCGCTCAGGGCGCCGAGCCCGAGGTTGTTGATCTCGAACGCGCCCGACTTGATGTCGGCGCCGCCCGCGGCGAGGATCAGCGGGATCGCGGCCGTCGCCAGGTTCGCCCGGTTCGAGAAGTCCACCTGGCCGTCGACCCAGATCTTGCCCCCGATCGTGGCGATCAGCCCGAACAAGTAGAGCTCGATGCCGCCCAGCACGCTGACCGGGATGCTGCCGACCAAGCCGCCGAACTTCGGGACGAACCCGAGGAGGATCGCGACGACCGCCGCGGTGGCGTACACCGTGATCGCGAAGACCCGCGTGACGCCCATCACGCCGATGTTCTCGGCGTACGTCGTCTCGCCGGCGCCGCCGAAGAGGGCGCTCACCATCGTGCCGATCCCGTCCCCCATGAACGTGCGGCCGAGCATCCCGCTCAGGTCCCGCCTCATCAGGCTGCTGATCGCGTAGACGTGCCCGGTGTTCTCGGCGATCAGCAGGATCGGGACGAACCAGAACAGGCTGACCGCCTGCCAGCTGAACTGCGGGGAACTGAAGTGCGGGTGGCCGACCCACGGCGCGCCGGTCACCAGCGTCCAGTTCACGTGGCAGCCGGCGGCGGCGGCCGCGCACGCGGGGTCGAGCAACGCGAAGACGTAGCCGACGACGACCCCCACCAGGATCGGCAGCAGGCGCAGGAACCCGCGCAGGTACACGCTGGCGAGCACCGCGGCGAGCACGGTGACCGTGGCCGTGGTCAGGTCCTTGGCGTAGCTCGACCACGCGACCGGGGCGAGCGCGAGCCCGATCACGGCGACCACGGCGCCGGTCACCACCGGCGGCATGAAGAACCGCACGACGCGGGTGCCGGCGACCTGCACCACCAGCCCGAACAGAAAGAAGATCGCGCCCGCCACGAAGATGCCCGCGAACGCGAGCGGCTGGTTGTGGCCGGCGCCCCCCTGGATCGCCAGCACCGAACCGATGAACGAGAACGACGACCCGAGGTAGCTCGGGACCTTGCCCCAGGTCACCGCGAGGAAGATCAGCGTCGCGATGCCGCTGAAGAACAGCACGGTGTTGACGTCGAAGCCGAGGATCAGCGGCACCAGCACGGTGGCCCCGAACATCGCCATCACGTGCTGGAGGCCCAAGAACAGCGTCTGGGGCGCGGGTAACCGGTCTTCGGGGTAGTAAATCGCTTCCTGCTCCACGGCCGGTGCGGCGGTCGCCATGCGGGATCCCCCCCCAACGACAGCGTGTGACGCTCACCAAGCGTCCGATTTCGGTGCGAGCGGTTCTTCGGGCCGCGCCGGCGTTCGTCCTGCGCCCGCCGCAGGGGCCCGGCGCGCTTGAATGGAAGCAACGGAGCATGGGACACTCACCGGGCGGGGCTCCCCTCGTGTTCGACGGCCACAACGACACGGTGCTCAGCCTCGAACGCACGGGGCGGTCGTTCTTCGAGCGGTCCGACGAAGGCCACATCGATCTGCCGCGCGCCCGCGCCGGCGGGCTCGGAGGCGGGTTCTTCGCGGTCTACCTTCGCGATCCGGTCGTCGTCGAGCGGATGCGCGAGGGAGGCCCGGCGGCCGACCTGGGCCTGCAGATCTATGCCGACGAGCGGACGTGGCCGGAACCGATGTCCCTCGAGTACGCGCAGTCGCAGACGCTGGAAACGCTCGGGCGGCTGCTGCGCGTGGCGGAGGCGTCGGACGGCGAGGTGCACGTCGTCCGCACCGCCGCCGAGCTGCAGCACGACCTCGATCGCGGGACCTTCGCGATGCTGCTGCACTTCGAGGGCGCCGAGCCGCTCGACCCGGACGGGCACGCGCTCGACGTCTTCTACGCGGCCGGCGTCCGGTCCGTCGGCCTCACCCACAGCCGGCGCAACCGCTACTGCCAGGGCGTGCCGTTCAAGTTCCCGAGCTCACCCGACCTCGGGCCGGGGCTGAACGACGCCGGGAAGGCGCTCGTACGCCAGCTGAACGCGCGGCGGGTGATGATCGACCTGTCGCACCTGAACGAGCGCGGGTTCTGGGATGTGGCGAAGCTGAGCGACGCGCCGCTGGTCGCGACGCACTCCAACGCGCACGCGCTGTGCCCGCACCCCCGGAACCTGACCGACCGGCAGCTGGACGCGATCCGCGACTCCCGCGGCGTCGCCGGATTGAACTTTCACGTCGGGTTCCTGCGGGCGGACGGCGCGCACGACGAGCAGACGCCGATCGCCACGATGGTGGACCACGTCGAGTACATGGTGCGGCGGATGGGCATCGATCACGTGGCGCTCGGGTCGGATTTCGACGGCGCGACGATGCCGGCGGCGCTCGGGGATGCGGCCGGGCTGCCGGCGCTCGTCGCGGCGCTCGAGGCGCGCGGCTACCACGGCGAGGACCTCCGGAAGCTCGCGCACGGCAACTGGGTGCGCGTGCTGCGCGAGACCTGGGGCGCGTAGTCGGCGCCGGCCGGGGCGGTCAGGCCCGGAGCTTTTCCCGGTAGTGCTCCCTGAACTTCGCCACCTTCGGGGCGATCACCACTTGGCAGTACGGCTGCCCGCCGTTGTTCGCGAAATACTCCTGGTGGTAGTCCTCGGCTTTGTAGAACGTCGCAAACGGCGTGAGTTCGGTCACGACGCGGTTCCGCCACAGTTTCGCGGCGGTCAGCTCCTTGATCACCTGCTCGGCGACCGCCTGTTGCTCCGGCGTGTGGTAGAACACCACGGACCGGTACTGCGTGCCCGTGTCCCCGCCCTGCCGGTTCAGAGTCGTGGGGTCGTGCGTCGTGAAGAACACCTCTAGGATCTCCTTGAGCGAGATCACCGAAGGGTCGAACGTCACCTGCACGACCTCGGCGTGCCCCGTGGTTCCGGTGCACACCTGCTGGTAGGTTGGATTCGGGACCGTCCCGCCGGCGTACCCGGATTCTACCTTGACCACGCCCCGCAGTTCCGAGAAGACCGCCTCCGTGCACCAGAAGCAGCCTCCGCCGAGCGTGATGACCTCGTGCCTGCGCTCTTGATCCACCGTCGCCTCCTCCGTTCGCGCCGCGTTGGGCCGCCGCGGGCTTCCTCTAGCATACCGCAGCGCGCCCGGGCGCGCGCCGGAGGCCCGCGGGCGTGGTGGGTCGATGCGTCAGCGGTCCCTGCTGCCCGCGGTGGGATTATCGCGCGCCTCCGCGCGACGGCCTCCGCGGGTGTGCGCCTTCGTCCGGGACCCCCAGGCCGATCGACGCCCCGGCATGCCGGAGCTCGCGCGTGTCGAGATCGAGCGTCATCAGGTCTTCCCCGATGACGATCGGGCCTCCGTACTGCGCGCGCACTTCCGCCAGCAGCGCGGTGCGGTCAAACCGTGTGGGGACAAAGTGGTTGAGCACCAAACACCGCACGCCGGCCTCCGCGGCGATCCGCCCCACCTCGGAGGACAGCGCGTGATAGCTCGCGACATTCCGCAGCCCCTCCTCTGTGCGCCCGGCGCCCGGGTGCATCTCGCGGGCAATGAAGCAGTCCTGGACCAGCACATCCGCGTTGCGGCTGGCCTCGAGGAGCGCCGGGCACCGCACGGTGTCGCCGCTCAACACCAGCCGACGTCCGGGCGTCTCGAACGTGAACCCGAAGGCGGGCCGCCACGGGCGGTGGTCCACCTCGAACGCGTGGACGGTCACCTCGCGTTCGGCGAGCAGGGGGCCCGCCTCGAACTCCGTCACCTCGACCTCCAGGCCGATCGTCGACGTTCGCCGTTCATGCGCGATCCGCTGCTCCCGCTCAGATCGCCAGAGGCGGAGGAGCCCCTCGACGAACTGCCGGGTGCCGCGGGGTCCGAAGATTCGCTGCGGCCGGTCGCGGCCTTGATGCCACGATGAGAGCACGAGCTGATACAGATCCACCACATGGTCCGAGTGGAGGTGGGTCAACAGCACGGCGTCCAGGGCGGCCCCTCGCGATCCGGCGCGCACGAGCTGTTGGGTCACGCCCGAGCCGCAGTCCACAAGCATCTCCAGGCCGTTGTGGCGGACGAGGTTGGCCGGGCCGCGCCGGTCCGGGTCCACCTGCGGGCAGCCGGTGCCGAGGAGGATCAGTTCCATCGGCGAGATGAGGCAGCGGGCGCGACGGCGCCCGACCAAGATCCGGGTGTGCCTCGTCGCGTCCTCCAAGGCTCCACCACGCCCGCCCGTGCGCCGACCGAGGGGCGGTGCGCGTGTCCTTGGACCGCCCCCCACCGGCGATCGCTCAGGCACGGCGCGTCCTTCGTTTGGGCCTCCTCCCGCCGCCGCTCCTGTGCCTTCATCGCCGGTCTCCTCTCATTCCCGATGGCGGCCCGGGCCGCTGAGGGCACATCGGCGGG
>Ga0209415_10012984_pt1 | contig 13818 bp, 11 predicted proteins | sample PeaSoiSIISIP2007_FD_187696 | JGI IMG/M metagenome (GOLD analysis project Ga0209415, IMG submission 187696) | Peat soil microbial communities from Weissenstadt, Germany - SII-SIP-2007 (SPAdes) (version 2) | ecosystem: Environmental > Terrestrial > Soil > Wetlands > Peat | place: Germany... | reverse complement strand
AGCGGAAATCGGCATTAAAGTCGCCCAGGATTCCGATGCGGACGGCGTCGCTCACGGCTTGATTGTACTAGAGGGGACGCGGCGGGCTTCCAAGGAGTGAGCGGAATAGGGTTAGAAACGTGATGCGCCGCAGCCCGCCGATTTAGAACAGATTCTTAATTCCCACCAAGAAATACAGGCTCAGAAGGGCGAGCAGCGGGCCGCCCCAGATCATCAGCGTGCACTTCCATCCCAGGGAGCGCGCAACTTCCTGCTGGCTGCGCCACGAGATCAGGAACGCTTTGTTGTTGGTTCCCTTCATCAACACTACCGGTGGATGTGGATCGAACCCATTCACTTCTGCCGAGGAGCTGGAATTCGAAGGAGAGACGTTATGATTTGCGATGGGCGCGTTGGATGTTGTGTCGGCAAGAACCTGCACGCCGCCACGTGTGCTCACGGCGGCGGCAGAAACTCGCGCCGCTGCCCAGGCTTGGGGACTCGCGATGCCGGCCTTCAGCAGTGCGTTGGCGACCTTCTGCTGCTGCGTCATGTCTGAAGTCTCCCCGGACCCGGATTGTGGTGAAAGCCGAATCACTTCAATTCGAGCGCCGGGTAATGCAGCCCGAGTAATCATGGAACCGACACGGAAGTCCGCCTCCTCGCGGCCTCGAGAAACCGAAAGCGAATTGAAGGAAAGCGAGAATCCTTGCGAGGAGAACGAGCTCACAGGCTCGGCATCCGGAATTGGCTCGGGGCCAACGTCGAGGCCGGGATTTTCAGCCAGCGTGCCCAGGATGAACAACGAATTCTTGGGCTTGATGCAATATTCTTCGACCTTGATTTTATTGATGGTGACAACGCCGTGGCGTGAGAGAAAGGCGTTGACATTGCCGGGCGCGTCGTCACGGTTGGAAAAGAAGGAGCCATTGAATTCTTCCTGGAAATCGCGATGCAGGTCGAGTTCGGCGCCGCGCGGATCGACCAGCACGCGTCCGGTGTTGTCGTCGATGAAGAACGACACGTGCATGCTCTCGCTGGCGGCCTTAACCCATTGTTTGTTCTTGCCCTCCTGTCTCCACTCCCACACCACGGTGCGGTAGTAGTAACAAGGGCGAGCGGTGATGGGCGAGACCATGGTGTAGGGACCGACGGCCTGTCCACTGATTTCGACCATGCCCATCGAAGCGCTGCGAATCTTGGAAAACGGGGTGTCGAGGATCAGGCGCCGGCGCAGCAGCAGGCGGAATCCGTAAAAGAAAAGGCCGACCCCGGCGCAGATGCCGAGTACACAGTAAAGCATCAGACCTCGGCCGTCTGGCGGGCGCTCCATGAGAATCGAGAGGGGCATCGATGGGTCCGATGGGGCGGTGCACACGCGTCCCCGTCAATAGGCTAGCGAATGCAGTATCGGCGGGGCAGCAGGAAACGGCCCGGGGCGCTTACGTTGGTAATGGCGGGCTGGCAGCATGCGTGCCGCGAGAGCGGGTTTCGCCAACTCGCGGGCTCACCACACTTGGCTCACCACACTTCGCATCTCTTGCCTTCCGGGCGCACCATGGGCGCGTCCGCCTTGCAACTCCACGCGGCTTGAAAGTCCGGCAAATTCGAGAGTGGACCGATGACCCGGTATTTCGCGATGGGATGGGGATCGCCCTGCACCATCAAGCGCTGCGCTTCGGGGCGGATTGCGTCGCCGCGAAACTGTCCCCAGGCGATGAAGAATTGCTGCTCGGGAGTGAATCCATCGATGTCCGCGGGGCGCGGTTTGCCCTCCAGCGATTTCTCGTACGCCAGATAAGCGACCCGGGCTCCTCCCAGATCACCGATGCTTTCGCCCAGCACCAGCTTGCCGTTGTGGTGGATGTCCTTCTCGATGTAATAGTGATCGAACTGATCGGCCACGCAAGCCGCGCGCGCCTGGAAATCTTTCAGGTCAGATTCGGTCCACCAGTTGCGCAAACGGCCAAGAAAGTCGTACTGCGCGCCCTCGTCGTCGAAACCGTGCGAGATTTCGTGGCCGATGACCACGCCGATCGCGCCGTAGTTCACCGCATCCACCGCTTTCATGTCGAAGGCCGGCGGCTGCAAGATCCCCGCGGGGAACACGATCTCGTTCATCAACGAGTTGTAATACGCGTCGGAAGTGGGCGGCGTCATGCCCCAGCGACCGCGATCGACGGGCCTGCCGATTTGAGCGCGGTCGTCCTGCTCCACAAACTCACGCCCAGCGACCGTGTCTTCGAAGAACGCATCGCGGCGGATCTGCACGTGGCTGTAGTCCTTCCACTTGTCGGGATATCCGATCTTGGGATTAAACGTGGCGATCTTGGCCATCGCCTTTTCTTTGGTGTCATCGCTCATCCACGGCCGGCTGAGAATGTCGTCGCGCATGGCCAGAAGCAGATTGCGCACCATCGCCTGCATGCGGGCTTTGGCCTCCGGCGGAAAATATTTCTCCACGTATTTCTTGCCCAGAGCTTCGCCGAACAGCTGATCGGTGGACTCAACGCAGCGCTTCCAGCGCGGTTTCATTTCGGTCGTGCCGCTCAGGTACTTGCCGTTGAAGGCGAAGTCTTCCTCCACGAAAGCAGCGGACAGAGAGCTCGCGGCGGAATTCAGCAACTGCCATTTCAAATACACCTTCCAGTCGGCCAGCGGAGTCTGCTGCAACTGGCGGTCGAATTCCTGCATAAACTTGGGCTGGTCGACGTTCAGGTCTACGTCGGTGGGAATCTGCTTGTGGTGGAAGTAGGCAGCCCAGTCCACGTGAGGCGCGAGCGCTTGCAGTTGGGCGAACGTGGTGTTGTGATCGGTCGCCGACGGGTCGCGGAGCGCGACGTTGTCGAGCGAAGCCTCGGCTAGCTTCGCCTCCATTGCCATGATGGTTTGCGATGCGGCCGCGGCGGATTTCTGATCCCAGCCTGCGAGCTTGAACATGGCGGCGACATGCTCCACGTATTTTTCGCGGGCTTCCTTGAAGCGCGGTTCACTTTTCAGATAGTAGTCGCGATCGGGCAGGCCCAGGCCGCTGGCGCCGAGATCGGCCATCACCCATGAAGGTTTATGCGGATCCTGTTGGCTGCCAAACCCGAACGGAGCCTGCACGAGAATGTCGTGCATCTCCGCCATGACTTGCTGGACAGCGGCCGGATCGCGGGCGGCGTCGATTTTGGCGAACCACGGCTTGAGCGGATCCATCCCTCGGGCGTTCACCCGGGACTCGTCCATGCACGCGCCGTAGTAGTCGCCAATGATTTGTTCGGTGCTGCCTGGGGCAGCGTTCTTGTCGGCGGAAGCGGCCTCCAGTATCTCGCGCAGCTTGTCCTTCGAGGATTCGCCCGCCTGCCAGCGCTTACTCCAGCGGGTCATGGAAGCTGGAATCGGATTGTTGGCCCGCCATGTGCCGTTGGCGAATTGGAAGAAGTCTTCGCAGGGGGCGGCTTTGCGGTCGAGATCGTTGACGTCGATGCCGTGCAGCGAGGAGGCCTGCGGCAGTGCAATAGGTGCGGAGGCGAGTACGAAAACCAGAAGGAATCGGAATGAGCCCTGACTGCGCATGAAGTCTCTCCTGTTGCGAAGGAGTTCCGCGACAGCCATTGTAGATCAGGCAGGAACGGATGGGCTTCCGCCTCCGGCGGTCCAAGAACCGGAGACTTGCTTCTCTACCCGCCTGCCTTTAACTCGGTGAGCACCTGCTTGGCGATTTCTTTCAGCGTTTCGAAAACGCCGACGCCCTGGAAGGCGACCGCTTCGACAATGGCTTCATTCTTCTTGCGCAGTTCGGTGGCCAGCAGATCGACGGGCAGAATGTTGGGCAGGTCGCGCTTGTTCAACTGCAGCACGTAGGGAATCTTGTTGAAGTCGTAGCCGTGCTCTTTCAGATTCGACATAAGGTTGTCGAGCGCCTCGACGTTGGCGTCCATGCGCTGTTCCTGGGAGTCGGCGACGAAAACGATGCCGTCCACGCCGCGCAGAATCAGCTTGCGGCTGGCATCGTAAAAAACCTGGCCGGGGACGGTGTAGAGATGGATGCGGGTCTTGAAGCCGCGCACCGAGCCCAAGTCGAGCGGCAGAAAATCAAAGAACAGGGTACGCTCGGTTTCAGTGGCCAGCGAGATCATCTTGCCCTTCTGCTGGTCCGCGGTTTTCTGGTAGATCACCTGCAAATTCGTGGTCTTGCCGCCTAATCCGGCACCGTAGTACACGATCTTGCAATTGATCTCGCGGGCTGCGAAGTTGATGAAACTCAAGGCTTTCCTCAAATACGGGCGTACCCTTAGGGGTCGCCGCGCACACCAATGTCCTAATGGAGGCTCGGGCTCTTTATATCATACGGAAGGCGCCGAACGCAGGTTACTCACGTGACCCCCCGCCGCCGGGGGCCCCGAACCGGCAAAACTTAGGGATGCGCGGTAGGGGCATTCATCGCCGTCGGGATCGCATAATAGCCATCCTTGGCGGAGACCTTCACTTTCTTGTCCACCAACACTTCGACGCTGCGGTAGGCCGAACTACCGGTCACCGGTTTGGGCGTGTATCCCAGCGTGTATTGATTTCGCGCCTCGGAGGTAATCTCCGCATAGGCGTTTTCGATCGAATTCCGCGAGAGCCGGTCGAGGCCGCTCGCGCCGCAAGTGGCATAAACGTACTTGGGAAGGATGTCGCTGTAACCCTGTCCCGGAACATGGATCTTCCCCAGTTGGCGGAAGCCGGGTAAGGCTCCGCTGTCGACAACCACTGCCCTCACCTGGATGTCGCGAGTCTCGAGCAGGCGCAGCACATCGCGGTAACTGGCCCGGCTGCCCCGTTCGCGGCCGTCGCTGATGACGAAGATCACTTTTCGGCGGGTTTTTTCCCGTTTGCTCAGGTCGAGCGCCGCGCGCAGGATGGCATCGTTCAACACGTGCGCTTCCTTTTCTGGCGTATAGACTTGCGGGTTCGGCGATCCGCCCACGGGAAGCCCGCTTACCGTGGGGCCTCCGGGGCCGAACGGTCCGCTCATCACCGGCGCGCCATTGGCGTGGCCGCGCACCATTTTCATTTCAGCCAGCGCAGCAGTGAGCCTCTCGGGCCTTCCCGTGAAGTCGATGACCTGGCTGACCGTGCTGCTATAGGTATAAAGCGCGATCTCATCGTAAGGGCTGAAAGCGCCAACTAGTGCCGAATAGGTCTCGTTCACCTTCTGCAAGGCTACGTCGGCCATGCCGACATCGAGTACGACCGCCACCGAAAGCTCGAAGGGATCGCTGGTGAAGTAGGTCAGCGTCTGCTTCTTGCCGTTTTCAAGCACGGTGAAATCTTTCGGAAGCAGGCCATCGACTCGTCGCCCATCAAGGTCTTTCACCATCACGGGAATCTGCACGAAGTTGACCTTCACTACCAACTTATAGAGATCATCGATCTGGCTGAGCTGATTTCTCGGGCCGCTGCCCGGAGGAATGGTTTCAATCGGAGGCATGGGCGGCGGAGCCGGCTTGCTCTCGTCCTGCGTATTCTGGGCGGGCTGCGGAGGCAGGTCGCCCGGAAATGGATTCGCCTCGTTCTTGCGCGCCCCCGGCGGCGGAGGCGGCGGCAGCGCGGGCTTTGGCGGGGGCGGCTGGACGGTCGAGGGCGCGTCAGGGATATCCTGAGCGGGCTGAGAACTGGCCGCGGGCGGCTGCGTCTGGCTATTGCCGGACTGGGCCTTCAATGCCGGGATTCCCAGGATGCCGACCAGCGCCAGAACCAGCATTGTTTCCCAGGGGCTTCGCCATGATTGCTTTTCGTTCACCGCCATTACGTTCCTCGTCCCGAAAGAAAAACTGCTTCCCGCCTCGTAAGATGCTCGAACCGCCCCGTTTGGTGCATCTAAGCGTTCAGGATTAGACTAACACTAACTAGGAACTGCGAGAGAATCCCCGAATGCCTATGCTTCCGCTTCCCCACCGCCCAATCCTGGCCGTAGTAGCCCTGGCTGCCGTATGCGTTGCAGCCCCATTCACCCTGGCGCAGCAGCCCGCTGGCCAGCAGCCTGCTCCGCCGCAATCGTCTCCTCAGCAATCGTCCCCGCAAACCCCGGCTCAGCCGGCGCCGCCAGACCAGAAATCCGGCGACCAGAAACCAGAAGACTCGCAGGAGCCCACCGAGACGCTGAAGGTAAACGTTAATGTGGTGCAGCTTTTTTTCAACGTCAAAGACAAGCATGGCGCGCTCATTCCGAACCTGACCAAGGACGATTTTGAAATCTACGAAGACGGCAAGCAGCAGACCTTGAAATACTTCACGCCTGAGACCAACCTGCCGCTCACGCTCGGAATTTTGATCGACTCCAGCGGCAGCCAGGCGCGCGTGCTCGACATGGAGAAGGAAGTGGGCGGAGCGTTTCTGAAGCAGATCCTGACCGACAAAGATGAGGCCTTCGTCATCGACTTCAATGTTGATGCCAGTCTGTTGCAGGATTTCACTCGCGACGTTCGCCGCCTGCAGAATGCGCTGAATTCCGTGAAGATCAATGCCGGCTTCTCCACCGGTCCCATACCTGGGGCTGGCGGAGGCCCGGTGCCCACTGCGCAGCAGGCGGGCACGGTGCTGTACGACGCGGTTTATCTTTCTGCCCATGACATGCTGGCGAAAGAGGTGGGGCGGAAAGCCATGATCCTGCTCACCGACGGCGAAGATGAAGGCAGTAAGCTGAAAATCAAGGACGCGATTGAGGCGGCGCAGAAAGCCGACGCTATTGTCTATGTGCTGCTGTGCGCCGATCGCGGAGGGTATTCCTCGGCGGGAATGATGTACTCCGGAGACTTCGATATGCGAAAGCTCACCGAGGCAACCGGGGGCCGGGTCATCAACGTCGGAAACAAGTTCGACAAGCTTCGCGACGCCTTCGACCAGATCGCGGCCGAACTGCGCAGCCAGTACAACATTGGCTATACTCCGACCAATCCCAAGCTCGACGGGACCTACCGCAAGCTCGAAATCAAGAACAAGCAGAGCTACAAAATCCAGGCACGGGCCGGATATTACGCGGGGCGAAAATCAGAAGACTAGATCGTGTGGAGCGGGCACTCTTGCCCGCTGCTTTTGACTTTGCTGTTGCTCTTGGTTCTTTTCTGAACTCAGATCAAGATCAAAACCAAGATCAAGAGCAGCGGGCAAGAGTGCCCGCTCCACACAGGAACACTGATACACTCCCTTGCGGAGGGTTGCTCATGCCCCGTTTCTCGCGGCGTTCATTTCTGCACCTGTCGGCGGCCGCATCGGCAGCGGCTATGTTCCATGGGATGTCCGAACCCATGCTGGCTGCCGCGTCCCGGCGGCGCCCGCACGCCAAGGATGCAGTGCTGATCGACTCGAACGAGAATCCACTGGGCCCGTGCCAGGCGGCGCGAGACGCCGTCACCGCCGTCGTTCCTCAGGGCGGGCGCTACGCCGACAATCTTACCGACGAACTGGTCAGCACGTTCGCGACCTTGGAGGGCTTGAATCCTGACTGGATTTATTGCACCGCCGGATCGACGCCTCCGCTTGTGCTCAGTGTCCTGGCCTTCACTTCGCCGCAGAAGAGTTACGTCACTGCCGATCCGTGTTTCGAGGCGGGCATGATGGCGGCGTCGAATGTGGGAGCGCGCGTGGTCAAGGTTCCGCTCACGAAAACTTACGCGCATGATGTTAAGGCTATGCTGGCTGCCGGCCCGGACGCCGGGGTCTTCTACGTTTGCAATCCGAACAATCCTACCGGCACGCTCACGCCGCACGCCGACGTGGAATATCTCGCGGCGAACAAGCCCAAAGACGCGGTCATCCTGGTCGACGAGGCCTACATCCATTTGACCGAGATGCCATCCGCCCTCGACCTGGTCAAGGCGGGCAAAGATGTCATCGTGCTGCGAACATTTTCGAAGGTCTACGGAATGGCCGGTCTGCGTTGTGGATTCGTGGTGGCCCGACCTGACCTGCTCGAGAAAGTACTGGCGCGCGGCGGACAAAACTTCATGCCGGTCACCGCCGTCGTCGGCGCGATTGCGAGCTTGAAAGACTCCACGCTGGTCGCGGAGCGCCGGCGCATCAACGCCACGATTCGCCAGCAGGCGTTTCAGTGGCTGGACCACAACGGCTATGCCTACATTCCTTCCGAATCGAACTGCTTCCTGCTCGATACGAAGCGGCCAGGGAAGGACGTACGAGACGCGATGGCGAAGGAAAATGTGCTGATCGGCCGCAGCTGGCCCATCATGCCGACGTGGGTGAGAATTACCGTAGGCACCCAGGAAGAGATGGACCACTTTCAGTCAGCGTTCCAGAAAGTAATGAAAGCCTAAGTGTGGTGCGGGCACTCTTGCCCGCAGCTTTTGACTTTGTTCTTGTCTTTGTTCTTGTCGTTCGTCTCTCGAAAGCGTTAACGGGTTTCACTCCGCCGCTTCCGTCCACCTGACTCTCCGGCCTTCGCGACTGCTCTTATGCGCCAGCAGAAGTGCGCGCATCGTGCGCAGCGCCTGCTCCGGCGTTACATCGAGCGGAGTTCCCTTCTCGATCGCATCGCGCACATTAGCGTAGTACCCGCGATAATCACCGCGATCGGTCTTCACCTTGCGCGTCTCTCCATTCACGCGACTCAGCGTTCCCCAATGCTCCTCCGGTTCCACGCCCCAATCCGCGCCCCAGTCGGGGCCGTCGGGGCAGTTTGGACTGCGCAGGATTTCTTCCTGCGGATCCATCCCATACTTGATGAACGATCCTTCCGTTCCATGAATCAGCAGGTGCGGCCCAGGGGCGTAAGCAACAATGCGCGCGCGCAACGTCGCTCGCAGATGCGGATACTCCATGTGCACATCGAAGGAGTCGTCGATCTGCGCGGTCTGGCGCTGGCAGAAAGCCGACGCCCAGATCGTCTCGGGTGTGCCAAACAATACCAGGGCCTGATCGATCAAATGCGGGCCCAAATCCCAGAGAACCCCGGCCGCGGGATAGTCTGACTGCTCCCGCCACGCGCCGGGTTTGGACTCGAGGCGGAAACGGTCAAAGCGCGCCTCGTATTCGGCGACCGCGCCCAGCTCGCCCGATTTCACCAACTGTTTCACGGTATGAAATTCTCCGTCCCAGCGGCGATCCTGATAGACAGTGACCAGGCGGCCGCGATCGGCGGCGAGCCGCACCAGTTGCTCCGCTTCCGCCATCGTCGGCGTGAAGGGTTTGTCCACGACCACGTCGCGTCCAGCTTCGAGGCAAGCCTTGGTATAGGAATAGTGCGAATCGTTCGGAGTAGCGACCACGCACAAGTTGATGGTTTTGTCAGAAAGCATTTCGTCGAGCGTGCGCGCCACGCGAACTTTCGGATACTTTTGCTGGGCGTTCGACCCGTGCCGCTCGAGAATGCAGGCAAGCTCCATCCCTTGAACGCCACGAATGACGGGAGCATGAAACGCCTGCCCCGCCAGTCCAAAACCGATCAAGCCAACTCGCACCATAGTCTTTCTTCCTCCGCGCCGAAGCCCGCTTCAGCGGTCCTTTAGGCGCCGCACAAACTTCAATCCCGACCAGACCTCGGTCACCGCACACACTTTCACGTCTACCAGTCCCGCGGCCAGTCCAATCGCGCGGACAACATTGTCATCGAGATCCGTAGCCACGCCCGAACTCTTCTTGGGCCAGCTTACCCAAAACATTCCCGCCGGGGCGAGTTGTTTGTTGACCCGCTTGAATTCCCTGGTCAGGGCCGTCGTCGACTTGGTGAACATCATGGCAAAGTCGAGCGGAGTCTTCGCATCGCGCACGATTTCGCAGTCAGCCAGTTCTGCACTGAGTTCAGAGCGTACTTCGGGAGGAGCATCCGCCAGGGCCACACGGAATCCGGGCTTGATTCCCAGTTTTTTCGGAAGTGGAGTTCCTGAATATCCCGGCATGGCCGGCCTCCTCTACCATCTGCGAAAGCGTTAACCACGAAGGACACGAAGTTTCACTAAGGAATCCGTCAAGTTTTGTTCCTTCGTGAACCTTCGTGGTTGATGCCTTCGCTCTACTGCGCGGTGGGCGCGTACCATCCGCGACGGGCCCGCACCCGGAAATTCTTGCGGTCGTTGGCCTCGATCTCAATCGTCCGGTAGTGCCCGTCGGATTTGAGATCGGCAGGCCGGTAGGAAATGTAGTACTGGCTGCGGAGCTCGTCCTGGATTTCGGCGAAGGCGTTGGCCACGTCGCGAATCTGAAAGGGGAAGAACGGGCGCCCGCCGGTGGCGTCGGCAATGCGCTCGAGCACCTTATCGCCCGCGCCTTTGGTTCCGCTGACATTGGTGCTGATAGTGTAGACGACGGTCTCGGCGCGCTGCGCCATTTCGATGGCTTCTTCGCGGGTGACGTGGCTGGAGTTGTCGTCGCCGTCGCTGAGCAAAATGATGGCGCGCCGCACGGGTGTGCCTTTCGGGGCCTTCAGCAGCTTGTCGCGGCAGGCAAAATAGAGCGCATCGAAGAGCGCCGTACCGCCGCCGGGGCGCAGTTCGTGGACTCCATGGGCCAGCAATTCGGTGCTGTCGGTAAAGTCCTGCGTGACCTCGGGAGTCACGTCGAAGCCGACTACAAACGCCTGATCGGAGCGGGGATGAATCGTTTGGTTCAGGAACTCGATGGCGGATTCCTGTTCGAACTTGAAGCGGTCGCGCACGGAATTGCTGGCATCGATGAGGAGGCCGACCTGGAGGGGAAGATTAGTTTCGGCGTGGAAGCTGCGAATTTCCTGCGGTGGCTTATTGTCGTCGAGGACGTGGAAGTCGCTCTGCTTCATGTCGGTGATGCGCTTGCCATGCTTGTCGGTCACGGTGAACACGACGTTCACTTCGTTAGTTCCCGTGCGGATGGTGGTAACTGTGTCGTCGGAGGTGACAGCGTTTTGCTGGGCCGGCGTTTGATTCTGTCCGGCGGGTGCGCTGGTGGCCGCAGGAGGGGCCGGCGACTGTGGCACGGCTGCGGTGGCCGCAGCTGGAGCGGTGGCTGGCGGAGCGGCAGGAACCGTCGATTGTGCCGCCGCGGACGCCGTCAGGAGCAGCAGAAGCAATCCGTAACTATTCATCTGTTTCAAGCTTGTCCCCAAAGATGCCATGTGTTCGACATTATATCCGTCCGCGGCGGGGGAGCCCCAGCACTAAACGTCCTTTCCCGAGACGGTGCTGGCAACGTCCTTCTCTTTCTCCAGCGTTGCCAGGAACGCCTGCAGTTCCGGCGGAAGGGGGCTCTGTAGCGCGATGCGTTCGCCAGTCCGGGGATGAGTTAACTCCAACTGCGCGGCATGCAGGAAGTTTCGCGAGAGCGAAATCGCGGCGCCTTCATCTGTGGAGCGGCCACGCCGCGCCGGCATCTCGCGCGGGGCGCCGTAGAGCGCATCGCCCACCACGGCATGGCCCAGCGACGCCATGTGGACGCGAATCTGGTGAGTGCGGCCGGTATCAATCTTTACTTCGACCAGCGCGAACTTACCAAAGGCCGTGTCCAGCCGCCGGACGACGGTGTAATGGGAGACGGCGTCGCGGCCGCCCGATCCGCGCGTGGTCATCCGTATGCGGCGCAACCGGTCGCGGCTGATGCTGGCGGTAATGGTTCCGCGATCCTTCTTCGGCCAGCCGTGCACCAGCGCGATGTAGGTCTTCTTCACTTCGCGCCGGGCAAATTGCGCCGCCAGCTTGCGATGCGAATCATCGTTTCTTGCGACGACGATGAGGCCGCTGGTTTCTTTGTCGAGGCGGTGGACGATCCCAGGGCGCATTTCTCCACCCACGGCCGAGAGCGCGGCGAAATGATGCAGCAACGCGTTGACCAGGGTGCCGCGATTGCGCTGGTCTTCGGTAGCGCCGGCGCCGGCATGCACCATCATCCCGGCAGCTTTGTTGATGATGGCGAGATCGTCGTCTTCGTAGACGATGTCGAGGGGAATCTCTTCGGCGATGGCGCGTAGAGGCGGCCGCTCAGCTGCGCCAAGGACGGTAATGCGCTCGCCGCCCCGCAGCTTCAGCGAAGGCTTGGCGGGCGCGTCGTTCACTAACACTTTCTCTTCCGAAATCATCTGCTGCACCCGCGCCCGGCTCACGTCGAGGCGGGCCGTGAGGAGCTGGTCGAGGCGCTGGCCGGCGTCGTCGGATTCGACGGTGAAGCTGGTGGGAGGGAGTGCGATCATTGGATCAAAGGGGGAGTCCGCCAAGGAAGGCAAGGGTTGGGGCTGACGGTCGCGAAAGTCAAAGGCCCCACTTCTCGCAAAAGACGCGAGAAATGGGGCACCCGGCTTTGGGATGGGGCATAGGCCAGTGATTTTTTTTTATTCGCTTTGGATAAGTTATTGATTTCAGTTGAGTTATGCGGAGTTGACCTAGCCTTTTGCGGGTAAAATATTGAGCGCCAAGGACTTGCGGGTAAAATATTATGGAATAAGGAGTTACGCGGCAGGTCTTGGATTCGGTTCTCTTGTGTTTCCTCAGCACTGGCGGTGCGGTTTGGCCTGCTGGCAAACACGGATATATCTATTTTAACAAGGTTGGAGAGAATTTCCTGGAGATGCGAGGGGGAGAATTGGCTTTGGGGAGAAGGGGTTAGCTGGGTGCGGGAAATATTCTCTTGACAGGCGCGGTGAGGTGGACGGCTTGCCCCGAGGTGGAGCGTCAAGGGTTGCGATGGAATGTCGTGAAAGAACGACCATGGGGCTCAAGCCCGGCTGATGTTCGTGACGGCTAACGCGGTCCTGAAAGGGTGAATCTTCGTTGCAGGGTCCGGCTCCATTGGGCATGGAAGAAGGACCCACTTCTCGCAAAGAGCGCGAGAAATGGGGCACCCGGCCCACGGTTACCGCGTCGCGCTGATCGTCTGTGCTGGAACCGATTTCAATGCGGGGCGCAGCCACCAGATGAAGCCGCCGGCGAGGACCAGGCCGATTGCGATCAACTGGGTGCCGGTCATGGCGCCGCCGAAGACGGATCCGCGCCCGGGATCGTCGCGCAAATATTCGAGGAAGAATCTGGCGATGCCATAGATGAACAGGAACGCGCCCATCACCTGGCCGTCGAACTTTCTGCGCTTGAGCAGCCACAGGAGGAAGAAGAAATTCGCCAGTTCCACGGCCGACTCGAACAACTGGGTGGGTTCGAGCGGGATGCCCAGCGGAGTTCCCGTAATCGAGGCGGCCAGCGGATTGTGAAACACCACGCCCCACCAGTGATGTGTCGGCTTGCCGTAGCAGCAGCCCGCGGCAAAGCAGCCGATGCGTCCGATCGAGTGCCCGAGCGCGAGGCCGGGGGCGAAGGCGTCGCAGGTGCCAAGTGCCGGCATGTGATATTTCCGGACATACCACGCGGCGGCGGCGAATGCGGCCAGCAGGCCTCCGGAAAAAACTCCGCCTGCCTGCAGGGTGTTGATGCTGAAGATCTCGCCGGGATTCGCCTTGTAGATGCTCCAGTCGTTGATGATGTAGAGCACTTTCGCGCCGACGATGCCGCACAGCACGACCAGAATCCCCAGGTTCCAGGCCTTGTCGCCATCAATTCCGAGACGCTCGGAGTTGCGCACACTGATCCAAAGGCCGATGAGGACGCCCATGGAGACCAGGAATCCATAGGTCGGCAGGAAAAACTTCCCTAGATGAAAGAGTTGTGGATACACAGTTTGATTAGATGCGCGGGGCGCGGATTTGCTACAGAGAGTCTAGCAGGGGCTGGAAAAGAACGTCGAGCTGCGCTCGACGGACAGCCGAGGGCGGCTGTCCCCACATAAACCCAAAAACCAAACAGAAAGCAAGCCGACCCACTGTGCCGTGTGACGGGCCGAGAATGAACCCGTCGGTAGACGTTGGGAACCCGCCGAGACCCTTTAGGCATCTCCGCATGG
>Ga0209415_10012983_pt1 | contig 13818 bp, 18 predicted proteins | sample PeaSoiSIISIP2007_FD_187696 | JGI IMG/M metagenome (GOLD analysis project Ga0209415, IMG submission 187696) | Peat soil microbial communities from Weissenstadt, Germany - SII-SIP-2007 (SPAdes) (version 2) | ecosystem: Environmental > Terrestrial > Soil > Wetlands > Peat | place: Germany... | reverse complement strand
CCGATGATCAGTCCCCCGATGATGTTGATCAGGGTGATGACGATGCCGGCGATGGCGTCGCCTTTGACAAACTTCATGGCGCCGTCCATGGCGCCGTAGAACTGGCTTTCGCGCGCCAGTCCTTCGCGCCGCGCTCTGGCCTGCTGAAAGTCGATGATGCCGGCCCGCAGGTCGGCGTCAATGCTCATCTGTTTGCCGGGCATTGCGTCCAGCGTGAACCGGGCGGCGACTTCCGCCACGCGCTCAGCCCCCTTGGTGATAACAATGAACTGAACCAGAGTGATGATCAGAAAGATGACGGCGCCGACTACGAAATTGCCGCTCACCACGAACATGCCGAAGGCCCGAATCACCTCGCCGGCATCCGCCTTGAGCAGGATCAACCGGGTCGCCGAGATATCGAGCGACAGGCGGTACAGCGTGGTGATCAGCAGCAGGGTGGGGAAGGACGCAATTTGCGTTGGGCTCGAGATGTAGATCGAGACCATCAAAATGGTCACGGCGACCGTAATATTGATGGTCAGGAAGATGTCGAGCAGAAAGGTCGGCAGCGGGACGATCATCAGGCCGATCATCACCGCCACCAGGCTGACCAGGATCAAGTCGGCAAATCGCGTCAGAACGGCGGAGAGATTACCTCCCAGAATCTCTTTCTTGATGGCGAGAAACTGTGTCTGGATCTTGGCGATCATGATTTGGTCAGACCACCTTGGAATCTGCTAGCAAGCACACATCGGATGCATCTACCCCGGCCAGCGCCGAGTGGCGCTGGCCGGGGCGACTTCCACAGGACTCGGTAAGGCGGTTCAGGCAGCGATGCTGCCGGCCCTGATGCGTTCCACCTCTTTCGCTACGGCAGTGAGACCCCTGATGATCGCTCGTGCCCGAGTGGCACCGGGGTCTTTCTGCTGCGGATCCAAATCCAGCGCTTTCTTGAAGTGCGCCGCTGCCTCCTCAAACTTGGTCTGCCGGAGCAGCACTTCACCCAAGTTCGCCTGAACACTGGGGTCGTTTGGATTCAGCGCGGCTGCCTTCGAGAGGTTTTCATAAGCCTCGGCCAGATTGGGTGGCTTTTGCGCCAGGGCGATTGCTCCCACGCCGGCGTAGCTGAGATACCCCTTCCGATCCAGCACTTGCAGGCCGCGGAAGAGCGTTTCCGCTTCCTTGAGCCTGCCTTGCTGATAATAGTTGAAGGCGAGGGCGGCGATCGCCTGAAGCTGAGTCAGTCCGGCCTGAGAGGTCGCGGTGCCAGTCTGTGTTGTCATAGTTGTTCTCCTCGAGTGGATTTCACCTACGCTTGCCCGATGGCGCTGATGATCTTGCTGATAGCTTGCGATTGGGCTTGATTCATCGCAGAGATCATGTTGATCGCGTTCATGACCTTTTCTTCATCTTGTTGTGCCTGCGCTATCTGCGCCGGATTGCCGCTCGCTTCCGCACTTTGCAACTCTTGTTGAACGCTGTTGTATTGGTTGGACAGAGAACTCAAGCCACCGGAATTGCTTGAGCTTGAGCTGCCTACGCTAAATCCGGGGTCGATGTTCTGAGTGCCTTGGGATCCACGCACTGTGAAGCCAGGGTCGCCCTGAAGGTATTGCGAGGGATTGTCGTAGGTCCCGCTGGAGATCCCACTGGCGCCTGGGGAGAATGGAAACGGCGATTGCGGGCACATTCCCGGCGGCGTTCCGCCCTGCTGCCCCATCCCGCCGAAGATCTTCATGAACTGTTGAATGAGCTGCTCCGCTTCCTGAGCAACCTGTTGCAAGCCGCCTGCCTGCTGCGCGCCTTGCGGGCCGCCTGCCTGCTGCCCGCCTTGCGCCCCTAAGGATTGTCCGACGTTCTGCAGGATTGGCCCTAGGATCGAGGACAGGGCCGGTGCCGCGACATCAGCTATCAACCCCATACTGATTGGATCCATGCCCATATAGCTACTCCTTTCTTAATGCTGCATCTCGGAATTGGTTCATCCAACTCACTACAGTTATCGAATGCGCCCGGGGGGAAGTTGCTAACCGTATTATTGGGCGGGGGCCCCTCCGGCCTGCAGGCGCCAGGTAAGTCTCCGGGCATGATGCCGCTGGGCGTTGCGGGTAAGGATCGCCAGGTCGCGGCGGGCTTCGCCCCAGTTCCGCAGTTGGCAGTAAGCTTCGCAACGGCGCGCCCGCGCCTCGTGGTCCGCGGGATTCAGGTTGAGCAGAAACGACAGCTCGTTCACCGCACGTTGCGCATCTCCTAACTCCAAGCACACCGCGGCCAGCGCCGTTCGGCAATAGGAGTTCATCGGGTCAAGCACGGTTAATCCTTCGAAAATGACCGCCGCTTCCCGGTAGTATCCTTGCCGATAGAGCGCATACCCGCGGTCGGCCAGCAGGTAGATCTCCTCATGCGTCCAACCCATCTCCGGCATGTTCAACCTCGAGTTACCGCCACGCTTCGGGACACGATCGAGTCTTCCATCTGCTGCATGTTCAGAAGCATATCGAGCATCGTCTGGACAGGCTGCCGGCTGGCCGAACTGCCCGGGTTGCCGGCGGCTTCAGGCTCATTGCTGTGTCGCGAAACCATGTTGCGCCAGCGCGAGCGCTCCGTCTCGGCGTCGTGCAGCTCCAGGGTAGAGGGCCGCGGCGGGGGCCCGATATAGGTCCCAGTGAAGGGCCGCGCATCCAGCCGCAACTGCTGCTCCCAGCCTCCTGGCAGTTGCACCGCCGGGCTGCGGAGCTGGTCGCGGAAAGACGGGGCCGCTTCAGGGGCCGGCATATCCGGTAAAGTTCCCGGCTGCATCGCCGGCAACGTGTAATCGACTCTCATACTCGCCTCCTCTTGCTACTGGCTTTCGGCAGCCGCAAGCTGGTAGACAAAGTTCAAAACCTCGGCTACGGCTTCGTACAAGTCCTCGGGAATCTCGTGCCCGATCTCCAGATCGAACAGGGTGTGCGCCAGCCCGATATTCCGAACCACCGGAACCTGATGCTGTTTGGCAATGTCGATGATTCTCAACGCCATGGAATCCTGACCCTTGGCCGTCACCCGGGGCGCATGCATACTCGCCTCGTCGTAGCGCAATGCCACCGCCACGTGGGTGGGATTGGCCACCACCGCAGTCGCCTTGGGAACGTTGTGCGCCACACTTTCGTGCATCAACTGTTCGAACAGGTGCTTGCGCATGTGCTTAATGTGCGGGTCGCCCTCCTGTTCTTTGTATTCCTGCTTCACCTCTTCCTTGCTCATCTTCATGTTCTTCATGTAGAGCTTCTTCTGGATCATGTAGTCCGCCGCCCCGAGGACGATAAAGACAGCCGCGACTTTGAACAGAATGCCGGACATGAGATGTGCCGCTACCGCGGCCGTCTGATCCAGGCGCAGGCCGGCGGTAGGGATAATGTCCCGCAGGCTCCCTTTGATGGCGCTGTACAAGAACCAGAAAACCACCCCGAACTTGATCAGGTTCTTGACCAGTTCAATGTAGGTCTTGGAGCTGAAAAAGATGTTCTTGAAACCCTTCAGAGGATTCAACTTATCGAACTTCGGTTTCACCGCCTCGGGGGCGAATAGCGCCTTCACCTGGATAAAGTTTGCCGCCGCTCCGGCGATCACGAGCGCCGCCAGGAGCGGCGCCGAAAGCAATAGGAACTTCGACCAGGCATAGCCCATGCGGCCCAGCATGGCATTCAGCGGCATGTCTCCGCGCATCACCGCGGGCTGAAAGAACTGTTTCATCAGATCGCGCAGCTCAGAAACATAAGAGGGCCCGCCGATGGTCAGAACCGCAGCCGCCGTCATGAACAACAGCGCCTGGATGAGGTCACGGCTCTTGAAGACCTGGCCTTTTTTCCGCGACTCATTGACTCGCTTGGGAGTCGGTTGTTCTGTCTTGTCCCCCGGCATGGCCCAAACCTCGTCTCGAAGTTAGCCTCGAACCTTCACTGGAGATGCCGCACCAGATGGTCCACTTCCCGCATCATGCCGGTAAAATAACCGGGCATGAGGTTGAGGATGTAGGCAAGCGCCAGCAGAACCACTCCCAGTCCCAGCAACGCCTTCACCGGCTGGCTTTCGTGGTGAACCTGGAATCCAGAAGCCACCTTGCCGAGCATCCCGAAGCTGATGTCCACCAGGAACAGGGCGAGCAAGGCCGGCGCGCTAAGTTGCAGCGCGATCCGCAGGCTATCGCTGGTGTAGTGCGCCATCTGCTCCACCCCCGCCAGTGTGCCGCCCCCGAACCTGGGAAATTCCATAAGGGGCACGGTCCGGAAGCTGGCGGCCAGAGCTCGCAGGAACAGCAGATGCCCGTTCAAGACCAGAAATAGAACCAGCGCCGCCTGAAACTGCAGTTGCCCCAGCAATGAAACATTAGTTTCCAGCTGCGGCGCGAAGAACGTGGCCTGGCTCATGCCGCGTCCATAATCGATCAGGGCGCCGGCCATTTGGACGCTGTTAAAGACGATCTGTGAAAGGAAGCCGAGTGTGGCTCCGATCATCGCTTCCTTCACCAGCAGACCCATCACCCACAGCGTATGCATCTCACCCAAGTTCGCCTCCGGGGCGACGCTCGGGAACAGCAGCATGCTGATCAACACGGCCAGGCCGATCTTTATCCTGCCGCTGACGGAGCGCCCTCCCAGGAAGGGTGTCAGCGAAATCGCCACCGCGAGGCGTGCCAGCACCAGGCCGAATAGCACCAGAAAAGTGGCGATCTCGGTATGAATTCCAAGGTTCGCGAGGATGTGTTGCAGGGCCTCGAGCATGCCACGGTCCCTCAGCGCACGTTCGGAATGCTTTCAAACAGCACTACCGTGAACTTCACCGCCTGGGCCATGATCCAAGGACCGATGATGGCGATGGTCACGAATACCCCCGTCAGCTTGGGAACGTAGCTCAAGGTTTGGTCCTGGATCTGGGTGGTGGCCTGAAAAATACTGACCACCAACCCGATGAGCATACTGGCCAGCATCGGCCCCGCGGAGAGCAGCAGGACCAGCACCAGGCCTTCCCGCAGGATGCGAGTGATTGCCTCCGGGCTCATTTCCAATTCCTCATGTGTAGCTCAGGACCAGACCGCGGACGATCAAGAACCAGCCGTCCACCAGAACGAACAGCAGCAGCTTGAAGGGCAGCGAGATCACGCTGGGCGAGAGCATTTGCATTCCCATCGCCAGCAAGATGTTGGCGATCACCATGTCCACAACAATGAAGGGCACGAACAGTAGAAAACCGACTTCGAATGCCTCCTTCAGTTGGCTGGTCACGAAAGCCGGCATGAGCACTTGGAAATCTTCCTTATCGGGCTTATCCAACCTGGTGGCCTTACCTGGGGGCGAAGGCTGGGCCGCGGGAGACTGTGCTGCCGGCGCCGACGGGGCGGCCGCAACTGCCGCCTGCACCGGCGGCGCAGGCGTTGCTGACGGTGCGGGGTGCGGCGGCTCGCTCACCGGTTGCGCCGCCATATCAGGGGCGGTTGGCTGCCGCCTTGGCGAGGCATTGCGCTCCAACCGCACCGCCAGATCCATGAACAGCTCCCGGTCCTTCACTTTGCTATGTTGCGATAGGAATCGACGCAGAGGCTCCTTGGCTTTCTTACTCGCGTCGAAGAGGCTTTTCACGCTAGCCTCGGAGAATATGTCCCGCGTATTGGATACGCTGCCGGCTTCCGCATACATTTGTCGAGCCACCGGAACCATGATGAAAATCGTCAGCACGAACGCCAGTCCCGTGATGATCTGGTTCGGAGGTACTTGCTGTGTTCCCAATGCGTTCCGCAGGATCGAGAGCACCACGGAGATTTTCACGAAGGAAGTGAGCATCACGATGATGAAGGGCGCCAGCGCCAGGGCCCCGAGAACGATGACCATCACCACCGGGTTTGCCATTTGATTGCCGGTCTGCGCATGGGCAGCCTGAGGCGATAGCAGGATGGCGATGTACAGACAACGCTTCATACCTCTCCCCGCTTTTGCAACCTGCTCAGAAACTGACGAAATTCCTTCCGCGGCGCTGCCTCGCTGCGTGCGGACTCGAGCATTTCCGCTGCGTTCTCGGGGGCGACGGCGGTCAGATACTCTACCTGGCTCTCCGCAGTGGCGATCAGAAAGACCTGCGAGCCCGTCTTGACGAGGTAAAGCGTCTTTTTCGGCTCCAGGGGATACCGCGCCAGGACCTGGATAGGACCACCGCTGGAGGCCCGCATCCCGAACATGCGCGGCAGGCCGACTCGTAGAATCACATAGGCCAGCACCAGTACGCCCGCGAGTGCGAGCAGTACCTCGATGTACTGGACGATGGGGGCATTGATCGAGGTGAGCTGGTCCGCTGGGCTGTCCCCCGGGCTGGGCGTCATATACAACCACAGCAGGGTCATCAAGCGCTTCTCCAGCGCAGCACCCTGACGGCGAGTTTGCCCTCCACCTCCACCAGTTCACCTTCACCCAGAATTCGGCCATTCACCATCAACCGCACCGGATCCGACTTTGTCACCTCGAGCTCGACAATCGTCCCAGGACTGAACGATTGAATCTCTCCGAGGGTGAATTCTTTCTCACCCACAACGACGTGCAGCCGCAGCGGCAGGGCTTCGATATCCGGCCTGCTCGCCGCTGCTGTGGCCTCACCGCCGGTCTCCACTCGCAGACTCCCTTCGAAGTATTTATCGACCCTAAACCTTGCGAAGTTGCTTCCCTCCTCGGCCATGGTCCAACCTTTGTCGAAGTCGTTCGGAAAAAGGGCTGCAGGCGCTTGTTGAGCGACAAGAATGTCACCCAATCCCACCTGCGCGATTTCGTCCGGCGAGAGATCGACGAAACCAGCCGAGATGGGAAAGCTCCAACCGAGCCCGGCGGGGTAATCCCCGCCGGGTCCGACAGGCACATCCGGCTTGCAGTTGGAGAGGAAATCCAGCGGCAGGAAAATTCGGAAGTGTCCGATCAACCCGCCAGCGCCAACGGCGAAGCTCAGCAGCATTCCTCGGGCCGAATCGGCCGGGGTGCTCCGCGTGCCACTCCCCAGGGAGAACTGCACAGGAAACCTCAGCCTGCGGTTCAGATGCTCGATAACCGCGAGCACCATGAACCCCAGAACCGCGTCGTCGGAAGGAATTCTGTCCTTGACCGCTTCCAGCCCTAATGGTCCGAGGATCCGTTGTTGCAGCTTGGCGAGAAAGATCGGGCTCACTGCCAGCAGAGCTTGTTCGCCGCTGGGGTGTTGATTCACCAGGAAGATGCACCATCCGGCAGGAGACATCTGGAAGAATTCCGCCCGGCTGAGCGGCTGTACCCGGCATTCACTGAGGGCGATGTCAGTTTCCGGGCTCCAGACATGCTCCAGCAGCACGCGAAACCGGTAAGGGAAGACGGTGAATTGATCCCCATGGCTCACCGGGTGGATCTCTTTGGGCGGGATTCGCTTGTCTCCCAGGTAGGTTCCTAGCCTGCCGCCCAGGTCTTCGAGATAAAGCCGGCCGTCCGTCAGAACTACCCGGGTGTGCCGGTTGGAGATGGCGTCGGCGGAGAGTACGACATCGTTGTCGGGGCCCCGCCCGATGAACAGCTCCTGCTTGGATCCGAAATTTAAGATTTTTTCGCTGCACTGAGAATCCACCAGATGGGTCTGGACGAGTTGCAGTTGATCCCCGGCAGGCCGCTCCAGCAGATGCCCGAAAATCTCGGCTACCCACGACGTCCACTCGATTCGGCTGGGGCCGAAACGGCTATACCAATTCCAAAGCTGGACTTCGTTGTGAGTGAGGGCCGGCAGGTTGTCGAAACGATATGGCATGGGGTGGAACCGTGGCGCCGTTTGCATGCGAGGGGCCGCCTATCGCCTGCCACCCTGGCCTCCGCCTTGCCAGCGTCCGCCGGGGTTGGAACGGCCCTTGTAATCCTGGGCGCGAGCCGAGTCGGAGGGGCCGGCAACGCGAATATCCGCCACACTCACGCCACGATCCGCCAGCCCTTGCGACAGGGCTTCCACGTTTTTTATCAACAGACCCGCCACCTGCTCTGAGGTGCTTTGAAACTGGATCGCCATCCCTGCGTCCTGCCTCTCGATGCGGACATTAAGCCCTTTCAGCACATTCGAGTTCAGCTCGATGTGCACTTGCTGATTTCCGGCCGCATTGACTGCCACCGAGATCTCACGAACCAGTTGCTGAAGGTCCACCGGCACGGCAACCACGCGCTTGCTCTCAATCTGCGCAGCCTGGAGCGACGGCTCGAATGTCGCCGGCGCCTGCACCATCCCGGCGGCCGCCGGGTTGGCGTCGCTTTCGCCGTGCTTGCCGCTCTTCGATTGGACACTATCCTGGGCTTCCCGTTTCTTGGCCAAAACCTGGGCGAAAGCCGAGGGCTCATCGTTTTCGTCGTTCTGAGACGAATCGATGTCGTCGGCGTTCACATTGGGATCGCTGTCAGGCGGCGGTGGGTCGGTGACCTTCATATCGGACGCCTCCGGGTCGTGTACAACACGTTGCCGATCTCATCCAGAGCGAGTTCCTCCTGGGCCTGCAGTTCCCGAAGAAAACGCTCCTCCTGTTTGGCGCGGTGCTTAGTCAGCACTTCGACTTCGCGCCGGGCTTCCGCGACGCGGTGGGTGGCCTCCTTCACCCGCGCTTCGCACTGTTCGACCAGCCGATGCTGCGAGAGGACATCGTTCTTCGCGTCCTCGATCTGCAGCCCCACCACTTTCACGTACTCCGATCGCTCCAGTACTTCCCTGGCTGTGAGCGCTTCGCCTGCGTCTGGTTTGGCCAGGAGTTCACGCCGCAGCTGCTCGCGTTTCTCGACCAGCTCCCTGTGGCGCTGCTGCAAAGGTTCAAGTGCCGCCAACTGGGCTTCAAGCTCCTGCTCTTGCCGAGCCAGTTCCTTTTCGGCCTCCTTCTTCGCTTCCTCTTTCTGCTCCAGCAGACGCTGCAGCCGGTATGTGAACTGCGTCATGATCAGTTCGCGCTCGGCGGAAACATTTTCTTCAGTTGCTCCACGGAGCCTGCAAAATTGGACTTATCGTCGGTTGCCTGTTTCAGGAAGGCATTGATCTCGTCGATCTTGGCGATCGCGCCATCAACCCGCTTATCCGCCCCGATCTTATAAGCGCCGAGGAGGATGAGATCTTCATTCTTCCTGTAGGTCGCCAGCGCGTCGCGCAGCATGCCTGCAGATTGACGATGGTCCTTGTCCGTCACCGCGCTCATGACGCGGCTGACACTCTCGAGAACATTGATGGCGGGATAGTGGTTCCGAGCCGCAAGTTCGCGCGACAGGATGATGTGCCCATCCAGAATGGAACGGACCTCGTCGGCAACCGGCTCATTCATATCATCGCCCGCGACCAGCACGGTGTAGATGGCGGTGATCGAACCCTTGTCGGAGTTGCCGGAACGTTCGAGCAGCTTGGGCAGCTCGGCGAACACTGAGGGTGTGTATCCCGCGCGCGCGGGAGGTTCGCCGCACGCCAGACCGATCTCGCGCTGCGCCCGGGCGAAGCGCGTGACCGAATCCATCATCAGGATCACCTTCAGCCCCTTGTTCCTGAAGTACTCGGCAATGGCGGTTCCCACGTACGCCGCCTTCAAACGCACCAGGGAAGATTCGTTGGAAGTGGCGCACACAACCACCGAGCGCTTGATTCCCTCCGGGCCGAGATCGTGCTCGATGAAATCACGCACCTCGCGGCCGCGCTCACCGACCAGCGTGATCACGTTGACATCGGCCTCCGTGTTCCGGGCGATCATTCCGAGCAGCGTGCTCTTGCCGCCACCGGCGGCCGCGAACAGCCCGATGCGCTGTCCTTCGCCGGCGGTCAGCACCGCATCAATGGCGCGCACCCCCAGAGAGATGGGGTTGGTGACACGTTGGCGCTTCAACGGATCCGGCGGATAACCCAGGACAGGAAAGTCCTCGTCGCACTGCAAGGGACCGTAAGTCTCTGCATCCATAGGCTCGCCCAAACCGTTCAGGACCCGGCCCAGCAGGCCATCTCCCACCTTCACGGTGAGACAGTTGCCCGTGGGCACGACCTCACTATGCGGGCCCACGTTGACCAATTCGCCGAGCGGCATCAGCAGAACGTCGCCGTCGCGGAAGCCCACCACCTCAGCCTTAACCGGCACCGGCGATCGCGGATTGCGGATCAGACACATCTCGCCAATCCATGTCTCCGGCACCACCGCCTTCACCAGCAGTCCGATGACCTCCTTCACCCTTCCTCGCACCTGCACCGACGAGGCGCGCTCGATCCGGTCGAGGTACTTACGAATGTCGGCAACCTTGCTGGTCATGTTCCCGTTCCGCTAGTCCGCGGAGACGCCGCGTACCAGGGCATCCTCCAGGCACTTCAACTGTGTCTCCAGGCGAGCGTCGATGATGCCCAGCTCGCTTTCGATCACACAGCCACCGCAAGGCACCGCTGCCGAAGCCACAATCTCGATCTCGCTATTGACGCCCAGCGACTCTTTCAGGCGGTCGATTCGGGCGCGCACCTGCTGCGCCTCAGCCTCGTTCACCTGAATGGCGAGGTGTTTTCCGGGACGGCAGCCTTTCAGAACCTCCCTCACGATCGCGACGGTGGTGTCCGGATCAAGCCGGAGCTGTTCGCCGATGATTTTTTCCGCGATCCGAACGGAAAGGCGCAGCATGGTCTCTTCCCAGCTCTTGGCCAGCTCCTCTGCGCGCTGCGCCGTCCGCGCCAGGATGTGATTCCATTCGGCTAAGCCTTTCGCATTTCCTTCCTGCCTGGCCTGCTCCCGGATCGCGTCTCGCTCACCCTCCGCGTTTTCGATGATCTCTCTGGCTTTTTCCTGAGCCAGCGAGACTACGTCTCGCGCTTCCAGGGCGGCTTCGTACACTTCACGCTTCAAGACCTTGGGCGAGGGGACTAGTATCTTCTCCGGAATCGCGTCAGCTTTGGGGATCTTCTCATCCATGTTGATCCGCCAACCATGCAACGCACCAGGCTCGGAGCGAAGGCGCCAGCTCCTCCAGCCGGATTCCGGTTCGTTCGTAAGTGTTGCGGCTCAGGGCCGCGTACTCGTCTTCGCGCAGCCTCGACCATCTCCGCAACAACTCCGCCTTCGGCAGATCTCGGACGGCCGCCAGAATGCTCGCCCCTTCCGCCCTCTGCCCTTCCGGTAATAAGCCCAGGGCCGGCTCCAGTTGCTCTGGGAACCGCAACAACCCGAGATAACAAAACACTTCGAGGTTCAACTCCGCCTCGCCGCTTGCGCCGCTGCCGGAGTCTCGGCGAGCTGCGATGGCGCGGGGCGCTGCCGAGCGGCCTGTAATTGCTGCTGCAGAGTCTCGATCTTCGATCTTTGCCAGCGGCTTTTCGCCACCAGCGCCAAACAGCCGACGCTGGAAATCGCCAGCAGAGCCAGCGCAGCCAGCAGAAACTCCTGATTGCCGAGCAGCGGGATAAGATTGCGATTCGCGCCCTGCTGCTTGGGCTCGACCTTCTTGTACACCACCGCCACGTTTTCGGCCTGCAAGCCTTCTACGGCTCGCGCCACCAGCTTTTTCACGTCCTCTTCGCTCAGCGGCACATCCGGGCCGCGATACTTGATGAGGACCGACGCGGTCGGGGGCACACGCTCGGTCTTGTCAAGAAGCGGGCTGCTTTCCGGCAGCACCACCAGGACGCGCGCATCCACAACCCCGGCCACGGATTTGAGCGTGTGGTTGATTTCCCCCGAGATGCCTACCAGCAACCGGGCCTTTTCCTCGGTTGCCGTCGGGATCATCCCCGAGCTGGCGAACACGTCTTCCAGCCCCTTGTCTTTCTGACGCGGTAGGCCATTATCCTCGAGCACGCGCCAGGCGCGTGCCAGGTTCTGGTCCCCGCCGCGTATCCCGACACTCCAATTCTCCTCGCCCTTTTTCTCGCCGGGCGCTTTGTTCGCGAAAGCTTCGATGCGGTTTTCGTTCAGTAACACCACAATCTCCTGCGCGTCCTGCTCGCTCAGGCCAGTCCGCAGGCTGTGGGTAACGCAGCCGCTCAAAAAAACCGTCAGGCCCAGGACCACGAGAAGCTTCGAGAGATATGGCCAGCGCAATTTATCCTCAATTCGCAGCCAGAAGCGCCTACACTTGGGTTTGAAGAATCGATTTCACTCCGGAAGTCACTTGCTCCACTACTTTGCTCATCAGCTCCAGATTCTCTGTGAGCTGATACATCTGCATTTGGACCTTCATCAGATCGCCCGGACTTTCCGTGCCCTGAACCGAGTTCACGAGCTGTCCCGCAGATTGGTACTGGGCGTCGATGCTGGCCAGTCGGTTGCGAATGGGCTCAAACGCCGGTGTCTTGGGCAATGCGTTCACTCGCTTGGTCAGGTTCTCGACTCCCTCTTTCGCGCGCGTCATATTCACCGTGAAGAGCTCGTGAACTGAGGCCGGCCCGGTCTGGTCCAGGCGCTTCGAGAGGTCCGCCTGCAGCACTTTTTTCTGTTCGAGCGAGACCTGCTTTACCTCAGGCGGGATTTCGACCTGCTGAGCTTTCTCATCCAGCAAACGGGCGCGCACTTTGTCGAACTTGGATTCGCCCGTCTTGGAGGGATTCGCCGCACCCTGTTCGGTCGCTGAATCCAGAGGCTTTACGGGTACCTTGCTGAGGATCGGGTCCACCATGACATCTACAGTTATCGGATAGTCTTGGAAAACGTTGCGGAGGAGTTGGGACCCGCTGCATGCGGCACTCGGGTTAGCTGCTGGCGAAGCATTTCCAGCGACTTGGCGTGAAGGCGGCACACCCAGGACTTGGACAAGCCCAGTTTGCGCCCGATTTCCTCGAGGGTTAACCCTTCGAAATAGCACTGCTCCAGCACCCGGCGGTTCTTTTCCGGCAGTTCAGAAAGTGACCGCCTCAGGTTCCTACTTTGCTGGCTGCGGACGACGGCCTCTTCGGCGGAAATCTGACTGTGATCGATGGGTTCCTGAGGCAGGGCTTCCAGCGAAAGCATGTAACAGCTCATGAGGTTCGCGGTCAAATTCTTCAGGTCCTGCAATTGCACTTCCGGCGAGGCAGCACGGCGCAGTTCCGCAGAAGCATCCCTCAGATATTCGTTAGCGGCCATTTCGAAACGCATCCGCTGGTATTGGCCTTTGGGATACCAGCCCATTTTGCGCAAGCCGTCATAGATGGCGCCTTTGATCCGGTAATACGCGAAGGTCTTGAACTGGACGCCGCGGGTGCGATCGAACGAATGTGCGGCTTCGACAAGACCCAATTCCGCCCACCCCTGGATATCCTTCCTCTCCAGATCGGGAGGCAATTTCCTGATCACCTCGCCGGCGATGGCGTGAGCGTAGGGAAGGTTAGCTTCGATCAGGTTGGCAACGGCGGCAGACATCGCCTGGCCACAGTCTTGCGGATCCGGATGACTCGCAGCGTTGCGCGGAAACATTTCTTCTGCTCCCCTTCGCGGCGTGAGGAGTCGCCGCCAGGTCATGGAACTGACAGCAATCGCGGAGTGAATCTATGAGAACGCTAGAACTGGAATACCGCCCCTGAGCAGAACAATCGTGTCATCGCCGTTCCCAGGCACACGGCCTGTGGTTACGCTTAGAGCCAACGGGGGGAGACCGGGTGCTGGGCTTCTAGTAAGAAACATCGGAAACGGAAGGCAAAAGACGACACGGGTACTCAATCGTGGTACACTGGCAACCCCCCACCCCCGTAGCGTACAAACGCCCCATCCCCGAAGGGGCGCTAGCTTAAAAAGGCGGTTTATCAAATGTCTTTGGGCGGCCCCTCAAAGTTTCTCAATTTTTCGTAGCAGCTCACGTATGAGCTTGAGCGGTAAGAAGATTTACGAATTCGGTCCCTATCGGCTGGACA